>Ga0207975_100010_pt1 | contig 322357 bp, 376 predicted proteins | sample LakWasMe91_HOW11_2_FD_183913 | JGI IMG/M metagenome (GOLD analysis project Ga0207975, IMG submission 183913) | Freshwater sediment methanotrophic microbial communities from Lake Washington under simulated oxygen tension - Sediment Metagenome... | ecosystem: Environmental > Aquatic > Freshwater...
GAGGCCACCATACCCGTTTACAAAGCGAACAGGAAAGTCAATGAAATCAACGGTCTACCCAGACCACCCCCGCGCCAGTGCTAGCTTTGCGTACCGTCACTTATTGCACTGAAAACGAGGAGACCCCACTTCGGGTCGGTTGAGCGGGTCTACAGCGCTACGACCGATCAGCTTTGTGAGGTGAAGGGTGTCGGCCGCAAAACCGCTGAACAGATTCGCGAACTCGTCACCTTTCAGGTGAACGGCTGAAAAAAACTTTCTTCCCATGAGCCCCCGCCATTTTGGAGAGGGTTCACGGACTCGACCAACTACCGGTGCCGTTGGCAACACCGGGCTGTAAAATGGTGTGCATGAACACGAAAGTCAGGGATGTTCCCGATGAGAACAATGAGCGGCTGAAGGCGCTTGTCGCAGGGGCTGGTCTCACCCAGGTAGCGGCACTTGCGCTATTCAACAAGGACATCAAGGTCCGCCCACTTTCCGAGTCAGCCTGGAAGGGCTACTTCTGCGCCTACAACACCAAACGGTATCGCGGGTTTAGCCAAGAACTCTTGGCGCACGCCGAGGAGGTGTTTGGAAAGCAGCAGCCCAAATTTAGCCAAGATCTCTTGGCGCAAGCAGGGAAGATATTTGGAAAGCAGAAACCCAAGAGCAGTCGCGAATGAATTACCGGATTCACCGACGCAAGCTGGTTTGGGTTGTTGCCGGAACCATTCTGGGACTTGTAGGCGTCACGCTGGGAGCCACCCAGCTTGGCAAATTGGCCGCAGAGAAGGACCATGCTCGACTTGACGCTGACTTGGGTATTTCTGTGATGGTGCTCCCTCAAGCAGATCGTGCCCTCATCGCCATGCTTGCGTTGGAGTGCGATTTGGCCAACAAGCCACAAGGCAGGGAAGAGACCCTCCAATGTTTGCGCTCAGCCGCCGCATACGCCCCCAGGGTTATGCAACACGTTCCAAACGCTCCTGATCGTCTGGAATCGATTCTTTCGACAAGAGTAGGCCGGAGCTAGGCGCAGATCTCCTGCTCTGGGCGCGATCCTTCATTTCCAGTACACTTCGCAAAATCGATTTCCAGTCTTTGACTGGCAGTCATTTTCTTCATTCCGGCGCCTTTGGTGCCATTGAAAGCGGTAGCTGGCCGTACCCTAAGGTGAAGCAGCATCAACCGGGGCTTTACGCCCTTTTCAAACCCACCGGGGAGTTCATCCCCTCCTTGGGTTTGTGCTCCTCTTTTTCTTTGAGGAGCGAACATGGATTCCCAAGGCACTGCTTGTGCCATGCAAGACCCCCCCACCAATGGCCAGAAACGGGCCAAGAAGGGCGGGGAAACAGGTCCCAATGGGGAGTGGTACCCCCCGGGTGCGTTTATCGCCACCAAGGACCTCCCGAAGCGGACGAAAGACTGGATGTCACGCCTCCCTCTGGAACGCCCAGTTGTCGTTGACCTGTCTACAAGGACTTCGGCCGCCAAGGTTGTCCAGCGTCGCGTCGGCCTTGTCTCCGTAGCTGTTGCGATCTCTGAGGTCTATACCTACGGAGAAGTCGTCAACGAGGCGTACATAGGCTATCTCCGGTCCAGTGGTGGCGCTGAGTTCGCTGACCAACTCTTGGCTTGGGTTGACCTCTACAAGTTAGGTGCACGTCTGGTGAGCATCTACGATCACCCCGACCTGGCGACAGTCGAGGACCTGGTGCTGTTGGCCCAGGCCGGGAAGCCTATGCCAACGGGGGCTCTTGAGAAAAAAGCCCCGAGTGTGCGAGAACACATCGAGCACGTGATTCGGGCCTTTACAAAACGCAGTCAGGAGGGGTGACCTCCACACATGCGATTTCCGCGCGGGCGCTCCTCTTCGTGAGGGTGCTTGCCAAACCCTCACGTGGTGGGGGCTCGGTAAGCATTCAAGCCATGTGTCTACGACACAAGGCATGACGGCAGCTGGCCAGGTCGCAGACCAACACAGCATCCATCGTGTCCCAAAGGCACGTCAACTTTTACCCACCGGGGATTTCACCATCCCCCAGGGGGTGGTGGTCTCCATCTTCAAGAGGAAACCACAATGAGCATTCTTTCTTTCCCCGACCGTGGCCCATGGGGTGATTCCCGCTGGCGTGGCAACTGCTCGGGTCACATTTATCGAGAGTTGTTCGAGCAACTGAAGCCCCAGTCGTTCTGCGATCCCATGATGGGCAGCGGAACATCGATCGAGGTCGCGCAGGAGATGAACATCAAGGCCTTCGGGTTGGACCTTCACATGGGGTTTGATGCCTTGCGAGATAGCATCGTTGAGCGGATTGGGCAGGAGGTAGATCTTTCTGTATCCCATCCACCATACGGGTCGCAGGTGATTTATTCATCGAACGTATGGGGCAGTGAACCTCATCCCAATGATCTGTCGCACGCAAAAGACGACAACGACTTCCATGAAAAGCTGCAGGTAGTCATGCTGAACCAAAGGCAAGCAACGGTTCCTGGCGGGATCTACGGAACCATCATTGGGGACTGGCGCCGAAATGGCCGCTACACCAGCTACCAGGCAGAAGTCATCAGTCGCATGCCAAGCGACGAACTGGCAGCAGTCTTGATCAAGGCGCAGCACAACGTGATGAGCGAGAAAAAGCACTACGGCCGTATGAAGTTCCCCTTCATCCGTCACGAGTACATCCTCCTCTTCCAGAAGCCAAAGCAAGTGATGTCGATGTTGTCTGATCTCGCTTCCATGGCCCGCCAGCAGAGCGCGCGACTGACTTCCACCTGGAAGGCAATCGTTCGTACCGTGCTGATGAGCCTCGGGGGCTCCGCCTGCTTGGCTGATATCTATGCAAAGGTCGCTGAAAACGCTCCTGATCGCTTGGCCGCAAATCCAAATTGGCAGGCGAAGATCCGTCAAACGTTGAACTCCAACGATGACTACTTCGCGCCGGTCGATCGCGGTGTCTGGAAACTCGCAGCCTGATTGGCTTGCGCCGCAGAAAGCGACGCGGAGCTATCACAGAGGTCCGCAGGCCTAACCAGGCCTGTACGCGGCAATCTCAACCCACCCGGGGCGCCCAACCCCGGTGGGGGAGGGTGCTCCATTTTCTAGGAGCAACACATGATCAATGAGACCGCGCACCTCAAGGTGTCATTCTCATCTTTTGCCACCAGCAAGCCACCAGAAGACCGGTGGATTGCTTGGCACTACCGGAATCTGGATCGCGCCTTCGTCACGCTTGCCTGCGAGCGCGGGGAGGATGGAGCAGAAACATGGACTTGCATCGACTCCTCCCTCACTCGCGTCAGCACAGTGCTTTACGAAGCATTCAAGAAGGGCGCGCTGTACGAGGCGGAGATTGGTGTTCGTCTGGTACGTGGCCAGAAGATGAGTGCAGAGCGTTACCTCCGCTTTGTGGACTCAATTCCGGAACAGGACGCTTCAAAACTCAGCACGAAGGTGCTGGCCGTCGCGAAGTTTCCTCCAGGTTCGATGAACGCTGTCCGGTTCTATGACCAACATAAGTGGGATCACAGCCAATCGGTCATCACGGAAAGCAACTCGGGAATAACCGTTGAGATTCCCCTCTCGTCGGCAGAAGCTCTTGCTTTTGTGGAGGTCGTCTGCGATCGCGTGAGTATCCGTGTGCAGCGTTCGTCTACCAGCATGTCCGTTGAAACCAAAGCCCACAACCAGCTGCAGGAAACTGCAGATATGTTCGGGTGAAGTGGAGTTGCGATGAGTACAACCATCTATCACGACATCCGTGTGGTCCAGGTACCAGCTGCTTGCATCGACGACTCTGTTGACCATTTTGGACTGATGGTCCTGGTTGGCAACAGCCGTGGAACGACACGCCGATGGGAAATGGAATACTTCGCTCCCGAGGCCACGCTCACAGCGTACGTAGTGGCTACAAGCTACTACTTTCGGAATGGATCCGCAGCCTGGAAAACGCATCGCACGAATAGCGCGTTCGATGCAGGAAAGTGGATTTCCCGGGTTCGGAAAGCAATTGCCGACGCCGAAGAAATCTCGGTGCCATTTCTGGACAGGACTATCGCGTCCAGCGGTCCATTGCTGCTTGAAGGGCGAAGAGCCTTTCATGACAAAACCATCCGTGAAGCTCTCAAGGCTGCACGGGACTTCACTCGTGCTGACACAGGACGACCCTCGCGGGATTTCCTGAGTGTGCACGGACCCAACGAGGTCAAGTAGTGCTGCAAGCCATTCACCTTTCGGTGGATGGCTGTCCAGCAAAGAAACATACCGTTTCGGTGTTTTTGGAAAGGGCTTAGCAAGCTCTCTCCAAAGATTCCTGCGGTAGTCGTAAGACTCCCCTTGATACACCCAGCTGGGGTGTTGAAACATTCAGCTCAAGCACAACACGGCATCTGCCGTCTACCCCGCGTTAGCGGATTCATCAACCCATACGGGGCCAAACCCGTACGGGTGCGGCTTCGTGTTTTATTGGAGAAAACATGAAGGCTTACGAAGCAATCAAACTCGGCGAACACCGAGGTAGTCCCCGCCTCTGGCTCCAGGGCATGAAGGCGGAGATCGCAGGATTTCTGCCAGGCATGCGTTTCAACATCCGCAAGGACCCAGCGAAACACATCCTGGTTCTTGAACTGAATCAGTTTGGCGATCGCATCGTCTCACGGAAAGTTCAGGGCGAGAAAGTGATCCCGATCATCGACATCAATTCGAGCGAGGCTTTGTCGGTGTTCGAAGGATTCAACTCCCTCCGAATCACGATTGACGATACCGTCATCACGCTTCAGCCTATGGCTGTGGAGATTGCCAAGAAGGAGCGCATTGCGCGCCTGAAGGCCAAACTCGAAGCTGGTGAACCAATCGCAGTAGGCTCAATCGCTCATGGAGGAGGAGTTCTCAGTCATGCTATCCATACAGGGTTGCACGATGGGGGGCTCAAAGCTCGACTTGCATTCGCGAACGAAATCCGCCCTGAGTTGCTTGAGCATGCGTACGCTCACAATGATGCTTGGGATGCGAAAACGATCCCTCTCATCGCTCCAATGCAGGAACTGGCTTTCGACCCGGAAGCCGCAAACAGTCTGCCAAAGGTCGAGATTCTGGAGGGGGGTATTCCATGTAGCGGCGCGAGCCTTAGCGGACGTGCACGCAATGGAGCTGGACATGCGGAGTCTCACCCAGAGGTGGGACACCTCATTGTTCCGTTCCTCGCGATCATTGCAAAGGTTCAACCCCTTGCGATCCTGCTGGAGAATGTCAAGCCCTGGCAGAACTCTGCTTCAATGTGCATCCTCAGAAACACCCTTCGAGACTTCGGGTACACCGTTCACGAAACAATCCTGCATGCAGGTGAGTGGAATGAACTGGAATCCAGATCCCGTTTGGTCGTGGTTGCGGTGACTGAAGGGTTGGACCTGGATCTGAGTCAAATTTCGAGGCCCGCCCCGTTGGTTCGCACGCTCGCTGAAGTTCTTGATCAGGTGCCCGAAGATGACCCGAGCTGGGACGAAATGGCCTATCTCAAGCACAAGCAGGAGATGGATGCTGAGAAGGGGCGCCAGGGGAGAAAGGGCACCAACTTCAAGATGCAGACGGTGACGGCCGACAGTACGTCATGCCCGGTCATTACAAAAGGCTATTCGAAGCGCCGATCGACTGATCCCAAGTTGGCACATCCCTCAAACCCAAATCTTCTTCGACAGTTCACTGTTGCGGAGCATGCGCGGATAAAGGGGATACCTGAGTGGCTTGTCGAAAGGCTTGGCGTAACGTTGGGTCATGAACTTCTTGGCCAAAGCGTTTGCTACGGACCGTTTCGAGCGGTGGGAAAGCTCATTGCGAACGTGTTACACGCTGTTCATTCTGTCAAGGAGCTTTGCCAGCGAGTGCCCGCGATGCCTCAGCAAGACCTCTTCGGTTTTGAAATGGGTATGGCGGCATGATCAGTGCGCCTTCCGAGGCGCGCGTGACAAGCGTGCTTGACGTGCTCAACAGGTATGAAAGAAAGCCTCTTCAGCAACTCGATGGATTCACCTTTTTGAAGGCGTTGACATCGGGTAAGCGGAGGAGGGGGATCTTCATCATTGGAGAAGACTTGACCCGTGAGGTGTTCAAGTTGTGCCTGAACGAAGCGATCGCCGCTGGGCTTGATTCCGAGAGGCTGTACATCTACGGTCGGTTGGGAATCTACTCTGGACGCTCGATTGAGTTCACGAGGTTCGAAGACTTGGGGCTCTAAGCCCCTCAACGTCCTTGCGCTATGCGAAGGGCGATTCATCAACACCCCACGGGTCGCACCTGTGGGGTGCCCGTGGTTTAGCATGGAGGCACCATGGCCATCCGTACCACCGTCATCAAAGCCAATGCCAATGCCGTTGGCGAGCTACTGATCCGCGCCGCTGCCCACCTGGGCAACCTAACGGAAGAAGAGCTGAAACACCTGGAAGAGACCTCTGGCCTGCCCTCTTCGATCCGAAATGCATTCAAGAGCGTTTCCAAGGTGAGCGATACAGCTCAAGACTCGTTGAAGCGTCAGCCGCCAAAGGGGTTTGATTTGTCCTGAAAAGGCATTTCTACTCTGGGCGTGAATTCGGCTCACGATTAGAATTGGGGCTTCCTTCGCGAATAGCGAGGGGGCTTCCCAAAGCGTCCCAACTGTGGGATCCTTTGGGAAGTGATTTCAACCCGTGGCTATGCCATTGGTCGTAGCTCTAGCTGAAGAGTCTAAACACACAGCATCCAAACTGGCTTTCCGCCAGACTCATCAACCCATCGGGCCATGCCCTTTGGGAGGTGGCCTTCACTTAGCTGGCCATCAAATGCAAACAGCATTTTCCGGAGACTGGAATTTTTCCAACGTGCACTCCTACTGCGAGCGCATGAAGCTGACAAAGGAGATCAAATCCTTTCATGTCAGCACTGACCATGAGCGTGGACGCCTGATCCACGTGGAGTCTGAAAGCGGTTGGGACCCCGAACCCCTCTTCGAGGAGTTTCCGTCCATGCCCGCTGATCCGATTCCAAATTGATTTTCAACCCAGACGGGCTTCGCAGCCCGCATGGGTCGCGTTGCTTGTCGCATTCCCGAAAGGAAACCCATGAGCAGCGCTTCGACTCATAACGAAGTTGACCCGGACTGTATGCCCTCGCGGCATGCAGAACTCATCGTCGATGGCGTCATTTTTGAACGCAGCACCACCCGCACAAGCGGTGAGCTGTTTTCGAAGTTGACCGGTGAGCAGTTTCTCAGTGATGAGGAACCCAGCTCGAAATTCGTGCAGTGGCTCGACTTCATGAGCATCGTGTCGTTGGTGAACCTCAGTGTCGGTCAAGCCATCCTTGTGAAAGACCATCTTGGTCAAACCACTCAGGAAGGTTTTATCGGCCAGGCAATTGCCGACGCTGAAGAGCAGATCTAATTTTTTCAACCCGCCGTGGGCGCATCCCACGGTGGGATGTGCTCATGGCTTTCTTAGGAGAAACCCATGAACGCACCCCAACCAGTCCTCAAGTCTTTCAAGGCCCAAGCAGCTTCTGAGCTGACGAACGTCAAAAAAGACGATGCTTTCAAGATCCCGCCAGGCGATCTCATGGAAGAACCTGGATTCAACGAACGTGACTATTCGGACCCCCTTGTAATTGAGCAGATCCGAAAGTTTGCAAACGCTTACAAGGCAGGGGTGTTCGTACCTCCTGTGATCGTGCGCATCGATCCTGCTACAGGCAACCGGTACATGGTTGAAGGGCATCTGCGGCGACGCGGCGCGCTTCTCGCGATAGAAGAGGGCGCGGTAGTGAGCTACCTGATGTGCATTCCCTTCCGGGGGAATGACGCGGATCGCGTTGCCTGCATGATCAATAGTGCGGAAGGTCTCAAGCTCAGCCCTGTGGGCATTGCGCGTGGCTACCTGAAGCTCATGAACATGCTGCGTGATGTCAATGAGGTGGCCAAACAAGTGCAGCGCACAACCCAGCAGGTAGAAGCGATGCTTCTGCTTGCTCAAGCCTCAACTGATGTTCAACGCATGGTCTCCTCTGGCCAAGTCTCTGCGACTGCAGCGATTGAGGTGATTCGCTCCCATGGCGACAAGGCCGGCGAGCACCTCCAAAAGCTCTTCGAAGAAGCAAAAGCCAGCGGGAAAACCAAGGTCAAACCCTCCGCTTTCCGTGAGTGGGTTCCGCCACGCAAGCAATCGTCACTGATCTACGCCTCCATCGGTCAGATGGTGAAGTCTCTCGAATCCAAAGGGGTTCCTGAGGCGATCATCAATGCAGAAGAAGGCGTCGATCCGCAAACACTTGCGGGTCAGATGGTGGCCGTTGAAGCTTCGGCGCTGGTACAGCTGATCCAGGCCTTCAAACAGGCCGAAAAGCTCAAAGCCAAGCGCACTGGTACAGATGCCAACCCGGAATCGGATGGCGATACGGATAAGGCTGGTGATCAACCGGCCTGATAGATGAACACATTCGAACAAGGAATGCCGCTGCGAGCACCTGGTGCTCGCTTTTCACACCCAGCCGGGGAATCTCCCTGGCGGGGGAGAGTCCCGGCGAACTTTGAAGGAGATAACCATGGCCAACACCATCGGACTTCTCCTGCTCTGCTCGCCCTTCGCGGTGCCACTTGGTCTCGGAGTCTTCTGGCTTCTCGGCACCATGGTGCGCGCATACGCGCGTTCCAAGCACGCTTGGCTAGCGTCTGTGCTGCTTCTGCCGCACTTCGCCTCCAAGTTGCTGGATCGCATCGTCGATGCCTGCATTGCAGGAAACCTGCTGGAGGCAGCGACTCTCTCGCTGCCTCTGGTATCCATTGTTGTAGCTCTCAAGCTGCTTCTGAACGTGCATGACACCGTGCGTGATGATGGGCAGTCAAAGAAGCTTCCTTGATACACCGAGATAGTTCGGTACAAAGGACACATCATGAATGCACTCATCACTGATCCAAACGCCATTTTCTTGTTGACGCTTAGCCTTGTGCTGATCGTCGGCCGCTTGGCGATTCGATGGCAGGATAAGTTTGAGCAACAGCAGCAAGCTAAAGGTCACAAACAACGACCTTGACGCTGTAGGTCTCTCTTGGCGCAAGCCAAGGGGGTTCCTAAAGTCTCAATTCTGGGATTTCAGGAACCTTGCCGTCCAGGCAAGACACTTGAGAACACAGGCTCAATTGCCCCGATGGGCCGTTGGTACGCTCGAATTCATGCACCGCTTACTGCGGCGCACTGATAGGCAGCTGGCCGCGCTATTCTGCGAAATCAGCACACTCACGCACCTCTTGGTGTATTCATCAACCTGCGGGTACTTCATGCCCACAGCGGCATGCGTATCTGCTTCCCCCGGAGCAATCATGCCTACAACCCAATCTTCCACGTCGAGCGAAAAAACTGGTTCGCAAAACAAATCTCCAATCTTTGCAAGAAAGATTGCCGACGCACTTGAGCGCTACCTTGAAGCTGCTAACACCAGTGTTCACTGGGTCACTGCAACAGGGGATGCGTCATCTTTCAAGGCTCCAACTGCCATCTGGCCAGAAGGCGACTTTGCTGTACGCATCTGCGTCTCTGAAGGCTCCAGTGAAGGCTCCCGCATCGAAGTCATGTACGAGGTCAATCGGGAGCCTTTCGAGTCTCTTCCACTTCTTCGCGTGAAGACCCTCTCAGGCATGAAGCGTGCCTTTGAAGAGGCCTTCCACGTCTATGAGTTCATGAGTGCTCTCGATCTGGATCTCTACCGCGAGGGGGTGATCGAGGCGTCGGCGGCTTGATGGCCCTGAAATGAAGGACATGTCGCGGTGTGGCCACTCGGATCACCGCGCGTGAACCTGCATCCAAATCCAACTGGAGTCGAAATGCACTATGACACTGAAACACCCACTCGCCTGATGACCAACACTGAACGTTGGGCAGCAAGAATAGTTGCCGCATCTCGTGCTGGAGCCACGGTTTCCTACGAGGAAGAGGCTCTCTCTGTCCTCAAAGGTGAGCCAATTGCAGACCATCTGGGCACATCTTTGTGTCGTGAAGCCGCCGCGCTGAATCACCGTATGTGTGATGACGAGCACGCTGTCCACGAGGCAAATGAAAAGCTCGGTTCCGTTCTCGAAGAGTTTGGCCTGGTCGAATGTTGGGGGACTCAGAAATGACTACCTCGATCGTAGCCACACCCCGTGATTCACGGCATCTCTCTGTTCCGCGTTCGATATCGGACGATGACAAATGCGAAGGCTGTGCTCATTGCCAGTACCGTCCAGGTGCGATGAGCACCTGTTCACGTGGCTGGCCTGGTTCTGCAGATCCAGATGGTTACATCAACGACTGCAAGGATTTCATCGCGGCGAACTAGCTGCACATCAACCCAGGACGGGTATGCCCCTCCTGAGGGGCTGTCTGTCCTTTTTTTTTTAGAAGGACATCTCATGCCAGACCCAGAGGTCAAACCAATATCCGTGCTCGACTTGGCCATCGAAGCCCTTGCACTGGCGACAACAGCCGGTACGGCTCAGGACAAGGACCATGAGGTTTTTTCCCGAGCACATACTTCGCTCGTCAATTGTCGAGACGCCATCGTTGAGCACGACGGCCGTCTTGACTGGCGTGAAATCCCACCAACTGGCGATGACTACAACTGGCTTGTAGGCCTGCTTGGGGTACACGGCGCGTAACTTGCGAAACTGTGCTCAGATTTCGCCGGAATTTCATCACTTCATTGCATTCGTCATTTACTTGATGATCGGCCATTGAACTTCCCAACAATAAGCCCCTGATTCTCCGCAAGGAGATGATGGGGCTTTTTTCATTTCTGCTTCTTGTTCTTTTTTTCCTGGCAGTGATAGCATAGAACAATGAGTAAACAGCCTCCTCGTATTCTTCCGGTAATTCATCACATTGACTCGCGAACTACGCACGCCGAAGTCAATCAAGCGCTTAGGTTGGGCGTTGATGGTGTTTTTTTAATCTCTCATTTTGCAGGCGACCCAGCCTACGCTGGCATAGCTGACGATGAGACGTTGATGTGCCTGGCCAAGGAGCTGAAATCCCTCCACCCAGGTGCTTGTATTGGGATCAACTGCCTTAGTTGGTCTCCGCTTTACAGTGCAGGCAGAGCTGTAGAGGCTCGCTTGGACATGATCTGGGCTGATTCCATGGGGGTCGATTCACGCGGGTTGACAGGGGAGGGGGAGGCTTTGAAGAGCCTGGCTTCAGCACACCCCCGTACCCAATTTTTCGCCTCGGTTGCGTTCAAGTACATGCCTGAGGAGCCTGCCCCAGTGACGGCGGCCGACAACGCCCGCAGGGCTGGGTTTGTGCCCACTACCAGTGGTTCAGCAACAGGGGCTCCTCCGGATGTGGGAAAGATTCGTGCAATGGCTGGAAGTGGCCCTTTGGCGGTGGCCAGTGGCATGAATCCTGATAACGTCCACCTATATACGCCATATCTCTCGGACATTCTGGTTGCAACCGGCATTTCTGCCGACGACCATCATCTAGATCCAGACAAGCTCGCAAGCTTCATAAAGAGCGTCAGGTAACGTGCGTGCAAAAAGTTGTCCACATTTTTTGTTGATAACACCCCCTTATCACGATCCGAATTCCCCCCAAGGCCTTCCCTGGCCTTGATGACAACACTCTGCGCAAAAAATCAGCAGTCAATTCTCCAAATAGATCCATTTATATTACATGACCTGCCTTATTGCTAAGTCATATTTGTAATCAGGTGAAGGGGGCTCATTCGATGGTGACAGAATGGCGATTGCGGCACATAATTTCGGCATGAAGTGCTTTTGATTGAAGCTCCATGACTGCCAACACGCTATACCCATTGACTGCCGATCGGCCCAATGAAACAGATCTGCTGAAGTTCTGGCTAGCCGCGCGTGCCGCTACCGACCAAGATGTCATCAGAGACAGTGAAACCTACAGGCACATCTGGAGCACCTGGTGCAAATACTTGAATAGTGGGCGAGGCGTGGAAGGGTATCAACCTATTCCTTGGTTTGAGGCTGATGCAGAGACAGTTGTCGGATTCCTTAAATCAGGCCCCGTGAATCGAAGGGAAAAGTTGGAGTCCTCCAGCAATGAGACTACCAAGCGTCGCTACTGGAGGGTGCTTGACCGCATTTACAACTTTGCAGAGTCGCAGAACTGGGTTGATATCAATCCAGTGACGAAGATGGCCGCAGTTGACAAGCCGAAATCTGAAGACACCCTCGGCACAGTTCTTGATTCTTTGGTCTGGAATGCAGCTGAAAAGCTGCTTTCTCAACCCGATCGTTTTGACCCAATCTCGGTGCGGAATCGGGCTATTTTGCAAGTCCTGTTCGGCCTCGGCTTGGCGCCCCAGGAGGTAAGAGCGTTAAAGATGAACTCGCTCCTGTATGACGGCTCAGTGGACGAGGAACGAAGACTGTCTAAGCTTCGCGTTGACGGCCATAACACGCTTCGGCCGCGCACGCTTACGCTCAGCCCAAAGGTCTCTTCAGCAATCCTTGAGTGGCTCAAAGCCCGTCCTGGAGTGGCGACGACCAGCTCGGGCATGGCACTCATTTGTACGCCGAAGGGACCTCTCGGCTCAGTGAGCCTTTACCTGCTGGTGCAAAGCTTTTTGAAGAAAGCAAGTGAACTAGCGCAACGTGAGGAGCCTCCCCAAACAGGGCCTCAGGTGATTCGCAATTCCTTGCTGGTTCGGATGCTTGAGGATGGGGAGCACTCATCCCCATGGGTAGCTCGGTTCGCAGGCCTGAAGAACGTGAAAGGCCTATGGCACCTGCGTATTCACTGCAGCGATGAGGTACGGACCACACTCACAAACATCAGAGATGACGCTGATTGTTCGGAGGCTGTCGTCTAGCCTCCTGATGAGGCCATTTCTTCGAGCTGACGTTTCGCTGCGCGCTTCCCTAGCTTCAGGAATTGGTGGATCTGCGGCAATTGACGAGCACGGGGTGCGACATTGCCACCCTCCCACTTATGGATCGATTGAGAAGAGACCCCAATGAGGAGCGATGCTTCAAGTTGGGTCAACTCAAGTGCTTCACGATGGCGGACGAGTTCTTCGGCCGAAACGGGTCGCAGCACGACAGCCGCTGCGGCTTCCTGGGGATCGTTTCTCTTCCCCACCTCACTCGACTTCTTCAGTCTCTTCAACTCACTGGTCAAGGCCGCAACGTCACGCCTGAGCGCCGCGATATCCGAGCGCTGCTTCTTTGATGATTGGCGCAGGGACTCCAGCTCATCCTTGAGCTGTTGGCGAGCCACACGGCCGATTTCGGTTTTGAGCGATTCCTGAAAAGCGTTTGCCAATTTGGTGTCCCTTCGCCATCTGTGGCGGGTCAAAGTCGCCGTAGGATACCCCATCGATTTCAAATTCCATTTTCAGCATTGATGGGTGAGGGCGATCGATGACTTCTGCTGACGCACGGGTTGTACGCAGCGCACGTGATTTTTGTTGGCTACCTGCGGCATCAATGTTCACGCCTGAGGTCCAGGAAACGCCCGAAACGACACTCCTTTGGTTACCTACACTACAGGTAGGAAACGATAGGCGTGCTCAATTGGGATGATCAAGTAGCCAAGGGCTGGCACTACCGGCGCTTAGTTGTGTAGGCTGGCCGCACCTCTCATTGGCTCAAGCGGGTGTGGCTCTACTACGTGTCTTTTTCAAATCCGGCGCAACACGCCCAATTTCGGGATTCAATCATTCAGGAAACGCTGGCGCCAACTGGACTATCCCTTCGTCCTCTGGGCCCAGTCAATTTCGACTTAGGATCACCACCGTGGTTTGCAGGCCAAAGCCTGGACTTGGCATTGATCGGGAGGCTTGAGTGAGTACAAGAGAGAGGGTAACGCGCAACACGCACGAGTTCTGGATGGCGACGTGCGGAATCGACACCCACGCCAGGGGTTCTGGGAATGCTCGCAACGACACACCATGGGTCGCCTTCACGGCGGATCGGAGCGCTTTGGTTTGCACGGTCTGGGAAGACCAAATTGCAAAAGTCGTTGATCCCATCGACAACCGGGTCCGCAGCTTCGTGATGCTCGGCGGGAAATCAAATAAGTGGAAGGGCGGGGCGGTCAAGCGGGGTCGCGAAGCAGAAGTGGCCATCAATGAAGCGCTGAAGTCGCGCGTGCCAGTATTTGGCTTCCGCGCGGTGGCGTCTGGTGACGATCCCGCCAACATGACTCGCCATGTGAAGCACATCAACCTCGATCATGTCTATGCCCTGAAGCCTCAGTTCGGACGCGCCGCAGATGATCCACGGGTGCGCCTGAACTTGGAAAAGGAGCTTCGGGACCGTTGGAGGAGCCCGGACGTTGATGCGCTCGATGCGGCGACGCTATTCGAGCTGGTGGAAGCCACTGGCAATGTGCCTGGTGCCGACTGGAACCCATTGCTTGCGTCTGCTGCGGGGGCTGACGGTGCCGCAGAGCTTCGCGCCAATGCGCAGGCCGCGCGCATCGTGCTGCCCTACCTGGTAGAACACATCCGCAGGCAGACCGATGGAATCATCGAGCCTCTGACCTACTCCGACGTGGCCAAGATGCTGGGCCGCATGAAGGCCGATGGCAATGCCTACGCTCAAGGGATCGGAAAAGTCCTGGGTGAAGTGACTCGTCTGGTTGAGGCTGGCACGCGCGATTGGCCTGAGGAGCTTCGACCCCCTCACATCACCTGCATTGTGGTCGCCAAATCGGGGGCCACTGCAGGTCTTCCCAGCGATGGCGTCAAGGACTACTGGACCGGATTCGAGGCGCTGACACCGGCTGAAAAACGGGCCAAGGTGCGCGATGAATTCGACCGCATCCTCGCCTACGGTGATCGATGGCTCCAGGTCCTCGAATCTGTGGGCCTTGGCTCCGCAGCAACGCCGGCAGACCCCGATTCAGCCAACGGCAAAGACAAACGCTACGGCTGGGGTGGCGGCGAGTCCGAGGAGCACAAGCAGCTGCGCCTCAATGTCTTGGCCAGTCCGGAGCTGTTCGGCCTGAAGAACACGCTCCACGCGGAGACGGAGTACCCGCTCCTGTCGGGTGATCGCCTGGACGCATTCTTCCGAACGGAGGCACGTTTGGTCGGCGTCGAGGTCAAATCCATCCGGTCGGCAGACGATGACCTGGAACGTGGCATCTACCAGTGCGTGAAGTACCTGGCCGTCATGCGCGCTCAGGCGTTCATCCACGAGCCTGCGGGCACAGAGATCCAAGTCATGGCGGTGCTGGTGGTGCAAAAGCAGCTCCCAGCTGACCTGGAGGAACTCGCCACGAAGCTGGGCGTGAAATGGATGGTGCTGCCCCCCGGCCATTTTGCGCAGGCCACCCCAGCTTGAAGTCTCAGACGCTCGACTTGAGCTTTTCCGCCACCCTGATGCGCTCCGACATGTCGGCTTTCACATAGATGGCGGTGGTGTTGATGTTCTTGTGTCCCAGCAGCCCCTGCACCACGCTGAGATCTCCTTCGGAGGACTTCAGCGCCTTGTGCGCATAGGTGTGGCGAAGCCAGTGGGTGGAGGCCCGCATGAAAGGCCCCTTGCCCTCGCCCGGTTTTTCACCAGCGGTGGCAGAGCACATCGCAAAGAATCCTTTGAGGATCTGATACAGCATGTGGGCGGACAAGGCACCGTTTTCGTTGACGGTGTACTTGAGCTGGCCTGCCACGGATATGCCCTCGATCTCAATCGTCGGCAGCGCTTTGACCTGTGATGCCAGGGCTTTCTCGTCGCGTTCCTTTTTCAGCTTCTTGTCCTTCGCCCAGATCCACCGGTCATCCAGCACCCCGATCAGCGGCTCATCCTCGGGCTTGATGTGAGAGAAGTATTTCAGTCTGCCCTGGATCACCAGCTCCTCACGATCCCTGCGGTGCTCGCGCAACGCCTCCATGGTCTCGGCGTTCAAGGGCACTTGGCGTTTGCGCTTGCCCTTGCCCAGCACCTGCAGCACGCGCGCTTCAGAACCAGGTTCCAGCGCTCGGTCGGTCTGTACGTGGGCCCAGCGGGCCTGCGCCACCTCCGCACGGCGAAGACCCGCGTTTTCGAGGAGCCGGAAAAGGGCGCGCAGCCGCCGCTTGGGGGCACCATCGGGCAGTTCTGCAAACGTGTTCCCCACCACTTCCAGGTCGGCTTTGGTGAACGAGCGGAACACGTCCATCGTCTCTTCCTCGCGCTTTTTGCCGTGGACGGCCTGGGCAGCGTTGCCGTCGATGTATCCCGATTCTTTCCAGTGCGTGTACATCTTGCGCACTGCGGCGAACGTCACATTCAGGCTCACAGAATTGAGTGGTCCGCGTAGTGGCCTCCAGCCCGTGGTCTTTTTCTTGGGCGAGCCTTTGTCTGCTTGAACCCAGTGAGGAGGCGGGGCGATCAAAAAATCCTTGAAGGCAAAGAAGTCGGCCTCGTCCAGTGAAGAGAGCGCCTTCTTGCGCTCATGGACGGACCAGAGGATCAAGCGCTCGATGGAGCGCTGGTACGCTTCCTGGGTGAATGGCGACAGGTCCTTGATCTTGAGAAACCACCCCCTCACCGCCTCCAGGTCGTTGGTGGCACTCATCGTGTTGACCCCGTGCTTGCGAAACGTGCCCTTGGTTCCCATCAGATCGGCAGGCCACTTCATCGAGGTCAGCGGCTGCAGTGCGTTTTCATCCGAAACCTGCACTTCGGTGGAGGTGGCGTTGGCGACCAGGGCAGGGAGCTGGGAGAGGCCTTCGGCGGGCGCGAGGTTCCAGCGCAGAATCCACGCCAACAGGTTGTCCGCCCGCTTGACCCCATAGCCAGGCAGGGCGTCGTACCAGGTGGCGCCTTGCAGCGACATCCAGTCCACCAGGTTCCCCAGCGTGATCACACCGGCTTTGCGCAGCGCCTGCATCTGGGCGGCCGACATGATGACCCACTGCTCCACACGATGAGCGCGCTCGGGCTTGGTGCCCAAGTGTTCATCCAGCCAGTTGATCGCGTGCAGCACGTCCTTGATGCGCTCGGCCGCGCTGCGGGCCTGCTCCGGCTCGACCGGGATCACTGCCGGCGCGTTGGCCAAGGCGATCTCTGTCTGTGCGGGCAAAGCAGTGGCCACGGGTGGGGTGAGGGCGTGAAGTGGGGCTTGGGCGGCTTGGGCGGCAGCTTCTGCTTCCTGCAGCGCCTCCTGGTACCGCTCGATCAGCTCCGCTTCAGAAAACATGCCTTCGTCAAACTGCGCCGCAAACTCCTCCAGTGTTGGCGGCTGGGGCGCCTGGACTGCCACCAGCTCGGCAACGGCCTGCGCTGCAGGTGCCGATGGCTGGGTACCGGGCTCACTGGCCGGAATCCGCGGCGCCTCCAGCACAATGGTCTGGTGGTCCCTGAGAACCCTCACCATAGCGCGGGCCTCGTGCGACTGCGCTATGCCGTTGGCTGCAGCCTCGATCCGGTCCAAAAGCTCCTGGTATCTCTTGATCAGCGCTGGGCGCTCGGGCGCGCGGCCTGGCCAAAGCATGTACTGGCGGGCGGCGACCGTGAGATCCACCCCTTGGGCAACCGCCCGCAGCATGGCAAACTCATCGGCCGTGGCGCTGCTGTCGTGGGCGATCTTGGTGCGCGAACCGGGTGGCCGACCGCGCCGCCGCGCTGTCTTTGCGGGTTGCGCGGGCTCCAGCGGCTGGCCACCGTCAAAATCCGCGACCGCGAGATTTCCGGGGCCGTCGATGGGGCCGGTGTCGGCGGGCGATTGACCCGCAGGAATTTCGGGCGTAGAGTGGGCCATGACTTTGAAAAAACCGATTGTCTTGAACGTTGGCCAGCGGGTCCAGCACCGGGCCAAAAGGTACAACTAAGCCTCAGAGGAGCCGGGAAATCCCCCTCCTCTTTTTTTATGGCTCATTTGCTAGACGTTAACAGAGTTTAAGGTAGAACAAACGTTAAATGTAAAAGGGCTTTCTTCCTCAGCCCATGAGCGGATTCTGAACCCAAATTTCGTTGTTGTCCACCGGCCTGCAGTACGTAGCGATTCCCGGTGAGTCTTGTACTTTTCTCACCGAGTTTTGTATTCCTGGCCCACGGCGGCCCAGCGCTCGCCATAGTCCAGCTCGCGCTGGCGCACGCCGATCGAGGGCCAGCGCGGGTTCGACGGCCAGCCAGCCACACGACAGCGCCTCCGTTATCTGGGGTCCCAGCTGGCCAGCGGCGGGGAAAAGTACAAGATTCAGTGAAAACGATCCCGGAAAGTACAGAACTCAGAGAACACCGAGCACAAAACTGAGTGAGGCAGTCGCTCCTAAGTCCTTGTTTCGTCGAGGCCGTGAGTTCAGCGGCCTAGGGGGATCGACAGCCACTGATCTTTCGAGAAGATGGCTCGTACCTATCAAATTAGATATGTATGATTTGCTATCTACATTTGAAAGACGTGAAGCATGCCCTACTACTACTTCAACAGTGGCTCTTTCTCTGACTTGGCCGACACCCAACAAGGCCAGCGCCTTTGGGATTACTTGAATGACGAGATCATCGTCACCCGCCTGGAAACGGCGATCTACTTAGGAAGACCAGCCATCGAAGCCATTCAACTTCAACTACTTCGTACGTTCGGCCCAACCATGCGTGAAAACCGATGGAAGCAACTCGTGGGGGCCATGGTCAGGCAGGTGCTGGAGCGCTATGGCTACGTTTTCATTCGCTCAGGGGTGCGAACCAAGGTGAAAGACCTGTTCAGCACTGGAGCCACGTACAGGATAGGAGGTACAGGGGGGGATGCGAAATGACCAGGGGAGACACCGGAGGTTCATTCTCTAAACCGTCTGTAGTCAGAACAGATGCCGCAGGCCTCGCTGCCTTTCAGGGTGACGCGCTGCTGGTGCTGGAGATCTCCAAGGGCGAGATTGAAACTGGCAACATCGCAAGCGCCCTAGAGCGCCTGCACACAATCGCGGAGTCCAGAGAGACAGCCCTGCGCTACCAGGAGTGCCTGGTCATCCAGGTGGTGGGTTACGACACTGACCCGCGCGAGCTGGCTGAAATCCCCGAGGTGCGCGCCTTCTTTGCCCGACTCGCTCAAGAGTGGCCCCACTGGATGTGGTTCCTGCACAGGCGTGTAGGTGCGATCCATCTGCTGATGGCGCTACTGTGCAAGGTAAAGATCCATCGCAGGGAGGCCAGTACAGGGACCGAGTTTCTGGACCGCCATGAGCTTGCCGCTCAGATGGCTGACCTGTTTCGGCGCGGGAACGCCATGTTCGAAGCTTTCGGAATCAGCGAAGGTGATGCTGAGGTGTCCTGCGAGAGCGCTTGCGCGGAGTTACTCCCATAGAAGACGGGGATACACGCGAACGTAGTGCATTGCACCGACCGTCGGGTGATCCACTACAGGCGAAATCTGAGGGATTCATACATGGTTGTATGAAGTTTTCTCGTGGACAGGCTTAGGCGCCATCTAAATAATGATCCTGACAATGTGTCGAAAGTGGTTCGTTATCCAGACGCTATAGAGGAGAAAACATGGGACAACTGATTGCGAAGCGATACCGCACATCAATGATGGCTTACTTGGCCGATCACACCTATGTGGAGTGCGGAGCAGGCAAGGCCTGGGGGTGCTTCGGAGGCTCACAGAATGGCCAGGTCATCAATGCAGGCGAAGGGAGTACGGCGCGAGCAAATGAGATCGCAGAACCCAATGGCGAAGCAGGTGTCGGCAGATATTTGATCGATGGCGTTTGCCACCAAGCTGCCAACAGAATACTCCTCCCAGCAAATAGACTGGTTACGGATGCTCGTGGATATTGGTTGTCGGTTGCTATCTTCGGTACCTATGGTCGATCCGGTTTCAACATGCATACAGAAGTCACTGGCGATCTTTCTGAATGCACAGCCGTGATGTCAGGGATTGATATCAATCCGAGATTAAAACTCGGGAGTAAAGAAGCACTGAAATTCATCCGGTCAAATAGATCTTCTGTCGCTCAATTCAGCCTTGATTCCACAACCCCCGTGAAGCGTGCGAGTTTTAATGTCAAAAGGTTTATGAAGGATGTCCATCTTTCGCTGGGTCAAATTTCACCCGCGTCATCCTTAGGTGGACTGGAATTGGCGAAGAACGATTCAGAGATGTTTCTAGAGTCAAAGGCCAAGGACTATAAAGAGATCAGTCGCTATGCAATTGAGTTTGTGAGCGAATTTGACAGAATGACTGACAAGTTCCAGGATGACGCCGCAAACGCTCTTTCCTCGGACGACTACGAGAGACTTTTCAGACTACCACCATCAGTGCGCATCAGGCTTACCGACCCTAAAGCCGTGGACAACGTTTACGGGGAGGGCGTGTTTGCAGCTGCTACAAGCAAGCCGCCACCACAGTAACCGCATCGTGTCCGCGCTGCCCCCCTTCCCTCACGGTCGAAGGTTGACGCCTGAAGAGTATGAGCGCGCGGTGATTCGCTTGTATAGGGAGGCGGGAGGGACCGGGGCCAGCGATGAGGAACGAACGAAGCTGCGTCGCGCCGAATTGGATCTACAGATCGATCACAGACTGGGGGTTGATTTCCCCCGAGCCAGGCGTGAGGAAATGTGGCGTGTCCAAGAGCAGGCAGAGCGACGGCGGCTCAGGATCCTGGCCAGAAGCCTTCTCGTTCGGTTCCTCCCCCGCTCGTTGGCCGTCAGCCGACTGTCCAGTCTCTACGACATGCTCATCTCTGAGTATTCCCAAGTGCTCACAGCTGAAGAGATACGCGACTTCCTAGGGCTTCAATCATCCGAGTGATGTCCTCCTCGACGCGATCAGGCCGACTACCCGCCCATCGCAGCCGAGATCCTCAAACTGCTCAATGAGGATCAGGATTCCTGCACCCACCGCCAGGCGTAGATGCTATGAGTGATAACGCATTCATCCTCGCAATGGAAATCTATTTCTTGATTCGAAGCGCCGTCGCCGTGTAAGTTGGTGCCCCCAACACTTCCTCAGAGAGGGTCACGCGATGCAACATTTGAGAACCACCCCACTTTGCTCGGCACTCGCTGTCGTTTTCCTTGTCGCCGGTTGCAGCACGACATCACCGGGCGTCACCTACTACCAAGTGGGTAAAGAATCTGCAGCAAAGCCCAAGAATGGATTCAACGACGTCTTCGCACTCGACGTCGCGTCACTCAAAATAGTATTCCCTGAGGACTCGCAGTCTGGAGATTCTGGAGTTGCGAATGCCGCTGCCACGCAACGAAACCCTAGTTCGACTTCAGGGAATGCGAATCCTCAGTCTGGATCGGGAACGCCAGCTGGGCAGACTTCAACAAACAATCCGCCGAATCCACCTGCCAAAAAATCGGTCGATGTAAAAGTAGAAATTTCTGAGTCAGGAAAACGCATCGGTCTTTCTGGTACAAACGACTATCGAAAAACGACGATGGTCAATATCACAAAGCGTGATAACACTGACATGGTTCAGTCTATCGGTGTTGAGACAACAGAAAACCTGAAAAATAGCATAACCAAACTCGGGACTCTTCTTGTTGGCATTGTGAAACTTCCACTGCTCGCCGAAGGTTCCGAGAACTGCAAGAATGTGAATGAAAAAATAGTATCTAACGGGACAAGAGATTCAATTGATATAAAACAAGCCGGAAATTGCGCAACCTATACACTTGGGCCAGTCCCGGACGACGCTATCAGATACTCTGAAATACCTTGGGGAAAAGAAGTCAACACTTTCTACTACTCCGCCTGTAGAACCCTGGAGGTAACGCTGACAGCTAAGGGGTCGAGTAACGAGAAACTGATGTTCAAGGTGCCAGATCCGGAGTTTGTTCAGGCTGTCCATTTCCCGTTCAAGGGGTCCATAAAGAAACACACAACTTGCGGGGTATCCACAGTCACGGAAGGGGTGGCTAGCCCATCCGGCTCAATCGAAGCCTTAACGGAACTCCTCACGCAGATAAATGCAATTCGAGCTGCCAAAGACGGCAATTAACATCGTCATGAATGAAGATTAACGCAGTATCAATTCCGCAACGATCAGTATTGCTGTTTGATGCAGTCAACGATAGAATCACTCCATCGACTTACGAATGGAGGATTCAATGAAATTGGTTACGATTGAATCGGCAGCGGCAATGATGCAAGTTCCAGCACAATGGATCAACGGCATGATCGAGAAGGGTGAGATTGATGCCTTCGATAGCCCTACGGGTCCACTGATTGATGCTGAAGTCATCGACACAAATGGCTGGAATGCGTGCGACGTGCAGGATGCAGTCTCCTACGGCCACGTGAACTCTTTGATGGTCAACTTGGGACTTCGCACCCTCCACTGAAAGATCCCTCCCAGGCCTGCAAGGCCTTTCAGCCACCCCAAGCGGGGTGGTTTTTTTTCGTCCAGTCAAGGCCGTTTAGAGCAGGCGCGAGGATAGGCAACATCCCACCTCGGCACCCCTATGGGACTATCTGCTTGCCGCTCTGGCCTGCTCAACTGCCATCCTCGCAGATGCAGCAGCTTCGAGGTCTAGCATCACGGCTGGCGGCGGCGACCAAGCCAGAACACTGTCTGGGTAAAACCCGGTGGGGCCACCATGTTCATTCAGTATGAATGGCACGTTTCCTCTTTTAACCACTCGCCCAAACAACCCTGTAAAGCCTGACTTCAAGACCACAGGGATACCCAAGTGCATTAGGAATGGGCCAGGATCGCCCGCCACGACCTCGAAATACTCACCATTGTGGGTTCCTGACCATTTGCGACAGGCCAAGTAGCAAGCATCTTCGGTTGGTGGATACCCAAGGGTCCATTCCGGGAGAATCGTTTTTGGATGAGCTGGCATATTTAGCGACCGAGCGACCGAGCGAATAGTGACAATGACGGGTGAGCGGTCATCGGCGGGCTTGTCCCCTCCCCCTCGGCCGTTGATTCTGAGACGATGCTTACATCCGGCACTGAATTGTCTTCGCGAGCATCAGATGCGACTTGATCGAGCTGCCTGGGTACATCGGCTGTTGCTGAAGCCTTTGACGGCGCTTTCCTCTTCGATATCGCTCGCTCTTTCGTCGAGATGGGTATTGCGCTTCTCGATTCCTCTGGACCCACGATCCGGATTGCACTGGAACGCCCTTGCGATTGCAAAAAGGCCAAGCCATGGCCTGCCAGATACCTAAGACGCTCTGCTCTCGCGCGAACTGGCGTACTGGCAAGCTCCCTGTGCAATTCAGGAGTGGCAGCACCAACGATGGTAACCACCCGAATTTCTTCGATTTCCTGAATGTTTGCTTGGTCCATTACTGCGCACCAGCAAGAGCACCCATGAGCCAGAAACCAGTTGCATTGGCCTGGACTGGGGTCGAAGGCATAACAACCTTCAAGCGACTGAAAGCCTTCGAAATTGCTTCGCGGAAAAATGGAGCACCCCCTCCTACCATCACCACGATGTCCGGAGAGAGATTCTCTGTCCGAAGCGACTTCTGTATTGCATCTGCTGTGACCGAGGCAAGAGATTCGCTGGCTTTCTGAATGTAGCCCTGCAGTTCTACCTTCTCGCCGAGCACTAGCACTGAAGGCTTGCCAGTGCGCATGGCATTTTCGAGCGATTCAATCTGCGGGCTCGCACCATGCTCTTCAGCAATCAGCTTTGCCGCTTGTTCAAGGAGAACCGATGATGCTTTCACACTGGTTCCACTGGATTGCCTTTGAACCTCCCCATTGCTGACCAGCACCCAGTCCAAGGAATAAAAGCCCGGGTCAATCACAAGTACGCGTGCTTCATCGTCGATCTGCAGACCAACTTTCTCTTTCGAATGCGCCTGTTCATTCATGAACGCCAGCAGGCCGCCAACAGGCTGTGGAATCACCTTTACCGCCTTCACCTCGACAGAACGCTTTTGAGTGATCTTATGTGTGCCAAGAAAGCGCTTTTCAATCTCAGCAACATGCTCCCCATTTTTAAACTGTGAGACGGGCAAGCCTGTCACCAGCATATCCACGGTAGACATCTCGCTCAGTAACAGGCTGGCGTGAAAGAGCGCTCTATATGTATCAGTAGACGGGTAATCAGCGTGCAATGGCCGCTCCCACATTGCTGCTCGATCTGATGAGACGCCAGCAATGAATGGCGTATCGCCCACAAGAACATGCAGGAAGTCATCCTGCATCTTCCCATCAAATCGACTTCCAAAGCGATCAGCAGGGGCTGCACCTGCTGGCCGAACAATCGATTTCATTTGTTTGTTGGACTCCCCATACACAATCTTCAGGTTCGAGTAACCAATGTCGAGTCCGATAACGTTTTTGCCTGATGCCACAATCAATCCTTGATGAATGGAAGAATGAATGAATTGTAATGGAGATTGCCATCAATTCATGGCGGCGGCGTCTTTTTTTGTGTACCGCTAGTGCACCGCTAGTGACGAAGATTCGAGGCCTCCTTCCTTCGCCAGGTGAACGATCTTCCACCCGGGAACCTGTCAACTTTGTAGAGCCACCATGAACCTTGGCCCCATCATCACCGGCTCTTCCCCACCACATCCAACGTCGAGGTCCTAAGCCGCAATTCTTGGAGCGGAACTAATAGTTCTTCTTTACTTATTGAGAAGAACGTTAATGTTCCACCTTTGTCTGCTGCAGAAGTCGCCCAACAGCCTCTATCTGCTAGAATTCGCCAAAAAATGACATGCTAGTAGCTCCGCTATACATGCAGATCGGAACTATTAGTTCAACCAAGATTGGCATGCTGGCGGTGTCACTATTATTGCCATTCTGCATGTACAGCGGAACTGAATGCGTGGCAACACCCTCTTCGGTGAGGTGGGCCCCAGTTCCGCTATGCATGTCAAACGGATACCAGTAAACATTCCGATGGGAAGCAATAATGAGTGAGCCACGTGAACGATTGATGGGTGTACTGGAGGAGTGTTTGCACGATCTGCATCGGCAGGCGGCGGCCATAGTGGATGAACACTGGGCGCAAGTGCTGAAGCATGAGCGTGGAGCGAAGTCCTGGGAAGACAAGAGCAGGCTACAACTCGCCAGTCACCGCAAGGGCAACCACATCCAACTGAAGTGGATTGGAATTCGCTGGTTTGGAGTAGGCAGCAACCGGAAGTCAGTCAAGGTATCGATCAAACGAACTGGACGTGATCTATCCTATTCCAAAGCCGCACTCAATCAATGGGCTAGAGATTGGGAAATCGATATCGTCATGGAGACCGAAGCGAAATTGACTTCCATTCGAAGACAAGCAGCTCACTACGTCAAGGCCATCACTTCCGCCCGATTCGCGAATGCGATTGCAACGAAATCCGAATTGCCCGTTGAAGAAGATGAGCCCGGTGACGATTGATTGCACCCTTCCTCATGTCTTCTGCCCCTCCCCTCCCCCCTGGACATCAACCGTTGCCTCCGATTGGGCCTACCGGTAAGGCTTATATTGCCTCCCTGCTTGCGGATTCATCCACCTGGAACCAAACACAAGTCGATTTTGACGCCGATCTTGCCGATTTGATGTTTTTTTACTGCTATGACTCTGAAACGGGGTTCCGCTGGATGGGACAAGCCACTCACTCTTCCTTTTCCGATCTTTGTATTGAAGTAAGTGCCGAACCTGATTCCTGGGAAGAGCACAAGAAAGATTTGGACCGTGTTGTCTCCACCTCAATTCACGAGCGAAAGGCATTTCAACTACTGGACAGCTTCGCGCCTGAGGATCTTGTTCCAACTGAATTGCTTCTTATGCAATCCTTGGCTTGCGTGGCTGCAACCTCGGAATGGCGCCCTGAGTCGCCTCATAGGCCTGGAATGCATTTTCTTGCAGTACGCCACTTTGCGACGCCAGAAAGCTACTTTCACACCCTAATTCTTCCACAAGAATCAATTCTCCGACCCGGGCCTCTATCTGATTCAGAGTTTTGCCAAATCGCCCTTTCGATAGTGGAAGCGGACAAGAACAACCATCCTGATTGGTTCTTGTAGCTTCTCTCTGACACTCGAATTTCACGGTTTGAAATACAATTGCCCCAATGAATGCAAAGCACTTTGGCACTCGCCTTAAATCAGAGCTGGAACGTTTGGGATTGGATTACCACCAAATCAGGCAGTTGACCGGAATTTCAAAATCACGAATTGAAGACCTGCTTCAGCGCAAGTCTGCGCCTCCTAGTGAGACATTGCAGAAACTTGCTTCTATTCCGAATCTGAATCTTGCATACCTCAAAGATGGCTTTGACGCGGATGAAATCAGCACAAGGGCGCCTACAAACAAGTATGAGGCTGCTGCTCAGCTTCTATCGAATCTTCCCCCAGCAACATTCGATGCATTTGTTGCTGCCCTTACTGCTGCTTATCAGCCTTTTCTTGACGAAATCATTGGGTCGCCTGTAAATCTGCAGGCAAATCAGGAAAAAACTGGGCTGATTGGAACCCGATTGCAGAGCGAACGACTTCGCATAGGTATCACGCGAAAACAAGCAGGGGCTCTATGTGGGCTGACTTCCTCGGCTGTGGCCTCCTGGGAGTACAACAAAACCATTCCACCCTCCGAAAGTTTACGGAAATTGGCTTCAACTGGGATTGATATTCAGTATGTGGTCACAGGAGAGCGTGTCATGAAGCTAACAGCTGAAGAGCGGACGCTCATAACAAATTTGCGCCAATCTCCACGTCAATTAAGAAACGCAACATACGCATTTGTTGCCAGTTTTTCTTAATTCCAAGCCCTTAATTGGCCCGCTTTGCTCGATCCATACGTCTGCACTGTATATGTGCAGGTCGCTAGATGAGTACGAAATATTTAGCTGCCCTCGCGGATATTGCTGAGGCGTGATAGCTGTCTAGCTACCCCAATCCTCAAACGTTCTGCAGCCACATCGCCAACTGCGGGTACACAGGAAGCCCCCTTGCCGTGGCATAGATCCCTGGCCGCACTGCGCAAAACCCCGCATGTGACAGCCCGTTGATCCCCGCGTAGGCCCCCACACGCAGGGAAGTCCTGAGGAAGGCCCCTGTACCATCGTATTCGGCGTCCTTGATGACCGTTCTGGGGGGGAGCCCCAGGTGCACACCAACCGCCCAGGCCCAAGCGGTTGCCTCCGCATCCCCGCACTGGATAGCGGCACGTGCAATCGGCGCGTCAGGATCAAAAAAATCAACCTCCCCGAGCATCTGCTCCATCGCGGCCGAAAGATCTCCCGAAGCAACGGCCCTATATCTCCCGGGCAAGATGGCAAGATGACCCGCTTCGTGAAGGATGTTCGACGCGCTTGCACAGGGATCGATCAACAATGCCCCCCGCTCCACCTCCACCCCGTCCAGAAACCCTTTTGCGCCCCGTTTCAAGGCCCATGGCAGGCCTATAGCGCCGAAAAAGGCCAAGCAACGCGCCAAGGGCTCAGAAACGGCCTCACAGCCCCCAGGCTCACAAGCTGCATTCAGCTTCAATTCGCTCAAAACAGACCTCCCTCGTGGTTGGACGCAAGGAGCCCCAACACGGGGCTCAACAACACAGCTCTCGTGGAGCCCTACCTGGACAGACAACGCCTCACGCGTATGCAACAACGGTCAATCAGGGCCTGGCGCCCCCGGGAACGCCGTAACGCGACACACACCCCTCCCCCAGTCTGACGGACGGATCATCACAGCACGTCTCAAAGTGACTATGGGTAGCCCCATCATTTGCCGTAAACGCGCTATTCGCAGGAAATGCTGCTTACCGTGGGCACTACCACGGCGCCTTCCGTCCCACGAGACCTCCCTTGGTACCGTCACACAACACGCCCCTCAACTCCGGTGGCCCTTTTGAAAGACCCCCCGGGAATGAAATGCTGCACTTTCATTGAACCTACACAATGGCAGTGAGTGAAAGTCCATGAAATGACATGAATCGAATTGTCAATCCTGGAAAACTTGCCTGCAATGGCATGTCACCAAGAAGCGTCATGGTCACGAAAATTCACCGTGCATACTCTCTATGGGAAGCTGAGTGAAAACACCCAGAAGGACGCCCTTCCTGTAGTGCGAAGCACTCTAGATTGAAAAGTCACCCATGCCACGCAACGGACTTACGCCGAATGGCGGTCATGTAATTTAAATGAATGAAGCAGTGTGGTGGGCAACTTCATCACGCTAGGGGGAGTGCTCAATGGCCACCCCCCAGTCACGCCCCGAACCGTTCCCTCTCGAAACCAATAGCTAGCCTCATTAAAGAACCCACCTCCCGAAAAACGACCTAAGTGAGCGCTTTTCGGAAGCTGTTAATGACGCGCCCAGGAATACCATGGGGAAGGGCTCCTCCGGTGCACAACAGGTGTCAAATTGCCTGGGCTTGCTGGTTTTGCCGTCTGATTCTCCAAGCCCCAGTGAAAGCAGCCCCCGCCGCCAAACACCCGGTCGCGAACTGCCATGGAGACTCATAAATGATCGCATTCGACAACCACAGGAGGCAGTTCATACCGATCACCAGCCGCAGGCGAACCCCTACGAGGAAAAAGAAGGCGTACGTGACGCACGAGCTGCCGAAGGCAAGGACAGCCGAAATCGGGCCGCTCCATGTCAGCGCCGCAGCAACCCAAGTGACCAGCATAAATGCCCCGCACAGCATCACCCTCTTCCGCATGGAAAGCGAATTGGGGCGAATAGCCATGAAGTTGCGTAGAAAAATGATTGAGCACAGGGCCGTAGCGGTCGCGGACCCTATCAACGCATTGTGCGCAATGGTAAATAAAGAAGCCCAGAAGGAATTTTTTCGCAGAGTGGCGTCATTACGAACAACAAGCCCCGCGACATTCAACACAAGTGCGACAACGCCCGTCGCATGCGCCGCAAAGTACACAAAACCCGCAATATCCATCCCACCCCCAAAATAATCACATCATTATAAAATGAACCATCCTGAAAACCAACACCAAAAACTGATTATTCGACAGGCATGCAACAACGATATTGAGTCTGTCGATAAATTGCGAATTGGCGCATACAAAAGTGCGACGTGGTTCGCGGCGGAGGACTACGACCGCCTCAAGATGGCCTCAGACCCCGTTGGCACCATCGTCCTTGTGGCGGAGCATCAGGACCATCCCGGTGAGCTACTCGGCACGGTCGCTATTGCCGTCTCGAAGGACCGTGAGTCGCTTGAGAAGGCTGTAGGTGCGAGCCTGGACGGGCGTAGCCTGGAATTCCCTTGTGCCACCGTCATGCGCCTGGCCACCGCTGAAAAGGCCCGAGGCATGAGCATCAATCACATCCTGCGCGCCTGCTTCGTCGAAAAGGCGCTGCGGGACGGCCTGCATTTCTTCTGCTCCTCGCAGGCCAAAGGTACGCCCAATATCGAAGCCATGAAACAACTGGGCTACAGCTTTGAAGAAGTCCCCTCGGTATTGATGAATACCGTCAAGGTGGCTAATGACTCACTGATGCTCAATTGGCTGCACCGCAAGGACTTCAAAGACACTCTTCAGAAAATCTACGAATACCTGACAGCTAAAAATGCACCGCGCTGGGAAATGATTGCGCACCAAACCAGCTAAATGCTTCATCTGGGTTCAAGGCCTCATCCGTCAACGGAGCTGGAGAGTGTGAACAGAGGGGGGCTCCATCCAGAAAAATCGGGGTGGCAATCTGATGCTGGCCAAGACCATCCCGCTGAACCAAACCCAGGGGCTCAACCTGTGGATGGGCCAACGCCTCCGAGACCGAGTTGACGCTGGAGCACGCGATACCGCGAGCCCCAAGGATGACCTCCCACTCCTGCGCTGCCAGGCGCGAGAACGCACCCTGCAGGATCTGGTTCAACTCGGCCGCACGTTCGAGTCGCACATGATGCTCAACGAACTCGTGCGCAACCCCCTCATCGACCCCCAGCAACTTGCAAAGGGTAATGAACTGCTGGTCAGACCCGATGGTGAGCATCAGGTATGAGCCCTGGTCGCAGAGAAACCGCCCAAACGGGCTGATGAATGGGTTTGCGTTCCCCACGAGCTTCGGACTGCGGCCCGTCAGCAGAGTGGACTGGGCAAACGGCCCGAGCAGGGCGAACCCTGACGAAAACAGGTTTGCCTCCACCAGACCGCCCTGCCCCGTGGACTGACGCTGATGCAGTTTGGCCACGATGCCCAGCGCCGCAAAGAGCCCCGTGGACTGGTCCAGGATGGGGGGCGCGGCCTTCATAGGCCCGGAATCAGCGCTCCCCGTGAGACTCATCCATCCTGACGCGGCCTGGGCGATGGCGTCGTACCCCGGCCGGTGTGCAAACGGCCCCGAGCCCCCAAAGCCTGTGATCGAGCACCAGATCAACCGCTTGTGGTCCTGCAGCAGCTGCTTTTTGGAGAGCCCCAGTTTGTCGAGCGAGCCCACCTTGAAGTTTTCCACCACCACGTCGGCCTGGGCGATCAACCCTCGGATGTGCTCCAAATCCGAGGGGTCCTGCAGATCAAGATGCAGCAGGCGCTTGCCACGGTTCGCGGCCAGAAAATGCGGAGCCACCTGCTCACGGTGAAACGGCGGGCCCCACGTGCGGGCCTGGTCGGGGCTCTGGGGTGACTCCACTTTCAAAACCTGAGCGCCCATGTCCGCCAACAGCATGGCGCAGTAGGGGCCGGAAAGAATGCGGCTGAGGTCAACAACGCGGATGCCCTGGAGCGGAAGGGACTGATGCATGGGGAATGCTTTCGGAGTGACTTGCGGGAGATACAGAGCCTCGTACTCACTGGAAGGAAGTGATCGGTTGGTCCGAGCGCTTGTATCGACAAAGACCTCCCGGATACCTGCTCGCGCAGACGGTTTCGCTGGCGACAGCAGCGAACAAAGGCCTCTAAGGATTCTCGGGAACCGCCCTCAGAAAAGGGGCTCGAAAAAAGACGTGATCGGCTCTGTTTGGCACGATGGCCGCGCAGAGCGGGAGCCAACGCAAGCCACACCCCACATCGTGCAGCCATGGGGCTACAGCCTCTACGTGCAGCACGGCCACATCGGGAACCAAGGCGCCGACAACCGCAACCTGGTCTTTTTCAATTGACGCGGGATGGGAACGCCCGGAAACTTGACTGACTTAAAGGAGAGGGAACATGGCTCATACATCACGCCGTCTGAAGGCGATTGCGGTTCTTTGTGCTGGTGCACTGCTGGCGGGCAACGCGCATGCGATTCTTGGCGCGTTTTTCTATGCAAAGGTGAAAACAGAGTCAGAGGTGATTGCCGGTCTTGATGAGCCTACGCGCAAGCTCATCGAGTCCCTGCCCGCAAACCTTCGAGCCGAGGCCGTGAAAGCGCTGACCGAGGCGCAGCCCATGATTGACCAGAGCATCGCCAAATACTTCGAGGACTTGGACACTCGCCTTGCCAATCGAATCGATCAAATCGGCTGTGTGTTGTCCAACACTGCGACAGGAGCTGTGGAGAGCCTCAAAGGCCCCTGGGGGGAGAAAACGCCCATCACAACCCTGAAGAATGACTACGACTCACGGAAGCACTTCAACCCCAAGAAGGTCGAAAACCTTGCCTACACCTACGTCGATCTTGTCGCGGCTATAGCCAAAGCAGGCTGCGGCGTCTACGACCCAAAGGGCAAAGCAATCGTGGCGGAACTCCGCGCGGTAGCGGGCCAAAGAATGTCCACATGGCACCAGCTCAAGGATTTCTGCACCACACCGGCCGACTGCCTTGAAAAGCGCTACGCCTACGTTGGGCAACTGATTGCCAACGCCGATAAAAGAGACCTGGATTTCACGAAGGCAAAGGCCTTGTACGAGAAGGTGAACGGCAAACCTGTGTCCAAGGTAGGCCCTGGCTTTTTCTCGGACCGCTCACTCAAGTGGACTAATGATGAGAACGAATTGGTCAAGCTTTTCGAGATTGATCGAAGCATCGACACAGCCCAAGCACTGCGCGCTCAAAACGGGAAGCTTTACATGCGCGATGCCGGGTTGGTCCTTGCGAAGGCTGAGCAGGCCCTGGCACTAGCCAAATCAAAGCTGAGCACGACTTCAGTCGCCGACAACGATGCTGCGATCAAGTATGCCGGAGAGGCACAGTCCTACCGAACGGAGGTGACGGACACTGCCACTGCCGCCGCAAACGCGCATGACTCTCAAAAACCGGATGCTTCACGTGTACTGACCCGTATTTCCCAGATTCAGTCCGAAGCAACTGGGGTCGTGGATTCTGCTGGGCGGTACAAAGACAACATCGCACGGGCAGCTGAAGCTGAAAGGATTCGGATCGCAGCAGAGGAAGCAGAGAAGGCACGAAATAAGGTCGAATGCAAGGGAAAGAACGGTTGTGTCGGAGGCCCCCTCTCTCACTGACACATCGATAGCGCGTAACGTCGCTATCGTCTCGGCTAAGCAAAGGCGTTCACTACAAGATGACCGCCTTTGCTACGCTCTTGATTTTGATTGTGATTTCGGAAATCTAACCGCCAAGGAACACCTTGGTCTGCGTCGGAAGGCCTTAAACGCCATTTGTCAGATCAGCAGTTCAACCCGGTCCTTCTTCAGCCGGTAGAGCATCACTTCCACCCCCAGACGGTCAAACGCCTCCTGCAGGCCGTCAGGCAACTCACAATCTGCCGGTAGTACCACAGTCTGCCGACAGGCCTCATCTGGCGCGTGAACCGAGAGCTGCCCGATGGCTGTGTATAGGTCAGCACGGGATGTCCCTGATTTCACCTCCCAGACCTCCACGAGACGCCCTTTGACCTTCACACCCAGATCAATCAAGCGGTCCTTTGTCAGAGAGCCCCCACGCGGGATTCCTCGCGTCTCGGAAACCCACTTGGCGAGCGCGTCCACCACATCGCCGTGCCGTGACTCATAGTCGATGACCCGCCCCTTGGCGAACCCCCTTCGCCGCCCGCTGCTCTCACGAAAGTAGGCCTGCAGCCTGGCAATCCGCTTTCTCACCTCGGGGCGGTCCAACGCCCCTACCCTTGCTTCCTCCTTGAAAGCAACGATGCGCTGTATGTACGTGAGAGCCGACCTTGTAGCCCATCGCCCCTCGACTGGCATGACCATCACACCTTCGCGTGAGCCCCCAGACGAATCCACCACCTGGTGAAGGTCCACTTCCGACCACGCCAGGAAGGTCTCCTTCCCGACGCCTTTGGCCCCGCCCCCCACGCGGCCGGAGTGGAAGAGATAGACGCGGCCGGTGTCCACGTGTCGCGCGAAGAAGCCCGCAATGGAATCGTGGCGTCCCTCTGAGGGCACATTTACCTCGACCGTGATCTGGACGCCTCGACCTTCACCATGCCGGCCAAACAAGTTCAAGGTATGCGGCACATCTTTTTCGCGACGACTATCTGAGAAAAACCACCAGCCATCGCTGGTGTGCAACGTCTTAGAGTGCAAGCGTCCGGTCGGCCAGCCGATGTCCTTCACCAGCCGCGTGGTGAACTCCCTGCGAATCGTTGCTTCCAGAGCCTTCTGGGCCTTTGCAATCTCGGTCTTGGATTCGAGGTAGACGTACAAGTTGGCTCCTGTTGCTTGGCTCTGTAGCCGGGGCTCATTTTGTTTCGATTTTGATCCCTGGTGCACTGAACACCAGGCGCTTGGTGTCAGGCTGCAGCGCGTAGATGACGACGGCGGCCATGATGATCGCCGCAATGAGGTGGAGGAAGGTTTTCATGGGCCGCACTATGGCTGGCGGCGCCTACTTTGGCCTGCGGCACAATTTCGCCGATTCGATGCTCAGCCCAAAGCGTCTTTCAGATTCAAAAGCGCCAGCTGCATGCCCTCAGACAGCGAGGCACCAACCGACCCAGGTTGGATATCGTTGCTGATGCTTCGCTCCATAAGATTGGAACCCAATGTGGAGAGTGACAACTCGCCTGAAGGACTTCTACGCAAAAGTTGAGCTGCAGTGAGGTCAGCAATCACCTTGGCTGGATCGGCTCCTCCAGACGCGGCCTTGGTGATAAAGGCGGGCCCAGGCGTGACGACGGTACCAGGATCTGCAAAACGCTTTCCGAGAAGCGCACACAGAAGCTCTGCTCGCCGCCTTGCCACCTCCGCTGGTGATTTGCTGGCCTGGATTCGAGTGAGTTCAGTAGCCAGACGACCTATAGCGATTTCGCGAGCGCTTCTGTCGATCTCCAAGCAGCGCAATGGGTCGAGCAGGATGAGGAAGGTGTTGAGATCGTGGAAGCGCTGCGTCTGCTCCTTTGTCGGGGCAGACCGCTTCATCAGCCAATTGCGCTCCACATTCCATCGTGCCTTCGCATCCTCTAGAGCAGCAGCCGTACTGGCATCCATTGGGGCTCGTTGCTTGACTTTGCGCGGTGCGTACTCGGCAGGCGGTGGCTTTGGAATAGCAACCGTCTGCGGCTTCGCCTTAGGAATCGGTGGCGCAGGCCCAATTGCCAACGCGCGTTTCAAAGCCTCACCAACCGCCCCCTGGATGGTTGGGAACCCAGAGACTCGCACTTCAAGTTGCTTGAGCGCATTACCCCACTCCAGGTGGCACGAGATGGACGGCAAGCCATAGTCAGCCGTATTGGTGATTGAGGTGCGAATCCCCTGATACTTGGTCCGCGCAATGATCTCGTTGTGCCAATTGGTCGAGTCTTCGAACGGTACTGCTTTCGCCTGGTCAAGCACGCTGTTCAACGCATCCAGAGTGGATGCGCATGGCCCAGATAGTAGCGACACAGACCGGGGCCTGCTTCTGAACAGGAGCAAACACTCGTATGCGATAGTCCCTCCCTCTAGCTCCCGACGCGCGAAATGGGGGCTCGTCTTGCGACGAATCTGCTCGGTGACGATCGTAGACAGGGCTGGACAGTAGTACCAACCTGGTTCGTTGTAGCACTCCCGCCATACTTGTTCGTGCTCAGGCACAAGCGACAGCGCACTGCGCGGGAGAGGCTCGTCAATACCCTTCATCGTCATCATCTTCGGGGTAGTCGTTATTGAGGGGTAAGAGGAACTGAGTCTCCATCGAGTTGTACTCTGCAGAGGCCATTGGGGCTCGTTTAAATGGGTAGCTGTAGATAGGTGCGCACCGTTGACCATTCCCCGGCGACAGGAAAGGGAGTTCGATGTCATCCAGGTCAACAATGTGATCGTCGCCATCCAGGAATTGCCACCACTCAACTTCAGGACGGAATTTGACATCCATGAACCATGTCACCTCCAAGTTATCGAGAGATCCCTTTGATCGCAGAAATGCCGCAAAGTCTCTACCGCAGAGACACGCAGCAACAAGCCGGCCTGGATCGAACACATCGAGATCGTAGATATCTCTTTTGGCAGTGGGCGCCTGGCGAATGGTGAGGATCACGTAGTCTTCAGGTCGATCCAGCGCTTTTTCCACAAGCGCAGGAATGCATGGCTCCTGGAGGTGGGGACATTTCGTACCGAAGTGCCATTCGTGCTGAATCGGGCACATCACCGGGGGCTCCAACCGTAGCTGAAAGGGATCGCGGAAACCCGGGGCGTAAAGCTTCAGGAGCCACGCAGCATCAAAGCCGTGGTACGTGCTCATCAAGCCTCTCAAGTAGGCTGGGATACTCATCGCGACCTTAGGGTCCACTACGTAGTACGGATCGCTCTCAAGGGGACCGAGAATGACCCCGGGACAAATTCGCTCCGGCAGCAAAATTTCGTGGCCCTCTGCATACTCCTCAACGCCCACTACGATCGCCAGTTGCACCTCATCAATGGTCCCGGCTTCGAAACGCTTGAGGGCTTCGTCCCACAGATAGTAGAGGGACAATCCCGCGTCAGGAGCAAGTGACGGTTGACCCGTAAGGCCCCAGGCCCGTACCCAACGATCAGCATCTCCCGGAGTGATACCAATGGCCATGAGCACTCTGGCCTGGTGGTGATACCTGGAACTTCGGACTTCCAATCCAGCCTCCTGGTCATCCAGGCTCCTGACACCGAGGATTCCACGTTGGGTGCACTGGTACCAAGAGGCGTATCCCAATGCTCGGGCAGTAGCTTCTTGCGCTGCCGAGAGCTTCAAAAAAGGAAATGCTTTCTGCAACTGCTTGGCTTTTAGCCGTGGCAGGTTGTCAGAGGTGAAAGTGAAGCGGTTGTGTGCCATGCGATTCTTCCCAGTTGCGTCGCTGCGATGCTGGCTATCGCTGCGAGACAGGATGAATCGGAAATCGGGTGATGGTTACCGTGGTACCGGGCTCTCGTCGAGATTCTGCACGCCAGCGCAACGGATCCTAAGCCGCGATGACCCAAAGGCCATCGCTCAATCGTAGCACTTGTTGCGCGTTCTTCAGCGCTTCTTGAGCCCCCGCGCGCACTCCACAAAGCTGCGCAGGGGCTCAGAAATGCCAGTGAGCCCTACCGAAACGACCTCGCCACCTGGTGGCGAAATCCGCAGCGTCTTTTTCTCTCTCAGCAGCGACAGAAAGATGGCCGTCGCCGCCCCCGGCAGATCGGAATCCAGCACCTGCCCATCCCCGTAAGCATCCAGCTGCAGCGGCTTCTGGTCATCGAAATCCAGTGTGGCCATGTGCTTGCTGTTGGCCTTGTAGCTCCAGCGAGTGTCGTAGAGGGTGATGTTGAGCTGGTCTCGGTTGCCCAGGGCCTTGATCGCGATGTTCCGGGCGCCGGATTTCATGTTGTCGGCCGCCGACAGCGCGCAAAGGGGTGTCCCACGGTTGGTGGTCCCCTTGGTGAACTCCCAGGGTGTGAAGCCCGGGGCTCTACCGGAATTTCCTCCGGTTTGTGCACCTGGTGCCGCTTTGAACTCGCTGTTGTGCACACGGCTAGTGCGTACGCCACCATCGTCCAGGCTCTTGATCTTCAACGTGATGAAGCCATCCCCTCCAGCGCTCCAGCAGCCGGTGCCGTATGGGGTCACTTTCCCACCAGTTTCCATGCGTGCGATCGCGCCCATGTCATTGCGGCCGGTGCACTCTGGGAGGGTTGCCGGGTCGTCGTACAGCTCGAAAATGACTTTGCCCCCGGCCTTGGGGATGGTGGCAACCGATGAGAGCCCCGCGTGGGCGACACCGGCTGCGGTGAGGAGCCAGGCGGCCAGGAATGGGGTGAGTGTGAAGCGCATGCTCTGGTGGCTGGCAGTTGATTGACCCAATCATAGGAGCCCCCGCCAGCCGCTTCTCCCATCACCGGGGGCTTTCGTGAACCTGTTCACACGGAAGGCCTGCCAATGGGGCAATTGGGGGCGCGCATTGGGGTGATTTGGGGATTCCTCTCGCCCGTACCCCAATGCAACCCTTTGATTCGCAAGCGATGTCGGGCACCTCGATTGGGAGAAACTCAGGTTCATTGGGGAATTGGGACCTGGCGCGCAGATCCAGTCCCAAACACTCATCACACGCGGACCGGGGGCTCACTGCTTGTTGTTGCTCACGAATGAATGTTCTAGTTGTCGGTGAACAGGGTCGGGGATGAGGCACAGTTTGTCCAATGAAATCAAATAGTTAGGCCGATTTCTGCGGCTTTTCACAGGAATCCCTGCCTTCCAGCGTCCTGGGTGGTCCTCAATCTCCGCCTGAGCTGCTAACCCGGTAAATCGCACGCAAAAAGAGCTGCCAAAATTTTCATCAGAAAGCTAAGTTGTTGATTTCATTAGCTTCATGAAATCGCTAACCGGGTGTTTTGCACGAAAAACGAGATCACCCCTCCAAGGGCCATTTCCCTGATAACACGCGCATGTTGCATATCGCGCGCACGGTTGATAACATGCGCGTGTTACGAATCACGCGCGTGTTATGCACCATCCGCCATGCCAGACCTGAACAAAACCCACGAGGGCGAAGCCTCCGACATTGCCATCCGCAACGCCGCGTCGAGTTACGGCCTTAAGGAGGATGGGGAGTACCAAGGTGGCCTGCCAGGCGGACCGGATTTCGTATTCCGCGATGTGCAGGGGGCTCGGTACGTGGCAGAGGCAAAGGTCGTAAGGGATGGCCGCTCTGACCGAGTGATCGCCCAACTGAGCGTGGCCATCATCCAGGCCAGCCACTATTCCAAGCAGATCCCGGGCTCAGAGCCCTTGGCCATCGTGTATGTGTCCAATGTGGTCCCCTCAATGCTCCGCCAGGTCAAGGAATTCGCAGACCAGTATGCAGACCAAGCCAATGTGGCCGTGGTGACAAACGAGGGAGCCAGTCTTGTGAAGCTCCATGGCCATTGGCGCAACAACTCCATGTTGGAGGCGAGTTTGTACGAGGCAAAGGAACGGACATTCCTCAGTCGTGGTCCCACGAACGCAGCTCCCTTCAACCCATTCTCCGACCTCAATCAGTGGATGCTGAAGGTGCTCCTTGCGCCAGAAATCAGCCTTGAGCTTCTCAATGCGCCTCGCGCCCCCATCTACTCGGGAGCCGATCTGGCACGCGCTGCAGGGGCCTCCTCAATGAGTGCGAACCGGCTCCTGGCGCACCTAAAAAAAGAGCGGTTCCTGGCAGAGGGTAGCAACGGCGTTACATTGGGAAGGCGGGAGGATTTTTTCAACCTGTGGCGCTCCGCGTCGATGGCCTCCCCCGCCGAATACGCGATGCGCTTTCGCGCCCGCGTTGCCATGAAAGACCAGCTCGCGACCCTGCTGCACAGCCTGGGCGACCAGGCCTGCCTGGGGCTCTTTTCTGCGGCCGATCAATTGGGCATGGGGCACGTGAGTGGCGTGCCGCCGTATATCTACATGCACAAGCTACCCGTACTGGAGGCAATGCGCCCCGAATGGGCGATGACCGACGTGTGTGAGCCAGGCCAAGCCCCTGACTTCTTTGTTCGGCGGGCACTGGCGCCCCTCTCCACTTTCCGGGGCGCTGTGCAGCGCAATGGCCAGCTGTGCACAGATGTGATCCAGGTGTGGCTGGATGTGGTCAACCACCCGACGCGGGGGGCCGAGCAGGCAGACCACATCTATCGGAAGGTGCTGCAGCCAATGGTGGAGGCGTACTGATGAACGACCTCGAAGCGTTCGCCAAACTCGTCCAGGCGCTTGATCCGTGGCGCGGGCAGATGGTCTTCATCGGTGGGTGGGGGCACCGTCTGCACACCCTGCATCCAGACGCCCAAAAGCAGGCCTTTGAACCGGTGTTCACCCGTGATACCGACCTCGCTTTCGCCAACCGCGCGCCGCTGGAGGGCGACATCAAGGCCGCGCTGGCGGCCCATGGCTTCAATGAGGAGTTTTCCGGCACCTCCAAGCCACCGGCCGCCCACTACACCCTTGGCAAGGAGGAAAACGGGTTCTATGCCGAGTTCCTGACCCCGCTCATGGAGCCCCCCTTCAAGCGCAGCGGTGAGCCAAATGCGACGGCGGCTGTGGCCGGAATCTCCGCCCACAAGATCGCGCATTTGGGGGTGCTGCTGGTAGACCCCTGGATAGTGACCGTGGGCCCGGAGTTCGGCGTTCCACTCGATGGGCCGGTGGACCTGCAGGTGGCCAATCCCTTGTGCTTCATGGTCCAGAAGTTCCTCATCCTCAAGGACCGCACGAAGAACAAGCGCCAGCAGGACCTCTTGTACGTGCATGACACGCTTCTGCTCTTCGGGGACATGCTGCCCAAGTTCAAGCAGACGTGGGGCTCTGTCGTGAAACCCAGCCTTCATCCGCGCGAGGTGGCCACCGTTGAACGCGAGATCCAGGAGGCGTTTGCTGAGGTCACCGCTGACATCAAGGCCGCGAGCAAGATCCCAAGCGACCGCGATCTCGATCCTGAAGACTTCTTGGCCACCTGCCAGTATTCATTCCAGACAATTCTGGAACCCTGAGCCCCAGACAACCACACCAGAGGACCTAACAGATGAAATTGAGCCCCGAGCAGATGGCCACAGGCCGCGAGCGCTTCCTTGACGAGCATCCCCAGGTCAAGGCCCAGGTACTGGCGGTCCCTCAAGCTGTGGCCGACGCCTTGGGTGTCGATCTGGCAGAGATCCACCAATCGGATACTGACAAGGCCATCGCTGAGCACGCAAAACAGGCGGGCGAGGACGCCGATGTCTACTTCCTGCGCTACGCCCTGAACAGCGAGGAAGAGCGCCAGCAATTCATTCGAGCCCGCCGAGACCAGGTGCTGCGAGCCATCGGCTTGGCGTGGGATGACGAGACAGAGAAATGAAATTTTGATCACCCATAAACGGTGACCATTCCTCCCGAAAGCGTTGTCCAGCTTCAATATCAGCCGGAAATCATGGCTTTGATAGCCGGTGTTTTCGGTTGTCACCCCGCACTGTGAGGCTCCCCATTGCTCCACGAGATCGACGATGAATTCCTGAACATCCTCTCCGCGCTGGCTGGCTCTGGCGTGGAGATGGCATTCGAACGGCGCGGCGAAGGCACCACTACCTACCCACTGCATGGGGAAATCGTGGCCGTGGACGAGCGTGCCGGCACGATCCAGATCCTGCGCACCCGCACCCATGCAGGCGAAGTGCACACGATGGGGCTGCGCTACTTCCTCAGTGCCACTGCCCCCAACTGCGAACCACTCCTCAACACGCTCGCGCGAGCCCGTCTCCAGGGCGACCTACAAAAAGACCTTGCCCGCGCGAAAGCGATCGAACAGGTCAAGGCGAGTCCGGGAGCACCCCAGAGCCCCGCCCTCACTCAATCGAGGTTCCAGGGCACCAGCACCGGCACCATGGTCGGTTTACCGCCAAACAGGTACGTCTTCACCGACAAAAAGGACACATCCCGTACCGTTGGAATCATCGCCCGTTCGATGGCAGATGCAACGCAGTTCATGGCATCCCAGGACCTCTTCATGACACTGGATGAGTCGCTGCAGATCGCAGTCTCTTGCCATGTCCTGTGGCCCGCAGGAATGACCTACGACAGGCTGATAAATCCAGAAGCCTGGAAAGCCCCCTGGATGGAGATCTTCAAGGCCCTCGACGGACTTCCCGGGAGCGCACTGGCGTTCTACCTGCAGAAAGTGCGAAGCGGCACCAATAGGGTCACCGACACAGGGGCCATTGGAGCTGCGGCAATCCAGAGCCTCTTCGCTCGCGGGCTTCTCCACACCGAGGGGCGCCCCACCTCCTATGAAGAGACCGTCAAGCGAATACCAGTGGCGGGGCTCAGGGAGCTGCTGCGGCATGCCGGTGCGAAATCAAAGCTGCCAACGCGGCTTCTTCTTGAGGCACAGGTGCTGGCCATCATGACGAGCGAGCTTCACCAGAAGGCCCTGCAGCTGATGAACGCCCCAAAAACTTTCCTGCGGGCACCCTGTGGCCTGTCGAACGAAGAATTCGCTCACGCGCTCAAGGAGCTGCGAGACTCGATTTTCATCATGCGACAGTGGCTCCGCTCGACCTACGAGCTGGATCGCGAGGACGAGCTGAGAGCACTCGCGGCCAGGATGTAGCCCGCGAAGGCCAGACGGTCACCTTCCAGTCTTGGAAACTTCTGTAGCCAGTCTCAACAATTGGTGGAGTTGCGCGGCGCCAGTCTCAGCAATTCGTGTAGAGCCCCACCGCGAGTCTCAAAAACTGTTGTGCTGGCGCTGGTGCTGGACCACGTGTGCACGGTGCTGGCGCCCCGTTCGCCGTGCCGTTCCGGCGCCATGCACACGGCGCTGGTGTTCATGACCGGCGTACCGTTGTTCACGAACAGTGGCACGGCCTGGTGAAGAACTACGTTCCCTGGAGGGATGAGGCCAGCTGGGGCAGGACCTGAGACTCAAAAAGCGCAAAGGGCGTTTTACCAGCGAGCATCGTATGAACGGACGTTAGGTCGGCCAGCTTCTCCGAGTAGCCACCGATCCCCGCGACCACGTACGCGCAGCTGCCCCCAGGATAGACGGCAAGACGCGCGGGAAACTCATCCATGCGCTTGAGCATGTGCGGGTTGCGAGTCTGTAGATACCTCTTGAGGCTGATGCCCGCAAGCTGCGACACCCTCACCAAGGGGGAGGCAATGTCCTCGTCTTTCCAGCGATAGGGGATGAAGTCCCTTTGCAGGATCAATGGGGGCAATGCTGCTCGCATGGAGTCACTGGGATAGCTCTGCGCGCTGGCTGTTGCATCGACCACCAGAAACGGAGGTGCCACCACAAACGCGTGAGGTGCCTCGAAACTCCCCGCATCCAATGCGTAGAAGAACTGCTTGCCGCCCGAAACGGCAGGCGGGAAGGTGACCGTCATCGTGCCCTTCACAAGGAAGTTCCAGACACCCATCTCATCCAGCATGCGAGAGAGAACACCCGATGCTGTCACGCACAGCCCGTGGCGGCCGTCCGCTTTGACTGCAGCACTGACCACCCCGGCCGCCACCTCGATCTTGCGCTTGGCGGCCTGCAGCTCGGCCTCGGAGTAGGCACGAACCTCCACATAGCGCGCATAGTCATCCAGGATTTCTGGCCGTCGCCGCTCTACCGCGAGGAAGGCGGGGCTGTCCTGGAACACAGGCCTCGAAAACTCGATACCAAGATCCGCGAACTGCGCCTCAAGCCGTGCCTGCTCCTTTGGATTGGACAGCGGCCACCCTGTGGGGGGCTCCATCAAGGCCTGGCCAGTGCTGGCCTCCGTGTTGCCCTGGGCCAACTTGCGGCGCCGTGCTTCTCCCATCTTTTTCTCCCGTTACGTGTCGTTCGAAGGAACAATGATTGTCGTCGTTGGGGCTCAGCAGATAGACCCCATCATGAAAATCTCACAGAGGGCAATCACATGAGCGTGACCTACAAGACCATCGATGGATCCGACTGGCAGTGGGCTGAGACCTACGTCTATGCCGCCGCCACCTACCTGGTGGCGTGCCCACCAGATCGGCGCGTACAAGTAGGGATGGGCATCAAAGCCTTCGGCGAGCCCCGTGGGGAAAAGGTGCGCTTCACCGGCGAGAGGGAAATCACAGTGGTCGGTGCGGGCCAACTGCACTTCCGGGTGGATGATGGCCTCGGGCCCTGCCGCGTCGGGTTCTGTCAAAAGTCGAATCGGCCGGTGGGCGCCACTTGGACTTTCTAGGCCCGTTGACACCTGCAAGGAGAAAACCGTGAAAAGCTGGCTACACAGAACAGACGCCGTGGGCGCCGAAGACCTGGAAGCGATGGCCCGCGATGCTGGCCTGCTCGCGGCGGATGAAAAATTGAGCCCCCAGCTCCTGGCCTATACCCAGGCTGTTGTGGAGCAGTGCGCATCCATCGCCGATGCCTACGCTCCCCGGGACTCGGATGAAAGTGCTGCCGATCACATTCGGGCCATGCTCCCATCCTGACGCCTGCGACGAGGCAGCGCTACAGTAAGGCTGGGACGAACAACATCCATTCGAAGCCCATCGCATTGCTGATGGCTTCCCACGTCTGCCGCCGTCAGACATAGCCACCTCATCACCCAGCGGTGTCAGTCAGCGTGGAGAGCGCGGTCTTGAAGGCTCTCCAGGCATCGGCTGCTACACCAGTGTCACCCCCTGCTTTCATCCACTTCGCCCTCTCTCGGCGATCAAGACCGTTCCACCAGGACATGCCGTCCTCGCCATCCGTATCCTGGGTGGAGGGCGCATCACTGCGCTGCACAACGGCTTGCAGCTTCTCTTGGGCGTATTTGGCATGGGCCGTGGTTACCGTCCGCGCATTCTCGACAGCCCCGTGGATGCTATGGCGTGGCCCGCCCAGTTTCTGTGCCTCAAGGTATGGGGCTCGCCTCACATGCCAGCCAATGAACAGGCGAATCTTTTCCCGGGTCAACGCAGAGCCCCTGCGCTGGGCGTCGGCGGCGAGGATCTTGTCGATGCCGATTGTGAGCGGCACGAAAACACCGGGTCCAAAGAGGTTTGGCCACAGAGTTGCGATCTCGCGGGCGACGGCTGTGTCTGAGGCCCGGATGGCCCCAGGATCGGTTGCACCAGTTGTCACGGTATTCACATTCATGGTGTGGTGGGTTGAGCTATTGCGATGCAGCCTTGGATGCACCTACAACGTACTGCTTCTTGCCGGGAGCGTCTCCGGCGAGCTTGTGCGCGTTGACCAGGACAGGAGGAATCAGCACCGGGCGGGTCTGCTGCAGCCCCTTTCCGTACCGCTGATTGAACCTGACGAAGCCACGACGGTAGTGCGGCTTCACGCCATGCCGCCCATGAGAGAGGGATAGACCCAATCCCCCCGAGTCAACAGTCTCGGGCCCCACATGAATTGCATCCACGCTCGCGTTGAGTCGCTGATAGTGCTCCTTGCGCCGCTTCTTGCGGTTGAGGGCCGCCAGAGCTGCCGCCGCCTCGGTGTGCTCGTTCTTTCGCAACACCCGCGCATCACGCGAATTCATGTAGAGCATCACCCCGGCATAGAGGTCCAAAGCCTGCTTCAGCACCCCATCAGCAAGATCCATCTGACTGTGAAGGTCGGCCAGCGTGGACGATTCCCCAACTGCCACATTGAGGGTGGCCACCTCCTCCAGGAACGGGTTTGATCCATCTGCAGGGCCGCTGGTGATGAAAGCGTCGAGCTGTAGGCGCTGCACGCCCGCCTCCTCCCACCGCTGGACCAGCACCCCGTCGATGCGGAACACCTCATCTTCTTCGTCACTGGCGCTTGTGTCGCGATAGGCCTCGGCAGGTACCCGGAACACCAGGTACATGACATCAAAGCCCCCCTGCAGGAACTGCGATGGGCAGTCCTCGCCGATATCGGTGTTTTGAAGGATGTCCACAAGCCCCGGCGTCACCTGAACGATGGCCCCGCCTGCCAGCTTGAACTGCGCAGCCAATGCATGCGCTCGCTCCGGGAGCAACGCAAGTGCATAGGCATCCAGTGCCCAGGGCAGATCGTCAGGGGCTCCCTGCCAGAACCGCACCATGTCTCGTTTCATGAGCGCGATCGGATCGCCAGGTCGGCTCCAAGACTCCTTGAACGCTTGCCAGACTTGGGGCTGATAGTGCTTGCCCAGTGAGGTCATCACGCCGAACTTGTCGATGACGAGTACGAACGGGAGCTTTTCAACCCCGGTAAGGTCGCCGTCTACCTCGGGTTCTTCCCAATCCAGAGTCTGAATCAAACAAGAGACATCGCCTATGCCGGCAACACCGATCTTGACCATGGCGCCATCCAGGCCGACTGTATGCCCCGGATAGTCGTTGGCCCCAATCGGCGTTGCAAGCTCCGGCATGGTCACGTTTTGAATGCCTTGCGCGCGGCAGAAGTCAGCAATGATTTCCGCGTCCACTTCCAGCGAATTGCCTGAGCGTGGAATCCGCAGTGACTGCACCAGGATGTTCGCGCGGGACCAGATGGAAATCAGCAACTGGTCCATGTAGGGCAGACCATTCGGGATCAGCTTGGTGATTCTCGCTGAGGCGCCTTTGAGGTCTTCGCCAAGCTGGAATTTCAGGCGGCCTTGCACCACGTTGCTGATCACCTGCTCGTTCACCATTCGGCGCGCAAAATCATTCGCAGCGGGCGCTGAGAGGCACTCGGGGTGGATGTAGGTCTCGCCGTCGAACTCGTTTGCGGCCTCGGCCAGCAAACGGGTCATTGCGGGGGCCAGGGCCTTGTGGTCGAAGCCAGGGCACCAGATCTCCTCGTTGAACAGATCCGCCAGCGGCTCGTTTGTGCCAGTGACGACCGTTCCCCACAGGATATGTGCCAGGCCTGACTTGTCACCAGACGCTCCGCGTCCTTGGGCTTCAACCGCCCTTTCCGCGAAATCCTGGACTTCGTACAGCCGCCTCAGGTCTCCACGCGCCGCAGCTTCGGTTATTGTGATGCGTGTCGGGCCACCGAAGGCCAGTGGCGGCAAGCACATGGGCTTGGGGCCCCAATCAACCCCGAAGCCTCCGGCCTCGGCGCATTTGGTACGAAACGACTGGGCGATGGCGTCAGCGATCACCAAGTCCGCATCGAGCCGCACGAACATCAAACAGACCAACCACGCGAGCCCATGCTGGTAGCCCTCGGGGATTCTCGCGGCCAGCCTGCCGCCATCGAGGCGGCTCACAACAACTGCCCGCGTGCCCACGGCGCCCAGGTGACGGGCTATGGTGCGGTCATCAACCCTCTGCAGACTGTTCTCAATGGCGACAACACGTGCCCAGTCCTTGTGGATCTGGGCGTCAACAATGGCCTCCTGCACCAACGTGCGCACGTCACCGCCGTTGTTGATATCCCGGGCAAGCTTTGCTGCCTCAGGGTTTGATATGTGAGCCGCAAGACCTTGCGCACGAGGCGGTCGGTTGATCATGAATTTCCCTCTCAAATCGCGTCTGAATCCCCTTGCGGGGCTCAAAGACGCGTAAACCAGCAAGCCCCCAAGGGATCCCTCAGCGGAGCCCCCAGCGGCCCAATAGGGCGCTGCTGCCAGCCCTGCGCCTGCACCGAGGCCATCAGCTGCGCGTTATAGACGTTCTCAAACTCGATGTGGCTGAGCAGGGGCTCCAGAGTCTTCAACCGGGCCAACAGAGCCCCCAGGAACCCCTTACCCCGGAACTGCCTGGCCATGGTCATGTCTGCAATCACCAGCCCGTGCCCCGCATGCTGGTCGGGGGCCCAGGAACGGGCGTAGCGCACCCGAACGGCATTCGGGGCCAGGCAGCGGTAGTACATCGCCAGGTGGTCATCCAGGTAGTGCCGGGAGCGCATTGGGAAGGCACCCTCCCCTGTCTGGGAAAACGTCGCCTGGATCTCTCCAACCACCCGCTCGACCAGCTGCTCGCGCCAGGACTGGAAATCAGGTTCGCAGGCGGGAGTCATATTGCCAGCGGCGTTCTTTGAAGGCCTTGATGGCGCCCTTGGCCATCGCGGGGTGCCGGGGGTTGATCAGGACGTTGTACTCCTCGGGCACGATGGCCGAAGGCACCTGCAGCAGCGCCGAAGAGCCAGACTTCAGCCATTGGTCGCCGTAATCCAAGGTCACCATGCCCGGGGGCACCACATCCCAGCCCACCGGCAGCGTGGCCGGGTCTGCAATGGTGCGCTTTTTCCAGACATCCTTGGAGACCTCAATCCGCACCAGGATGCGATTCAAGGGCAGCATCGAGGCATTGAAGTGCACCAGAGTCTCCATTGCCGCCAAAGACACATTCGAGGCCGTGTAGAGCACAGGGGTGCCTGGACGATTCCAGCGGCCACCGGAAATCTCCGCGCCCTTGCCGGAGAGGCTGTCAGCTGTGAAGGTAGGTTCGTCGGATGCGATGCGCCAAAGATTCACCGTCATGCATAGGCCCCGCTGCGGATCTGGTCCAGCAGCTGGGAGACCAATGCCTGGCCCACCGCCGTATCCATGTACTCCGATGGCTTGCGCCCGCCCAGGGCGGGGAGCCCCTGCTCCATCCAGTTGGCCAGCCACGCAGCAGCATCGAACCCTTCAGGGTTGCCTGCGTCGTTCACCATGGCCTGTACCTGACCAATGAGACGGGACATGCCGATGACTTTCTCTGAGTCGTCGGTGGAGAGCAGCTTGGAAGTCGCGGTTTTGTTCCGCACAGTGGATGATGCCAGCCCCAGGCGGTCTGCCATGCCTTCTTTGGGCATTCCCATCTCGGACGACAACAGGCTCAGCATCTTGGGCGAGACGCCCGCTTTGGTGGCCTCCACAAGCGAGAACATTGAAGAGGAATACACATCCTGGAAATCCAGTAGGTGGCGCTGGTGAGCTTCAACAAAACGATTGTTTGATTTGATCAACTCTTCAAGCTGATCATCAGCACGGAACGTTGTAAGCGAGACCTTGAGTTTCTTGATCGCCTCGAAACGGATGGTGCCTTTGACGACAGCCCCGACATCTATCGTTTTCAGCTTGAACGATGCCGTGTCCAGTGGTTTGACCAGGATTACATGAGTTGTCGTCGTTTCAGCATCGCTTTTCGTTTTAGAAGATGCCTTCTTGGGTTTGGCATGGGAAGATGGGTGCAGAGTGGCCATAGAGCGCTCCTTTTAGCGAATAGTACCGCTCATTTGAGCGGAGGTGGTTTCGGCACAGCATCACTCAGGCCTCACAGCCCAGAGAGAACCCGCCTGCGCTGCGCTTCCTCGGCCACCTTCTGCCGCACGATAGCCTCCACCTGCGCCCAGGCCTCTTCGCGGGTCCGCAGAGCCCCGAATGCCCTTTTCACTTTCCGCTGCCTGACGTGGCCGTCCACCGTCTCCATCCAACAGCCCAGAATGGTTTTGGAATTGCGGTCCATGATCTCCGAGATGGGCAGCAGACTCTCCCTGTTGTTGACCCTACGGTGCGAGCTGCGCACCCGCGCATAGACATCAACACCAGCCCGCTCATAGGCCTCATCCCGGTGGTACTGGGCCTCTATCAGTGCGGCCTCAGTTCCGCCGTAGTCGGCCATGGGGAAGTAGGTGATCCCGCCGCCGCAGAAGTACGGCAGTTGCACACGCCAAGCTGCCCAGGAAACGTGCCAGTCGATGTTCTTGTAGCTGGGGTCTGGGGGCTTCTCCCCGGAGGCCACAATCCGTTCTCGCAGGGCCAGAAGCTCCGTGCGGTCAAGCGCCCCAGGCAGACGACGTTTTTCAACGCTGACTTTCAAGCGTGCTCAGCCTTTAGGTCAGCGAGGATGGCTCGGCGTTCCATTTCGGCCGCCTGCAGGTCAATGCCGAAATGCTGGGCCAGCAGCTCCTCCATGGGAGTGCCCACCGGATGGAACAAGGTGCCTCTGAGCCCCCCGGTGGAGCTGCAGATGGTCATCCCTTTGGAACTGAGCCAATCGATGAACTCGCCGATCACTTGGGACTGTCCCTGGACAGCCAGCATCTTGGCCAATTCAGAATGTGGTTGCTCTGGGGCAGACATGGAACTCTCCTGTGGTGGGTGGTGGGGCTCTCAGTGGCAGAGAGGCCAGACGGTGCACAAGCAAGGCAAACACCCGCCAAAACCGATATTTTGCTCGCACACAAGGTGTGCATGCACACTATAATGGATTCACTTTTTCTGAGCAATGAATTGCAATGAAGCTCTCACCTCATACGAAACCACTCCTCATTTTTGGGCAGCGCCTGGGTCACATCACCATGTTCCTGTCATTGGGGTACCTGTGTTTGCTGGGCCTGGGTGTTCTGCTGGCCATGGCGGTGCCGAATCTGCCAGGCGATCAGCTGCTTGAGGAGGTCAGAGAGCATGGCTGGAAATTCATCCCATTGCTGGTGACCTTGGCTGCGATGTTGGGCATATGCAGATGGATGCTGGGCAAGTTCCCCCCCGAGGGCGATGCCGGCAATTCCAACAAAGAATGAGCACCACAATGGCTTACGACGCACCACCCATGCGTTCAGGGATTTTCTGCCGGATGGACGAACGTGTCCTGGACATAGCTGGCTGGTCATTCTTCGACGACCTCGACGGCGATATTTCGGCACCGGAAGCCCTGCCCCTGGGAGGGGTCAAGGCCCAAGGCATGTTTGGACCTCACACAGGTTTCGTGCCACGGGAACACGAGGCCCACGAACTCCGCCTGAAGCGCCTGCAGCAGTTAGGGATCGCATGAACGACCAGCGCCGCAAAGAGATCGAGGCAGTTCTCGCCGACCTGGCCGACCTGCGCGCCCGGGTTGAGGCCATCCAGCAAGAAGAGCAGGAAGCCTTCGACAACATGCCCGAGGGGCTGCAGCAGACCCCGAACGGCCAGGCCAGTGAGGCTGCAGCTTCCGCTCTCGACGATGCTCTAGGCGCCTTCGACGAGATTGAGAGTTCACTGGACGAAGCAAAGACGTGAGGAGCCCATCGAATGCAAGTACGCACCACCATTGAAGTCACGCAAGATGTCCTGGTTGAGGTCAGTCTCGACGATGTGATGGCTGAAATCTCATCTCTGGAAACCCCAGAGCGCGTCCAAGAGGCGCTGCGGCTCCTCTCACTGTGCATGGGCGCGGTGATCAAGGTTCCAGACACCCTCGTGGCAGAGATGAATGCGGCACAGAAGAAGGTCATAGCGGATGCACTGCGCGAGCAGCTGGCCAGGTATGAAGCCCCATAACGAAAACCCAGGCCCTATGACCCGAAAGCTCAGCGAGCCCCAAGAGCTGCTCATCAACAAACTGAAGGCAGGCGCCAGCCTGTGCCACCAGCTGGAGACCGGACTCTTCCGCCTGCAGGACGGATCTAAGACCCGCACGGTCCACCCGGCCACCGTGGAATCTCTGATACGGGCAGGCGTGATCTCCAAGTCCATGAGCGGGGACTGCCGGTTGGAGACAACGACTCTCCCATAGGCATAGCCCATGACGGCAAGGTCCAGTCTCTGTTCGCAACAGTCCAATCTCTGTTAGCTGCGAATCCACTTTCTGTTCGCCAGATCTGCACTCTGTTAGCAACCAATTTTTTCTCAGCTACCTGTGGCGAATCCGCACAACAAAGTTTTCTGCAGGTGTGCATGCACACTAAAATGGGAATCATGAACCTGACCGTCAAACAGCTTGCGGCGCTTCAAGAAGCTGGCAAGGACAAGATTTTCCAACTGCCCGAGCGCCGTAGACATAGCCCCGGGGTACTGGCCGCACTCGTCAAGGCTGGGCTGCTGAAGGCCGAATCTGTGGGGGTCATCTGGACCATCACCGAGGCTGGCCGCGCCACCTTGGCGAAGGCCCAAGAGCCAAATGTTCTCGGGCCAACACGCAACCTTGAACCCAACAAATGCCCTTCCTGTGATTCACCGGCCAAGATCGAACATGGTGGGCGCCGCTGGCAGGTGCTGTGCAGCAAGAACACGAAGACCCTCCATACGACGTGCGACAAGGCTGGGCATGTGATGTTCACGAAAACCGAGGCCGTGCGGGTCTGGAACGAATTGAAGTAGCAGGGAACCAGGGATGTCCATATCGGAAGTGAAACCCGGCACTCTGTTCGAGCGTGATGGCAAGAGACGTGAATTCGTGCGGGTCATTCCCGCGAACAGGTACACGTCCGAAGCGGTTGAATGGCGGCGCCCTGGCCAGGAATTCCGCACCTCGGCCTGCAGCATGGATGCATGGACGAAATGGGCCAAAGGAGCCCTGCAGGTTGAACAGGAGCAGCGCCCACACGGAAATTGCAGCTGAGCTATTGCACAAGTTGGGCGGCTTGATTGGCCGCTGAGAGCCAAGGAATACAGATGACGACAAAGACAACCGGCGCGGAACTCAAGCGCTTCTACGCAGACCCAGAGTTCTGGCCCGAGGACAACGGCGACACCTGGCACGATGATGAAGTGATCACCGTCGATGGCACGCCCATGGACCATGAGAAGGGCATTGCGGGGATACCGGACACATCCGTGGTGGCCGTGAGCGGAGGGATCGTCTACAGCCCCGAATGGGACGGAAATGAACCATCCTTCGAGGCTTACTTCAAGCGCTGGAAGAAAAAGCAATCCACTGTGAGCCTGATTGTGGAATGCGACGTAACCAAGCGGGATGCCGTGGTGGCCGCAATCAGAGCGGCTGGCGGCAAAGTGGCTTGAACTCCAAGGAAGACAATGAAGATCGCGAAGCTGCTCGATGATGCCGGTAGGCCGGTACGGGAACCTGTCGCCGTGCCTGGCAGTGTGTCGTTCGACGCGCGAGAAGGTGTGGCCCAGGCCTGGGCGGCGGATGGTCGCACGCTCATTGCCGAAATGGTGAAATCCCGGGTCGTATGGATGGGGGCAGCTGGGGCTCGGATTGAAGGCATGGAGCCTTTTGAAGGGCCTGATGGCACCCAGTACCGCGCCATGGAATGGCAACAGGTCTACTGAACCGTACAGCGGCAAGAACGAGAGACAAAATCAATGCCCATTGCGAATGAGCCAGGATCACTGGACATCACCTCTATTTCAGCGGACGACCTCCTTCAGGTTCTGGCCAACTTTTCACGTGAGGCATGCTCATCAATGGACAGTGGTGATGGGGCCCGAGCTGGCCTGTATGTGCGTCGCATCAATGATGTGTTGAAGTTGCGTCGGATTCAGCCCATTGAGCTGGATGACGTTGATCTGGCGGGCGGCCTCGTTTATCGAGCAGCACATAGCTGAGGCCGCCAGCAAGACTTCCAGTATTCAATAGGCCCCCAACGGCCAAACCAAGAAGCGACCGGAGAGGACATGGGAACCAAAGACTTGACTCACGAAGCGTTGATCAAAGCTCTCAGTGAGAACACACCGCTGAGCCCCGAGCAGCGCAGCGTGTTGATTTCTGCCATAGCTGACGATAAGCACTGGCAGCGCGTCTTGGATGCAGAGACGCAACGTCTCGGCACCACAATCGCTGATCTTCGCGCGCTGCTTGATGAGCAGGCCCGGTTGCTGACCGACGTGAACGACATCTGTGGGCGTGATGGTTTTGACGTTGAGCTTGAGGATGGGGAATCCGAAATCATCGATCGCATCCGTGCGCACCTCAAGCGCGTGAATCCCGCGAATGGAGCCCCCCCTTCATCGAATCGCCCAAAGGACAAGATTCAGTTCTTCGAGCAAGCCGTTGTTGGCGGTGCTGGGATGGGCATCCCACCTGGTGCGGGAACTCCCCCTGCAGGCATGGGCGCTGTGCTGCTCTACGTGCCCTTGTCGGTCATGGACGGAAAATCGCCTATTGAGATGCAAGCCGAAATGGGTTTGCCTTGGTCTGGGCCGAATGGCGAACCCTTCTGGTTCCCTCAAAACCAGCCAGCCGCGTGAACAAGGAAAGCATCGTGAGTAGATTCACCAAAGGTGCGGCGATCAAAGAGATCCGGGCCCGCGCAGAAGCACATCAAGAAGTCCATGCCTTCAATTTGGACCATGGTTCTGCACAGCTTTGGCCACGAGGCGCGGATGAAAAAATGAAGGCCTTGATTGAACGCGCGGTGGCATACGGCAAGTTCCGTGCGCTCGAAAGCGTGGCAAATGACCTGGAATGCGGCGATCTTGGTGTTGATCGGAAGTGATGCGGAATGAATACTGCGTATGTGCTTCTCGTGGTGGTTGTGTTTGGCACCAGCCCACCCAGGCCTACAAGTCTGTCCCACGACTACTCATCCAAGGACGCCTGTGAGGTAGCGAAACAGGAGGTGGTGTCTCAGATGAACACGAACGCCCAGTTGCTTGTGGGGAGTAGCGCGAAGGTGTTTGTCGCCACATGCACCCCGAAGTGAAAAGGTGGAAGGCAATTGCAGATGAGTGACTTGTTGGCCTATGCCCGAGAGTTCCGTGAGGCCGTTCTCCAAGGCTGTTCAAGCGCACGGATGTGCGTAGCACTTTCTGCCCCTTTGCACGCTGTACTTCGCGCCCGAGGCACAGCAAGTGAACTCGTTGTCACCGACTTGGGCGAGTGCGAGCACGTTTTCCTGCGTCTTCCAGACGGCCTCGTGCTGGACCCCACGGCCGATCAGTTCAACCCGTTCTCGCGCGAGAAACTGCCAGGGGTCTACCTGGGAGCCCCGGCATTGATTCATACAGGGGCAGTGCCATGGCCCGGTGGGCAAGAATGGCACGAGCTGATAACGGAGTTGAAACGCTTGTATCAGGCCCTTGGGGCCGCAGACGTGGGGCACACTGTGTCCCTGACTCTGAGAACGCTCCCTCCAGGCCTGTGTGAGTTCACACAGGTCGCTAGGCAGAAGGTTTCATTGCAAGGACAAAATGAATAGCTCTTTGTTGGTGCCATTGGTTGGCATCTGGGTTTTTGGGATGCTGGTTGCAGCAGTCCTCACGCGCACACGAAGCATACGATTTTGGGTGACTGCAGCCGTGGATCTGGCTGTGTTTGCTGCATGCTGCATCGGACTTCTGACGGGAGTGGCTGCGTTAGCTGAACGCTCACAAGAGCTTCTTGGCGTGCCTGCAGATTGGGTGATTTTTGCCTTTTGCCTAGTTGGCCTGCGTGGATTGCTCATCCTCAAGACCTGGCACGGGCGCAGCATGCCCCGCACCTAACTGAAGACCGAAGGTTCAGGATTCAATCCCATAGGCGTAGACCTAGAGGCTAGGAAGCGGGATAGCAGAGGGAAGTTTTCCATTTTCCCTGGGGCCGGAAATCAGTTATTTTCCGAGTGATGTCAGCCGGGAATCACTCCTGGCCGTTCTGCCAATAGGTAACCCACACTGCGGACCCGCAAATGCTCTACATCAGAAACCTCGTCACTTGCTCGCTTCTCTGCGTCGCAACGGCTTTGATCAGCTCCGCAAACGCGCAAACAAGAACTGGCGGGTACGAAAGCCATCGCGGGCCACAGCCGACTACAGGCAGTGGGAGCGCAGGCCAGCGAAGCGGTACATCCTCTGGCGAGAACCCGGCCGCGATGATGCAGCGCCACCTCGATCAAAACGCGCGAGATCAGGACGCCCAGGCACGCCAGAGGGATGCCGATGAGTTGAAGCGTCTGCAGGATGAGAACAACCGGCTGCGGGAGGCCGAGAGGCAGCAGCAGCGCAACGCAGGCGCCTCCGGAGGGCGCGCTGGGGCTCAACCATCCAGTGGGAACGACGGGGATGACCCCGATGGTGGATCCGGCAGCGGTTCGCAAAATGCCTCATTTCAACCGCTGAATCCAGATGGAAACCACGAGGGCAAAGCCTGTGCCTATTTCACGAAACCTGCAATCCGGGAGGATGGCGGAGGTCTGAACTACTACGGTGATGGTGCCTATGTTGTCTACGGCAAGTGGATGTACAGATGCGAGCACAGGCGCTGGAAGAATACTGGTCCCGCCAGTGTTCATCCAAAGTCAGAGGTGGACCGTCTAAAAGCTGAAAAGCAGGAATCATCCTCTCTGAAGAGCGGCGCGTACTTCTCAAAGGACTGATCTGATGCGCTCGATTCTCTCTGCTCTTTTGCTGTTCCTCGCGGTAAGCCAATCTGCCAATGCCCAGATGAGTTGTGCGGAGGAGCTACTTGCGTGCACCAATGGGTGCGTGGCCGGAGGTCTTCTCGGGGCTCTGGCGACCAGAGGCAACTCCGCAGCAGCAACTGCAACGCAGTCATGCAGCATGGATTGTGAATCGCGAAATGCCGCGTGCACCAGGCGCGAAGACGAGGCTGCGATCAGGCAGCAGAGAATTGATGCAGAGCGTGCAGCAGTAGAGGCTCGGCGCCAGGCTGCTGAGCAGCGGCAACGAGAGATTGCAGCTCAACAAAATGAACAGATGCTGGCGCGACAGCGAGAGACCGACCAAGTAGTTGATCGGATCATGACCAGGGCTGCGAAAGAATTGAACGCTCTCAAAAGCTTCATTGCAGGAAACTCCACCACTATCAATGCAAAGCCCCCCTCAGAGCCAAAGCCTGCCGCTGTTCTGGCGGCAGCAAAGCAGCTGGAGGATACGGATCCGTTAATGGCGAGAAAACTCTATTTGCAACTGTCGGAGCGCAAAGATGAGTTCGGAAAAGCAGCCGCGAATGCATTACGCAGGTTCAGAGATGCCCCTGGAGAATCGGGAAGAGAAACAACCTATCTTGGCGCGCCACCTGGGATTATTGCGTCATTCATACCAAAATCAACCAGAGACAAACTCGCAGCCATTCGAATCGAGTCTCCCGATGCAGTTTCATCCAACGTGAAATACATTCCGGAGGACAGTAGTAAGCCAGCCTCTACAAGAGAAGTAAGAAGCATCGGAGACGGGTATATCTTTGTCGGAACTGAATCTGATTCGTACTCTGTATCGATTTTAGGTGGGCTGGTAGATGTGGTCTCGTATCGTTCTTCAAGCATAGGTGATACCAAACGCACACTTAGAGATCTCACGTCAAAAGGAAATCCATTTTTGTTCGAGAAAGGCAATGAATTTTCCTACACCTATTCGTACAATTTCCACCTCAAGAGTAAGCAGGGGAAACCGAGTATAAGCACCCCAGAAACATATCATGCCGATTGTATAACGACGGCGAATAATGAAGAATTCGCCTCCATTCTATGCAAGCGAAAGAATCTACTTTCATGGGATGGGCAGAGGCGCGACGATCTGCCAGCACATATTGCAACATACGCATACATTCATAAAATCAAATTATTTTCGATAATAAAGGAATTTGAAATCCCACCCAATAAACCCAACAAAATTTGGGATTCGTATGAAATCAAAATCCTCTCAGACTGAGGTCTGCGAAAATACATATTCGTAGAAACGTCATTTCTGGCGTGTTTCTACAATCGGGGGTAAATAATTGACTATATCGAGGTCTGCATCTCTCTCAAGCTAACTGGTTTGGTGCGTGGAATAGGCTGATCTACGATGAGATAGTGCCCATCTGCTCGTAACTGCTGCTGAGCTTTCACTTCCGAGCGCCACTTGAAGATGCTCTGGCGCTTGGACTCCAGGAGATCGACGGCACGAGCCATCCTCTCTACCTCCCGGGTGCGAGCGAGCATCTCTTCCCCCTGAGCCAGCCCCTCCAGAACCATGTATGCAAGGAGTGGTGCACGCCAGCCCACAAGGGCAGCATCTGCATCCTGGGGATCCACAGCGCTGGCGCAGAAAGCCGAATACACCAGAAAGCCTGCGACCGATTCAATCTCGGGAAACCCCTTCCCGACCTTGGAGCACACGATGCCCACTGTCAGATCCGCATAGCCCTGCAGCTCTGGTGCTGCATCCTTGGCCTCGCGGCCCCGGATCGTCAGGGCATATCGCTGCGATTCATCCTCTATGAAGGCTTCATGGTCAAGGTATTGGTCCAACTCACGCGCAGGGGCGAGCCCCAGCGAGGCTTGGACTAACGACTCGTTTGTCCATCGGGTAGCCGCGTCTTCAGCAAGGCGGTAGAGGTTTTGCAACTCAGCGGCAACAGCGCTGCGCAGGGCCTCGACACCCGCTGGAAAGACATCGAGCCCTGGGGCGTCTGGCCAGTTGCTCAGCACTGCGGGGATACCGCCACGCGATGACAACCAGGTGGGAATGAGTCCGGGGCCCAAGAACATGCGCTGCTGGTGCCGGACATATACCTGCCCTTGCTCAATGAACATCCCTGCCTCGCCGGCGTCCAGCACTGCGTGATCTTCCCAGTAGGCGACCGCGCAGAGGGGCTGCAGGGTGTCTTTCAAAAGCGATGACAGCCGATCGGCATCCGCCCCAATATCGAAGCCCTGGAAGCTGTACGACGGCAGGAAGGCGTTGATGCGGATTGCCCTTCCAGTAACCCTCGGGACGAGAACTTGTTGGCCGCACATGAGGTCTGCCAGCGCCTCGAAGATGTCGTCGCTCTGCGCGTCGTACACCACGGGGATGATGCCGCCCAGAGCCCAGTTGTTGATAACGCGGCCGATGACACGGTTCTCCTCGTTCATGAGCCAGCGGATGGCAAGCCCAATGGGTAGGCGCTTGTCCCTTTTGATGGCCTGTGCCAGCGGGGCGAACGCCTGAGGTAGCAGCTCCCTCGTCACGAAGGCCTGGAAAACGTCCGCCCCCGACTGGAGCCCCCCGTAGACGTGCTCCATCACCAGGTCATCCTGGAAGTCTGCTGGCAAGGCATCGACCAAGCTGGTCAAAATGGACCACGAGAAAGCACGCTTGTCTGGGAGGACAGCAAAGGTGTAGGGTGGGGCTCCGCAGTCGAGGAGTTCGGCTGTGCGCGGGTGCCAATCGGAACCGAATAGGGTTCCAGCTTCGTCAAGCACCAGCAGGCGGCCGGAGGCCTTGGCGGACTTTTGGGCCTCCTCAAAGGCCGCCTCTGGCGTGCTGGCATCGACTTCCAACATGTTCAGCCGCAACCCCTTTGCCACCTCGCGAGCATCCGCCAGGGGCAGCGGCGCCAGGCGCGATAGCTTCCAGGCCACGCTGTCGGCCATCTGCTCGCGTGTAGCTGGCTTGGGTAGCGCAAGGAGACGCGCCTTGGCCGACTGCTGCAGGTCATGCAGGGAGCGGTAGCCGAGTAGCTGAGAGAGCTTGCCCTGAGCCTGCATGAGGCTCAGCTTGCCGTGAGGCCAGGCCTTGGCCAGGGAGCGGGAAATTGCAGAAAAGCGGCCCGAGTCGAGGTCCGCCTGTGAGACAGCGATACGCATGGTTCCTTCTTTCCGGTGGCGGCGGAAATCTTCAGGGGCTGGCTTGCCGGGGGGTGCGCCACCATGAAAAACGGAGTTGCGTTCAACGGTCGGGGAGCGTGGTCTCTGACGTAGCCTTTACCTATGCCAGCGGTGCGGATGAGACCAATCCGTTCGCCAATCTTGCCATAGATGGAAATGGAAAGAAAGCACAGCGACCACGTTCGCACCCTCGGCGACCGAAGGAAAAATGGGTTTGTGGGTGCAGGTCGCTCTCCCGCAAAATAGACCAGCTCCAAAGAACAACCAAGGGGAATGAATGCAGCGGCTCCTGTACCACGCACCTGAAAATCCAAGCACGGAATCGCCCTTCGATCGAGCGATCGTCCAGGTGGTGCAGGGCCAGGAAGTGAGCATCGTCAGCCCCTACATTGGCGTGCAGTACCTCCATCGGCTGATCGGAATGTCCACCTCGTGGCGACTGATTTCGGATGTACTGGAGTGGCTGTCTGCAACTCCCGTCAGGGAACGCGGCTCTGTCTACGAATTCCTGAAGGAACACGATGGCCTGGTGCACCACTACCCCGCTATCCACGCCAAGACCGTGGTGAGCCGCGTGGGGGCCTACACGGGCTCCGCGAACCTGACGGATGCGGGCGTGTTGCGCCGCACAGAATTCGGCGTGCTCCTGACCGATCCAGACCAGGTGCAAGAGATCCAGCAGTGGTTCAACGCCATCTGGCGCCAGACCTCGCCCCCTCCCCTGCAAGGCGTCCTGGACCTGATTGCCGCACTGGACCAAATCTCGCACGTCGCGGCAGATTTCGCCGATCTGAAGCCCACGCAGCTGGAGTCAGGTGCTCGGCGTGTGCGGGCCAAGTTGGTCAAGATACTGGGACACGAGCCCTTGGCGATCAGCGCACGGCGGCAGCAAACGACCGAGGACATTGGAGCCCCTGCCCCCACTCTGGCACCAGCACCAGCACCAGCGCCAGCACCAGCACCAGCGGCTGAGCCGGAGATGGTGCCGGCGCGAACCATCACCATAGTGAGATCACCCACGCCGGATCAAAGCAGAAAAATTGTGCTGGTCAGGGATCCAGTTCCGACTTTCGCTACGCCATCCGCGCCGCTGCAGCAGGGAGCCTTTGACCTTGAGGCTGAGGTTGAAGCGTATGTGGGTAGGAATGCAGTGGGGAGCTTCACCTTCGCAGAACTGCATCAGGCAATGCGCAGGAAATCGCCCGCATTGACCCGGCGCGAGACGTACTTAACTCTTCTTGAGTCTTGTGCATCCCACCCTAGAGCCCTGTTTTCTCCCGACGCGGTGAACCGCCTGGTCTATCGGAATGGACGGTTCATCCAGAGCAGCAAGGAGCTGCTGAGTGCCGCGCTGAAACCTCTGGATGACATGGTGACCGAAATCATCAACAGCCTGTCCTTTGAAGAGGCTACCCCAGGGGTGCATGCCTCAACCACCCCGGGCATCCCCATCAGCACTCAGAGGATCGTGCTGGAAGGGATGCTGCAAGCTGACCTAGTGCACCAGATGGACGATGGGTTCAAACTCACCCCTTCAGCCATATGGAGCCCCCGCCTGAGGCTGCTTGAACGCGCGCACAGCAGGTGGACAACCCTGCTGGCTCAGCACAGCCTCAAACGAGCCCAAGGGCGGCTGGTGGAAGCAGCGTCTGTACCTATTTCGCTGTCGTCAGAGCGAAGCACGCAAGAACCTGCCGGGGAGCAATCGCACTCCTTGATCGAGGACGCTACAGAGCCTCAAGAGGAGCAAATCAAGCGGCGCAATGACCAACTGGACACCGTTTTCTCACATCTTGCGAGCATGCGCAGCACCTTCGGTGAAAAGACCAAAGTTCTGATGCGATACCTGAAGGAAGACTTGGTGCGAAAGTCCGGTCTCAGCGAAGAAGACGTGTCGCGCCTCCTCAACGGCACCTATCGGATGTATCGCAGCCCCTTCCTGGCTATGGACATAGGCACAGGAGGCCGAGTGAGTATCGTTGCAGACCTTGATGGGAACCCGCATCTCCAAGACCTCCCCAAGACACGGCAAGCGATTGAGTTTTCACCAGCCCTGCGTGACCTTCAGACAGCTCCTCGCCCGCAACAAATTCTCCTGAGCGCATCCCAATCGAAGAAGGCTGTACGGGTCCGATTGGATACCTACAAAGACGCCGACGAGTTCTACCTTCTCATCGTTCACTGGATCTTCACGACGAATCCTACGAAAACACCGAGCACGGATATCCAACTGCTATCGATGCTTGAAGCCAGCGGTGTTTACCGAGACACCCTTCGTCGATTGCTTTTCGACCGGTCGAGCAAATTGCCAAGGTTGTTCACATTCCTTCGCAAGGAACAGACACTCAAGCTAAACCACCAACAACTCATCCACTACCCCAATACACTCTCATACCTCAGGACGGTGGTGTGGCAATCCAAAACCCCGCACATCTGGTTAGAGAGTCAAGAGCAAAGACGAGCAGCACTGAGCGGGCAAATAAAGACCGATTCTCTAGACCGGCTTCAGAGGAAGCATTCACTTCGGGACCAGGCCTACAAGACACTTTTCAGATTCATCTCGAATAGCATTCCCAGCTCCGAGCGATTCAGGACCAAAAGTGATCTGGTTAAGAGGTTGGCTCAATCCAAACTGGAACTGTTCGTCGTCGAGTATTTGCTTGGGATTGAGCAAACGCCTCGCAAGCAGCTGATGCAAGTTGTGGAAGATATCCACGGGCTCTATATCAGGACTGACGCGGATGTCCTGCGCTCGTATACCCTGTGCAGAATGTTTGTTGAGCATGAAATAAAGGAGAGAGCCCAACTGCATTCGTGGTTGACCACTCCAGCGGAAAACCCGGCACCGGCAAAAGCAATCTCGTATACACCGGCGCTTTCCGTTATCCCAAAAGGCGAATTTGCACCCCTGCGGTGGGATGATAGCCATCACCTCGATATCGACACACTCTATTCTGAGCTGGCAAAGCTTTATAACGAACGGCCACCAGCTGTTCTGGGCACTGCAAAAGCTACTGAGCAGTATAGCGAGGACGCGATTGCCAAGTACCTCAGGATCTGCGAGGTAAGGAAATCATCGGGAAACAGGCATGAACCAGTTCTTTCGGTTGAGATACACGATGGCGTTGAGCGGAAAGTGGAGGTGGTGATCCACAAGGGGTATCAGGAGTACATCCACCAGTACCCCAAGCTCCAGCGGTATCTGGCCAAGACATCCCTGAAGCTCAGGGAAGTCTGAATCTCAAACGCCTGCAAACGCCTGGACCGACCTTGCGGCAAGCCCCAGGGCCGAGTAGTAGGCTTCGTCCATCTCGTGCAACGCTAGGCCCATGTCATAGGCCTCCTCGCCATCGACCGAGAAGACCACAGAGCCCCCACCGCGCGCCACGTTGAATTCCCGGCCGCGATAGAAGGTGGCGGCCACCAAGGGGGCCCCTGGCTTGTCGAACAAGGCGAAAGGACCGCTCTTGGCGAGCACGCTGGCATCCATTGCGGGTTCATCCGGGTCCCCGGCGTGGAACACTTTGGACTTTTCGTCCCATACGTATAGCCGAAAGCAACCGGCGCTGCGCAGGGGCTCTGGCGCGGTCGTGTTCCACCAGGTGCACAGCGACTGGACGCCGGGATGGGTTTCGTACTGCCCAACCTCGAAGTCCACGCCATCCTGGCGTAACTTGCGGGTGACAGCCAGGGCAAGTTCCAGCACAGCCCCGTCTCCCCGGAGGGTTTCCTGGCCCTTGACCAGCTCCAGGCCTGTCCGGGTGGCCAGCTTCGACGTTGATACGCGTGTCCCATGAAAATCCGCAATGCTCGACAGGGACAGGGGCTTGGAGGCGTCGCGAGGGATCTTGACTGGGTTGTTCCAGATCCCGAAGAACCATTCATGGCCCCGGTAGAGCACGACAAACTTCTGGCCCACGGGGCTTTCGGGTGCAGCGGTGCAAGCTTGGTCAAGCGTCGCGGCGTGGATGTTCGACTCCTTGTACCAGCGCATGAAAGGCTGGTACCGGTCAAGGGCCTGCAGGTCCGCCAACAGCGCCAGGGCTTCTGCACGCTCAGGATAGCCGTCCGCAAGCTCCGTATGGGAGCCGTGGTGGGGTTCCCGCATCAGAACACCATCGACGGTCAAATCAGGGTGTTCAAACAGAATGAGCGTCGGGAAGTCGCGGCTGGGGTCCACCGCAGTGATATTCCATGGCAGAGCCCACTCGCGGCACAAAGCCACGGTGATTTTCTTGTCAGCGAATGGCGACCCGGCAATCACGCCATCCAGGTATTGGAGGGGGGGCTCCTCAACCCCGGCCAGCTGCCACACCATCTCCAGATAGTTGATGTGCACCGTTGCACCAGAGCCATCAGTGCCCGGGGTCACCGCCACAAATCGGAACCTGCGGTGCACGTGACCATGCTCATCAGCAGGGAAGGTGCAACCGCTGATCAGATCCCGGAGTTCCAGGCATTGGGCTTCGTTCATAGGGGCTCCACAGGGTGATTGAGATGCTCCCTAGGGTACGCACCAGAGCCCCAAAACCCCCCTTGAAAAGCGCCCCGTTAGGCAGCATCACCGGCATCGCTGCCAGTGTCTCCCATGGTGGCCTTGGAGCTGGCCTCGACAACCCTAGAAGCCGACTCCTGGTACGCCAGAACCCTGGCATTCAACTCAACAGCAGCATCGATCAGATCCTGCTCTACCTCGGCCACTGTCCATTTCTTCCCATGGCTCATGAGCGACTTCATGATTTCGGAAAGCTCAGGGGGGATCACCTCCTGAATCTCCTCAGGAAACTCGCAATAGTCGGAGGCATGTTGATAGTCCCACCCCCACCAGTACCAACCCTCTGGCCTGTATCCGTCGCCCCCCGGGCCCCGGAAAGTGATGCTCCCGTGGACCTGGAGCACCAGCTCGTCCATTTCCGCCATCCAGTGCTCATTGGGCACGCCAATGTAGGCGCAGAGCCCCACGAACCCATGAATGATCAGGCCTCGAAAGGGTGTTCCAGCCAAGGGGCTATCGAAGAGCGGAGGCTTCAGCATGTCCTACGCCTCAACGGCGGTTTCGGCCGCAAGCAGCCACTTCTGCGCCAAGGCACGGAATGCAGGTTCAATGGCTTTGGCCTGGGCCGCGCCAGCAGCCACGTTTCGGTGGTGCCCCCCGGCCTGTCCACCGTCCCAGTAGCGGTTGGCATAGGCAACCATCGCATCTATGCCCTCCCCTTCCACCCCAACGGCCAGCGTGCGCATGGCCGCGCCGACGTGATCGCCAGCACCTGGAATGCGGTCATCACCGAGTGCTGCGCACCAGCCGTGGCCAGTGGGCGCATTTGCCTCATCGAAACTGCCGAAGACCGACATGATCGCCGTGGCCAACACCAACGGGTGGCCAGGGTAGACCATGGGGGCTCCGGAGAGGTCAAGGATGACGTTTCGGCCGTGAATATGTGGCTCAGCAGGGGTAAGGTCTAAACTTCCCATAGATGGGGTCCTTAGGAGGTGTCCAGGAATTAAAGCACCACAGTGCCATCTTCCAGAAGGGTCGTGGTCTCCTCGTCGATCACGTTGTCGCACCACAAGTGCTTCTCGATGTAGTGCAGAGCTGCCAACAGTGTGTCGAAATCGTGCCTGTCCTCTTCCGTCCCGTAGGACTGAGACACCAGACGCGCCTTGCCAGTTTTCTTGGCGTAGCGCAGCTCCCATGAGCGCAGTTCTGGCTCTTGGTGGGAGACTGCAAATCGCACCCACCCCTCCCGAGAACCACCCTTGATGGACTTCATCGCGGGGGCAAAGTAGAGCACCGCCGCCGCAACTCGATCAATCGCCCCGCGCTCACCTCTGTTCAGGCCGAACCGCAGCACCGTTTGGTTGGTGTCCGTCCACTTGCCCCCGAGGCCAAAGCCCCACCGCCCTGCAACCTCACCCAGTGCTCTGTAGAAGACCATCGTGCTGCCTTCGCCCGAGTCCATCAACTCGGCCAGATCAGGATGCTGTCCCCAGCTTTGCAGCTGAGACACGGCTATGGCCTCACGAATGTCTTCGACGTGGTTGCTCGCACGATCTTCAGCCCGCTCGGCCGCTTTGACCGCCTTCTGCGCGATTGCCAGTTTTTCTTGGGCCTTCACGAGCTGGGCGCGCAGCGAGGCAAGGCTGTCTGTGACTTGGATGTTCATAGGGTTGTCTCTGCCTGAGGACTAAAAATGGAGCGGGCGGTGATCACCTTCTCCGCGAACGTCACAGGTCCTGCATGGGCATCCACCTGCAGAACCCCTTTATTGCATCCCAACCAAAGCAGACTATCCACCGTCGCGACGCGATCACCAGTGGATTCGGCGAGTGGACGGCACAACGCCATGCAGGCGGGAAAACGGTACTTCACTGAGCGCCGTGGCCGATCTGCAAACCCTGCCAGGCGCGATTGCCACATATCTGGCTTCACCAGGTCCGCGCCGAAATTCTTGGCCAGCTGGAACTGCGTGTCGTCCCCCACGAACGGTATAGCCCCGCACCATTCCACCAGGGCCTCAACGCTGCCTCCCGACACGACCGCCTGCAGGGCTTCGAAATCCTTTTCGCGTTCGTTCCATGCCCGTTCGATTGCAGCTGCTTTCGCCCTGTACCCGAACGCTTCCACCACCGGCCTGCCTTCGTTGATGGCATCCCACACCTTGCGTTCGATGGTGCGCGCAGCCTGCGCCGAACGGCCTGCACACAGGATGATCCAGATGACCTCACTGGCCATTTTCTCGGGTGTTGCCGGTGGAGAGAGCGTCTTCTCCGACCAGTCCACCATCTGCAGAGCATCGGTGTCGTTGGCCAGCATCCAAGTCCGCAGCTCGGTGTACAAGCCCACCGGAACGCGGGTTGACGGGTCAGGGACTGTGAAAACTGGCATCTGGAAGAAACTTTAACCGGTTAAATAATCGTTCTGAGTCGTTATGAATGGCTGCGGGGCGGTTGTTCGGAACGGCTGTGATGCGATAGCGGTGGAACTCAGACGCTTTCCGTGGCGGCTACCGGCGCCTCGGATAACTGGGCCGATCAACAGGCATGGACATCCAAGCTCGGGCCTTGCGGGAGACCACCAGCGCGAGACCGTATAGGGCAAACGGGCCCATCATCACGAAGATCAGGGAGGTGGCTGGATTGGCCTCTCCTTGGAGGGCCGCGAAGCTGATGATTGCAAGGCTGACACTCAGCATCAACCAGCCGACCCTGAGCCAGAAGCCGGGGTTGTCCTTTGAGTTGGTACGGCTCTGCATGTGAAAAGGGTCAATGAAGAGTGGGCGCAACGTCTTCAGCCAAACTGAAAACGGTGTGCACTTCGCCGCCACACACCTTTGGTGCTGAAACCACCAGGTCAACGGCCATCAGCAGTGCGAGCGCGTTCGATGCCTGGGCAACGCCACCCAACGCGCGGGCGGCATCCGCCATCAAGAACCCGCTGCGCTGACCATGGGAGGTGTCATACGGCATGTGGAGTGGCCGGAGTGCGTCAATCGCTTCAGTCAGTGTCATGGTCGCGTCCCTGATTTGGATTCTTCTTCGAAGGGGAGCCCTGCTTCGCGCAGCATGGGCAGCACAAGGTGAAAAAAGATATCGTCTTCTGCCAGGCCCGATGGATCGAGCCCCCGTGCTTTCAGATCGCTGGTGAAGGCCAAAGCGTTCGTGCGGTGGGTGTTGACCTCCCAGAGCTGATAGGCAACAAGCACTGGCGTAAAGAGCGCGGGCAGGACCTTGGCCAGCCATTGAATGACGGGGTACCAGGCGGGAAGATGCTGGTCATCAGCGCCCGCAAAATCAAGACCGTAGGCCATAGCTACCAACAGGCACCCCAGGACTGCCGTGATAAACGTCTGCTTCTGCCGACTCTGGGCCCCATCCAGGGCTCCGAAGTAGTTGAACATCAGCCGCTTGTCTTGCGGCGAAAGATCGGCCAGATCCTCCGGGGTGAGTTTCTTCATGGGCACGGTCATGCAGCGGAAGGCGACGGATTGAAACCCAGGCCGGTAAGCAAATCGTTCTTTCCGCCGACATCGTGCGACAGCAAGCCCATGGCCAGGCGCCGCTTGGTCTGATCAAAGGCCCGTGCTGAGTCGGCCGCCACATGCGCGTAGTCCGCTAGCGTCGGCTTTGTTTTGACCATGCGAACGTCGGCGGCCAGGTTGACCATCTCCATTGCGCAATCCAGGTGGGCCAACATCGAGGCCTGCACCTCGGAGAACCACTGCTCCTTGGGGAGGTGCTGCGAATAGGCTTCGCGCTGCTTGACCACAGTACGGGACTTCAGCGTCCTGATCAGGAAGCCAAACTCGTTCCCTGCCTGTCGCTCCTCGACAAACTCCACACAATCCTTGGGCGAGGCGAAAAGGTAGTAGCTGCTATGGCCGTTGAGCCTGGCCACCTTGAAAGCGGGGTATTGCGATTGCATGCTTTTGACCAACGAAGAGGGCCAGTCCTATACAGGGGCAAAAACTACAAGGATGATCCCCACGATCGAGCCCATCAAGCCCAGCATGAAAAGCGCCATGCGGTGTTCTGCGGAGCGGCCCCGAAACACGATGCGGGCCGTGAGCCATAGCCCGAATGCAAACATGCACCCGAAGCCGATTCCTTCTAACGCCTGAGACCAGGAAAACATGGGTTTGAACACCACGTCCCAATCAATTTCGGTAAAGACCGCTGGGAGTTTGGGAGTGGTCTTCACTGCGTGGTAGCGCAGACCGATCATGCCGAGAGCCCCATAGATGAGCGACCAGGCAAACCATAGGTAAGGTACTTGGACAACATCGCGAGGCTGGTAAAAACCGAGGGAGTCTTGCTTTTTCATTGGGGGCTTTCAGCTTTGGGATGGGGTGGCATTCACGAGAAGGCCCTGCACACGCTGGATCTCTTCCTGGCTATGGACTGTGCCCCCGCTGTTGATCGCGAGGTAGTGCGACAGCAAATCATGCCGCGTGTTGAACTCGAAGATGCCAATCTGCAGCCTGTACGAGTTGCGGAACGGGTCGAAAGGCGAGCCCCGCAGATCCGAAGCTCGCAATCCGCCAAAGACCGCAAACGCGTCTGCCATGAACCGCCGCACAGCGGTTAGGCGCTGTAGGCCGTCGAGAATGACAAAGGTGTGTTCCGGGATGTCGCTCGGAGCAGCTGGCGTGTGTGCCCAGCCAGGGCAGTTGAAAAGAATCCGCCCGGTGGTCACGTTGCGCAGCATCGATTCCACGAACGCAACTTGCTGCTCCACCGTCCACACGTGGCCGCGCTGGAAATCGGGGTTCAAATCGAAAGAGCCCCCCATGTCCGACATGCTCTTCTCGATGCCTGCAAGTGTTTGCTCCAACTGACCCAGGTGCCAATCAACGGTGTAGACCGCATCCGGCAGCGGGCTCACGGTCCTGTAAAGCTCCTGCGAGCGAGGACTGAGGGAGTCCCAGTATTTCGCTGTCAGGCCGTATGGGGGAAGAGTCTTCATGGGAGCCAAGCAGTTCTTGAACTTGTGAATGATGTGGCAAAAGCAATCGTTTGCGCTTGCACCTATTCTCTCAAGATTCAATCAGGAATGCAACACAAGACACCGGATATCGATAAGTGTGCAGAGCAGCTGCAGATGGCCTGCAGAGCTGTCGATGCGCCCCTAGCGATTTCTCTTGGGGGGCGGGGCGTGCTGCAGGAGAGGTAGCACTGACTCAATGCCTCGGCGGACCATCGCTTCAACGACCTGCGTGCGGTTGTCGCCAAAAAGGCCGGTAGCGACGAGCTGTTCCAGGTACTGGTTGATGGGTCCACCCACGGGGAAAACCACCTGATCCTCCCCCACCTTCACCCAGGACTTTCCGCTCGATGGCTTGATGGCAAGTTCCTCGGCCGCCTCCATCGGCGATGCTCCATCGCTGCCACCTTCACCGAAGATCCTCTGCAGATAGGGATCATCAAGTCCGATCACCTCATCGGCCACCATGGCAGGCATGCCGTGATCCGAAATCAGGAGGTAGCGAACGGCGGAGCGAAAGTCGTCGATCGTCGCGGGGGGCTCGGCTGGCAAGGTGCTTTGCGCCGCAGGTACCACGGCCTTTTTGGACTTGCTGGGGGGCATGGGCTGGCTCATTGAGGGACTGATGAAGCCTGAAGATTCCGTCTGGCCTGCAACCCTCTGGACGAACGCTGCTCTGCATTCTGGCGGTCCTGCAGCTTTTCTTGCCGACGTTCGATAGCCCGGAACTCCTCCCCGTTCAGCTCGCGGTCTTGGTCAAGAACACGCTTGACGAAAAGTGCTGTCGCAGGATCAGTCTCTGCGTACTTGCTGATCTCATCGTAGGCCTGCAGGGGGATGTCCTCAAAGGAATGACTAGCCACAAAGAACAGGTCATAGGGGGGCGCGGTGCCAGACACCTGTCCATGGACGAACCATGTGAAGGGAAGAACGTTCAACCCAAAAAACAGCGCGGCCAGCCGGTGAGCATCCTGCAAGAGAAGCTCTAGGCCAACCAGGGTGAAAGACGTTGAGAGGATCGCGATGCAGATTTTCCTGCGCTTGGCCACCTTGTCTGCACTGCTCTCCCACGCTGCCCTGCGTGCCTCAAACTCGGCCTTCAAACTGGCCCACTGCACGGCGGTGAGGGGCTCCTCCTCCACGTTGACAAACGCAGCACGCAGTTTGGCCCAATCAGAAAATGTAGGGTTCATGTTCAGCACCGACGTTGCTTGCCAGACCACAAGACCATCACAACGCCTGCAGCCGCGAAGAGCACGGCAGGGACTAACCGATGGTTCAACAGGGCAAGAACGGCGGCTCCCATTGATGCAAGAGCAGCCGCGCGCAGAACAGTCCGTGCTTTCATAGAGATGACTTTCGAGTTTCTTGTTGATACAGCCGCGAGAGAACCCTGCATCAGGCGTTCTTCAACGGGTATCCCAAAGCCTTGATCAGCTCCAACTGACCGTCCTTGATGAGGGCCTGCACCAGATCATTCTGGTTGACCATCTTGGGGCCTGGGAGTGATTGGAGAGCCCCCTTCTTGTCCACCCAGAAGTTCACGGCAAACAACTTCCCGTTCGAGGACTCGGCCCAAACAATCCAGTTCCTGGAGTGATCCGTTTCGACCAGGTAATGGGGCACCATCTGGACATAGAGGATTTCGCTTTTGGCGCCATCCCAGACCACTGCGCCGCCGTCGATGGCTGTGACGGCCGACCAACCCTTGAACTGGATAGGGACGGTGGTTGGAGCTGCCTCCATGCCCTCCTCTACCGCCACAGATTCGAGGTGGTTGTCGTACAGAGTGGCGCCCGTACCAACAACCAGACAGACCGCAAACATCCAACGGATGAAGGTGGATTTTTTCATTTCGAGTTGAGGTTTCATGCCGGATTTACAGGAATGCCGATGCGCTTGAGAACGTCCAACTCTCGCTTCTCGACAAGCATGTCGATGACTTCACTCTGTGGGACCACTTTGGGGTTCGCAGCTGGGAAAACCTCGCCCTCCACACCAACGCCATAGGTCACCGTGAAATACCTGCCAGATGGAGTCCTGGCCCATACGACCACGCAATCCCAGCAGCGAGGCACGTCCGACTGCAGGTAAAGAACTTCACTCGCGGAACCGCTCCAGGTGACAGCCTCACCCCCTTCGCGGGTGATCGAAGTCCACGCCGAATGGAAATGGTTTTTGACGAGTGCCGGTGCGCGCTCAAGAGCAGCGCGTCTTGCGGCAGCTGCTCTTTGATCCCAGTGATGTTGCAAGAACCACGGCACAAGAACAATGGTCACGAGGATGGCTGCTATTCCAAACTTTTTGAGCTGCCTCTTCACTACACCCTCCTACAGAGCCAACCCCAAGCTCTTCAACTCCCGCTCAATGGCCAGCATGTCCAGCTGACGGGCATTCAGCACGGCGTCCAGCACCTCAGCATCTCTTTCAAGCAGACGTGAATGCCCGATGAAGCCCAGCCCGGTGGCACCACAGGTCAAAGCGGCAGCAATGACTGCCGCAATGGTGATCCAGTCAGCCCCGTCCAATCCCAATGTCGCCTTCCCCAGTGCCGATTCCAGGAAGATCCCGAAGACAACCATCAGCGCAGCTGTAGCCAAGAACGCGAGACCAATATCCCGGTAATAGCTGGGACTCATCGTGCTGTCAAAATAGCTGAAGATCAGCTCCCTGTCCCCCTCCGAGAGGGTGCTAAGAACATCCTGGCTTTTGGGTGGGTTGCCTACCTTCAGGGCATTGAGTTCGCGGTGAGAATGCATGGGGAAATTGTCGGGGGGGCAGGCACGAAAACACCCTGTGAAACACGCCCGAATCGGTCGCATCTCGGCGGATGGTCGATTTCGCACCTGCCTGAGTGGCGCAGCTTCCAAAAATAGCTGCAGGCCTCCCTGTTCGCCACTCGCGGTCGATCCTGGCATATCAAGTTTTGGAAATCCCCTTGCGCTTGAGACGGGCACGAAGGGCGCGATCGGTCACCACAACGGTTTTCTCACCCCCCTGTGCACCGCTGACTGTGTACGTCAGGTCATAGCTGTCGAGTGAGGCGCGACGGCACGCTGTCACGCGAGCGTCAGCGCCAAGACGTGCCTTCTGCAGCGCCAACGAGGTGGCTTCGCTACATGCTGCTGTGGATGTAAGGGCATGGCCCATGCTTTTCTCCATGATCTTCTGTTTTAGGCTGGACCAACGACCCGAAGGATTCGCTCTGCAGCGTTGAGCATTTCCCGCTTCAGTCCCTTTGGGACTGTTTCAAAACCTGTCTCCTGGTGGTAGTCCTGCCCCATCAGGACAGCAAGCTCTCTGAGCTTCAGCGGATCGCCTGAAATGACGTGTCCAGAGATGCTGAGCCCCAGTTCGTCAAGGATGTGCGTGTCCTCGTGGTACTGGGCATAGGCTTCCTCACTCTGCGCAGCACGTAAGGGGATGGCTACGAAAGCCCCAAGGGCTCCCGTCCCCCCGCACACCTTGCAGCGCAATCGCTGAGGCGACCGTCGCGTACCGCTCAACGGGCGCTGCACAGGCCGCCATCCCCGCCCACCACATACCCCGCAGCAGAGTGACCCATTGCTCACTGGGCACTCCAAGCACGAAGGACCTTGGCGTACGAGCCAACCTCGTGGCAAGAGCAGTTCACCCGGCGTGCGCGAGCCAACGCCCAGATGGACGAAGCAACAGAGGGCTCACTGAGGGGGTTCAACACCTTGCGCCAATAGCGGGCGCTTTGTGCCTTGTGGCACTCGTCGTGATCATTGAATGCTGCTCGGTCCTCGTCCAGGGACCGCAGCAGGTTCTCAACATCCTCCCTCGAATGCAGGAATCGAGGCAAAAAGTGCCTTTCGAAGTGGATGTCCTTGATGTAGTCCCAATCGAACAACCGCCGCTCAGCCACCAGATGCTGCGAAATTTCCTTCACGCTCGAATGCAGCGTCAGGGGCAGAGCTTGATCTTGTCGAACGTCAATGGACGGCGAGAGGGCTTCAATCATGGTTTCAAACCTCCGTTGGAACAGGTTGAAGGCTTGCTTGTGCCTGCGCCTCCTCGATTCGCTGAGCAAGTAGCGCAGCAAGCCGATCCCGTTTGGCTGGTCCAGCACCCGGGCTGATTCGGAACAGCGTCGCCAGGTATGCATGGGGATTTGGGCGAAGCATGGCCCGATCAATGATGGCCTTCTCCTCCACCGCTTCATTCGCGGCCTGGGATTCCGGTGTCTCGATATCGAAATAGCTCATGAATGACAGGGCTAGACCAAGAAGTGGATAGGACCAGTCTAGGTCAAAACCGGAGAAAACACAACACGAATTACCGGATATGAACTGATTGCAATGCCTCTCAAACAACCGATACTTCTCACTGCCAGTCCTCACAAACGCCGGCAAAAGAAAAGTTGACGATGACCTTCTCTCTTCAGATCATGAGTGCCGAACTTCACCTGGAGGAGATGATGGGAACCAAGTTGCATCAGCTGGTCGCTTCTTATGCCAAGACAGATCCAGCGATAGTGATCAGCAACCGCCTGCTGATTGACCTCCTGACCAGGAGACTCGTCGTTGCGCTCTCCCGGTTTGTTGGGCAGTACCAGCAGTACCCAGATGTGCCCGCCGTTCAGATTGGCTTAGCGAGCTGCAGCTACCAGCCCAAGCAAGCGAATTGGAAGGTGACACTGCCCGCCGATGGCGGCTCCACAGGTAGATTCCTGATCGAGAGCACGGCCTCTTTCTCTGCCCGTTTCGGAGTAACCAAGGCTGGAGATACGTCGGTGGGGCTGTTCGTGGTCGATCTGGAGGTCGTGCGGGTGAGCACCACGGGCGCAGCGAGCAAAAACATGCTGGCACTGGGCGAGGTTCACCTGGACTTCCGAACCACTATCGTCACCGACGGGAACGCGACTGCGAATGCAACTGCACTTGGCTTGACCGACAGAGACATCGCTCGTTTAGAAGGACTCGTGGCTGGGTCCATAGCCCCCACTGCAGTGCGAAAGATCTTCACGGGTGCCCCCAAGATTGACCTGCAGAAGATATTTCCGACCGTGCAGTTCACAGGGGCAGCAGAACTTGCCACCATCCCAGATGGACTGATCATCATTGCGAAGAACGGATGGACGCTTGATGAGGGGCAGCGATGTGAATGCGGGGCAACGGCCCCCGAGATAGTCATCACCCCGCCCGAGCGCGTGGAAGGGGAGTACGACGGCACCCCTCTACCGGTCAAAGTCAGCATCCCTCCTCCGCGCAACCCGCCCTGGCCAGTAGACACGCCCGTGGCGGCCGACGTGGGGCTCTACATGCCACAGGCGACTATCAATGCGCTGACGGATGGGCCCTACCCCGCCATCAATGACTACGACGAGGACAATGGTTTCTTTGGTTGGACTTACGACTACTCCATTGGATTTTCGAACGTCAAGGCCAGTCTGAAAGACTCACGGGCGACCATTGTGCTCACCATCGACTTCTACGTCACCGGCACAGGCACGGTGAACGTGGACATCCCCTGCGTTGGCCGAACCACAGCGGGGATCTTCTGGGCTCACAATCGCACCGATGGGCCGTCGTCCATCACGTTCGGCATCACCCCGCGCCTGCAGCCAGACGGCAAGATCGTTTTGATGCCAGAGCTGCTGGACCTGGACATCAAACCTTTCAGCTGCGAGTGCGTGATCGCAGCGCTGTCGGCCCTGTCTTTCTTTGGCACCGTGGGGACGGTCGCGGCCTTTGTGATCAACGAAATCATCCGCAGGATGATTGCCCACAACCTTCCCAGCCTGATTTCTTCCAGCGTGAAGGATTCGATGGGCAAGCAGATGTGGACTCTGCTGGACCTTACCAAGCTGGACGTTGGGGCCATCTACGGCCACAACTTTGGGGTACGTGAAGCTTTCAGCCGCGAGCCCGATTCGCTCTTGGTCGGCCTGGCGCCGCGCGACTACTGATGGTGGGGCCTCTGGGGAGGCTTTTATCCAGAGGTCCAACCGGTAACCTGAATGCGATGTCAGGTATTTTTCTGGGCTTGAGGGTAAGATAGGTGCGTGTCCTAACGGGCACCGCGCATGACAGGCGCATCCCACCCGCCAAAGGGAAGCTGGCAACGGCACTGTTCTGAATTTTTTGCACAACCTGGTTTACTTCGGGTTCTTGCGACGGTAGGCGGGTGTCGTTTTGCATGGGCCCGTGGAGTAACACCATGTTGAACACGCCTCCCTCGACCGTTGATGGCCTCAAGCGCCATGCCAAAAAGCTCAGCAAAGCCCTGGGCATCCCCCTCCACCAAGCACAAGCGCAAGCCGCTGTCGTCTGTGGCTTCCCAACTTTCTCTGTCGCCCTGAAATCGCTTTCTGGGAGCCCGCCCCCCGGGTCAGCCCACAGCACCAACCCCAAGCACAGGCTCTATGTTTCCGCCTGGTGGACGGACCGTGAAACCGGCCAATCTGGCCGCGAGGTCTGGTGGATTGACCTCAGCGAGCCTTTCTCCCAGCTCCTGACGCCTACACAAATGCGTCTGCCGGGTGCATTTGCACGGCTCACCCCCCTCGCCGAGGACCACCTGTTCCTCGACTACAGATACGACTCACAGGAGCGCGCACGGCACTACCTTTGCCTCTGCCTGCGAACCTGGCAGTTTGCAGACGCCACCAAGTTGCGCCCATCCACTACCCGCAGCCGGGTCTACCCCGAGGGCAAGTCCAGCAATGCAATACCGGGCAAAGACCACTACAGCGGCTGGTATGACCCCGTGACAAAGGGCTACGTGTTCGTGGACGAGCCGTATGAGCCCGCAGCGCTGCGCAAAGCCGATGCGCGTGCCCAATGGGGAGAACAACACCAGTTCGATATCGCCAAACCCCAATGGCCAGGCATGTACCTGCCCGGTGGTGAAAGCGGGTCACGGTTGTACCTGGTGGCCAGCAAGAAGAACGGCCCCCCACTGGCTCCCCTAGTGAAGGCTCTGGACAAATTGCCCGCACCACCCGTTCCAGAGGCCTGGAAAGGCGAATCGGCACAGGGGCTCAGCCACTTCGTCAGTCCTGGAGCTGCAGCTGCACGTGCCAACAAGCCAGCCCCCAGCAAGCCGCGTAAGGCGCCGGACCCCTCGCCACGGGGCAAGCAGCCCAACCGGATGCCGATTGAGACCCATGAGCGACTTGGCGGTCTCCTCAAGCTCGTGAACTCCGACACGTACATGCGTGAGGGCGTGCGCAACCGCATGGCCAAGCTGCGCGGCACCCTGGACAGCTGGATCCAAAACGAATACAGCGCGACAGTGCTGCCTTTTGACCGGTTCACAGAGGTGTACTTCGGCGATGCGCCACCCACCCGCTTCGAAAAGTCCATACCTCTGCAACTTCGTGAGGCCCACATGGCGTCGTTGGAAGAGGCCAAGCAGATCCTGGTGAAGCACTACACGCCCACGAAGGTGCGGACGCTGACCAACAGCATTGACCAGATGCTGAAGTCGCTCAGCGCTTGGGAGTGAGACTGTGCCGCCCCTGCCACCCGCCCTGGCGGGGGCGCGGCGGCAGGACGCCACGCAGAAACTCAGTGCCCTGGACGGGAGGCCCTGACAGGGATTGCGCCCCCTGGGCCGCAGGCGGCTGATCGAACTGGGGCTCACTCCCAATACCACACAATCGCATATACAATGATTGCGTTTATGTCGCTGGCTACGCCTGCGCATAGCCTCCTAGCTGGGGAATCAAACAAACAGCGCCTATTTGGCCTGGCACAGCCAGCCACCACCTCAACCCTACCGGGACTTCTGTTCCCGCATGGGCAGTGGTCTCGGACTTTTTTCCGGAGACCACCTTGACAACACCTCAACGCCTCGCGCGCTGCAACACCCCCATCACCGATCGCCCGTTGGCCACGGCTCCCAACAAGAGCTACCGCCACAAGAGTGCATTTGGCTGGATCATGATCGGCGCAATGGATGACCAACATGCCATGCGCGAAGCCCGCCGCTCTACGGAAAACCCTCGCTACGAGGACCTGCAGAAGTGGGATGGCACGCAGTACGTAGGGTGCGCGCAAGCCACTGAAGCGATGCACGCCTGACCGAAGGCACACCATGACCAGAGGAACCCTGCACCGTACAGCCCAACCGCACCCCGCCTCGCATCGGGCCTTCATCGACCGCCGCTACTGTTGCGGCAAGTTGAACTGTCACGCAAAGCTGGAGTTGATGGATGGCCGCGCCTCACGGCGCCTTGGAATGCAGCGAATACCCGTGCGATACCGCACGCGCGCTGCAGCCCAGCGCATGGCTTCGATTTCTGACCGCTATGGAGAGCTGACTGGCCTGCGTCGCTTTCCCATTCCGTTTTAACCCTTTCACAACCCTCGCGGGGCCTCGTCTCCGCATTGGGGGCCTGGCTTCGCTTTTCATTGGAGAAACCCATGGATCGCCTTGACAACCCCCAAGTGTTCTACACCGCCGCCACCGAGAAAACGGTGCTCTCGTGCATCGACACGGCCCACGACTTTGGAGACGGGGTACTTCGCTCCTTTTACAAGCGCCAGACCCGTGAGGAGATGGCCCTGGAGCGAGGCGCCGAGATTCTGGTGTCGGACCTGGAAACCTTCACCGCGCTGAAGGAGGAAAGCTGCAAGACGGAGCCCCGGCGCATCGAGGAGGATGACTTCTTCGAAGCGCTGGAATGCCTGCCGCCCATGCGATACGGCCACCATTTGGGCCTGGAGACCTTCCGCTTCTCGGAGTTCCTGTCAGGCCGCATCACGACGATCTACGCACGTGAGCCCAACGGCACCTGCTGGAAGTTCAATGACCTGGCCACCCTGAGCCACGAGCTGGTGCGCGACAAAATCAGCGCAGCTGCTGCGAAGGCAGCAATGCAGGCCTGACCCGACCAAACTGCGACAAGGGAACGTCTATGACAACCCCCATCGAGCCACCTGACAGCGCAGAGATGCGTGCTGCCTTTGAGGAGGAATTCCAGCGCGACTGGAACGACCCCTACAGCAACGACTTGAAAGACACCTGGACCAAGGCCTGGACTGCCGCACGCCGCAAAGGCGATGTGCTGCTGACCGAAGCCCTTGCTCATGTGACACCCAAGCCGTGGGATGACAACACGCAACTGCACGCCCGGATATCCCGGCACCTTGGCCGCGAGGTCGAGTACGCCGAATGGATCGAAGAGGCTGCAAAGAACTTCTGAGCAACCTTTCTGGCGCCAGAGATACCTTCAACCCTTGCGGTCCGGCACCGCAAGGTGTGGGACCGCTACTAGGAGCCCCATGCCCGCCTTTAGCCAAAAGCCCCACTTCATTGAGGGAGCACGACATCCACTCAGCAGCGACGCCCAAAAGCTCTCACCGATCCCCTGTAAGTTCAATGTAGGCGACACCGTGACGTTCACCAACGACAACGGAGTCGCCTTCCCTGGGCATCTCGTGACAGGATTTGCACCAGAGCCGGTTGGCAAACGGTTCATCTACCTGGACTATGACTGCTGGTGGTTCCCAGCTGAACCGGAGTCCCTCACCCTCACCCACAAGGCCCCAAAGGCCGCGTGACCTCTCTCCAAGCCCAAAGCCTTGGATTCACCCTTGCGGGGCTATCCCCTGCAGGGGGTGGCCTCGCAATTTTTCTTCTAGGAGATCAAATTGACGACCGCCAAAACCTCTGACCACCCTGACCTGGCCAAGCCACGTCGCCGTCTGACCTGCACCTGCTGCGGATCCAGCTACTCGGGTCGCCAGAACGACAACCAGGACACTGGCTACTCACTCGGGGACTGCTGCGTTGATTTCGTGCGCCCTCGCGTGGCTGACATGGAACGGACCTACGGCGTGCCCGGGGTTCACTACCTGGCCAATCCTGTCGCCAAGGTTCGCACTATCGACGCCCCGGATTCGTGGTCAGACTGGCACATCGCCCAGAACCTCACCGACCGCTGGGGCGAAATCAACCATGCCGAACCGGAAAAAAAGCTGGTGTTGCGCTTCCTTGAAGCCGACCCAGACCTGCTGGATCGCCTGCGCTCCCAAATGTTCGAAGAAGACACCTTCATCGTCAACAAAGGCGGGCGCTGGGGGATCCTCTTCGAGCTGGAATACTGCTCTCGCGAGTCCGAAGCCAACACGGTGGGTGAAGAAAGCGCCAAGGCCTTTGAGCCCCAAGCGGACGTTGAAAGGCGTCTGCTTCACGGCATGAAGGCCATTGCGGACAGCTTCCCCGGCGTGGACTTTGCGGTGCCTGGCTCAGGCCACACCTACGAGGACCGTCCAAGCGCCTGGGCCTTTGTGCCCGATGGGCTGCTGGATGACAACGCCCGCACCCGACTGGGCCACGCTCTTCAAACTCTCGGCCGGGGCTCGCAAAAGAGCACCGAATCCAACTGCAGCGATTGCGGCCAGTCCGCAGCCTCGATTGTTGGGTGTCCTGACGGCGCTGAAGTGTGCCAGCCGTGCTTCGAATCGGGAGCGCACTGACATGGCAGAAGTCTCCGAAGCTCACCTGCTCGGCCGAAACGCTGCGCTCAAGGGGTACTCCGTTCAGGCGCCTTCCCACCTTCGGTCTGTTCGCGATCTCCGTGACTACGAGGATGGTTGGCTTGCTGGAAACCGGGAGCGCAAGACGCTGCTGGAAGGAACGCAGCCTGTAGTGGTCGCGAACCGAACCGCAATCCCTTGCGTTCGGTCGATGGCAGACAAGAAATGGGGCGTGCGCTGGGTTGACCAGGGTTCAGGCCTCGAATATGCCTCTCCAGAGCTTGCGCAAGCAGGCCTGGAAGATCGTGTCAAACGCGAAGCGGAGCTGGGCAAAGCCCTTGCTGCGCTGAAGCCTCGACGCTGATCAGCAAACGACAAGTTCCCGCGAGCCCCCGAGGGGGTTCGCGAGGCTTGCCCAAGCCTCTGCCAACGCGGGGGTTTGGGCAAGCGACTTTGACCGCATGCCTTGTGCTGCGGACACAAGCGGTAGCTGACCGTGCTCGCAGAGCAACCCAGCATTTCAACGGCGAAAGCCATTTTCATCACCCCTGCGGGACCCATCCCCCAGGGGGTAGGCCCGTGGATTTCATCAAGGAATCACCATGAGCAATACATCGCAAAGCGCCAGCAACAACGTCACCACCCTCCTCCCAGCCCGCAAGAAGCCGCGCATGGGCGAGACGGCAAACTCACTGTGGGCGGCCATCAAAAAGGCTTCCCTTGGCGTGGTTTCCCGGGAAGGTGGCTCCCGCATCCTCTACCCCACCTTGCGTGTGGTGGCAGGCGACTGGTTCACTCTCAGCGCCAGCGGCAAGCTGCAGCTGATCGACCGTGAGCACGGCATGGGCGTCATCGACGCGACCGACGCGCAAGCCGACGAGTTCCACCGCGACCTCGATGGCGACCGCGTAGAGGTCGTGCTCCTGACACAGCCTGGCTATGCATCGAACTACGGCCCCCAGAAGGTGCTGGAAGTCCTGCACAGTCCATCGGGCATGTCCTTCGAGGGTATGCGGGCTGCAGCTTAGGCCCTGACCCAAGACCGCATGAAGGTCGTGCCCGAGTCACACCTGGACGTTGCATAGGATCTGCAGCCCGAATGGTGCTGAAGACCTGCACTGCCCAGTTGGACTCTCTTTCAAACGCCAAACCATGGCCGCACCATCAATGCGGCATCCACCATGACTACGCTTATTCCGTTCCTTCTCATTGAACTCGCGGCACGGCACGACCGTGGCGAACATTCCGTCGCCTGCGACTACGAGGTCAGCGAGCGATTTGGATACAAGGTCACAGGACTCTCGGGCAAGATCTGGCACACCCGGTGCTACTTGCGCGGATTCCTGGGGCCCTGATTAAAATGCCCATGAACCCTGCAGCGCCAAAAGCAGCTGCAGGGCTTCCCCAAGTCCCTTGCTCCAGGGGGCTTCGGGAAGATTTCTGGCCGCAGCGTGAGTTGCGATCAAAAATGGTAGCTGGCCAGCCCCAGGGCAACACAGCAACACGCGGCGCACGCCGATATCAACCTCCTCTGACGGGCACTCGCTGCCCATACGGGGGGCGGTGCTTGTCTCAACACCAAGAGAAGCACATGAAATTCGAAACCATCAAGACCAAGGCGGTCCATGCTTTCACCGACATGGTGAATCGTGAACTGGCCATGCCAGGCTTGACCACCAATCTGAATGCTCCCGTCAACCTCAGCATGACGGCTCTCGCAGCGGATCTCGGCATGACGGAAACCATCCGCCGTGACACCCTGAACAAAGTCCTCGAACGCGGAGCTACGCTCATCCGCAACTGGGATGTGCGCAATGTTGGCAAGCTGGTGAAACTCTTCCCCACGGCGGCTCCGTCGTCATGGCGAGGCAAGCACCTGCAGGCCTACATCGCCGACAACGAGGCTTCGGACTGGATGGTCACAACCGCTTAGCACCTCGGGGGGCTTCCCGACCTCGCCCGTACCTGAGAAGGTCAACCTACCCATCACCCGGTTAATACCAATTCAACCCACCCTGACGGGCGCCAGACGCCCAACAGGGCGTTCGCTCGTCGTTTCTTTCTTGGAGAACGACATGAAGAACACCATCAGTTTCACCTCGGTGCAAACGAACCCTGTCCACGACGTGCATTGCACATTTATTCGACAAGGTGAACCCTTGCACCACGGCCGCGAAGGCGTCGCTGACGAACATTCCATCGTCATCGAAGTGACCCCACAAGATGGCGTCACCGGCAAAGTCGTCAGTGTCATCAAAGCCAACGCCAGTATGAGTTTTCCGAACGAATACTCGGCCTTTGCGGACGTAACGCTGAGCATGGCTGACACCGATGCTCTTCGGCATTGGGCGCTGCAGCACCTGGTTTCTCAAACGGAGCTGACGACGAAGGGCAACCTCCCCGATGAGCGCCCCGTTATCGAAGTGCCGATGAAGATCGACAAGGTGGCAACGATTCGCCACGGCAGCTCGCGTTACGCCGTCATTCTCGCCAAAGGTCGCGATCACCAGATCCTGCTGGATAACGAACTGCCAGCTGCGGAGTCGCTTCGCAAGTTCGCAGCCGACAACCGCGCGAGAGCATTGCGCTATCTGGCCTATGCCGACATGGCAGACGCTGCAGCACCGTTGATCTGAGCGCCTGAACACAACTCAACCCACGCGGGGCTGCTCCCGCAAGGGGAGGTCCCGTGGCTTTCATTCAAGGAATATCGCCATGGAAACCATGCCAACGGCCCCATGTGGCCAGCAGGCGAAATCACACGCATCACAGACCATGCTCTGGGATGAAGATGCTGGTACCGACAAAGGCAAGCTTGAACCCATCCTGACAGACTACTCCCGCATCATCGTGGCGTTTTCTGGTGGTGCTGACTCACTGGCCTGCGTACTGCATCTTCTCGATCTCGGGGTGCCTGCATCGCGCATCCATCTTCACCACCACCGCGTGGACGGAGACGGTGAGAACTTCATGGACTGGCCATGCTGCGAGGCCTACTGCGAGGCCGTTGCGAAAGCCCTCGGGATGGAAATTTCCTTCTCGTGGAAACACAACGGATTCGAAGGGGAAATGCTCCGTGAGAACTCGCCAACTGCTGCGACCTTCATCCCCTGGGAAGGTGGACACAAACAGGTGGGAGGCGAAGGACCTCTGGGCACCAGAAGGAAATTCCCACAGGTGTCCATGGATCTGCAGACGCGCTGGTGCTCGTCGTACTTGAAAATTTCCGCCCTTGATAGCTGGATCAAAAACGATCCTCAGTTCCTCTTTGGTAAGACGCTCATCATCACCGGTGAGCGTGCCGAAGAGTCACCCGGTCGAGCCAAGTACAAAACCTTCGAGCCCCACCGCTCCGACAACCGCTTCGGCGTGCGCGTCAAGCGGTATGTGGATCACTGGCGGCCTGTTCATGCATGGCCCAAGACGAAAGTCTGGGAGACGATTCAAAGGTACCGGATTCAACCGTTTGTTTCATACCAGCTCGGATGGACCAGAGCCTCATGTTTGGCTTGCATTTTTGGCGGACCTGACCAGTGGGCATCGGTGAAAGTCGTTTCCCCAAATCAGTTCATCAAGATCGCGAACTACGAAAAGGAGTTCGGTGTGACCATCCACCGCACCCTTTCAGTTGAGGCCCTTGCATCTCAAGGCACTCCCTACGACATGGACCCTTTCTGGCTGGCGGTAGCCCGCAGCAAGGAATGGACCCTGCCCATCATCGTGGACGATTGGAAAATGCCCTTTGGCGCCTTTGGCGACCAGACTTGCGGCCCGACCTGATCTCTTCCACACCCCCACCAAATCTCCTGCTCGCCCTTCGGGGCGTGCGGGGGCTTTCCAAAGGCCTTAGGCGCCCCGCCCGAGGCCTTCGCAAAGCGATTTCATCTACCTGTCTAGTGCTGGTGGACCGAAGCGGCAGCTGACCGTGCTCATCAAGAGCGATACAGCATCCACGTGGGGCTCACACCCTACTCACCACCATCAATCCATCGGGACAGCAGCCCGATGGGGGTGCTCACCTGATTTCTCCGGAATTCCCATGAGCACTTTGATCCACTCCCTGAAGTCCGCCTGCCAAGGTGAAGACACACGAGCCGAACTCATCACCGCTGCCTGCGCAATCGCTGGGCTGGTGGTGAACGGCCTGTACTTCTTCGCCTGAAGCCTGTCGTTCCCCTTTATCCCCATGGCGGGCATCTGATGCCCCTTGGGGCCGGTGCTTGCCCCTCTCACAGGAGCAACCATGAAAACTCGCATGTACACGCTGGTCATTGAAGCCGATGACGATGGCGCCTTCGACGACGCCCTCTCTGAAGCGACACGGCTGCTGAACCAGGGAAACCTCTCTGGCTCAGACCGTACGGAGAACGGCGCCTTCTACTTCGACAGCACAGACGATGTGCCGGAGAGCAAGCGCCCCAACCGTTGATCTGCTGAACGAACCACCCCCAACCCATGACGGGCACTTGATGCCCTCGGGCCGGTGCTCGTCCTTCACAAGGAGAAAGCACCATGTCAACCGACAAAACACCCACCCGGCACTTTCTGGTACCGGCATTCTTTGTCGTGAGCGCCGCGAATGCGGAAGAAGCAGACAAAATTGCCGAAACCATTCAGACCTACGCTCTTTCAAAAGGCATCGCCCTTTACCTGGATGAGGTTCTTCCCACTGTGGAGGTCTCCGACCCCAGTGAACAGGATTTCCATTCGGTGATGGACGAGCGTGGCATCCAAGAAGCTGCCTGCAACCACATGTTGTCGTGAACCCGTCAAGGAGCCACACACATGACGCAGAAAATTCCTCACCAGGTCCGCACCCGGATCGCCTTCCATGTCGCGCAACTCGTGGATCACGCGAACGCCCTAAAAGGCGTAGAGCGTGCACGCGGCAAGGGTCACATCCTCTCCCTGGAGATGGCAGACCGCAAGCAGCGGATCGAGGCGGCATTCGACACGCTGACCGAGATCTATGAGCTGGCTGTCAAGCACAAGTCAACGGCCGAGTTTCTGGAGCTGGTGGTCAACGCCGGCATCCCAGACATCAAGCCCTTTGGCTTTGCGGTAAGCGACATCCCCTCTTGGGCTCACCTGCACGCAGAGACGGGCTTTCATGTGACGGTCGAGGTCGAAGGCACTGCCACCGACCCGGATGACGAAAACCTACCAGGGGAGTACCCCTTCTGGGTGAAGGTCACACGGCCAATCAAGTTCGCAAGCCTCACCATTGGTGAGAAAACTGAGATTGCCAAAGCGGTTCTGGACGAGTTCCACAACCGGCAAGGCATCGAGGTACTTGAAGACTTCGAGATCACCGTGTTCCTCCCCAACGACGAAGCCATCAGCGAAAGCGATGAGCACGAGACAACCCACCTGGTGGAGTCCGTTTCGTGCGACTGGTAGCGGCGAGCTGAAAGGCTCAAGAAGCAGTTTCTTAACCCCTGACGGGCTCCACAGCCCGCTGGGCTGAGACCCGTCATTCCATTTGGACCACAACCATGACAACTCAGGAAATCAACGCATCTTCGGATGCCCTTTGCACATCACCCAACCAAGCGCTTAGCCTGCTCTGCAATGGTTGGGCCCAGGGGCTTCAGAAGAGCCCCACCCAGCCAGTCCTTGACGCCGTGGAGATGATGATCAGCGACCTGGAGCGCTTTCGCGCAGCAGTACGCCAGAGCCTCCCCGTCGAAAACGGCGGCTTTGAGGGTCTCTCCCGCGAGCAGGCCATCAATGCATTGCGCAACGTCGCGATCGAGGTTTACGAGACTGGTGGCGGCTACTTCGGCTTCAGCGGCTGCGATGCTGACCAATGGGAGTGCTTCGATGATGCGATCAACGCGGCTCTGAAGTACCACCCTGAAGCCTTGCCTCAGAAACTGACCCTTGCGGTCAAAGGCGAGGTGTCGGCAGCATGATCCCCCCGGCAAACAAGCACCAGGTCATCATCCAGGATGACGGTGAGTTCTACCTGGAACTGAACACGAACCATCCCATCGCGCAGGCCCCCGGCTTTCTGATGCGGAGATGTCCGAAGACCAAAACGGATATCGCGGTTCTGGGCGGGTTTCAGCTCGGAGCGAACGGGTGGAATTGCGACATCAAGATTCCCCCCGATGACAGCCATGGACCTGACCTGCAGGTGCTCTCTACAGGCGCAACTCGCATCACCGCGATGGTGACGCTGTGGCAGTACCGCAAGCGCGCCATCAAACGCCAAGGTGCATGACCAACAAACCCCATGGGGCTCACGAGCCTCATGGGATCGGGCCCCAAGTCACAACGGAGAAATCGACATGGCCAAATTCCCGGCCCCAAAAGCTGGAGACGAGCTGGTGGTTGTCCATCGGTACCGCAAGGGCACTCCATCCAGCGCCCGGATCACCAAGGTGGGACGCCTCTACGTTCACCTCTCCTCGACCGAAATCCCATTGCAACACCTTGTTGACTTCGGGGTCTACCACGGGCAAAACGAGAGCTACTGGCTCTCGGCGAGCCTCTACGAGACCTATCGCACCAACAAGATATTGCTCGATCAACTCGAAGCCCGCATCGCGACGGTGGTTCCTCAGAACATGAGGACCAGCGACATCCTTGAGGCTGCGCGATTGCTGGGTGTAGAGCTGATCCCAAAACCCTGAGTTCTACTCTGAGAGGCCCAGTCCCCAAGGGGCTGGTCCTCGTCAGTTCACCGGAGAGATCCATGAACAATCCAACTTCAATCAGTACGGCCGACGCCATGAAACTCCGCGCGCAAGCGCTGGAGCTACTGCGCAAGGCAGAACAACTCGATGGTCTCAAGGCGTATGGAATCCCTGCCTACAACCCGCTGACCTTGCCAGTGTTCATCCTATGGTCTGGAACGAAAATTAGCCAGGACATGGCTTTCAGAATCTACGATGCCCGTATAGACGAAAACGACGGCAGAATCAAACCCATTGCCCTTGAAGACATCTGTGGCGTATCCGCAATCTCTCGGACCGATGGTCAAGAATCCGCCTAAATGGCGTCACCATTTCGACCGAGCCCCACCGGGCGCGATCGGAATAAAGAAGCTCTGCACACCCCTCTGGGGCTCTGCAGGCGCTTCCCCAAGCCTCCCCATGCAGGGGGCTTAGGAAAGCGATTTCAACCACGTGCGTAATGCTCGCGGCGAAAACGGTAGCTGACCGTGCCATCTGGCGAACCAGCAATTCAAGTCGAGCTGCATGGCCTGACACATACCAACCCACCGGGGAGCACTATCCCCGATGGGGAGATGTTGCCTCCGGGATTCTTTGGAGCCCCATCATGGAAGCAACCATCGCGACGGAAAGTCGCAACACAAATGCCCGTGGACCCTATCTGGAGTTCAACGGGCTGAAGTTCAGCCCCTTGGGCAAACCACCCCTCCCTGACTCCCACGGCTTCTACAAGAACAACCCCGGCAAGGGGGCCCTCCTGTACAAACCCAACGGTGAGCCTGAGGCCTACCTGGTCAACAACCAGCGTCAAGGACATTTTGTGGTGACTGCCCACAAAACCAGCGAAGGTGTTCGCTACATGTTCTCAACAACATCCTCAACCCAGAAATGGTTGAAGCTGGATGGAGTTGGGTACATGGCATCTCACGACCTGGTTCGTTCGATGCGCATCGTTGAACCTAACTGAAGTAGATTTTTTATCCCCCCTGGACGGGCACCTGTCGCCCCTAGGGGCCGGTGCTTGTCTTCCATTTTTAGGAGATCAAGCAATGCAAAAAAATGCCAACAGCATTCCTGGCGGCAACCCCCTGACCTACGGCCAGTGCCAAGCGGTAAAGGTCCTGGTCGCACAGCGGATGGGGCTCGCACCGTCGAGCGCTGATGACGCCGTGAAATTGATGCAAAGCGATCCCGTACACCCGATGCATGCCGCCTCGGTTGACCGCGAGGCCGCCAAAATCCACAACGCTTTGGCTGCTGGCGACCCCTCCAAGGTCGCACAAGCCAACGACGTTGGGAGACAGGTGCTCACGGACTACGGCTTTGCCCATCTCGTTGCCCCGGCCACACAACAAGGGCTGGTGACGCAATGAACGGACCTGGCTACACTCATGGGACCCGAAGAACCTCGTCCAAGCCCTGGCTGGCCATGACCTCGAAAACCTCCAAAAGCCTCACTATCGGTGTATCGCCGACTTCGCTGCACAAGCTGAAGTCGGCCGCTGCATTGAAGGGTGTGACTGTTGAGGACTTTGTGGTCAAGGCCGCCGTGGCTGACGCGCGCCGTACTTCCACCCCAACGGAGATCATCAACCTCACGGCGCGCGGCTACAAACGCGTGCTGGAGCGGATTGACGCCACAACGGCACTCTCGCCGGAACTCGAACGGCTCATGGCCGACTACGAGGCAGCGAAGATCGATGGTTCGAATACTTCCATTGCGTGGTCACCACGATAGGAAGTCATTCGACTGCGGCAATGCTGATTTGAACCGCTGGCTGGCCACCATGGCTCGCCAGCACATGGACAAGGGAATCTCTTCCACGTTTGTCGCAACAGACACCGAAACCTCACCCGCCGTTTACGGCTTCTACTCGGTGAGCATCGGCGAGTTGCGCAGCGCAGAGTTTTCCGCATCCAGAGCAAAGAAGTACCCGCAGCGAATCCCTGTCTTCCGCATCGGCCGTCTGGCCGTTTCGAACCAGCAACAGGGCCTTGGTCTAGGTCGCATCCTCTTGGCCAATGCCATTGAGCGTTTGACCGAAACCGCCGCCATCGTTGGAGGAATGGGCATCCTGGTGGACTCAAAACCATCAGCCCTGCCCTTCTACCAACGCTACGGCTTTGAACCCCTGGCGGATGACCATCCGCTGGAGCTGTTCTTGCCTCTACCTCGTTCCTGATCCCTGATCCGGAACCATCCCCACCAACCCAGACGGGCATCTGATGCCCTCTGGGCCGGTGCTCGCCTTTTCTCAAGAGAGCACCATGTCCAATTCCAACGAACTGATCGAAATCGGCTTCTCCCCCGCCCAGCTGTCGCTCCTGCGCACTTCGGTCGAGGCCTACCGCGAAATGATGAGTTCTGCCACCTCGGCCGATCGTGACGCCCTCGGCCATGCCTGGGCGGACGCTGAGGTCGCTGCATGCGATGTTCTGCTGCAAACGCAGCTGAAAGACATCACGCCGCACACTCCGTTGGCGGGGACTGAACCCCCATCGCAAAGCGACGGCGCGCAGGGGTCCCCTCTGCGCGAATCCACCATCGCTTTTCTCGCGATGCTCAACCAGGCCGACTCAGTGACCGTGAACCAGCAATTGCTCCAGCACTGGGAAACGTCTGATGTGGTCGCCAATGGCGAAAACCAGGTTGTTCGCTTCAGCTGGTACAGCGAAGGCATGAACTTCAACGTGACGCTGACGCAGGACGGCATTGCCAACGGCCTCTGGCGCAACGGTTTCTTCATCTGCGTGGACAGCGAAGGCGACACGGTTGAGATCTTGTTGTCCAAGCACACTGCAATCACACCGCCCCCTGGCGCCTGAGCCTCCTGAACCACGGAGGTTTTGCGCCCACAACCAGTAGAAGGCCACCAGGGGCCCTACTGCCAACACCCGCACCCCACCCTCCGGTTCTGGGTGCGCCCCGCTCTCTTGCGTGCCCTCAGGGGCCGCAGGGGGCTTTCCCAAGCAATCCCTTCGTCTGCTTGGGTAAGCGAATTCCATCCTCCGCCTTGCGCAGAGGTTTGATACGGCAGCTGGCCGTGCCTACCGGCAAATCAGCACAACGATTCACCAACCCCTACGGGCATCTGATGCCCATGGGCGCCGATACCCGTTCTTCATCCAAAGAACGACATGCAAAACGACACTTCGACGACCGCAAATCAAGCCGCGCTCCTCGCACTCAAGCAGGAACTGCTGGTCCACACCGACTTCACAAAACACCTGCTCATCGAACCCACCACTCACCTGATGGAACGATGGCAGGCCGCCCTGGCAACAGGGAGCGACAGCAACCTCATGGCAGACGTAGATTCACTCATCGTTCGCCTTGAGATCTTCAAGATCAAGGCCCGACGTGCCCTGCCGATCGCCAACGGCGGGTTTCAGGGGCGTGAGCCTTCTGAATGGAAACACGCCCTGGCAGAACACTCCATCCGCATCACCTATGACGATGAAGGTGAAGTGTGGGGCTTTGATGGCTCCGGGCCTGATGGCTTCGATTCGGAGGAGGACGCGATCAACGCCGCTCTGCAAGCGCATCCGGAAATCGTTGAACCGATTTTGGGTAGCGCATGTGGGGTTGCTGGTATCCACTCCACTGAAACATCTGGCACAGCTCCGAACGATCCTCTCAGGGCACTGGTTTTCAGACCCGATGGGCGGCTGCGAGGCGTGAGCTACTGCAAGCCGTCCACTCTCCGTGGGGCAATCATCACCGTCAAACCAACTGTGAACACCTCAGGCGTAAAAGGCAAGGTCAACACGTACCTACTCGACAACATGGACTTCCATAAGCAGTACGCGATTGCCGTCAAGTACATCGCTGACCACCATGGAATTCCACCTGAATCGCCCATGCGCGCTGAAATGCTGGCCACCTCAAGCCTCTACCTCAATCACTACCGCCTGAGACTGCGCGATGTGAACTTCAAAACGGCCTTCCACCCAGGCTGAATCGCCGAATCACCCCGGCCATAAATCATTTTCACAAACCTAGACGGTTATGCCCGCCTGGGCAAAGCCGCCATTTTCTGGAGACGCTTAAATGTTGACCCACTCAATGCTGCTGCAAATGCTCGTCGAAGCTGAAGCGCGCCGCGACAACACGGATTTCCCCAAAGACGTGCGCGACCGCTCGGCTGAAACAGCAAGCCTTTGCCTGCAAAGAATGGCCAAAGAAGGCCTGACACGTGCCCAACTCGAATCCCTCGCTCGCGAGGAGGCTGAGTGCGCAGGTGCCTGATTTGATGATGACCCAAGCAAGCGACAAGCCTGCCATCAAACCCATCCTGATCAAGGATGTGGCCGACTGGGTTCGACGCGTTTACGCCTCGGACTTCTATGCTGCTTCGTCGCTCACAAAGCGTGAATGGATCATGGAATACGCTGGCAACCACGGCCTGGACTTCAACCGCCAGCCGTTGCTTGAAGTCGGCGCTCTACTGATCAAAGCGCGTTCGGCCTTGGGCTCTATGCCTGAGGCCGACCGGTACGCAATGATGGACTTGACCATGATGGTCGAGGCCACTCTGAACATGACCGCCGCGCTCAACCCGGCCGTTGCGCAAGTCATGCGCACATTGCCGCCACTGGAATGGACCGACATGGAGCAGCCTACTGTGCTCCGCAGCGGAACACTTCATTGAGCCACCGGCACACCCCGATGGCTACCCACCCAGAACCCCTCGTCAGAAATGATGGGGGGTTTTTTTTGGCCTATCGGTTCTGGAGTTCTCAGGACTTGCTTTGATGATTCTTCGAAAAACGCACAAATCCGTCTCATCTCGCTCAATTCGTCGAATACCCATTTACCTAACAATTGGGCTATGCATAATGAATTTCAGCTTAAAAATTGTCATCGCTCCGGGTGTATGGAAATCAATGGACGCAAAGGAGAATTGATCGTGTTGGAATTGCGCCAAGTAACCCCAATCGCCGTAATTGCTGGAATCTTGTCCATCGTGGGTGGTGTTGACGGGATCGCCTCACCATTCTTTTACCAGTGCGTGGTCTCATTCACTGGCGGAATGGTTCTTTCAGGTTTGTACTTTCGGAATCGTCAACAAAGCTCGGGCGTTGCAGTAGTCGCGTTGATGTTTTTTGGGTTCGTGATGATGAATGCCCATTTACTGACCCCAGATGACAGATTCCAATTCGGTGCTGTGGGCTTGGGGCTCCTGGCGGGGTTGATCTTTGAACGTGGATGGCGGCGTCGTTCGGCACGCGCTCAACCAGTGCCTGCCATTGAATAACCGAGTCCATTCGAGTGCGTCATAGCTTGAGATTTTCATGATGTGCCGCGTTTCAAGAATCCTCTTTAGAAATCCGACTAGAATCCGGCCAAATTACATTGGCAACTGTTTCTAAAAAAGCCCCGGGGCGTAACCCGCCACCGGGGCACCACTTCAGATTTCTGCGCACCCTCTACCAACTTCATGACGCCAATCTCTTCGAGAGAACCAGGCCACCCTCCCAGCCGCCAGGCCCGATTGCTGGCCATCGTGGCTGTATCGCCCCAAGCCCGCGTTCAATGCGGCAACCCAGGCTGCGGCCACGGTGTGTATGCGGCGATTCATGTGGTTGAAGACCATGGCGAACTGATGGTGCTGGGGTCCACCTGCTTTGCCAAACGGTACGGGGGCTCGCAAGCACTGGGCCTTCCGGCCTACTCCGCTGGTGGCGGCAATGGACGGCTCCTGACCGACGCCGAGAGGTTGGTCCTGGTAAACAACACCGCTGAGCTGTTGGCTTCTTTCAAGGCTGAGCACGAAAGAGTGATGGCAGAGGCGGTGGCCCGCTTGCACGAGTCCACACAGCGCAGGGCCCAGCGCACTCGCTTGACCATCACTCCAACGCAACCACGAGCGCCAGCTCCCCGCCACCCTTGGCCATGGCAACACTCCATGAGCACCTCAGTCGCTGTGCTGCGATCACCTGAAGGTCAAGCATGGATCCGGGTGCAACATCGCAACGGGTCTCAGCGTCTTGTTCCCTGGCCGACATTTCATGGATGGGAGACAGCTCTTCCGGCACCATGCGGGACACCAGATCCGGAAACAGAAGCCCTGGTTGTTCCAAACATCGTCGTAGCACTCAAAGCTCTACAGGATGAGGGCTACACACCCCCACAGATCACCCGCTGGCCCGAGCTTCTGAAGTTCGTGCCTCCCCTACCCCTTCCATCCACCGTATGAGGCTCACCGAGCCCACTCTGACCCCATCTCAACCCTCGAAAGGAAACAACATGACCGTCGAACCTGTCAGCTACAAAGCTCTCGTCGAACAACGCATCGCCCTGGACGCCCAAATTGAAGCTCTTCGCAAACAAGAGATGTCGGCCGCAGTAACCCAGGCGCGCGAACTCGTGGCCACCTACGGCCTCACCGAAGCCGATGTGTTTCCTGGCGGTCGCAAAGCCAGCAGCGCCAAAGGCTCAACCGTCGCCCCCAAATACCGCAATCCGGCCACTGGCGAAACCTGGACAGGCCGTGGCAAGGCGCCGAAATGGATCCGCGATGAAGACCGCGCCAAGTTCGCCATCTGATCTGGCACGGGGGTTGGCAAGAAATCCCGGGCTCAACACAAGGGAGGCACGCCTCCCTTTTTTGTTGGCGATTTCGAAGCAGGCTAGCGCTCCAAAGATGATCGGAAGTTAGATCCCGGCAGCTCATGGCAAGCACACGAATGCGCCCTTCGTCGATACAGCTTCTAACAATTGACGGGGCCTTGCCTTCGAAGGTAAATCTCTAGAATGGAATCTAAGTTTTCAGAGAAATTCCGTTTCATCAACCTCATCCTCCCATGAAGAACAGCCCTGTTAGCTACGTCCTTGTATTGGTTCTTTGTATTGCCTTCCAGGCCGCAGCGGGCCCATGGGACTGGATTGATTTTCTCGGCCGGAGCGCGACCACCATGCTCCTGGTGGCGGCCTGGCTGCGCTGGGGCGTTTCCCGTTTGAGCCAGCCACGCAGCACCTGACTGTATCGACGCCATGGCTGCGGAACCAAAACCACGCTCCCATCGACCGCGCCTTACCAACCTGCACTTCAAAGTGCTTCGCTCGCTCCAAAAAGGCGCCTGGCGCGATGGTTCAACCGTTCACTGGCATACGGCAAACCGCTGGGAAGAGATTGCTCACGCCTGGGAGATGGCCTATTGGGGACCAAACCCCCGCCTGGACGCCATGTGGACCATCCCCGACCTGGAGCGGCGTGGGCTGGTGGAGGAAGGGACACTCAAGGGCCAGCCACTGAGGTCGTGGAACTGGGAAATCCGGCTCACCGACAAGGGACGGGAATTCCTCGCACGTGCCAACTCTGGTGCACCAGCCGCTTTAAAGCCCCGCAACGCTCAGCGCTCATTGGCCCGCCGCGCCCTACGGAACCTCACGCCACACAAAATCGCGCGGAGGTGGCCTCGCACTGCGCATGTGTTGCGCAGCGCCATTGAGGGCTTCCAGCGGGTCTGGCGAGGCATCCTGGGACACTGACCCGCTGCGGTCTATGGATGTGGGAGCCCCTCTGGAAACCACTCCCGGATGTCGTCGTAGGTCTGATTCAGCCCCAATGCAGCCACCCCTAGAAGTTCGTGCTCCGTGGCGTTGATGCGCGGGACGTTCACGTTCGCTTCGGGCGTGATGATGCACAGAAGGTCGTCGTCATCCATGTTGAGCAACAGCCTGCAAGCCAAAGGACGATAGCTGTAAATACTGCACTGCCCTTTGCTCAGGAATGAGCAGGGCATGCCGTAGTAGATGGCGCTCATATCACTGACGATGGCCTGGAGATCAGTGCTGTCGTCCATCATCTTCAACCCGGCATTCTTGTTCAGGCGTGCACCTGTTTCGCGGGCGATCACCTCCGCCTCGACTCGGCTGATGGGCACTGTGATGTTGCAGCAATGCGAGCAGCCGTTGCGACACGCAGAAAGCCCGATCACTGGCTCCACCATGGCATCGGCCGCCCGCCTAAGCCAATAGACCTTCTTGGCGCCACTGGTGGCCTTGCCTGCCTGCTTCAAAAGACGAACCTCGTTGTCCCGCTGCCGATTCCGCAGGTGCAGGAGCTTGGCCTCGATCCTGATCTGCATGCCCTCCTCACGTTCTGCGACGCGCTTCAAGTGCGCCTGCAGCTCAGTGGAGCGATCCGGTGTTGTGGGTTCGTTCAAGCGTGGTTCTCCGTGGTCAGGGTCGTTCAAGGATCGGTTCATGTGCGGGGCTATCAGACGTTCGCCTTTTTGAGTGCCTCGTCCCGAAGGCGTGAAATGCTCGTTCCAGGGGTCCGGTAGGTGGCACCTGGCATCCTGGAGGGGTAGAGGGCCAAAGCTCGCGCGATCTCGAAGACTTTCCCTCGCTCGGGGATGGCGTCGATCCAGCCCCCCAAGCTTCCCAGCTCCGTCAAGTTGGCCAGCGTAAATTCACGTGCCCCCGAAGTGAAGAAGGCCCGGATTTCTGGCTCAAAGTCCTTCAATGCCCCAGACAGGACCCGAAAATGCGTGCGCACCTTGGGGCTCAAGCCTGCGACTGCACTGCTCATCTCGGCGAATGCCACATCTGCGGTGACTCCAGGCCTGTAGGCCTGACGGAACGCCTCGCGCGCCTGGTACGCCTCTCCCAGGATCGGGTACTGGGCAAACCAGTAGGTCATCTGGGCTCTGTCTGTTTCGGACAGGGCGGTATCGGCCTTGGCCAAGACCTCTGCATCGTGCGCCAGATACCGCTTGAGGCTGAGTTTGAGGGGCTTGCGGACTGCTTTGCGGGTCTGATCCAGAGCCAGGTCGGCCATCTCCAGAACGAAGAACTGGTCCACGTACAAAGTGGATCCGGGAAGGTGTTTCTTGATAGCGGTCCGGAATGTCTTGTTCAATCCTATGGCCACGAACCGTGCAGCACCGGCCGCCGCGAACTCTTCCAGTTTGGACGCCAGGACTGAGGCCGTCTGCCCCGCAAGAAGGTCAACAAGCGTCTTGGCCTTTGCGTTGATGAGCGCGGTACGGGGTCGGTTCACGACTTGGAGCGGTACCAGCGCCAACGCCTCCGGGGGAGGAATCAGGACACAGCTCTCCAACTCCTTGAGGTAGTTGTGGAACAGCAAGCGGGCAGACGTGTCCTCTATGCCAAGCTCCTCGCCCATCTGCCCAAAGGTATGCGTGTAGCACTTCTCGGCAACATCCAGAAAGTACCGACGCGTCAAGCCGTGGGTCTGGTTGAAAGCAGGAAGATCCTGCAGAAAGGTCTTCTTGCACGATGGACAGCGCATCCGTTTGATGACTACAAGAATCTCCACCCTTTTGCCGGCACGAGGGATGTCCATGTAGACCCGTTCCTTGGAGCCCCAGGAACGTGGCTTTCCCCCGCAGTACGGACAGGCTTTAGGGATAGTGGTGCACTCAGCGGTGTAGCGAATCCGATCGGCTTCCTCTTCCTGAGCAAGGAGGCGATAGTGCCTGGGTAGGCCAGGGACAGCAGTGGCAGGGAGATTGGTTGTCACAGACATAGGGGCTCAGGATGCATTCTTCTTCTCGGCAGTACCATCGCTGCCAGGTCATTCAGAAAAGCGCACCTTGCGGGCCTGCAGGGGCCTCGGCGGCTCCCGGTGGGCTGGTTGAGGCATTCTCCGTGGAGGTTGCGTCCGCCACCACCATTTCGCGCCATACGCTTTTCGTGATCTCCCCCAATTGTGACCAGTCTGGCTTTACTGTCGGACACTGGTCAAATCGATGGCGCGCAGCGCGCTCGATCTCCTCAGCCGTCATGGGCGATTTCCCGATATGAACTGCTCACGCCGGAACTCGTGCATGGACCATTGCATCAGCAGGGCCAGTTCAAAATTCGAGACAGATGACCGGGCATTGCTCGCATCGATGAACCGTCCCAGCGATGGGTGCTCTCGCAGCATCTCATCCAGACCCTTGCGAACATCCTCATCGGACGGCTTCTTGGACACCGTGTCCTTGTTGATCCCGTTGAAAGCCAGTTTCACCAGCCAGTAACCCGCGAGAAGCCACATGAAAAGTGAAAGGGCCTTTGTAAGGGGCGCCTCGGCCAACACGAAAACCATCCCCAGAAACACAAAGTGAACCACGTCGAGCATCAGGAAATTGCGGTGCAAACGCAGGACATCTTCGGGGGCAATTGACCGCCCCTGTGGGATCGCGTCCGCGAAGTGATACAGAAATGCGTTCCTGTCTCCCGCCATGGTGAGCAGGAATCGAAATGCGCGCATGATGAATGGTGGTTTCATAGATCTCTCAACTGAACAAGCACGGGTGGCATGCCATCGGATTCAGCGCTTGCGAAAGGCATGGTCCGGAGCCCCCAGGATCACAGCAGTAACGTACCGCACCAGCAGCGACTCCAAGAACTGATTGCCACTCTTGGGCAGGCCATTGGCCTCGTAGAACGGCTTGAGTTGTGGATGCCTTTCCAGCAACGATGTCAGAAACGCCGTGGTGTCCATTTCAGGGTTCGGGTGCATTGCCGACTCGGGGAGCGCCAACAGCTTGATGCTCGCTGCGTTGCGCCCTACGAGGTACCCCAGGGGGATGGCCGACAGGGTGACCGCCCAGGAATTCAGCCAGAACATGAGGCAGGTCCAGACACCCCACATCAGGAGGTAGTTGGCGTAGACGTAGTTCTTGCGCAAGTCAGCAACCCGTTGAGGGTCAATGCGTCGGCCCCTGGCCACATCGTCGTAGAAATAGGTCAGAAACGCATGGCGCCGACCAAGGAGACAGGCAAAAAAACGAGCAGCGCGATTCATTCAGGACTTCCAATCCGGGAATTCTCCCATTGCCGTTGGAGCTGCTCGATCGGGTTGGCACGGGTGCGGGTCAGCTGGGGGCCGGTAGCTGCCGCAATGGCAGGTCCGCCTCGCCCCAGCGACACCGCAACTGGTAAACGTGATGAGTTCAAGATGCTGCACCTGCAGGTGACGGTTCGGAGTTTTGCGAAGTGGCGCGTGCGAGAGATTCCAGCTCATCGAGACAGCGGATCAAGGCCGATTGCGTTGGCGTTAGAACCGCATGCTCTTTCACGACATAGCCCGCAAATCGGCTGTGCGGGAATCGCTGCTTGTGATCGTCAAGCCACTCGTCAACTTCCCTCTTTTCCCCGTGGAAGCAATAGTCCCCGGTAACCGGGTGCTCCACGCGCCACTCCACCTGCGGCTGGCACAGCTCACGCATCTTGCGCAATTCGGCGATCTCCAATCGCTGCATGTCCAGCGACTCAGGCATTCTCAAGCTCCTTGACCGAAGAAACTTTCTGGTACGCGGGGATGGCCCTGAACATGGCGCAGCGACGAAACACGTCCACCGTCAGGGGCTCGCTATGGGCTTGGGCAACCCGCAAGGCAAGCCGGAATAGCATCTTGGCATCACGTGGCCGCAACGTCGGGAAGGCTTCGACCAAACCCGCAACAGTGGCATCGTCCAAAGGATGCTCGAACTGTTCGGCCATCGTCCGCCAGACTTGCGCCGCCAATTCCGGACCTGGCTCGCTGTACGATATGCATGCTGCGACACGGGACAGGAACGCATCATCTATATCGTCTACCCGGTTGGTCGTCATGAACAGAAGTCCTCGGAAATACTCTGCGCTTCTCAGGAATTCTGCAACGATTGCGTTCTGTTCAAGGTCATCACCACGTGCCCGGACGTACACATCGGCCTCGTCGATCAGTCCCACGCAGTTCCAGCGCTCAATGCGTGCGAAGGTCTCTTGTAGGTTCCTGTGAATGTCCTCCGCTGAGGTACCGAGCGTCCCCGTGTGGACCGCAAACAAGGGCCGCTTGATGACTTCCGAGTACACCTCAGCCGTGAGCGTTTTTCCGACCCCTGGTGGCCCCTTGATGAGCACCACATTGCCCGCCGACTTGCCCTCAATGAAGTCGTCCACGAACACCCCCAGGTTGGATGTGAGGATGCTCAGCAAGTCGTGCATCTCTGCGGGGAGGATCAGCTTGTCCTTCAGCGCGGGGTTGTACTGGTACGGGATCATGTAGTCCGAGTGGACCCACATGAACTCATGCGATTTGAGGTCAAACACCTTGACCAGGGGATGCACAGGTACCTCCCCCTGAAAATCCTCCGCGTCGAACAGTGACGACTCCATGAAGCGCTGTGACTGCGGCAGTTCCCGGGCCTCCTGATCGTGGATGACGCGGCGGTTGTCCAACTCCTCGCCTCGGCGGCGGTACGAGCCACTGTCGAAAGCGAAGCACCGCCCCGTCACGCGGAACTGCTCCGCAAACTTCAGCCGCACCTCCGCATCGAATCTCTCCATGGTCTTCAGGTATGCATCCTTTCTCGCGCGGGTTTCTTTGAACAACCCGGACGCCGCCAGGATTTCTGCCACCGGCTTGTGCAGTGCATCATCTGGACGGAAAGTGTGGGCCCGAGTGCGCGCCCCCTCGCTGCGAGAACGCGCATCGGCGTCCAGGCCAAACGCAATGGTGGTGATGACGACATGGGGGTCGGGCTTGTTCTTGTAGCCCTTGTTGTCGTTGAAGCTCGCGCTGAGGATCAGCTCAGGATAGATGCACCCATCGGCCGCTTCCACATAGATCCAGCCATCAATCCGGTCCTGGAGCAGGAAGGCCTGGAGCATGGGGAGGAAAGCCCCGAAGCTCGGCACTTTGCTGTCGATGGCCCCACCCTTGGCCTTCAAAACCGCGTCGAGCACCCGCACCGCCTTCTTATTGCCCGCAGAGTCACAGAAGCCGCGAAGTTCCTCCAGCGCATCGACCTCGAAAGCTGCAATGTTGAGGCTGACCTCCGCCTCGGGGTCTTCCTCGCCGTTGCGAAGCGACACGCGGCCTTGGGCGAGCGCTGTTGATATCAAGGGGCTCTTAATTTGGGACTTGACGGGCAGCAGGACGGCCGCAGGGATCACAAGGGACATGGGGCTCTTTCAGTCTTTTGCAGGAATGGATGGCGTCTGCAGGGGGCCTACAAAGGACTCACCCTCCCTGATCCAGTCCTGCCGCGACCCATTGGTAAATCGCACAAAGGCTTCGCCTTCACGCTTCTCGCAAATTTGGTCTGGATGCCCAGTGCGGACGTACCAATAGGCTCCAGGGACAAGTGAAGCCGGAGCCCCATCGCAGACACATGGGATGCCTTGGAGTGAGCGATGTTCTTTAGTTGCCTGCAGGTTGGCAAGAGTCTCATCAACCCAATCACCGTCAATCCCCGGCATGGCGGGGAAGGCAGCTGCCGTTTCGCTGGGAATGGCAGCGACGTATTCACGAAGTCCGCGAATCACGCGCTGAGCATCGTCCAGGACAGAGGAAATGGGGTCGTTCATGGTGTGATCGTCTCTGTTGTGGTGGGCTGGGGCTGGTCTGCCTGCGCGTGATCGTCATTCGCTGCAACAGACGGCACGAGGAGTGGCGAAGCGCCAATCACCGGTTGATCTGTTGGCGTGGCACCAGCTGGGGCGGCATCCGTAGAAGCAAACATCTTCGGGTGAGTGCGGGCGAGGTACTGAGCAAAATGGTTTTCATGCCACTGCTCAATACTCAAAGGACCGCTATGCAGGTGTGTGTACTTCCCATCCTCAGCCTGCATTGCGCGCCAGTGCCGGTGATGATCCAGGCCCTCTTCTTTCGTCATCAGGGTGTTCGGCCCGGTGATCACGTACGTCTCCTCGATGGAATCGCGTTCAGCCCCCCAGACCTCTGCGGCATCCACCACCCCCTCCCATTCAGCAATGCGCGACCAGGCGGAGTCGAGCGATGGCGCGCAAATCATGAAGTCCCGGTACATAACACGAGGCAATTCATGGGGCTGCACCTCCACGGGGGAGACGCTGAAGAGATGGAAAATTGGCATGGTCTACACACAAATAACCGGATATGCGCGGATCATACCGATTGAGGTGAATTCAATCAACACAAAACGACGGATGTCTTATTCGTGCGCACACTTCAAATGGAGCCATGGCCAAATAGGTTCTCATTGAAGGTGCAAATTTTCTCGGCGCTTGCAAATTTCAGGGCACAGCGAAAGGGGAATGGTCATAGGACCGAGGCTTTGAGCGTGACCATTTGCAAGTTTCCAAGAACGGCCTGCTACAGCGTTCCCAGTGATGATGCAAAGCGGTTGATCAAGCCGCTGTGCACTTTGCAGCTTCAATGCGAACCCTGGTTTCTCAAGGAATCCGCTGCCGGTTTTGGCAACACATAGAGCCGTTCAATGCCAGCAGGTGGCTGGGGAGCCTCAGGATGCCCACGAGAATCCGACAGGACAGCGCCCTTCACAGACGATCGGAGCTTTCCAAGGGCATCCTCTCGATTCAGGTATGTGTGCCCGTAGTGAGACTTCCCATAGCCGCTGCCGAACAACTCCAAGTCATAGTCTGGAAACTCTATGCCAGCAGGCGCCAGGTCGTACCACTCCAGGTACTTCGAGACAGTCGCGGTTGCGCGGCGACCAAACGGGCTGTACTTGACGTGAAGCGCCTGATGGGGGGCGAAGTTCTCTGCCTGCTTGAAGCCCATGATCTCGTCAATCAAGAGCCCCCCCTCAGAGTCCAGCAGATCGGTCGGCGACCAGACCTTGTAGTAGCGAAGACTGTCCTTCTTCCACCCCTCAAACCAATCGGCCATCAACAGGCTCAGTGGTTGGCGAGATGCAGTGGAAACCGACTTGATGAACTCGGGCTTGACGTAGCCGCCAGTGGGTCCGCTGAAGGCGTCAGCGTTGACCTCGGCAAGTGTCCAGTCACCTCGGGCATCTCGGGACTCGCTCCACATGGAGGCGATCCACCGCTGGTACCCATAGACCCTGCGAAACCTATCGGAACAGGCCTGAAATGCCTCTGGGTCGGAGTCCTTGATCAATGCTCCCAGCAACCTGTGGGGTTGCCGGTTCGCAAGACAGAGGTAGTGGATGTCACCTTTGCCCTTCTTGGGGAAACAGACGGCGACGGGAAAGGCGAGTATCGGATAGTAGACCTCTGTGGTGGACAGCCCAGAGGACGCGCCGAATGCCGCCTCAAACTCGCGAAGCAACTGGGCCGCATCCACGGGCTGGTGCCCTTTCAGGAATGGTGAAACAGCCGTTCGGAACATCTCGGTCCGCCCAAGGATTGCGGTCTTGCGTGCGAGAGTGCGGAAGGCAGAGCCCAGTTTCCAGTGCTTTGCACCCTCCCATTCATGCAGGACGGTTTCAGAAGCCGCCTTGTCCGGCAAGAGTTCCCAACGCCTGGAGACTTCGACCAGCTTGGTTTTCTTGCGCTCCAGAGTAATGCGATGCACCCAGGCATGGGGCTCAATACGGTCATCGCGCTCCACGTCCTTCGGAGCCGCATAGATAGCGAGCTTGGCCTTTCCGGACAAAACCAGCCTCAGAGGCTCGTAGCCAAGTGCCCGAATGAACGCCTCGGCTTCAGCCGCTTTGGAGCTGCCATCCACTGACAGGGCGAACATCTGGTCCAGTAGCCTTCGCCATTCGACGTTGTTGGTGTCATCTGGAGAAGGCAGGGGCTGACCTCGGTGGGCTGCACGCCAAGCCTTGATCGCACGCGAGACCAGAGCCTCACGCTCATCTGCCGCACCTACATTCCCTTCGTTCAGGGCATGCACAAGCTCAGCACGGGCGGGAGCTTCAAGGGAGCGTTCGGCCTCGATCAGTTTCAGCGCTCGCTTGAAAAACCGTAGGTACTCAAGATGGTTGGTGCGTGTGTTCCGGTGATGAATGAACCAGTGCAGCTCTTCGGGCTCGACTGCATCCAGCACCAGAAACGGAAGTTGGGCGCTATCCCACTGTCCCCGCTTGTACGAAGAGACTCGAACGGTGCTGGTGTATTCCCGGCCTTGATGGAATGAATTTGTGCATACACGCACATCCACACAGACGTGCTCGGCCTTCTTGTAGGCAATCTGGCACTCCATGTCGTGGACAGGGTTGGCGCGCAGGTCATAGCCACTACCGATGGAGCGGTAATTCTCCTTGGCCAGGCTTGGGGCTGTGGTGGGGTTGATCAGATCGTCCCAATGGCAAAGGACACGAGAGCCAGGCCGTAGATAGGCGTTTTTCTCCGTAATCCATTCGTGGAGAACGGGCGCCTTGGGTCCGCCCGCCAGCATCATCCGGGCATCATCGTCGTGAAGGAACCGCATCCAGCGATCTTGGAAGCGCTGAGAGACGAAGCTCAGGGACTCGCCCTCTTCATGAAAATCACCGAACAGCTTGAGGCGGTGATCCAAACCGGCCGCCAGGATCAAGAACCGCCGATAGTGAAGGGCATTCAGATCGTGATTGCGCAGTTTGTCGGTGTACGCGACATCCTCGAATCGAATCTTGGATCCATCCATCCCGCGAAAGATTTGTTCCTGCTCGTCGGTGGACGGGAACAGCCGCGCTGCGGCCAAATGGCTCTCGACGGGCGATACCACGCAGTGGATGTTTTCCCCGTTGCGCACCATCAGGTAGACCTTGGCATTCTCCCTATTCCGTGCGATGTTGACGTACGGCTCTCCGTAGTCGATGTGCCGCGCTGTCGTGACGGCCACAAGAACACACCGCTCCGTGGGGAAGAACTGGTCAACGAAGGCGGGCTCCTTGCGCAACGCATCGAAGAACAGATGCTGGTCCTCGAAATCAAACCACTCGTCCAGATCCACATACACAGCTAGCTCGTGTTCGACAATGCGCTTGCCCTGAACCACTGTCAGAGGGATCTCCCGGTCAGCGCCCCTCCCTTCCTTGATGGTGTGGACCAGGACATTCGTCCCCAGGTAGAGGTCCAGCGAGGCAATGCCATCCACGATGCCCTTCACATAGGAGCGGACCTCCTCAGTCTGAGCAAGGGCCTGAGCCCCCTTCTCTTCGAAAAAGGGGGCAAGCTTGCTCAGCTCCTCAGCGATGCGGGCTGTCTTTGCCTGGATCCAATTTGCCTTGATCGTGGCCACCTGCAGCTCGTGGCCAGCGGCCAGCTTCATGGCCTCCACCTTGGTCTCGGTGATCCCGCATTCGATGGCGTTGGCCAGCGTCCCTGTGGCCATGGATGACACTTCCGGGTCAACGGTCGGCAGAGCGACCGGATACGGGTGTTCAGCCAGGGCGGCCGGTGGATTCGCGGCCACTTCAGACGTGTCTACAGCGATTGCAAGTGCCTTGTTGGGGGGCTTGAGGGGATCAGATGCCTCTTGCGCATTTTTCAGCCCCTCCGCAACCACCTGGTTCATGAGGTTGGGATTGCCATGGACAGAGGTGATTTCCTCCTGCAGCCCCTGAATTTTGGCGTTGATCAGACCGAGTTCTGCAGCGCGAATTGCCTCATGGTCGGGCTCAAAGGAGAACGACTCCAGAAAGTCTTTCAGGAGGAACCGATGCTCCTTGAACTGGTGGTACTTGTCGTGCTCTACCCCATCGTCACCCGCCCAGGTCAACTCGCGAGCGCGATTGATCTGGAGAGGATGCGGCCGAAGAATGACAGTGTGCGGCACCTCATCCACACATCGAATGGACATGATCAATAGGACGGTTTCGGCTGCAATTCCCTCACAGGCCACGTCGCGGGTAGCACGCCAGTATTGACCGGCCTGCAGCGACTGGAACCGAGCGATGCGCTGGACGCTGGGATCAACGTCCCCAGTTGGAATGATCTGTCCCGTCATGCAACACCCTCTGCTGCCAACTCCTCCATCACCTGCCGCACCAGCTTGGCCGCCAACTGCTTGCGCTTGTTCCTCACTGCCTCATCAGTGGAAAGGGCACTGCGATAGGTGTAGTTGGGGGAAGTGAATGCAGTCGCTGTGCTTTTGCCGAATCCCTGCATAGAGCCCCCAGGAATCTCCTCCGGAGCATCAATGCACCCCGAACCACTGAAGACAAGAGCCGAATCGGAGAAAGCATCGAAATGCTCTTGCGACAGGAGACTCCAGGCGCGGCTGGTTCGTAGGCTGTAGATCTGATGCATACACATGGTGGGTGCTTGGATAGCGGGTGAATCGACGTGAATCACTGCCCCTTACCCACGGCTGAACTGTACCGGTTGTGGGAATGCATTGCAACCCAAAACACCGAATGTAGCGTCTATGCATTCCGGCCATGGGCTGATGTGTTTACAGGCCCAGCAGGCCGAGAATCACCTAGCCTGCAGCGCCTCGTCTTGCATCTCACGCAGGAGCTTGGCCAAAGGTTTGCTCTCAGCGTCAACATACCCTGGCCAAGGGATGAATGGCTTGCTCGTCATCTTTCCAAGCGCGATGGTCAGTGGACAGCGGTAAGCGATGAGATCTGCGCCCAGACTCTTCACTGCAACGAAGTCGGAGGGGCATTGCACTACCTCGCCTTCCTTCGAATCTCGCATGGCCATGAGATTCACCATGCCGTGATCATCGCCAGCAGATCCCCAGTAGAAGGCTTCATGTTTGTAGGCCACGATGCCCATGTAGGCGCTCAGGAGAAGCCCAAGCACATTGGCGCCTACGGTCCAGAATCCAGGGTCGGATAAACGCCGAAGTCCCTGCAAATTCCGTCCGAAACTCGCCAGGCCAAGCATGGCGCCGAGGGCCGTAATCCAGCCATTGTTGTAGGTAAGTCCCCATTGGAAAACCAGCGATCCCGCTGGGCTCCACTGCAGCACCTCAAGGACCACAGGCGCCAGCATGAGAAGCAAGGCACATGTGATGCCCAATTCTGCGATGGCTCCGCCCTTAGTTCCGGCTCGCGCACGCATTAGGCTGCGCGCCAAGATCCAGACGCAAAGCACCACAGCGAGGTTGAGTGCAGCTAAATAGAGCATCTCAATACTGCAAGGTGACTGGGTTCAACACGTAACTCCCAGTTTTCATGGCTTTATCTTCAGGGCCGATGCAATCTCGGGACTGGCTCGCTGAACTACCGCAATACGACACTCGTCTTTAGAGCAAAGACTGGTCCCGGACCACGCCGATCGCTTCACCACAACAGAATCACCGACTGCAAAGGGACCGGGGTCAACACGAAACTCTCCGTTGGCCGTAGCGACGACCAACCGGCACGACTGCACCTGGTGCGCTGGGTTGCAGTGGGTCTTGGTATCAACGGAGGTGATGGGGCCCGCAGAAGCCATAGAACCCTGAATGCTTACCGCATATGAGACAAGGAACACAATCCAACAAAGCAAGAGTGCCACAAACAACCACTGGAGCGGGTATCGGACATAAGGTCGGGCAGCAACCCAGGCGATAGACCTATCAATGAATCGATCTATTGCGGGAGGCTTCTGAGCAGGTTCAGAGGGGAAAATGCCATCGTCAGAGAACTCCCGGAGCCAGGAAGGTAGAACGAGGACCAGCCCAATAGATACGACGGCAAACGCTGCTGCGCCCACCATAGCCTGCGATTTGAGCACCTCGTAGAGCTGAAGATCAAAATCCACCCTCGCAACGGACTGGTCCTTCATCCAAACCAGCAGCATGGCCAGGATTGCCAGGCCCGCCTTGAACCAGTCACCCCAAGACTTGTTCGAAAAGAGATACCCGTACCTCACGTCGATCAACAGCGCGCAAGCCGTGCCGCCAAGCACCTGGGCGACCAGCCCTTGCTGAGTGAACCATATCGCGGAGAGAACCGCGAGCGCGAACAGGAATTTCAGCGTGATCGCGCGCCTCGCAACGAATTCATCGTCGCTGATTGGGAAGGGCAGATTGGCCATGGGGTGGACGTACGTTGAGATGGATCGAATCAGGCGGCACGCTGCTGTGCGACTGCGTTGTTGCGAGGTGCGAGAGTGCTGAGGAAGCCCGTCCAGAGGGTTCGGAGTCTCTCCCGCTGCTCTCCCAGCGGGTATGCCGACATCGACAAGTCGTGCTGATCGCTGGGCAAGGTTCCATGGACTAGCCATGGGCTGGTTTCACTGTTACAGATCAACTCGTCCTGGACGAATGCTTCGAAGCTCCGCGCCCACAACTCAACCCGCGAAGCCCAATACCGCTTGCGGGTCCCCTTGATCGCCTCAATGCGTTTCGCATGCTCGTAGAACGGGTTGTCCTGTGGATGGAAGAGTTCGTCACACAAAGCTGTGAATGCCGAGAAAGCTTCAGGACGCGCCAGCTTCGCCCGATTTGCGCGGCCACGTTCTTCCGTCATGAAATCGGTTTCGTCCAACCAGTTGAACCCTGATGAAAACGTGCTTTGCGCCAGGTGGCTGTCGAGTGCATGTGCCCATTCATGGGCGCAGGCTCCATGTCCCGTGTCGCGCGTGAGGTTCACGACCCAAAGCGCAGGCTCAAAGTGCGCAGATGCGCCACCTTGGCCGCGAGCCCCAAATGCGAGTCCCAAGGTGGGCCTCCCTCGCCCACCGAGGCCAATCCACCCGGGTTCGAAACCGATGATCCTTGATAGATCGTGGAACGCACAAAAGGCTTCGTTCAACCAACGCTGCTTCTCCTTGTCGGATAGTGCTTCACCGAACTGAACACCGCGCAAGCGGAACGTCTCCAACAGCTCTTGCGCAGAGATATCCCAACCGCCTAGAAAGTCTGGACCGACACGCACCTCAAGGTCTGCCGATGCTCGCCGCGTGACGGCCTTGCGAAGGCCTGCAGCCTTTGCGTTTTCGGCAAGTCGTTCCTTGATCACTCTCCGGGCCTCGACCAGCGCCTCTACGCGCGTCAGTCCCGTGCAGCCTTGCTCGTAAGCGGGACGTGGGGTTGTAGTGATGACCGCCCAGCAGTTCTCGCTGGGCAGTGCATCTTCACGCGTGGCAATCACTCCCACACTTGCACGCAAGCAACTGTCATCTTCAGGCCAACCGAGTTCAGCCATGGACACGGATAGCCACGCCAACTTTTGGGTGAGGCTGAAAGGTGGGTAGAGTCTGCGACCGCCATACCGCCCAGCCGCGCTCAAACGCATCCTGTCCTTCGCGTCTGAGAATCTATTGAGGCCGGCAAGTGCGTATGCTTTTGCATTCAGTTGCAAGCGTGTTTCGTCATAGGCTTCATCGAAAACCTGTTTGACGATGGCCACAGCCGCGTCGTACATCGCGGGCCACTCGTGAGCCTCCACACCGAACATTGTCTTTTGATGGGGGGCGGTCCCCAACCCCCAATACGTGGCTGCGAGTGCAGCCAGGGTCGAGGGCGTATAGCGATTCACTCGCGAGAGTTCCTTCCAGTCGGGCTCGGGCCAAATCTCTGCAAGCCGCGAAGGCTGGTCAGATTTCTTCTCCGTCTTCTTTCGAGCCAGGTGCTTCTTGGCCTCGGGAATGAATTCGCCTGCGTCTTCGATCTTCGCCATCTTCTGTGTCAACCCTGGTCTTTCGCCAAGCCTCGCTGGCCATACACAAGTTCGCACACCCGGGCGCATTCCTTGATGTTGAACTGGTCGCCGCTCGATCGGACGCCCGTCTCCATGTCAATCCAAAAGGATCGGGTTTCAGAACCAATGACTTCGACCGCCGCCAGAACGTTGGAGCTGCGCAGTCCACCTGCAAATCCGACCAGACGGCCGGTGACATCGACGGGCCACCGCTCTGGCTGGATTCCCCGCCCACCTGATGCATCGAATAGCCAATGAACCTTCGAGTACCGTGGGAAGTGAAGCGGGTCACGGCTTTGAAGGATCACCTCCACATTCAAGCTTTCGCCGAATGCGGAAATCTTCTCCAGCTGCCTCAGTGCGCGCGGGTCACTGGTATTGATCTGAATGCGCCCAAATACACCACTGGCTAACAGTGGGGCGAGATCACGGATGGTGCCGGTATCCAGCAACTCGCGGGTGTAGTCCCCACAGATATGCGCTGAGAGGTGCAATCGGTCTGCAGAGGTGGCAACCAGGGAAGAAACCCAGTCCGCTGACGGATAGCGGGGAGTACCAGTCAGCTTCGGCGAGAACAGGACCCCAAACTCGACGGGATAGGCATTGGCCAGCCCCAGCATGTCGGCCACTTGTGTCCGATCATCTGCGCCTGTAAAAGTGATGAAGTGGGGCTTGGTAGTCATGACAAGGTGGACCAAAGACGGGAATGGCTTTCTACGGGCCAGGACCTGAAGGCATGGCCAGGCTTGCTGGATGGGCCCATGGGCGGCCGAATTGGAAACGAACAGAACCCCTGCGCCACCACCTCATTGGTCTGGGTGTTGAACTCTTGCCACTCGAACCCCAGGGGGGCATGCGCGTAGATCTGCTCAAGTTCGCGTGCTGTGTCCGAATAGACCTTCCAGGCCAGGAACGCGGCGACCCCAAGTGCCAGCGCGATCAGTGCGCTCACAACGATGACCGTGGGGCTCAAGAGATCAAGCAAAGGCATACCGTGCTCTTCGGGCAACAGCAGTAGGTTCATCGCCCCATCCCTCAAGCCGAAACCCCCATGGTTGCAATCCGCGTCACCCTCCGATTGAGGACACGCGCAAACACCGTCACTGCTGAAGCCATGACCACTGTGAAGACGCCCAGCATCATCATTCCCTTTGCAACCCCATTCCAGGGTCGTATAGCCTCCAGTGCATCCCTTTCGAATGCCTTGGCCTCCTCGGAGCGTGGTGATCCAAGCGCGCGCATCTCAAGCGCATACCGCACCCCAGGCGTCGGTTGGAGTTCTGCGGCTTTGGTTTCAACACTGGCAAGGATGGAGACGAAATCCACCCCCTTTGGCCTATGTGACAACGCGGCCAGCTGCCACCAGAGGTAGTCTTCCTGCGCTTCAGGAAACCTCTTGCTGCGCTCCATCATTGCTGCACGCACATCCTCATAGTCCCTGGCTTCAATACCGACCACGATTCGCTGGATATCTTCCCGGTTTGATCCAACTCCTCCGGTGTGATTGGTTGAATCCAATGCAAGTACCACGACAAAAAACACCAATCCACAAACCAATGGTCCAAGCCGCTGAGTGACTACCCCCACCCCCATTCCGACCATGAGGATAAAAATCGCTAGGAGACGCAAAGTACCAAGAATTTCCGAGGGGACCTTAGCAATGATGGCCGCCATGGAACCAGGTGGATACGCTGCCCGCGCAGGCGATGCGTCGGCGGAGAGTTCAGCTTGAATTGCCGGTGGAATCTGCACAGACACCAGATCCATGGGTTCACGAAAGATGGACCAGGCGGCAAGGCCCGCACCACACAACAGCACAACCACACCAATTGCCCACAGCCCCATAGACCACAAGTTGGCCTTCGCTGCGCGCTGATCCAGCAACCGGACTTTGGAGCGAATGTCGGCCACACTCATGCCGACGCCTCAATAGCAACCGGCTTCGCGCTTCCCGCGTTCATGAGGCGAGACCGGAGGTCATCGCGCATGGTGAGCAACTCCCGCTCGGCCACACTTCGAGCCTTGACGCCCTCCTCGTTGATACGGATGACTTCCTGCACCGTCTTCACCAGTGTTGCCTGGACCTCGCGCAAGGTCGCCGTATCGATGACGAGACGTTGATTGGCTTTGGCCGACTCGACAGAGTTGCGGTGCAGCAGTTCTGCGTTCTGTTTCAGCAAGGCGTTCGTCGTGTCGTCAATCCGACCCGCCAGCTCCACGGCGTTGTTTTGCTCAGCCAGGGCAACGCGCAGCATGAACTGGCGCTCCCAAGCCGGAATGGTGATCTCGCGGATGGCGTGGAACTTCGATTTCAGCGTCGAGTTGTTGCCCTGCAGAAGGCGGATCATGGGAAGGCATTGCATCGCCGAATGCTGCAGTGCGAGGAGGTCACCCAGTCGTTTGTCCAGTTCAGCAACACCCGCGTCCAACTCCGCGATGCTGATCGCGTCCGTGGGTGCGGCCGAATCCTTCGCCTTCATTCCAGTCAGTTCCTCGCGCATCTCTGCCAGCCGGAGCCGTCCTGCAGCGATGTGGATGCCCAGCAGCCAGTGTTCGTGCTTCACAGCGTCGAACATCCCGTCCAGCTGCTGATTGCGCGAGTCCAAGCTCGTCTGCGTGTTGCCGACCGTCGTCATCAGCTTGTTGATCTGGTCCCGCGTGGTGTCGAAGTGGGCACTGAAATCACTCGCGCGGCGGCGAATCTTGTTGAGCAATGCGCCGATGACGGGAATCTTCGACTTGGCTCCAGAAACGCCCTCCAGGTCCAGGTGGTTGGCCAACTGGACAACCTTGGTCAGCATCGCCCCAGCTTCACCCAGGTCATTGTTGCGGACCTCAGAGAGCAAAGAGTCGGTGTACCGAGTGTTGTGCTCAGCAATCTCCCGACCAAACTCAGCAACACTGGCCCTGCGCCCGGTTTGGATCGTAGACGCCACCCGCGCAATCTCTGCAGTGTCCCCAATGGTCAGACCGAGCTGAGCCAACTCCGCTTCTGGAATGGCCACAGGTGGGCGCAATGGATCGGCTTGAGTTGATAGAAATGACATGCAGAATCCTCTTGACTGGTGTTAGGGTCGATCTACTTGGTGTGTGCTTCTTCGAGCCCCTGCAGGCTCCGCAGTAGCGCCTGGTGGGCTTGCGTAGCCTGACTCACGATCTCGGGGTCGAGCCCCTTCACATTGGTCATGGCCATGGCGTGATGGCGCCACACTGGCAACAGCAGCGTCGTCGTCTCGCTGAACCTGTCCAACAGATCCAGCGCAGTGGACCGGGCAAGTCGCATCTGAGCCGCGCTCATCTCATGCGAAGCCCTGATGGCGGCCAGGTTGGTGAGCTTCCGCGCAAAGCGCTCGCGGGGCTTGTCAAACTCCAGGGCCCCTTGAGCATGCATGCCCGCCAAAGGGTTCTCGGAGAGGTACTCGTTCCCCGCAGAGATGAAGGCGTCCAACTGGGCCACTTCCGCGTGGTGAGCGGAAAGAAGACCCTCCAGGCCTTTGATGGTCTCTTTCACTGACACTGCGGCCTTGTTGGCGAGGGCCAGCACGTCATCAAGGGACTCGCGCGCCACCTCATAGCGCACGAGCTGCTCCACGTCGCGGCCCAGCAGCTTGTCGAGCCAGCTGGGTTCTCCAGCGATCTTCTTCGGGTCTGCATCCACCAACTTGCCAACAATCTTGCTGATCTGATCAGCAAGCCGACCAATGGGGGCGGCCTCCATGATTCGCTGGAATGACCCCATGGCGTCAGCGCTGCTGGCACCCGATGTCCCGTACTCGGAGATCAGGATGGGGTCCGCGAAGATCCCCGGAATGACCGAGGATTTCAGTTCATCAACAGTCAGCGGGGCGATTGCCGACATTGATCAGCCCTGGGCAGCGCCTGCCATAGCGGGCATGCCCTTTTCCAGCCATTGGGCGGCGTCTTTTTCGCAGCGCTCGAAACTGCCTTCTTCCAGAGCGTCCACGAAGTCCTGAAGGGCCAGGAAATCGGCCATGTAGAGCGGCCGGTTGCGAATCTGAAACGCCTGCGTCTTGGCTGGATGCCGGCCCAGGAGGGACACATAGCTGCTGCAGCGGCCCGCCTGCACCAGAGTCATGGTCCACTCGTGCTCTTCACGGGTCAGAACCCAGCCTTGCGCAATGCACAGCGCAGCCAACACCAATGCCACCAGGCCAGCGCGTTCGCTATCCAGAACCGCGTACATAGCGATGAACGCCAGCATGCAAGCGAACAGCACACTGCAGGCCATCACGGCTTTGCGATAGCGGGCCTTCCACAGGGCCACCACCGTGGCATGGTTGCGGTCCAGTTGTGCGCGGAACACGTCGAGATTGCTTTTCATACGAACTCCTTTTCGTTTCAGGTTAGGTTTCTCACGACGCAGCGGGCCTTCCCGCTCGCTGCCTCTACTCGATACAAATGGTTTTCAGAAGGGGCTTCGATACGGCTTGGCCAACGCCCAATTGCGCGCGAAGTGGGATGCATAGACCTTGGCCAACGCCGGGTTGTCCCAGTTCACAAGGACGTTTTCGCTGTTCCGGGACGCTGCCGCTTCCGAGAAGTTGAAGCTCCCCAGCTCCAGGTGGCGGTCGTCCGAGATCAGCACCTTGTCGTGGTGGATGGCGAATGCATCAGTGACGCGCACCTGAGCCCCCGCCTCTACCAGTGCACCAAAAGCTGCTCGCGCCTTGGGCGAAGCCCCTTCCCCAAGGTTGTGCTTCTCGTCCGCAACGATGGCAACAGCAACACCCCTCTTCACCGCGCGCAGAAGTGCGCTTGTGACCTTCGCGCTCGTGAAGCTGTAGGCCATGACCTTCAGGTCAGCCTTTGCCGAATCGATGACTTTCACGACCAAGGTCTCCGCGCCTCCTTTTGGCGAGAACCCCACCTCCAAAGTCCCAGCTGCTTGCACTTGCTGGACTGACAGGGAGTCAACAACATCCCCTGCGACACGGCCAACTTGACGCTTCACGTCATAAGCATGAGCAAAGCCGACTGTCATGAAGAGGACAAGTCCGATAGCAGTAATTTTCGTTTTCATTCGACTATCCATAGCTTTATCAATTGCAATTAAATCATTTAATTAAATCCATTGCAAATTGAATCACTCAATTCGTCTATTGATTGACGCAATGATGGGCAATAGTTGGAATGATGCATCAATGAGATTTGTTAAATCAACACCATTCGACTACAATGAGATATCAATTCAACGGAGGATTCCATGCGTAAGTTCGCCCTGATCGCCGCCCTGGCTGTCGTCACCTTTGTCACCGGCTGCGCCACCCGAGGCATCGACGATGCCTTCTTCCGGGCAAGCGATCCCAATGTCACGCAGACAGCAACCGGCACGCTCATCGCGATGGAAGAAAAGCGCCGCAGCAACCTGACCGTCACCAACACCGCTGCTGGCGTCGTTTCGGCTACCCAAGGCAGTTCGACATTGGGCCTGGCGGCCTTCGCGCTCGACGTTTTCGACCATGAGAACGCGAAGAACAAAGACCGCTTCATGGTCATCAAGATCCAGGACGAGGCCACAGGCAAGGAGTCGGTGTTCGTCTCCGATCTGCTCACCCTCCCCAAGTACGCGAATGTTGGTGATCGTGTCCGCATGATTCAGAAAAAGTACGGTGCCGAAGCCGCCTACAACCTGACTCGCAACCCTCACTACGACATGCCTACGCGCTGAAAATCAGGTGGCCGCTTTGACAGCGGCCCTCTCCATCTCCTTTTCCTTGCGTTTGCGCTCGTTGAACAGGGAGATGGCATCAGGATGGGCGCGAAACCACGCATCAGTCCAATCTTTGGCTGCATGCAACGCGCTCTCGAATTCATGGGGGGTGAACATCTGGACGACTCTTCCCCCTTGTGCCTTGCGGGTTCCGCCCGAGAAGCCTCCAAGAGTGCCGCCAATGGACACATCAATGGATTGCCCAAACGGTATCGAACGTGCGCCAAGATAGGTCTTGGTGTAGTCCTCGGGCACCTCGACTCGAATCCCATAGGACGCCCCTTTGATTCCAGGGCCGCTCGTGTCAAAACCGAAGAGGATGCAGCCCCTGTGCGTCAAATAGGTCTTGTTGATTGCCAGGACAAAACCCATGGCAATAGCATCGTCCATTGATCGAAAAACAGTCATCCATACCCCCAATGCGCGGGAGTGTGACTGAAAGTAAATGGGCCGTGGGAGCTAAATGAACCGATTCAAGGAGACGCGCCCAAATCGGGTGTTTTTCGGGGAAATGAGGGGCGGAAAAATTGCACCAAGATCCACCCCCTCCATTGCGGATGGCCACGTGTTTAGGTCATCTCCGAGGATGTGATATGACCCCGGACACCACGGTGCGTACCTATGCCCCAGAACAGCGGTGCAGTCGTTCCGAGTGCCGGCACAGCTTGACCCAAAAGTCGGGGCCGATCTGCTCCAGGCAATCCCTTGAGTCCGGGGTCGTTAGGGTACCCTGTTCGACATTGCCGGTTGGGACTGAGCAAGGTGCCTGCTCATGGCGCCAAAGTGGACCGCCTGCAACACACAACCGCTGCTCGAAGGGACGCAATGAGGGATCTGCTTGTAAACAGTTGGGAAGATTTTCAGGAGATTGGGTGCTATTGGATGCAGGCGCTTGCTCAACAGCGCCAGGGCTGCAATATGGCGTACAGCGTCTATGGCGGAGTAGGACAAAAGCAGTGCGGGGTTGACCTAGTTCCGAACCATCTTGCTTTTGGAATCGTGGGGCAGTCAAAGCTTTGGCACGTCCGAGCGCTTACCTGGGCCGAAATCGAGAAAGAACTGGTGAGGACGAATGAGTACCCCGGCCCGATTCGGGATTACTTTGTCCTTACGACTGCTGAGAGACACACATCCGTACAGGACAAGATGCCCTTTGGCAGTGCCACCTACACCCGCCGCCAGGGCTCCTTTCAGGTCTTTGTCCGCTACTGGGCTGATCTCAAAACCCGGGACTTCATCCCGGAAGAGGCACTGCTGAGGATTTTCCCGTCCCTGGCATCTCAGGCCAGCAAGCTTGCAGCTCGTCAACTGATTCCGAATGAGTACGCGGATTCGCTTCTGTATGCGCGCAACCTAATCCCCCAGCTGATATCCCCGTCACAAATTGCGTGGCTGGAGTCGTGGGATTTTGGGCTGGGCTATGTTCACGATGACGATTTTGATCCGTTCGCCAAATTGCGTTTCGAACTATACCGAGTGCTGGAGGCCCAGGCACACGTAGGTTTGAAAGATTGGCTTTGCGAGGGGCGCAGGGCCGAGTTGATCAAATGCCTGCCAGCCGCAAACCTGCTTTTTCTTAGGGAAATTGAATTCGCACACGCGGTTGTAAGCGAAGCCTCTACGGCAGTACGCTCTGGTATTCGAGTTCTCGCACACGGCCACAGCGACCCCGGGGCACACAGCCGAATTACTTCCTCTTGGCGGCAGTCTGCTCAAAACCTAGTACAAGCGTATCGCCAAGTTGTTGAGGGCGCTCCCCAAAGTTGATTGATCGATCGCTGAAACCGCCCAAAGGATTTTGAGTGTGTTCCTGTCCTGCTCGATAGCTGTCGAGTTGCGCTTCTCTTCTATAGAGCCTCGTGACGCTCCCGCTCTGGAACAAGTCCCCGCCGCACTACAAGCGCCATCAGCGTGTCACTCGAAGGCACAAACCCCTTCTTGCGCTTGGCGCGCTTGACGATCTCGAAACTGCCCGGTGCCGACTCCCACACCAGTCCGAACCCCTGGGGCAGCATGCCGGGATCAATCAGCCCCTTGGGTGTGCAATACCAAGCCGATTGGGCGATGGCTCGCGAGGCATCCACCTTGTCCGGGTTGGCCAAGTCAGCCATGAAGTCGGCCTTGGTAACTTTCACCTCCCAAGCCATCAGGTCTGACGATGCGGCCCGGGGGCTCATCGCCGCCGAAACGACATCCAGCCGTGCCTCGCAATGGAGCCCCACCTCCGCCAGGAACGTGACGTTTTCCCAGGTCATGCACCCGCGCTCCTCGCGCAGCCAGCGTGCCAGCCTACCGGCGAGACTGTGATGCACGTCGTTCCTGTCCCTGCGCTTGTCCAGCTGCTCCTTGAGCGCCTTGATGCCCAGGTCCGTGATCGCCAGGCTGCAGGTGGATGCGTAGATCTGGTGCTTGCCGTCCAGCGTCTCACAAAAGCAGAAGCCCGCCGCGATGAGGTCCAGATCCACGATGGTGAGTTCGGCCAGCAGTATCGGCCGCCCCTTCTCAAAGATGAAACGCAGCCGCCGCAAATGAGCTGGTTTCAACTCGTTGGCATCCATGGGGGTGATCACCACGGGGTTTGAGCAGGCCTCGCGCAACCGCAGTGTCCGCTGCGAAACAGGGTGCTCAGCCTCGCCGCCCAGTAAGGCATCCCCTTCGCTCGAAAGCGGCCTAGTCTGGGCTGACGGGGGAACGGGCCAAACCGTTTTCTCGCTCATGGTCCCTACCGGGTCACCATCGCCGCCAGCGCCTTCGCTGCGGCGTTGCGTTTGGCCTCCCCCTTCGAACTGGCGAAACCGGAGAACTCACGCTCTTTCCCGTCCGCATATACCGTCACGACGGCCTCGAAAATGGGAGGTTGGGTCTGTTTGGGTGCAATGCTGTATTCCGGGATGCGGTACCGGCCTTGCTGCGCCATCTCTTGCAACTCGCCCACCGGATTCTGCGCCCCGACAGGTGCTGAGGCACTTTGCTTCACCGCAAAATCCGCCTGCAGCACCGGCAGCAGCTCGGCGCATGCATTGGCCTCTGCCTGCTTCTTGGAGGTGGCCGTGGCCTGCGTCTGATACGGCCCCTTTGGTGTGTGCACCTCGACACTGGCCGTGAAGTAAGGCGCGTGCGATGGCCCCGTTGACTTGTGCTTAAAGGATGGGAAGGTCCATCCCATGGCCTGGCAGAACTCCAGCAGAGCCCCTTTCGGATTGGCGACTGCAACGCCTCCAACGTCCAGCGGCTCACCTTCGGGCTCCACCCAGCGCATGGGCGGGGTCTCGCAACCCAGCATCTTCGATAGGGCATCCAGCGCGGCGCCCTGCTCTGCATCCTTCTTGCGCGTCCCCTTGGCGCGGCCGGTGTACGGCGTGCCATCCCGCGAGATCCTGCACACCCCCTCGAATGCGGTGGCCTGCCCCGTCGCCTGAAGATCCATCGTCTGCAGCACACCAGACTGGCGTGCGTATAGCAGCACATGCATGACACGCCCTGGGCCTGCGCTCATCCAGTCCACAAAGCAATCGGCCAGATCGCGCGGCCACGCGGCCAGGGGCAGTTCAGAAACCAGCCCATCGGCCACCTTGTCGGACATGGTGCCTGCCTTCATCCGGCCCATCAACTCTTCCCGCAGCGTCACCGGCATCTGCTCCTGCTGGCTCGCCAGCTTGGTCGCCTGAACAATGATCTGATCCGGGGCCCCTTGCAGGCTGGCACGATCAAGCCTGTCTTCCGTCTCCCTGCGAAGGATTTCCTTGTGCCATGCAGAGGTCTCATCCTTGCGTTCAGTCAGCGTGGTGTTGATGCTCTCGCACATCTCTTGCAGCTGCTCTTGGTTGTACGGCGGCACAGTCCCATAGGTATAGGCCTTGACCTGGCGGACGTTGATCAGGTCGGCATACCGACGCAGCGGTGAGGTCCCATGGGCGTAGGCTGGCAGGGCAAGCCCATAGTGGCCATTGAGGGTCGGGGCATAGCGGGCCCGCCCCACCGACATGCCAACCCGGCTGTTGAGCGCTTCCGTATCCAATGAGCCCGTTTCCATCCATGCGCGCAGGGATTTGGCCAACTCTCCCGAGGCAGGCGCCGACAGCATGGGTTCGTGGTTTCGGTACACACCCGGGATGCTCTCGCGCGCCATGAACTGCGCCAGCTGCGCATTCGCAAGGATCATGAACTCCTGGATGATCAGGTGCCCCACCATGGCGTTGGCATTTGCCATCCGCACCAGCCGCCCTTCCTCGTCGGTCATCACCATGCGCTTCGCATCGAACAGGGCCAGAGCCCCACGGTTCACGCGCGACTCGAAAAGACCGCTGGCCAGCGCAGACGACAAGCGCAGCGCCTCCCGCAGCGGCTCGTCATCACCACCCATGCGCGTGGGGATTTCTCCATAGGTGAGCCTGTGAGTCACCTCGACCCTGCGGAAGTCCACCGCGAACTCCAGCACCTGGACGGAACCGGCATCGAGGAGGATGCGCAGCACCATCGCATCGCGCTCTTGGCCTTGCACCAGGCTGGACGCGTTTTCAGAGACATCCAGGGGGAGCATGCGCTTCACGGTCCGATCGCGCGCATAGATCGACGCGGCCAGGGCCTTGGCCTCCGCGTCCACCTTGCTGCCCACTGGCACCGCCTTCGATGGATCGGCAATCGCTACCAGCAACTCCACCTGCCCCCCTGGGAGCCCCCTGATGCTGAATGCATCGTCGATATCGCGGGTGGATTCAGAGTCAATCGTCACCAGGGGAAAGGCGGGGGCTTTTTGGGTCATAGGCAAAAAGGGTTGAGATAAATCGGGGTTGAACAGGCGCCAGCCCAAGGGCTGGCCGTTCCATTGAAGAATGGGGCGGGAGCTACGGGGCCTCGCCAGGGGTAGCCCCGGGCAATGGAGAGTTCTGCGGCTTGGTGGCTTGTTTGGCGCGGATGGCATCAAGCTTGGCCCAGACACGGGCCAACTCCTTCTCTCCGGCCTCGTGCATGTCGATGTCATGGGCACGGCACAGGGCCGCAAGAGTCAGCATCACCCCACCCGCCTCCTGGGCTGTTTCGCCCACGGGTCTCCCATAAACGTAGTCCACGAGCTGGTGTGCTTCTTCACAGGTGCAGCCGACAGCTTGCCCCAGCTCCAAGGCCTCCTCCAGCATGCGGTGCGAGCGCTCCAGCTTGTTTCCCGCCACCTCTGCCCCAAAGCACTCCAGCAACCAGGGCTCAACACGGCTCTGGAAGGTCTTCTCCGCCTCTGCGCCGCGCGTTGGGCGGGCCAGGGTGTCTCCGGATGGCTCGGTGTACATGCGGGGGCTCCTTGCTTTATGGATGGGTGTCAGGCTTTCGCAGCCGTCTTGGCAGCGCGCTGGCGCAGGCTCTCGATGGCAGGCGTTTTGTCAAAGTGCTCCAGCAGCCGCCTCTTCTGCTCGTCCAGCAGCGTGCTTGCTTGGATCAGGTCGGGCCAGGCGGCATAGGCCTTTTTCACGGTCTCCCGAACGATGGATGCGATCTTGGGCTCAGCGAGCCCCGGTACTGCATTGGCCAGATCACGGACCGTCGCTGGCGAAATCCGTTGGTGCTTGGGGCTGTCAGGCGTAAAGCGCAGCCCGTGCCCCTTGCCCTTCAGGTAGGCCGCATAAGCCACCACGTCGTAGGCCGGTGACAGCGCGGGGGTATGTCCATCCGCATAGAGCAGGCCGTAGTTCTTGCAGTGCCCGTCGTAGTTGCCCAACAGATCATTGACCACCAGGCGGCGGATCATCTCCTCGACCGCTGGCATGCCGAGCCCCGGGGTTGTCAACAGGACCAGCGCGATCGCAGCGTAGTTCGCGCTGGGATGCTCGTATTTCAGCTCGGGCGGGATGTTCAACACCTGGGCGAAGTCTTCGCAGTGGATGTGCTGAGCACCAGCACGGTCAAAGCGCTTGACGGCCAGAAAATGGGTCTCCTGGCCCAGCACGAATGGCTGGTCCGCATGGATTTCGGAGACGGGCGCCAGGGTCACCTCACACACCGTCACGCCCGCCTCGCTCGCCAGCCGCATGGACAGCTCCTCGACTTGCGGGAGCAGCGGGAATTGAACCGTGGGCAGCTTGGCGATGATGTGGACCCCGTTCTCGTCCTTGGTCCGCTGCACGTAGCGGCCGCCAGACAGCACGAGCGAGAGCTTGGGCTGGACCCCTGACAGCGATGTGGCCTCCGGTACCGGCATCGGCGTCACCGTCATTTCAAGGGCATCGTTGTTCTGGGTAACTACCCGCGCGATGCTCTCTTGGGTGTAGGTGGCAGGCTGGACATACACGGCGCCGGGTAGGTCCGTGCCGCACATGCTCAGGAGCCCGAAGTGGTCTCCCTTGGACAACTCGCCAATGCCCTCTAGATGCAGCCGCAATGGGCCTTCCGGCAGCATGTTCTGAAAGAACGGCGGGAGTGTTTCGCCTTCGCCATTGAAAAACGGCTGCTGGGCCGCTTCCATGAAGAACTTGATCCGTTCATCCTCCGTGTCGAGCACAGCGTGCTGGCTGAGCACCGGCATGTCGCCAGAAGTCCAGAACGCCTTGTCGGGCACAAGGCGGGTCATTGCTGTGCCACCCTCCCCATACTGGAAGAGCTGGCCGACGAATCGGCGGTCCTTGCCTTGCCCCAGGAAAACATCGAGTGCGCGGTACTTCATGCCTTGGAGTCCTTGTTTGTCCCATGGACGGCTGCGTTCCTGTGCATCGTGCTCAGGCGCTGTTCAAGTGCAGACCTCACGGTTCGCTCCGGAGTCCGGTTCGAGTTCTCGAAGGATGCAGCAGCGCCTTTTGGCATCAGCACCACCTCCAGCCCAAGGGCATCGGCCACAGCCATCGCATTGGATAGACGTGGCGACACCTTGCCATCGAGCATCTGACTCACCGCCAGAGGGGATAGGCCCGTCCTTTCGGCCAGCTCACTGAGCTTCATGCGATGCTGCTCTTTGGCTGCAGTCAGCGCATTGGAAAAATCCATGGGCGTTTTCATAATTTAAGTATAGATCGGCCTTAAAACTTAACTAAAGTATAGACCAAACGGCAAAAGAATCTATATAAAACTATGATCAGACAGTTAAATCTATAGTTAACTATAGTATTTAAGCGCTTTCAACCCAAGAACACCTCTACGGGGGTTGCATACGCAAGGCGAAGCGGGTGAAGCGGCAAACCGTCATCGGTGCGCCCCAGCGCCAGCGTCCGATAGCCTGCCTTGCGCACCATCCTGCTGACCTCTTGAGGACGGGCGAGCCCCCGGCCCAAAGCGCCCCAGGCCACCATGACATCGCCAGTGCCCATGGCGCAGGCCTGCAGGATCTTGGAATCGTTGTCGGGGCCGACCTGATACCCGCCCTTTCGCAGGTCTTTGGGGTCGGTGGCGATGTACGCGAAGGCATTGCAGAACACCATCCCGCCATACCCCATCCGCTCAGAAAATCCCCTGCCCTTGCGCGCTGTGGGATCGCTTTTGACAATCCCCTGCTCCGTCACGCGGCCTGCTTGCGAGGGATTGAACAGAATCCACGGCAGCACTGGCTTGCTGGCATCCCAGATGTGCACGAGCAGGTACCGAAACTGTCCGCAGGGCGAGAACTCACCGTAGAACTGCTCGGCCGCAGCCGCGCCCTTGGCCTTGGGCTTCTTGGCACTCATGCTGCAGGCCCTTCGCTTTCCTCATGGGGAACGACAGACAGGATCACCCATCCCTGCGCGAGCCCGTACCGCCCGCCCTCGAAGACACCCACAACGCGGCGCAGCACCTCCTCACCGGTGTACTGGAGTGGCTGGCCAGCAGCAACCTCGGCACCCGAATGGACGGTCGCACGCAGCCGCAACACATCGCCGCACTGGTACTGCCGGTCATCGACGCGGATTTCGAAGAGCTTACGCCCCGCGACTGTCTCCTGGAACACCGAGGCATCCGTCTTCAGGGTGATCACGCGGCCGGTGAGCGGCGCGTAGGGGGCAGGCACGGCTTCGGGGCGCATGTTGAGCGCCTGATCCACAGCGGCCTCGAATCCCTGCGGCGTGTCCGGGTGCCCGCGAACGATCTCGGAGAAACGTTCCCACTCTGGCGTTTTCTGGCCAGGGCCAATCAGGTGCTTGACGAACTTCCACCGCTGCACGTTCAGGGTGTCTGCCAGGCGCTGCGCACGCAGGTTCGCGATGGTCTTGTCCCGGAACGCAACGGCGCCATCGGCCATGGAAAGCCTGTCCGGTACCGTGAACATGGGGTTCTTCCAGACCTCATGGGGTGCGGTTCGGCTGTTGCGCCAATCTGGCTCACCGGGCGCAGGCTCACCAGCTGGCAGCACCTGCCGCACATCGCATTCGCGCAACTCCCACGCATCAAGCACGAGTTGTGCTCCGGGCTCCACCTTTCGGTGCACAGCCTGGGTATCACGCCTCACCAGCTCATAGGCGATATTGCTCTGGTCCGCATACAGCTGCCCTCGGAGCGCGGCCAAGGCGATGGAGCCGTCTTCGACCGTGGCGGTGTTGTTTTCGTCTTCCCACAGGTTCGTGGGTTCACCGCTCACGGTGTCCCACGCCAATTCGTTGTGGCGCACGAAGTGACTCCCCTCGGCATAGAAGGCCAGCGCCGCGCGCAGCGCCAGTCGCTCAAGAGCCCAGCTACCGCCATTCATCTTCTTGGCAATCAGCTGCAGCTCCTTGGCCGCTTCTCGGGGGTCGCAACCGTTGTCGAGCCAGGTGATCACCGGCTGCAGGGTCAGGGAGCACAGGGTAGATTGACGGCGCCCTTGCTCAAAAGCGGCCTCCACGTCGGCCTGCGTGAAATATCGCTGCCCATGAACAGTGTCGTCACGGGTGATGCCCTCGGGCAGGGTGAAGTGGGCTGGAGCAATCGGCCCCGCCAGGTCCGCACGCACGTAGGCGACCTCAAGACCTCCCTGCGAATCGCGGCACCAGGTCACATCCGACCCGCCTGGAAAGGCCTTCGAGCGGTCCTGGGGGCTCGCGTCCGGGTCCACCTGCAGCCAGATCTGTGCGGGAGCGCTGTGATCCAGCGGCCCGTAGGTAGGGCGTGTCGCTGGAAGTGAAAGGGTATGGTCTAAGGTCATGGGAAACTTTCCAAAAAATTTTGACGATGCGGGAAGGCTTTACGCCTGAGTTTTTGCTGAAGAGGCGCCCTGGTCCGCATCGAGCCATGCCTGAACCTTGAGATGAGACACGGAGGTTTGGGGCTCTCCAAGGTACTTTTCATGCTTTTTGACTTTGAAGCGGGCCTGCACACTGCGGCCCAGCCCACCGCGCAGGATGTCCTTGGGGCAAGCCGAGACGCTCCAGATCAACGAGTTCCCCTGGGGGTCGCGCAATGTCACCATGTGCATGAGGCCATACGGTGAGTTGCGCGGGAAGATTCGCTGAATCGTCAAGCGGCACTCCATAAACTGGCCCACAGTGCCCAGGTGGGCGGTACCAGCGGGAAGGCCCAGCTCCACAGGGCGGCTCAGATAGGACGAGACACCGGCAGCGGCGATGGCAAGGTGTTTTGGGTCTCTGCCCAGGTGTTCACCTTCCAGCAGTAGCTGGACGTTGCGATCAAACCCGTCCGCCCCTTCTTTGGCCGCATACCAGTTGAGGGTTTCGCGGGCGCAGGCCAGGTGCTCTTCGCGCTGTTCCTGGAACCGTTGAGAAAGCTCCCGGCTCCTAGCGCATTCACGCGGCAGACTCACTGCTGCGTCGTAGGTCGGCTGCATGTTTGATTCGCGCGCAAGCCGAGAGGAGACAAACCCATCCTTGGAGATGCAAAAGCTCACGTTGGCCAGGAACTCAAGGGTGTTCACCGTGTTGCTTCGTCCGGACGCGACGAGTTCGTCAGCGTCGCCGTCTGCCCAGGTCACCACGGTAGACATCTGGGCAAGGAAGAGCGCCACTGCGGGATCGACCCCCGTGAAGTCCTTCAGGCAGGACTTCCCCACCTGCATGTATGCGCCACTGTCCACGTCGCGAAGTAGATAGCTGGTGGCGCGCGACCGCTTCTTCTGGCAGTGCTCGCAGGTGATGGGGGCCTTGGAGCGATCCGCCAGCGCCTGGACATCTTTCTTGAGTTGCGTCACGCAAAACACGACATTGCCGCCGGGAAGTGCATCCAGCTTCCCAACCACCTGCCAGTTGCCCAATTTCACGATCGGGTACTCCAGCTGGATGCGCAGCAGCCTCACGACATGGGCATCCCCTGGCCGAGCGGGCACCAAGTACATCAGGGTCGAATCACCATCTTCGCCAAGCTCCTCGGAGCGCCGCTGATAGAAGGCGTCTTTCTGTTCCAGGACACGCAGCGCTGGAAGTCCAAAAGCGGCTGCTTTCTTGTTCAACGCGGCCAGCCGCTTCTCAAACTCTGCCTCCAACCCCGGGGGAACAAGCACCTCGCCACTGCCCAACGGGCCCTCATCTTTGACGACTGGGCGTGAGCTGGGAATCGGCTGCATGAGGCCTCCATTCATGGAACTTGGGTGACAATGGTTTTCAGAGGAAAACTCAGCTAAACACGTTGTCAATACACGTCATGTGCATACACAAGCTATGACGATGGTAGAACTTGGGTGCAGAATACCAGAAACAGTGCATATTTGCACTCACCGGTATTTTGTGTTTCACGCACCCATCCCATGAGCACTTTTCAACCCAACGATCGCGTCAACTGGCAGCACGAAACAGTTCGTCCCGATGCCGCAATGGTCTACGGTTATGGGATGGGATTGCCTATTCCAGCGAGGGTTGTGAAGCTGGGGGCCAAACGCGTGCAAATTGAGTTGAAGATCAAACGCCCCTACATGCGCAACTCGCTGTGGGACAGCAAGATCAAGTGGGTCGATGCCAGCGCCCTCTCGCCCAGGGTGTTGCCGTGCGCTGCATTCCACGAACCCATGCAGCACGTCCATGCGGGTTTTGTCCTGACGGGGTGGAAGCACCCCAATGGCCGAAGCCAAGTGTTCCCGAATGGCACGTGGTACGCGGCAGTGGATGGGTACACCTGTGGGGCTCCGTGCGGCACTGAGGAGCATGCCGTGCGGGATGCCTTGCACTGCCTTTTGTCAGGGGGCTACCGCACCTCCCTTCTGAGTGCCATCGCGGTGCGTGAGCACTGGATTGCCACCGCCCAGGACAAGGACGGCGCAGGCGCCGCCGAATTGCCCGAGTTGAATGACCGACTGACCAAAGTTGAAACTGCATTTCCCCCTGCTGATCCCAGGGCACACCAAGCGGCATGAGCACCAGACACCCATCGCCTCCTCCCACAGGGTGGCCTCCCGGCCTCCTGCAGGATGACTCGCGCCCTTTGTCCCGGTGGTTTGCAAGCAGGCCCGGGGCCAGGCGGCAAGTCCGCCTTGTCTGTGAAGAAATCGAAGTTGGAGCCACAAGCATGGACACGCAAAAGCCAGACACCATCCACGTCGTGGAAATCGAAGCGGCGATCAACTATTGGAGAGCCCGCAGTCCCTCGCCAGACGGTTTCACGTTGGCGCCTGAGCTGAGAGCCCTTGCGGAGGTCTACGCGTTGATGGCGATTCGCCACGCAACAGAGGCGGCCGTCAAAGGATTCCCCGCCAAGGCCATGGCTGCAGTCGAGGAGTACCGTGCCGACCAAGCCTCTACGCAGTAACGGCGAGAGAAGACAATTGGCACTCCGCCCGCACCGCACCCAGGACTCCAAATCTATGAACGCACAGCAGCAAGCAGCACTAGAGGCCGTGCTTCAAAAGTTCGACGCCCTGCCACTCGAATGCGACGGCATGACGCGGGTGGTGTCCATGTACCTGTCGCACGAGAACATCCCTCACACCATCCGGTGCGGGAAACTGGCCGTCCAGGGGGCTGGATTCATACCGCTGCACTACTGGGTGGCGTTTGCAGATGGCCGTGTGTGCGATCTGCGGGCGAGAATGTGGCTGGGGGACGCCGAGAACGTGCCCCATGGCCTGTTTCTGCCGAACGATGACCAGACGTACACCAAAGCTGCCGAGTTCCGAAGCACGCCCTACCTGGAAGTCCTTTTCTACATCCTGGCTCTGGCTCCTCTGGAGCACTTTCTCCAAGACGATCCCGTAAAGACATGAGTCCAACCGAAAACCGCCCCCAACGTCAGGCGCCTGTGGTGCTGAAGGTCACCCCGGCTGGCGATGAGCACCAGGTCGTCACGCTCAAGTGCGGCTCCAAGGCTTACCGCAAGGAGCCCTGCCCCGGTTGCCCCTGGCGCAAGGACAACACGGGAGAGTTCCCCGCCGAGGCTTTCCGGGTCAGCGCCAACACAGCCTACGACATGAGCACGCACCGGTTTTCGTGTCATGAGTCCGGTGCGGAGAAGCCGGCCACGTGCGCCGGTTTTCTGCTGCGCGGAGCCGACCACAATATGGGCGTGCGCCTGGCCTACATGCGCGGCGATCTGGTGGACGACGTGACCGATGGTGGCCACGAGCTTTTCGACTCCTACCGGGATATGGCCGTGGCCAACGGCGTAGACCCCGAAGACCCTATCCTGAAACCCTGCCGCTGAGCCCCCCAAGGACCCCAACTGAATGGCGATCGAAGAAATCAAGCATGAGTGCCGAACCTGCCACGGCACAACACTGACCAAATGCAGCAAGTGCCAGGGCACCAGGGATGTCCCATGCAGCAGCTGCGGGGGCCGGGGCTCCCAGATGGTGCGAGGAGAGCGTCAGGACTGCACGGGCTGCAGGGGCACGGGAAAGATCAAGTGCTACAGCTGCGGGGGGCGTGGAGGGCACAAGTGCACCTCTTGCCATGGCCTCGGGTTCAAAGTGGAGCGCCGGGTCCAACACGACCCTGAAGAGCTGCGCCGCACGCCTTCACGCAGCCCATCGGCTACGCAACCAACTGGTCATGGAGGGGGCCTGATCGCGGTAGTCAGCATTGGCCTGCTGGCCCTCGTAGCGGTGGCGGTAGCAGGTTGGTATCTTTTTCTCAGATGAGTCGAATGGCGCGCAGAAACAAGAACAAGCCCAAGCTGCTGGACGGCGCTCTCTCGCTGCTGGCCCACCTGCCCTGGTGGCTATGCCTGGGGCTTTCTGTCGTGAGTTTCGCCTACTTCCGAACCATCGACACCACGCCCAAAACCACGAACCCCGCCAATGCGGTGCAGGTGGCGGAGATGATCGAGAGCGGAGTCATGGGGGGGCTCGTCCTCGTGGCCCAGCACGCGCTTCCCATCCTTTTTCTGGCCGCCGCAGGCCTGTCGTTCTTTGCCCGTGCCCACCGCAAGGCACTGTTGCGCCGTGTGGAGCAGGCTCGAAGCCTTGAAGCGCTGCAACTGATGACGTGGCAGGAATTTGAGTTGCTGGTGGGTGAGGCCTTCCGCCGCCGTGGCTTCGGCATCAATGAGCAAGGTGGGGAAGGCCCTGACGGCGGTGTCGATCTTGTCCTGAACAAGTCTGGCAAGCGCTACCTGGTTCAATGCAAGCAGTGGAAAGTGACCTCCGTGGGTGTGGACATCGTTCGCCAGCACTACGGTGTCATGGCTGCTGCTCGGGCCGATGGGGGCTTTGTGATCACCAGCGGGCGATTCACTGACGCAGCACGCCAGTTTGCGCATGGCCGAGTGACCCTGATCGATGGCAGTGAGCTGTTCAACATGATTCAGGAAACCAGGGGTGGCAACCCAGGTGCCCCGCGCGCCCCAGCTCCAATCCCTGCGACAGTACGAGACACAGCACCGGCCGGCATGCCTGTGGATACCAACCCGAAGCCGGTGGAGTGCGCACCAGCTTGCCCCCGTTGCAACAGTGCCATGGCGCTGCGCACATCTCGCAAAGGACCGACCATGGGGAATCAATTCTGGGGATGCACACGCTTCCCCACATGCCGGGGCGTTCGCCAAGCTTGAGTGAAACAATCGCATCGCAGCCCCAAAGAACCCTACGCCCATGCCCGAACTCACCAGCGATGACTTGATCCAGTTGAGCGCCAATGGCGACACTGTTTGGGTGCACTCGCCCCTCGATGGATCGACCGTAGGGCGTTTCGACAAAAGGTTCGGCATGGACGCCCATACAACGGTCACGCAGCAGCTGGAAGGTGCCTCGCAGTGCCTTCACTGCACCCATGAAAAGCCGTCACAGCAGGACTGGCTCACCTTCTGCGAATTGATGGCCAAGCACCACCAGATCAAGGTGGACCCCAGCATCCTTCGCATCGACGACGACGGCCAGCAGCCAGTGTCGGCGCCAGAATCCACGTCCGAGGCCTCCGCCAGCTAGGCTGAACACACCCATGCCCATCACCAAGCCCGCAATCAAGGTCGAAGTTCGCGCCCAGCACCGCCAGGTGCTCAATGCATTCCTGGACGCCCGGGGCACACCGTTTCGCCGCCAGGACCTCGCGGCCAAGTTCTACCCCATGACCACCCCACGTTCGCGCGAACGTGCAGACGCGCTTGCCAAGAAGGTCATGGACGAGCTTGCGAAGGAAGGCAAGATCGTCCGTCACGGGCATTTGCACTGGGAGAAGACCTCGGCCAAGCGAACTCTGCGCAGCGGGCGCGAGATACCGGAGCTGTCCGAGCCAATGACCCTCACCCTCAATACTCGCTGCCCTGAAAAATGGGCGGCCGTAGACCTGGAAACGGGCGAGATCTGGATGGGTTCCGCCAAAAGTGGCTGGACCCGGCCGACTGCGCAGCAGAGCCAGGAACTGGGTGCGCTGCTCTCTGAAAAACGCAAGCGCTGAGAAGCTGACGTGAGTTCGCTCCTTAGAGGCGAACACTCGATCAGAGCCTCATCCCGTGGTCCAATGTCGGGCTATGGTTCCTGGACTGCCTGAAGCCGCCAAACACACCCACAGCGAGGTTTTTCGCGTGGATCCGGCGCACGCCCGCTACCCCCTCCTTTGCGAGGCCTTCTGGGCGCATCTAGGCCGCCTGGACGAGCACATCGCCGCCCCTCATGCCGACACACTGGGACTCGCGCACGGTGGGCACCTGCAGGTGCAGTGGTGGACGGACGAAACCGGTCAATTTTTTGCAGCCCAGGTGATGGACGCGCGAACAGGCGGTCTATGGGAAGTTTTCCACGTGCCAACTGGGGCTGGTACCCCGGTGGTGGGCCGCCGCTTGTGCATGGGCTCGCCAGCCGCACTGGAATCCCTTGATGCGCTCTGGCTTGAAGTCTTTGCAGACGTGCTGGGCGACCCTGCCCCCATCAAGCGGCACCCTGCGTTTGTGGAACTCGTCGCCGCTGGCACCAACCCAGCGGGCGTTGTGACCGTGCACGATGACCTGGCACGCATAGCGAAGCTGCAGTCGGATGTGTATTACTGGAGCCACCTTGCCAAAACCCTGGACAAGGCTTCCAGCGCACGGGTGAGCCCCTACTCCCCGCCGACCGAACCTGACGCTTCGCCAGAGGTACAGGATTCTTCAGCGGGCCCGAGGCAGTGGGGGCTGAAGGATATTGGCGAGTGGGCGCGGCTGAACGAAGACCGCATCATCATCATGCAGCGCGCGATATCGACCACCAAGCGCGGCAGCTACGAGAATCCCGCGCTTCTCTACGAGTGCTTGGAGCTGCTGGCCACCGAGTACACCCAGGTCAAGACTGGCCAAGCTGATCGCAACGCGTTCAAGAACCGGGCCGACTCCATGGGCGTTGAGTATGGGGGCTCGGTAGAGCCAAGTGTTGCGGGTGAGCTGGGAGACCTGTACTTCATACGCTGGAACGGTCGGCGCCAATTCCTGGACCAGCATCTCTCCAAAGGGAATGCTCGGGATCCACGGTTCTGCCTTCGAATCTACTTCCTGTTCTGTCCCGTGGTGCAGAAGGTCATCGTAGGGCACATGCCCACGCACCTTCCGACAGGCCGCTCCTGAGGTATCGCGATGGCAAAGCTCACCAAAGATCAAAAGCGCGAGAAGAAAAAACGCGAGGAGCGCAAGCAGAAGCTGCGCAAGGAACACGAGGAAAACAGGCACTTCAAGAAGGTCGATGGCTTGATGACGGCCATCACCATGGCCCTTGAAGGCATGGGCTCGCAGGAGGAATTGGATGCGGCTGTCCTGCGACTGGCGGGCGGCCAAAGCGTCGTCGCCAGTGAAAAAGAATCCCGCTTCCAGGGAGCTGCATGGGCGGAGGTGAAGGCCAGCACCACACAAATGGTCGCGCTGCTGCAGGCCGACGACACCGCCTACTACTCCGGGCTGGGGCTGCAAGGGCGTCTCTACCTCAATGGTGAAGGCAAGAAGCGGTTTTCTGTCTCATCCATGCCGATATTCGCTGTGCTCTCATCTGGTTGGGACCCACTGGAAGTGGTTGAAAAAACGGCCATCGAGCTGGATCCGGAGCCCACGCAAGGAGCCTACTTCTTTGGCATGGAGGCCCGTGATACGGCGGTGCACTTTGCCATCGCCTCGACCGCCGACCCTGAAGACGCTCCTGAGGTGTTTTTCGTCACCCCAAAGGGATGGCATCGCCTGGACCTGAGGATATGGTTTGAGGAACTCTGGCCATGCTTGGCCAGGGTCATGTTGGCCACCGACTTGGCTCGGGGGCCAACGGACACACAGTACGCGATCGCTCGCCTGGTGGAGTTCACAGGATCATCTGATCGTCCTCGCGAGAGGCCTTCCCTCGACGAAGACACGAGAGCCGCTGTCAGATCATTCGGGTCTGAGCTTACCCTCGAAGCGGAGTTGCTCGTCACTGCGGCCGAGGCGGCTCGCGCGAGACATGTTCATATGGCCAGCGAGGAGCAATGGGACGCCGGTTTTCAATCGCGACAGGACGAGATCGACGCCCTGGAGGCTCGGTGCCGGAGCCTGGAACGCGAGCGTCAAGCCCTGCAGCGATACGCCATGGATACCGCTGCGTCCGCCCTGCCCCAAGCGGAGCCCATGTCAGCCCTACCCTCCCCGGTCAAGCCGCTCCACGAGCGAATGGGCGCCCTGCTGGGTATCTAGCCAGTCCTTGTATTGCCGTGCCGCCAACTGTCAGGCGCGGGCCACGGGGATATCGGAGAGACGGGTGGTGTATTGGGGCGTCAATCTCATCTGGCGAGGGCCCCATGCTTGGGTAGCTGGGGCTCCCGCCCCGCCCATGAAAACCGCACCGCGTCCATAGCGGCGGTTGAGTCGGTCGATAGTGGTCATCAGCTCTGACCGGTCGCCCTCTGGCGAGTCACCAAGTTCAAGCTCCGCCTGGTGGACGCACGAGTCAGCCAGGTCCAAGAGCATCACGCCAGCCTTCTGCAACGCATACCCGGGCTCGTAGAAGCGGCGCACCCCAGCCCTCGCGGCCTGCATCAACAGCGCTGTATCGGCAGTCGGCCGCCGCAACGGGACCACAACCCCGCGCGAGAACTGCGGTGGCGGCCGAAATGGTGATGTGTGGGCGAAGACGTAGAGCTGGCTGGCAAAACTCCCCTGCTTCCTGAGCTTTTCTGCAGCCCTTGATGCGAATTCGCTCACAGCCTCCAGCAATGGCTCCAGTTCCGTCACCGGCCTCCCAAAGGACCGCGTTACAGCGATTTGCTTTTTGTCAGTCGGCACGTCTTCCAGCGCCATGCAGGATTGCCCGCGCAGCTCGTGCACGGTCCGTTCGAGCACCACGCTCCACCGCCGCCGAACGGTTGCAGGGTCCATCCTGGACAGATCCCACGCAGTGAGCACGCCGGCCTCCGCGAGCTGCGCGCCGATCTTGCGCCCTACCCCCCAGACATCACCCACAGCGGTCGCCTGCATGATTGCGATTTGCTCCTCGGCGCTGAGGGCTGCGAAGTTGCAAACCTGCGCCAGGTGCGCTGGATAGCTGCCTGGTTTACGCTCTGCATCCTTGGAGACGTGGTTCGCGAGTTTGGCCAGCGTTTTGGTTGGCCCTATGCCCACCCCGCACTGCAGACCAATCCATTGGCGGATGCGGGCCCGAACTTTGAAGGCTCTTTCGGTCAAGTCGCCTGGGATGCCGTCGCACACCCCAAACCCTTCGTCAATGGAGTACAGTTCTGTCCGGTAGCCAAAACCTGCTATGAGGCTCATCAGGCGAGTGGAGAGGTCACCATAAAGGGTAAAGTTGGCGCTCAACGCCACCAGTCCGTGGGACTCACACAGATGGGATATCTTGAACCAGGGGGCGCCCATCTTGATCCCGAGGGCTTTCGCCTCTTCACTACGGGCAATTGCACAGCCATCGTTGTTCGACAACACAACGAGAGGACGGCCTTTCAGGGAGGGTCGGAAGTTCTGTTCTACAGAGCAGTAGAAGTTGGACGCGTCGAAAAGAGCGAACATGGCCACTTCACCTACTGCCCCCGCGAAACCGCTTGATGGAAGCCGTCACAACACCCCAGATTTCGACTGTCTGGCCATCCTTCGGGACAATCTCAGGATAGGTTGGGTTCGCGGCCACCAGCTTCATGCGCCCGAATTTGAGCCACAGCGACTTGCAGGTGAACTCACCGTCCACCACGGCCACCACCACATCCTGGTGTGCAGGCTTCAGGGCACGGTTGACCACCAGCAGGTCGCCGTCAAAGAGGCCCGCGTCCCTCATCGAGTCCCCCCGCAGTCTCAGCAGGAACGTCGCTTGGGGGTGGGTCACAAGGATGGCCGTCAGATCCAGGCGATCTACATGGAAATCCTCAGCCGGTGATGGGAAACCAGCGCGCACCACGTCACCGCCGATGGGCAACACCAGGGGCTGGTTGGAAATCAGGATGGGCTGCGCACAGTGGTTCACACTGGATGAATATACAGCACTCTACAGAACGCGCAACAGCGCTGGTTTTTGACCGGAAGCAGACCGATATACTGGCCCACAAGTTGTAACAATCACTCCACATGACCCGCATCGCCCGCCATCCTGGCTTGTACGCCCTCCCACTGCTCGCCTCCCTGGCCCTGCCCGTCTGGGCTGCAGGCCCTGTGGGGCTCGGGTACCTCAAGATCGGCATGAGCAAGAGCGCGGTGGAACAGGGCGACCAAACTGGTGCGATCAAGCTACTCGCGCCCCTTCAGGAGCTGAAGCTCCCAACCAAAGCGCCGGTTGCAGATGACTACTATGCGACCCAGGCGGTACTTCCCTTCTCGCCCGACCCCGTGAAGCTCAGTCTGGGCTTCAAGGGGGACTCACTTTCCGTCATCAATGTGCAACTCCCCGACGAAGCCATGGAGACCAAAATCCGGCAGGAGCTGGAAGCCAAGTACGGCCCACCGAAGCTCGATGATGGTCGCAAGGACGAACAGTGCATCTACCGGAACGGCAACAGCTTCACCCTGAAGTCGGGAGTGATGTCGGTGCGTTGGAAGGATGATGAAACCTCGATCACCACGGATCTGAACCTGGTCCATTTCCAGTCGTGCCCTTCAAACCTCAGTAGCGGTATGGCCAGCACACAGCCATCTCGCAGCCTCTCGATTCAGCGTAGGCCCGCCCCCGCCAAAGCTTCAAGCGGTCTCTTCTAACCGCCTGGACTACCAGGCTCGGCAAAGCATCGTTTTGTCTGTACGCGAACTTGAAACCCTTGAACGGCTCTTCTATAGAGACCGCCTACGTGAGGCTCGATATGCGGCCCTAGCCGACGCCGAAGGGTTCGGAGCCATCTGTTTTGCGCTTGAATCGTTGGGACTGCGAGTCCACGGCAGACAGGAAGCTCTGTTCCTATACATGGGGTCGATTGAACGCTATGCGCGGCAGTCGCTGGTCCTGACCGAACTTGCCGCGTCGGAGCCCTCGCAATTCAAACCCTTTGCGGCACTGTATGGAATAGTTCTAACCGCACGCAATGACGCTATGCATACCGGTGCCTATGCAAGGCACGCAACCCAGGCAGCGATCGAGCTGTGCATCGGATTGGAAGAGGCACTAATGGCCGACGTACCTCGAACCGTGGGCAACTTGATGGTTTCCGCCCCCATCACCGTTGCGTCTTGGCAAACAGTCGCGCATGCGCGCCAACTCATGCTCATGCACTCGTTTTCCTTCTTACCTGTGAGACTCGGATCTACCTGGTGTCTCGTGTCCGAGCTGGGGCTCGCCAAGCACCTGAGCGGGAGCAACAACGAGAGAAAGACACGCCTGAGCCAATCAATTGAGACGGCTCATACCAACGGCATGCAGGTGATTGAGATTCAGAACAGCGCCTTACTCACGACGGACATGCTGGTTGGAGACGTGCTACATCGATCACAAGTACAAGAGGGACCCATGCTGTGGCTAGTCGTTGATCGCAACCGCCCGGAGCATTTGGCTGGGGTCCTATCGCCGTTCGAACTGATGTGACCCTTGAAGTCCGCGCAGGCGCTACTTCCCGAGCTGAAACCCTCGTCGTACCCAAGCGACGGTGTGTCCAAGTACGAAGACAACCAAGGGAACCGCGAGAATCCGAAGAAGGTAGTCGGGCAGCAGTTCCGCGATAGCTGCGTTGAATTGTTCGTCAGCCTCCTGGCGCATGCGTTGGACTCGCCCACTTTTTACTGCTGATGCGATGCGCAACTCCATGAGCGCCACCGACGAGGGGCTCAGCGTGGTAGTGCCGACCATGAACTCCATGCACTCGTTCTTGTTGACACCCGCGCCCAGGTAGGCGGCTTCGCAAATCGGGTCTGAAGCCATGTACCTTGCTTCCCCTGAAGGTTTGCGGCGTGCATCCTCTACTTCAGCCGTGGCACTGAACAAAGCCCGTGACTCCACCATTAACAGGTCCGGTTTGGCCGGGAGAAGAACCACAAAGCTGTAGATGGTAAAAGCGATCCACAAGACAGCGGCCACGACATACATCCGTAGCCACCCGTTGAGTCTAGGCAGTTTCATTTAGTGTTCGTTGATCAGGATCTGCTAGGGGCACGCAACAAGTAACAAGGCAGTTTACCGGCACGATCACCGCAAGGATGTTTGGCCTCATGCGTCACAAACGCAGTTCAAAGCACTGAATGCGGATCAACCTCGTACCGAGCTACCCATTGCAGTTGCGATGCGCTGACCTCGGCATTGATCGCCGTGCCCGCTGCACATTGTGGCGCTGCTACCCTGCCCTGGCCCCTCAATATCAAGTAGCTGCTGAGACGCTGCCGCTTTCGCCTGGGCAGCTCTGCTTATCCTGTTGTCACGTAAGACTGTTGCAGCCACGTGAGTATTGAACAGTTCCAGAAAAGTCGCGGCATCAATCTCAATCCGTCGCCCCTGGCGCGACTCTAGAGGCAAGTTCTCTATTTCGGCCAGCTGTCTACGCGTAGTTCTATCGAGCGATTTGACCACCGCCGACAATGACCCATACAAGGCACTTGCATGCTTGCGAGGCGGGGCCCATTCCTTCTCCACGTCCTGGCTTAGCGCCTTTTTTCCGCGTGAATTTGCATCTGCGAGCTTTCCGCTAAGGAAGTCGCCAGTCTTTGTGACCGTCAGAACGTCGTTGTCTGCAGCCTTTGACTTCCTTGAAACAGCAGCCATTTTTGATTGTTGAAGTCCACACAAAAGAACGGATGTGAGTCTAGTCGCACTGGAAATCCTGAGCAATGCGAATTTGCACGGCAGTGTAATTTTTGAGAACTCGTTACATCAACAGTTTGCACGCGAACGCTTGCCCTTCGCTCAGGATCGTCTCAGTCGTAGGAACTATAGTCTGCATACTCTTTCGCACTTAGCTATCAGTGCAGCAGTGCAGCAGTGCAGCAGTGCAGCAGTGCAGCAGTGCAGCAGTGCAGCAGTGCAGAACATCACCTTCCTTCAGTGCTTGTTTCACATAGGCAACCAAAGTGGTCCACGTCGAAAAGCCTCAGTCGAACAAGAAAAAATCGTCCCGTAGCGAGCGTCCGTCGTCGTCTGAATTCAGAGCAGAGGTCCATCGGAAGGGCTGGACATTCAAGCAAATTGCCAAGCGCTGGACGGTTTCCGAGACATACCTCAACAGGATCTGCCGAAGCGAACAGAGGCCGCCAAAGTGGGAAGACGCTGTTCGCGCCCTCCCCTACTTGACGTCCAGAGATGGATCTTCGTTAACGCAGGTTCAGTCGCCTCAACGGATGTCGCCAAAAGAATTTATTGAAGAGGCACAACGCAAAGGATGGAATCCTCGCGACTTGGCAGAACACTGGGATGTCACCCGTCCCTACATCAAACGCCTCGCCCATCGAGCCGATCGCGCTGTGCACTGGGATGAAGCATTGAGAGGGTTACCGTGCCTGGTGGCAATCGTCAATGGCAAAGCACTTACAGACACCGCCAATGAATGGCTATAACCCCATTTTCCACTTCCAGTGACCCGCTAGTGAACCGTTAGTGAGCCGCCAGAGCACCTGCGAGAGAGCATTCGTTCGATGAAGCACGCTGCCGTCCGACATCGCAACTCCGCACTGGCACTGTACCGCCAGTGCACCGCCAGTGCACCGCCAGTGCATCAATCGCAGCGAATCACTGCTCGCGCTGCCAGGCACACCACGGCAACTAGCCGCTCAAAACGATGACGTTGGTTGCCAGCCCACAAGAAGAATAGCCACCCCTGAAATTGCTTGCCCAGCCCCCCCCCAGAAGCTTAATCGTAAGTTTGCAGCCCCACACCAGATTCGATGGATAGCTAGACGACGCGCGATTCCTTCTTTGCTAGAACGTGACCCGAACACTCAGGTCCGAACCGCGTACGACCACAACCCCAACATCTTTGACCGGTTAAAGAACACCATTGCAAACTCACAAACACAGTGTGGGGCCAATGTCACCGACCACCAAACCACCGCAGACCACCTCCCAGAAACAACCATCTGCATCTGGATACCATCTACAAGATAGAACTCATTCCCGCAAGCAAAACCAACACCCCAACCCCCATCAGGCGCAACAACTCCTTTAACCGGTTAAAGAACAAAGGAAAACCTCAGAATCACCCACCGACACCCGTCACAGGACCGAGATTTCAATCAGCAAGCACCCAGGTGACACCACCCTGCCAACGACAAATTGACCAACGTAGCCAACCCTAATAGCTATGCCCTAAGACCGATTTCTATCCCAAAAAACTTAAACCGGTTAAACGAATTGCATGCCAACAACGTACACCTATCGCACCCATCTCTGAGACATGTCAATCAGAAAAACTTGATAGCTTTAACCGGTTAAAGATCAGTCAAGCGATCCAAGCCACTGAGCGCTATCCATCGAACCTCCCAGGTAGTCACGACGAGTCTCACAGATTCTTTAACCGGTTAAAGCTTGAGGGTCACGGTCGTTAAGTCACAACCGACAGTATTCAAGGGGAAGGGGCAGTGAAGTGCAAGATGCAGACTGAGGCTGATGCGCCTTTAACCGGTTAAAGACTTGTCGGCTTGTGCCCCCTTTAACCGGTCAAAGAGATTCTCACCTGTGCCGTCTTTAACCGGTCAAAGACATCGTTGTTTGAGTTGTGCAATGGGCAGCATGGGAGATCATTAAGGATTGACAGCATAGACTCATTCGGAAAATAATTAAGCACAGGAGGTTCTATGGCTGAGAAACAAACCGCAAAAATCATCACCATCTTCAATCAGAAGGGTGGGGCTGGTAAAACGACCACTACCTGCCAAATAGCTGGTACCTTTGGTCATCGAGGTTACGACGTTCTTGTAGCAGACCTCGATAAGCAAAATTCCGCATCCAAATGGGTAAGTGCTGGCGAGGATGGCCAGTTCCCTGCGAGCTTGTGGTCGGGGCACATGTACAAAGGGAACATAGCCACTGAACTTGGAAAATTAGCAGAAAAATATGAGCTAATTTTTATTGATTGCGCACCCGCTGTTGATCAGCCTGGCACCTGGGCATCTCTACTTGTCAGTGACCTCGCGGTCATCCCGACGAAGCTTGGGCCAGCTGACACGGATGCATTGCACGATGCCTTTGAACTAGCAAAGAAAGCTCGACGCCAAGCTGGCTTTGACTTCCCCGTGCGGGTTCTAGCAACGGCTTATCGCAAAGCTCGCTCAGATGAGCGCCTTGCACTGGAGCGACTTGCTGTAAACGACGCCTACCCGGAATTCCCGGCACTGAAAACATCATTGGCTGACCGTCTGGCTTTCACAAGATCAATGCTGTATGGGGCCACTGCCCACTCAATGCCTAAATCCAATGAGGCGATAGCCGAGCTGGAATCAGTGGCCGATGAAATAGCAGCCCTTCTTGGATTGCCAAAGAAAAAGAAGGCCAAATAAGGAGTACCGCCATGGTCACACCAAAAAAAATACGGCTTGACCCTCAAGCCGCCATGAATCGTCACTTCGCACGGTCCGCTACGACTGCGCAAGATCGGTTTGCGCGCGCAGCAGAAACGATTTCTCGCGTGCCGACCGGTTTGTCCCCGGATGAGCCTGTTGCCGATGAGACCGACGCAGGGCATCAATCCGCTGGGGCTTCACAAAAACCTGTTGTTCACGCAAAGGCAGACGCCTTCGATTTGTCGCAGTGCGTTCCTGGCGCAGTGGTACGCGTTCCGTTCCACTTAATTGACCTGAACCCTGTCGGCCCACGTCAAATCTACAGATCAGAGGAAATCGACAAGATTGCACAGACACTTGTTGATGGCCAGGATGATGCGGCCCACGGCTTCTTGAGAGGCGAGCGCGTCGTTCTCATTGACGGAGGCACGCGATATCGGTCGGCGAAGATATCTGGAGTCGGTTTCCTCGATGTGAAGTTTGAAGAGGCACCACAAGGCGATTTGGACCTCTATCTGCGTGCGCGCCGGTACAACGACCAGCGATCGCAACCTTCCGTGATTGACCATGCGCTCAGCTTGCGTCTCCTGCTTGACTCCGGGGCTGTGGGTAGCTCGCGAGAGCTGATTGAGAAGGTTCCGGACCTGAATGGGAAGGGGCGAATGGCCGAAGCCCAGGTATCCGTTTACCTGCGCATCGCAAGAATGCCTCGACACATTCTGGAGCGGATGTCCGAGAACGCCACTACTAGCCAACTAACGGTTCTGTACGCGATCAGCGAAATCTTCCCAAAGGATGAAGATCCGACCACCGAACAAATCGATTTGGCCGTCCAGCTGATCGAGGAGATCAAGACGAAAGACTTGACCAAAAAACAGGTCCAGGACCTGGTGAAGTCGCGCGTATCAAACGAGCGCCAGCATCGTGAGCGCAGCATACAGCAGCCGATTGCATATGGCTCCTACAAGGGACACATCAAAGTTTTCGCCAAGCGAGGACAAATCGACCTTTCCCTAAAAGGGGTCGAGGAAGAGAAGCTACCGCTGCTGCAGCGTGAGTTTCAAGCCCTGATCGAACGATTCACAACTGAGCAGCGATAGGCTGCAGATAGCTGCGATCTAGAGCAGGGGAGGGGCGTCTCCCCTGACTTCATGCCTCAAACGCCACTCCCACAACCTTAGCCCATAAAAGCTTGGAGAATGTTGCTCTATATGCGACTGGGCATCATTGGAAAGCAAGCGCTCACATGCAGAGGCAAAAGTCACCACTCATGGGAGCGGCTTACCACTGGAAAGGGCCAAAAACGGGTTTGAAAAGAGACCTATGAAGTCGCATATGGTCACCACTCATGGGAGTCTGAGCCTGATGAGCACCGTCTAAGGGCTGAGAAACACAAAATTCACTCCCATAAACGTAGCCCATAGTGGGCAGAAGGCTTGGACAGGCCACTGAAACAAGTCGTCAAAGGGAAATGGCGAGAGAAAGGTCCCATAGATGGTGACCTTCAGTCAACAGAAGCCACCTTTCGCTGTCGAATAGTCCCACAAACGGTGACCATAGTGAAATGGACGGCGCATCAGGTGAGACTCCCAGAAACTTAGACCTTGGGGATGCATTGAGGCATCCCATATCCATAGACCAATCTGGGCACACGGGAAAGAAGAAGGGTAGAAGAGAGGGGCCGAAAACCGCACCACCTAAGGAGGATCAGCCGTCATAAAGGGGGAGGGTGGAATCCCATGGAAATAGTCCATGCTGAAAGGCTGCGGCTTGGACCAAAGCCAACAAGACCCATAGACGTAGACCATTGCAACTAAGCAAGCAGGTAGAGTCCCATGAACGTAGACCATATCGGCCTGGTCTATTGAAGATGAAGAGCACCCACAGATGTAGACCAAAGTAATGCGATGGTTACAAATCAAAAGTCCCATATCCACAGACCTTAGGATGGTCTGTGGATATGGGAAGTGGACTGATCCCATATCCACAGACCTAAAGTCCCATGGATGGTGACCTAACTCCCATATACACAGACCCAATAGCCCATGAATGGTGACCACAAGTCCCATAGGTATAGCCCAAATCGGCTGCAAAGCCGCGCCAATCCTAAGTTTCGCGCTCCTAAATGTATTAAACACGAAAGTGTTTCTTAAAGAAGGAAAGCACGTGAAGCGTCATTTTTTCTAGAAAACCAGAAAACCAAAAGCCAAGCTATGGTCTATTGATCAATGCCCGCTTTAGACCATAGAATGCACTTCCATGGCACGCCAAATCAAGGTCACTCAACAAACTGAAGGACAGATCCAGCTCTTCAGACTCCCTGAAGTACCTGAACCGTACAAGAAGGCCGTAGAGGTTCTGCACAGCAAGCCGCGTGCCCCCATGTCATTGATGCACCGCAAGCTGCTCAACGCATGGCTCAAGAACGCTGTGGAGTCCAAACCAGACAAAGAGGGTTGGTGGTCCCTTCCAATCGTCGAGATGTCAGAGAGCATTGGATTCGACTCGAACAATCGCGACTACCTCACGTCTTCTGCAAGAGACTTGATGACGATGGTGTTCGAGTGGGACATCATGGCCGAAGTGCAGCGTCGCACCTTGTGGAAAGCGTCGGTACTGTTCCCAGAAGTTGAAATCACATCCGGGCTGATTCGATACCAGATCAGCAAGCAGGTCCAGGAAAAGGTTCTCAGTCCAGAGATTTACGCGCTCATCGACCAAAGAATCATTCGTCAGTTCAGACGAGGCACGTCAATCGGCCTGTACGAATTCTGCATACGCTATCAGCGCCTTCCCAAGACACCTGAAGTTCCGTGGGAAACATTCAGGGACATGATCATGGGGACCTCAGCTGACGCCAAGTCATACAAGCAGTACAAGGTCTTCAAGGACAAGGTGCTGAAGCCGGCGATAGCTGAAGTCAACACAGTGGTTGAGTTAAAGATCGAACTTCAGGAGACCACGAAGGGCAGGAAGGTGGTTGGACTCTACTTCCTCATCGTTCGGCCTGAGACCCCACCCGCAGAGGAGTTTAGTTCGCCAGACGAACTCACCGATACGGCGGCGATGGTCGCACTCGGTATCCCGCAGACGGAAGCTACAAAACTAGCGAAGACATACCGCCATAACGAGATATCTGCGGCAATCGATTACACGCGGAAACGAATCGAAGCCAAGAACATGGACAAGCTGGAGAATCCAGCCGCGTACCTTCGGCGAGCCTTGGCCGAAAAATGGGGAATTGTTGAGGGCCAGGCGCCCACAAAAGCAGTTTCGAAGCCTGCTGCGAGAAAGAATCCGGCCCCAGATCAAAGCCGCCTCCAAGAGGCCTGCTTGGCGCAGCGCGACAAAGAGGCGGAGGGCTACTTTCACGAGTTGGATCCATCAGAGCAGCAGATGATGGTGGACGAGTACAACGCGCAGCAGGAGGTTGCCTCTCTGAAAATCAAAATTGGCAAGGGTAAGGCCCATGGAAAAGCTGCTACCGCGACCTTCTATAGATGGCTTGCTCAGAAGACTTGGGGACCAGTTACACCCGAGCAACTGTTGGAGTACGCAAACAACCTGCTCTTCGGCGGGAAGTCTTCTTGATCTGACTGGCGTATGCATGAATCCGAATCGATCAATCGAAACTGCTATCGAATGATGACGATGAACTTGCAAAGCTGATGAGAAATAGCACTGTCATAAAAGTCCATTGCCTGGGTACAATGCTGTGATTCATTGAAATGCATGGAAAGCGCAATGACAGAAAAAAAATCATCTAAGGAGTTGCTCGCCGAAGCAGAATTGCTCTTCAAGCAAGCGCAGGAAGTACGCCAGCAGGAAGTCGCAGCGATCATTGCAGACATTAAAGAGCAGATCAAAACTCATGAATTGAGGCCTGAAGACCTCTTTCCAGGAATTTCTAAGACTCACACGAAGGCGAATGGTCGCCAAAAGCGTGAGCCTCGATATCGTGGTCCTAACGGACAGACCTGGGGAGGAGGATCAGGCCGAAAGCCCGATTGGGTGCGAGAGATCGAGGCAAAAGGCGAAAGCATTGATAAATACCTGATCAACAAGTGATCAACCAAACGGCGTCGCAATGACGCCTTTTTTTTGGCCATCGGAAGGATGGCACCTCATCCCCGCGCAAGGTCAGACGAAGCCGCTATCCAGGTTGTGGGGACGACCCAGGACGCGGCGCCAATCGCTGCCACGACCCTCAAAGAACCTCATTTCGAAACACGCCCGAAGGCGCTGTTTTTCGAGGGGGTTTTTTTGAGCCCGGTTGATATTCTCCAGAGGAATGAGAGCACTGGAGAACGATGTGTGGCTGTACGAAGGTCCGCCAGATGAAATTGGGTTGAGCGTTCCTGACGCTAGCCCAGAGCAAGGCGGCTATGTCATTGTGTGCGAGCTGCAGAATTCCGAGCTGCGCATGTTCGCAACACGCTTCCCTACGAAATGCGTGAACAACTGGAACAGCAGGTCAGACCGATTTGCTGGACAGAAGCTGCGCCATGTGATGGTGTCGGTACCCCTCATTCCATACGAGCGCGCGAAAAAACTGCTCATTCAAAAGATCGCCCAAGAACCATCACCTGATGAATCGAATGGGGAACGCCAGGTTCCAAGTGTCATTGCGACGGTGAAGAAACAGGCGGAATCGATTTTCAGGGTCCGAAGCATCGAGACAACGAAGGTTGCAGGCTACTTGCAAGGCGGGGCATGAAGCAAGAGATCTTCGACTTCGACAACCCTTGGCGTCCGATCTACGAGGCGCCGCAGGCCATGGGGTGGATTGGGGCGGCAATAGGGTGTGCCGCGACTGGTGCATTTCTTCCGCTGCCAACGACATTCGCGGCGGTTGCTGCTGGCACGTGTGCCGTAGCAGGCGCGTATCGTGGTGCCAAGGCGTACAAACGACGTGACGTAAAGGCGCGGGCCACCAATACGACGAAATCGTTCATCACGGTCGATGAGCTGATATCGAAAGCTAAGAAGGCGGCCAAAACTAATGAGCTTTGGCTCGGTCAAGGTTTCCAATGGACCGATATCGAGGCGAACACCATGCACTCATTACTGGGTGGTGGAGTTGCTGCACAACTGGGTCGTGAAGCCACGGCCAAAGACGGTGCCTACTGGTTGCATGGGCTAGGCAAGGAACAGGACGTGCTCATCGATATGAGCATGCTCGACGGCCACACCCTCATTACAGGCACTACTCGCGTGGGGAAAACACGTTGCTTCGACTTGTTGATTGGCCAGGCGATTGCAAGAGGTGAGCCAGTCATCATCATCGACCCCAAGGGCGACCATGGCCTGGCAGCAAATGCGAAGCGCGTATGCGAAGTCCTGGGACAGTCAGAACGGTTTGTTTACTTTCACCCTGCGCACCCCGAGAAATCGACAAGCATTGACCCTCTTCGAAACTGGAACAGAAAGACAGAGCTTGCGAGTCGGGTTGCTGCACTGATCCCGTCTGAAACAGGTGCTGACCCCTTTACGGCCTTCGGGTGGAAGGTCATCAACGATATCGTTGGCGGCCTGATTGCCACGGGCAAACGGCCGAACCTGATTGAGTTGCGTCGCTACATCGAAGGTGGGCCTGACGAGCTACTGCTCAAAGCCCTGCGGGAGCATTTTCGGCGCAATGTCCCAGACTGGGAAGGAAAGTCGGCACCCTATGTGAAGAAGTTCTCGAAGGAGCCAGTCAAGGCCTACATCAGCTTCTATGAGGAGGTTGTCATCCACGAGCATCCGAACGTGGACCTCGGCGGCCTGATATCGACTTTCCACCACGACCGTGACCACTTCGGGAAGATGGTGGCATCGCTGATCCCAATCCTGTCGATGTTGACCAGTGACCCATTGAAGGATCTGCTCTCGCCAGACTTCGAGATGGGCCACGAGAAAAAGGTTACCGACTTCGCGCGAATCATCAGAAACGACCAGGTTTGCTACCTGGGATTGGATAGCTTGGCGGATGCCACGGTTGGCAGCGCAATCGGCTCTATGTTCCTTGCGGACATGACTGCCGTCGCGGGTGACCTCTACAACTATGGGATCAAGTCCAAGAAGGTCGTCAACATCTTCGTGGACGAGGCGGCTGAAGTCATCAACGGACCGACGATTCAGCTGTTGAACAAGGCCGGTGGCGCGGGCTTCCGAATGTTCATCGCCACACAGACATTCGCTGACTTCGCGGCTCGTCTTGGTGATGAGAACAAGGCACGCCAGGTGCTTGCCAACACAAACAACAAGATCACGCTGCGTGTGCTGGATGCAGAAACGCAGAAGTACATCTCTGACGGTATCCCAAAAATTAAGGCTAGAAGCATGTCAGTCAAGTACGGGCATGGCATCGATGCCAACGTTCATGACCCTTACAGCGCGAGCTATCAAGAAGCGGCAACCCTGGAGGAGGCGGATTTGATACCGGCTGGGGTGCTAAGCGAACTTGCGCCATTGCACTACTTCGCAAGGCTTTCGGGTGGCAAAACCATCAAAGGCCGCTTGAGCATCCTGCAGGTAGAGGAGTAGGGCATGGCCACCAGTCAAAAGGAGAACAAGCACTCCTTCACGTCAATCGCTTTGGTGATCGTAATCTTTGGCGGGATGGCTGCATTGGCACTCATCCCAGTTGAAGTCTTCCAGATGGTTCGAATGAAGGAGCAGGAACAGATCCAGTCCTGGCTTGGTCAAGAAACCGACCTGTGGATCATGATGAAGATCGTTCACCTACTGCAGTGGGCGAACAACGAGGCTTCAGGCTCACTCGACATGATGCAGATCAGTGGGAACGCCAAGATTGACGGGTGGATGGCGCAACGGCTTCATGCAGCGCTTATCTGGAGCCATGTCGTCTTCTATAGAGGCGGCTTCATGCTGATGTGGGGCGTTTTCGCAATACCGCTCCTTATCGCCATGTACATGGACGGTCACTACCAGCGCGAGAAGCGCAAAGCAATGTTCTCTTCCCAAAGCCCGGTCATGCACAAGTACGGCATCGACATGATGAAAGGGGCTGTGGGAGTCCTGATCCTTTGGATCTTCATTCCGTGGCACATCACCATGTTGATTGCGCCACTCATCTATGTCTCTATCGGGATTGCGGGGTGGCTATGGATATCGAATATGCAGAAGCGGATGTAAAGGTGAGCAGGAGCATCACACCTATACAGGTGGTGTCGGAAAACTTTCGCGCCCAACCCATTGTTGAGGCGGGCCGTGGCTACAAGGTCAAAGGACTGGAGCTGCTCCACCGCAAAGCACTGCGATACGGGGACACGAAAGCAATGCTGGACGTGGACATCAAGGCCGTGGAGAACGCCGCAATTCTTGCGCGGGAGTACGGAGCAGGCTGGCGGATCCATTGCAATGTCGAGATCAGCTCCCTCATTGACACCAGGTGGATGGATGCCATGGCTGGAACAATGTGCCCAGGCGTGGTGGTAGAGCTTGTGGAGCGTCATCAGCTACTGTCGGATGACAGGGTTCTTCATAAGGTCCACTTGATGGTTGATGCCATCCGTCGATACGGTGGGACGATTGCTCTCGACGATGTAACGGGAACGCCACTAGAAATGGATGCAATCCGGACAATGCGGCCAGAGATCATCAAAGTCGAACGATCTGGGCGGATTGACAGGCTCAAAGAATGGACTGACTCAACTCTCGTGATCGAGCGAATCGAGTCGCACGAGCAGGCAGCACAGGCAAAAGACCTGGGCGTCGATGAGCTGCAAGGATACTGGTGCGATGTTCGTGCCGGTGCTGAGATCCCGGTAGCTCTGACTCCCCCAGGAATAGCCTTCTTTGCAAGCATGGAGTCAATGCGAAAGGTCGCCTGAGGGCGACGCGCCGTTGGCAATAAATACCGGGCCGTTGCCTCAGCGCTTCAGTTTTTAGATTCAGGCAACAACGGTTGCTAACCCCAAAAAAACGAAATGCTGCTGAGGCTGTCGTTTTTCGAGGGTCTTTTCCAAGGACGAATCCCTAGCATCGGAGGGATGAAAGTCTGGTTATTTCTTACCCTCTTACTCTTCTCGCTCCTGGCCAAAGCGGCTTGCTTTGACGAAGCCGCAGAGCGCTACAAAGTCCCCGTTGAGCTGTTGAAAGCCATTTCGAAGGTCGAGTCGAATGGCAATCCAAATGCCCGCAACACGAATACCAACGGTTCGACTGACATCGGGCACATGCAGATCAACAGCAGTTGGTTGCCGACGCTGGCCAAGTACGGGATCGATGAAGCAAAACTTGCTGACCCATGCATCAACACGAACATCGGTGCGTGGGTACTGGCGCACAACATCGCGCGTTATGGCCTGACCTGGCAAGCCGTAGGAGCCTACAACGCGGTCACCCCCTCAAAGCAGGATGTGTACGCGCGAAAGATTGAGAACGCGCTCAAGAAGAAGGCAATGAACTGAATCGTTCAGTTCGAACCTTTGATTCCCCCATCACGATCAATCCCAAGCGGGAGCCAACTATGAAATCAGTCACGTCGCTCAAGCATATTCCGTTCGCCATTCTCTTGGCGTACGGCATGACCCATTTTGGCCTTGCGCAAGCCGCCCTGGTTTCGGGGGCGTGCCTGGTGAATGACATCAACGTTTGCCAGGACCCGAACGCGACGGTACCTGCGGCTGGGATTTTGACCATCCGTGGGTACGCATTCGATATGGCCTCGGGTGATCGATTTGTTGAGGGAGCCGGAGCCTACGTTCTTGTTCGTAACGAAGACACTCTTGCGATCTACAAACTGCCCATTCAACGGTCAGAGGCACGGCCGGATGTGGTGGCAGCTTCCATCACCGGAACCATCACTGCATCGCAGTATGAAATGGTGAACTCTGGATTTATTGCCCAGGTCTTCATGGCATCACTTCCACCAGGCCGATACACGGTCCAGGAAGTGAAAGTGAACATGAAATTGAGCGGACTCACGAAGCTGCCGATTGAATCGGCCAATGAGCGTGCTGCGTTCAACATTGGTAGTGGTGACAGCCCATTCCGGTTGATCAAGACAGACGGTACATCCGTGCCGTTGAGCATGGGTAAAGCAAGCAACGGTGTGATCCCTGCAACCGGATATCCAGCTTTGCGAGATGGCACGTACCAGGTGCAGGCGGCATTGCCAAGTGTTTCTGGTCCACTGCTGAAGACAGTGGACTTTGTGTACAAGCGTCCGGTTCTGGCCGTTCCTGTATCGCTTCCAATAGTCGAAGACTTTCCAGGGGTCACAACCCGGATGTCTCCAACGAACCCGTTGAACAACCGTGCGCTTGACCTGACAGCAGTTCCAGTCGTGGTTGAAGACGTGCAGGGGACAAACACCAAGCTGAACGGCGAGCCACTCGAAGTAGGCAAAGCCATTGAGTTGCCGCGCCAGCAAAGTGTTGCGGGGGTCTATCCACTTTCGATCCGAGACGACGGAGATGTAGAGCAGCAGCAGACGGTAAAACTCTGGGTAAACCTTCCAGACGCTCCCAACATCAACCTCGTTTCAAACCGATGGAATCCAGCTTCGAAGATCTCGGTCACGACTTCGAAGGCAACAGCTGCGATCAAGGTGGAAGATATTGATGTCGCCGCGAAACTGGAAGGCGGGTCTACCGATACGTGCCAGACACTATCAATGGTACGGCCTGACTACATGTTGTCCCAAACATCAGGTGTCAATTGCGCCATCAAGTACGGAGACCTTCCAGAAGGCCTCAAGTACAACCCGTACGCGGCAAATGCGCTGCGCGGGTCGGTTCCTGTTGTCGGGCCCAATGTATTCGACTACACACCTGGGGTGGTGTACACAGATCCCGCAACGCGAAAGACAGCGTTCTACCCAGTCAAGACTGGCAGCAAACAAATTTCGATAGCAGGGACAACCCCTGCACCAATCCAGTTGGCGTTCAAGAACGACAGGCTCCTTGACGGGATTTACTCAAAGAACGCCGCGCAGTACCCCGGCAAGTTCTTTGCTACTGTCGATCGCGCGCAGCCGCGCACCTTGGGGGTGATGAACGTAAAGGGCGGCTACCGTGAAATCATGACCAGGATCACCTATCCTGGTACCGAGAACGTCAAAGAGGTGTACAGCTCCATTGCCGATAGCAATGTCGCTCTGCAGATGCAAGCGGACGAGCCGTGGCGCACCTACAAAGTCAAGGTGGAGTCTTGGTACCAAAAGGCGCCCGAGTTCATTACCACCGAAGAGATGGACTTCGTTGGGGTACCTCTTACGCCCATCGTAGATCTCGAAAAGGCATTTGCATCTCACGATAAGGCGGACACGGTAATTTCCGGTCAACTTGGTCTTTCCAAGGGCCAGTCGCTGGTGTTCGACCCTGCTGGCATGGGCGCGTGGCAGGTGTTCATCCGCGAAGAAAAAAGCGAGACCCCGTTGGGAACGCCTGTTGCTGTTGGCGCAGATGGCACCTTCAGCATCAACCTTGGTCGGCTGAGTGCCGGAACTCGCATCATTGTTGCGGAAGCCAAGATGGTGGACGGGACAGGTCTCGTGTCCAACAGCTCTGTCGTGAGTAAGAGCAGGGCATTGGTCACCGCAGTGGGTGACACGATCGAGGCCACGCTAACCGCTCGATCCTTGAGTGGTAAGGCGCCATTCGTACAAACGATCAATGCGAACCTCAAGAACAGCAAGATGCTCAGCAGTGTCAAGGCCGTATCCTGGGAGCGTATGAAGGATGACGGGTCTTGGGAGCGCCTGATGCGCAACGAGGCGACTGAGTACGTTGGCGTGAATTACACGGCGACTCTTGCTGACGTTGGGAAGGCAAGCTACCGCGCTGTGTTGACCAACAAGTTCTCTGGCGCTGAGTACGTTACGGAGCCAATTGCACTGCAGGCATTCGCAGTGCCATCGTTCAGCATCAAGGCCCCTGGTGTGGTGCAGGTAAACCGTCCTGTCACATTGGAGGTGCAAGCCGACGAGGGCTTTGATGCAGCATTCACCTGGAAAATGGTCACCTCAAGTGGCTTCACGGAAGTCAGTGCGGACAACGGTAAGACGTTCAGCTTTACGCCAACTGAACTGAAGAATTATGTGATTGAAGTTTCAGGGCGCTCTGCAAATGCACCAGACAACCCTGCAGCGATCGTTACGAAAACGGTCGGTGTGAAGGCCGTCAATCCTCTTGCGGCCCGAGCCTCAATCACTGGCCCCACTTATCTCGAAGCGGGTAAAACGTACAGCTACAAGGCCACCATCAATGACGTTGTTCCCACTGGTTCCAGTAAGGCCTACAAGGTTCTCGGCTACTGGATGCTCCCTGATGGAACGCGCGTCGATGGGACTGAGCTGAGCTTCACGCCGCGCACAGGTGACACAACCCTCAGCTACTACACCTACGTGGAGGGGTATCCTGAAGAGACGACGGTGGCAACCCTGGGCTTCAAGGCCTGGACCTACACCTGGCCAACGAACTGGAGAATTCGCCTGCAGCCAACCCTGCTGGACGTTCCCGCCCAAGTGAAGTTTTTCGTCGAAGCGCCTGACTTCGATCTGAAGTCACTCAATGGCGAGCCGTTGACATACACATGGGCACTTCCGCAGGACGTTACAAGAACGTCGGGTGCTGACACGGCTGGCACTTTGACGATCTCCAAGAACGGTACCTACCAGATCGCAGTGCAAGTGGCCGACACCCGAGGCAACGTTGTGAACGTCATGTCTGATGAGTTCACCATTCTTCCGGCAGCCAGCGTCAAGACCCAAGCTTCGATCATCTCGAAGTATGGGGCGGCATATTACGCACCCGGCACCTACTACGTGAGCCTCAAGATCAGTGAAATGCCACGTGGTGATTCCTTCCTGCGCAACGAGATACTCATCAACGGAGCGAAGGTTGGGGAGTTCACCGGCTCTGGCAACTACGTGTCGTTCGCAGACCCTGGCAGCTATGAAGTCGTCATCCGAACCATCACCAAAGCGGGCAACTACGGTGAGCAGGCAATGACGGTACCCGTGTCGGCAGCACCGGCGCCTGCATGTGACATCAAGCAGGCGACGACAACCAGTGGAGTGCTCATCACTCCGCTTTGCACCGTGGCAGTTGGCTATATCAAGTCCCTTACCTGGAACTACAAACTCGATGGCACAGACCAGAAGGCTACGTCCAAGTCATTCCTGGTCACGAAGGACTGGATCAACAACAGTCGCCTGCGTGATTTGACGCTGACCATTGAGACGGACTTGGGTGCGACGAGCACATACCCAGTGCAAATTAATTAACCAGTAAAGGGGCTTTTGTCCTATCGATTTTGATAGGACAAAACTTACCCCGAGATGGAGCGAAAACGGGCGTTTTTTAACGCCCTTTTTCATGGGCTCGGACCCTATAGTCCTTGCATCGGCTTAACAAAAAGCAATGCAAAAAATGAAATCGGGGAACTTGAAATTCATAGCCATCCTGGCTATTGGAGTAATGAACTCCGGATGCGCCCCGAGGTTCATCGACGTAGAGCAGCCCGTACCACATGTGACCTGGGTCGAGCGCCAGGTTGAGACAGTCGGTACTGCCGTAGGCCCCTCGCAGAGCCGTGAATTCGTCCTTTCCACCAAGGAGAGCAACGTTCTTGGCCCTGACGAACGGGTTCGCTGGGTTGCTGGTGTTGACCTCACCAAAAGCAAATTGCAGCGCTCATCGGAGCGACTCGCAGGTGGGTCCATTGATGGACTTGTGGGACAGGGGTCGAAAAATTCGTTGGGTCTCGTAGAGGTACATCAATTCAACATTGTTGGAGATGGACTTTCTATTGAAGGTCAATTGTCTTTGCAGCGATTCAATGCAAATGGGGCGAATCGCTACTACGTTGAGTTTCTTAATTCAGGGCGAATGAGCGAATCAAGCGAAATGGAAATGACAAGCGCATGGAGATCTTTATCGGCGAAGCTTAAAGAGAAGGGTCTGAACACTGCAAATGTTGTTCTTGGTGGCAGCAAGTACGAGCAGCGCACCAACGCCATCGTCATGGTGAGGATCGGAAAGTGAAAGAGCGGCCGATCCCTGACTACGTTGATGACCAACTCCAGTTCTTCTTTTGGGAGGTGGATGAGTTCTTTCCCGCTCTGACGATCTTCATCGTGATGTTCATGTGGGACCAACTCCTGATGGGCATCGTTTTGACAGTGGTTTTCGTAAAGGCATTTGGTCGTTTCAAGACCAACAACATGCCTGGCGTTCTGTTCCACATGGCCTGGTGGAGCGGCCTGATGGGAATGAACAAAAGGTTCCCCAACGGTGCAATCCGGGAGGCAGTGAAATGAAGTTTCTGGACATGCTGCGAAACATGAAGCAGCTGCAGGCGATGACGATCGTATCGCTTGTATCCAACGTGATATTGGCCCTCGGTGTGGTCTACGCACTGATCACAGTTTCTAACTTGCGCGAGCGAGTTGTGCTTGTGCCCCCAAACCTCGACAAGCGTGCACAGATCGCCTGGGCCGCAGCCGATAAGGAATATCTCAAGAGCTTTGGTCTGTACATAGCGACGCTGGTGGGAAACATTCAACCTAAGTCATCTGCGGTTGTGCTCGATTCCGTTGGGGTTTTTATGGACCCTGGCATCTACAACGACTTTCGGCGCCAGCTCCTAGCTGTCATTGAGGACCCGGTTTTCAAATCGTCGGGCTCTGTCATCAGCTTTCTCCCCGCCTCGGTGCAATACGAGGCTGAAACGACGCGTGTATTCATCACCGGAACGATCATTACCTCGACGGCGGGCTCGCAGAAGTACCAGAAGCACGTCACCTACGAGGTCGGCACCTCCATCCGTGAAGGTCGCCCCTACGTAACGCACTTCACGAGCTACGAAGGCAATGTGCCTCGGTCTGTGACTTGGTGGGTGCAGAAGAACGGGCGCGATGGATTGCCAATCCCTGATCACGCTTTGCCAGATCGCTGGAAGACGGAAAAGGTCCAAGTGATCGCCCCCTCTGCCTCCGACTTCGAGGTCATGAACACAGAAAAGACAGGTGCTGGTGAACCCGTGGCCGTGCCCGCTGCGGAATCGATGGTCCCTGCAAGCGCCCCGGAAAAGAAGGAGTAAGGCACATGGCGTTGGTCAAAAAAATCTCAGCTCTTGCCATTGCCATCGGCTTTGCATGGGGAGCGTTTGCCGCCGATGAGGCTCCTAAAGCTGCATCACAGCCGACAACTTCGGCCATTCAAGCCCCATCAGCAGAACAGGCACAAGGGCAAGGGTCTGGCCGATTTGTTGAGCGCTCTGGCACTGGTTCGAGCAAGGCTGTCAGAACCGCTGCTCCAGTAACGTTGCCAGCAGGTCCTCTGGGCAAACCCACTACCGATATCACCAAGTTGATTGGTGAAGCGCAGAAGGCCGGTGGCGAGGCCCTGGACCCAATCCAGAAGGAAATCAATCTTCCTGGGTTGAAGAAGGACGATCCTTCGCTGAAGCCATTCGTACTGCACACCCGTAACGGTGTCAACGAAATCGTTCGACTCTCCGGACGTTTGCTCAATCGGATTGCCACTCCGTTCAAGTCCCCAATGGTGATTGACACCAGCGCGTCGGACTACAAGGTTGTTGGCAGCGACATCTACTACACGCCAGCTGGTGACAAGCCCATTGGCCTGTTCATTGCCGATGAAGCCAACACCCAGCAAACCATCAGCCTGACGATCATCCCGGCCTACGACATTCCAGGCCAAAACCTGATCGTCAAGCTGGAAGACCTACGAACTGTCCAAAACCTCGCAGCAGCTCCTTCGGAAGCTGAGTCAGAGGTTATGGCCCCCCGTGCGAATGACTACACGAGTTTTGTTCGGTCCCTTCTTACACAAGCGGTTCGCGGTCGGATCACCGGATTCTCGCCGGTACCGCTGGAGGGCGGAGTGGCTCGGATGGGTTCGCTCGAAGTTATCCCAGAAGTTTCATTCGCTGGATCTGTTGTTGACATCTATCGCTACAAGATTCGCAACACAACCAATGAGCGTATGGACCTCCTGGAGACAGCCTTCTTCCGAAAAGGTGTGAAGGCAGTCAGCTTCTTCCCGCGCCTTTCACTGGCGCCAGGTGAAGACAGCTATGTTTTCCTGCTCGCAGACAAGCCGAAAGCCGCTGCCAGCTTTGGTGTGGAGGCCCAATGAGCATCGCCGACAGCTTCAACAACCTGCAGCCGAATCAGCGGCGCACGATCATGGTCGTGGGTGCTATTGCCGTTGTGCTCGGGGTGAGCGTGGCTATCACGTCCATGGGGGAGAAGAAATCCAGGAAAACTCCCCGTGCTGAAAAGCCCGAGGTGACGGTCGTTTCGCCCGCCCGTACTACGGGTGTGGAAGGCATGTCCACCCAGCTCGCGGCATTGCAGAAGGGCCAAGAAGCCCTTGAGTCAAAGCTCAAGAAGTGGGGTGAGAACCCCCCCGCATCGAAAAAAGAAGCGAACAAGGACGACGAGATCGGTGGCGTCGATGGCGCGCTGGAAGTTCCATCCTTGACGCCACAAACGAGCGTCTTCGAAGCGCCTACATCGCGACCCCCTTCGCTGCCCCCACCACCGCCCTCAGCCCCATCTGTAGTGGTGGGCAACACGGAGGCTCCGTCGTCGCCTGTGCAACCTGCGATGCCAGCTGCCAACAGCAGCACAACCAACTCGGCCCAGCCCGAGGGTTCTGCTGCGAGTCGTATCCGTGTGGTGACTTCTCGCGGTGAGCTGAACTCAACTCAGGTAGCTGAGGTAAGCAAGAAGCCCGAAATTGTTGCCAAGGGCCCGAAGGCCCCAGAAGGAGCTTTCATTCCTGCGGGATCAATGTTTACAGGCGTTCTTCTGAACGGGTTAGATGCACCAACCTCGGCAGTCGCACAGAAGAACCCGACACCCATTGTCATTCGCGTGAAGCGTGAAGCGCTGTTGCCGAACTTCGCCGCGATCGATGTGCGTGAGTGCTTTCTCATGGCTGCAGGTTATGGACAGCTGGCGAGCGAACGGGCGATGGCACGAGCCGAAAGCCTTTCTTGCGTCCGGTCTGATGGTCAGGTAATCGAGAACAAGCTCGATGCCTATATCGTGGGTTCAGATGGGAAAGTGGGTATTCAAGGCCGGTTGGTGAGCAAGCAGGGCCAGATGATTGCCCAGACGCTGATTGCCGGGGCGCTCGGTGGGGTTGGCCAGGCACTTACGCGCTCTCGCGTGCCGTCGCTCAACATAAACCCGACTGAGGGGGAAAACATCTACCAGTCGGAATCGCTGTCATCGATCGGACAGTCCGGGTTGGCCGGAGGTATCTCGTCTTCGACAAACATGATCGCGAAGTTCTACCTGGACATGGCCAAGGAGACCTTCCCCGTTGTGGAGATCCCAGCAGGTGAGGTGGCAACGATCATCGTTACACGCGGTACGAACCTTCCCCTGAAGGGTTCGACCAACCTGCAGAAGTTCGTTGACCCCAACGAAAAGCAACGAGGCAACAACGCCCGACGCGACCACGACGACATCCATCAGGAGTCTCGTGCTCATCAATCTCCTGCAGCCACGGCACTTGGCATGGCACAGCACTCTGCTGCCGGTATCGCCAATGGCGTCGCAAACGGAAAGAAACCCACATTCGAAAACGGCATTGGCTGGCAATGACTATGACCTCAATTCTCCGCTCCGCTTTGACGATCGCCGTATGCGCGGCCTCCATCGGACTTGTCGGTTGTTCCTCGCTCAACACAGCAAAGAACTCTGACTTTGCGTGTGACAACAGCGACTGCCCGACACCCCTTGAGGTTTATTCACAAACAAACCACGCCCCGGCCTCTGTGAAGAACGGCCGGACTCCGGAGTCATGGAAGCAAACCGGAGGCAAGAACGCCGACTCGAAGCGCGACAAGAAGGCGGATGCCCGTGAAGAACTCCGCATGGATTTGGCAGTTGCTGAGCCGTCCGCACAAATGCTCATGGGCGGTGCGCCCGCACCTCAGCCGTTGCGTGAAGCCAGCCAGGTCATGCGCATCTGGATCGCTCCTTACATCGACCAGCAGGACAACCTGAATTGGTCGGGATACGTCTATTCCGAAGTCACCCCGCGCCGCTGGGCCGTGGGTGAACAAGAGGTTCGCCATCAGGGCCTGCCTCCACAGTTTCTCCCTCGCTAACTCTCATCAACTCATAGGAAATTGGATATGAACCACTCCTCGAAAAAAATCGAAACCGCCTTGCTGCTGGCCTTCGCCATCACGTTGCCCCTGCAGGCGATGGCAGGTGCAGGTGGCACGGAATTCACGCAGGTATATGACCAGCTCACCGGCTGGGCGAATGGCACGCTGGGCAAGGTCCTGGGCGTGTCGGCGCTGCTGGTGGGTCTCGGCGTTGGCGTGATCAAGCAATCGGTGATTGCCGCCGTTGTCGGCATCGCCATGGCTCTGACCGCTGGCTTCGGCCCTGGTGTCATCGATGGTGTTGTGTCGTCTGGCGTAGCCATCGTCAACCCGATCTAAGACATCGAGCAACAGGGGGAGAAATCGAATGTCAGTAGTTCACGACAACATCCGCAGGGCGGCACAGCGCATCAACCCGGACGGGTTCCTTCCGGTGAACTCCTATGACCCAGAAACGGGGATTTTCTTCCTCGATGACGGCTATCTGGGTGTGTGCTACTGGGGTGATCCAGTGAACGGTGCTGACGACACGACAGCGGAAATGCTCAAGGGAGCATTTTCGCTATCGCTTCCGGAGGGAAGCTTTGTCCAGGTATCTCTGATCGGGATGCCTGATATTGACCGCCAGGTCGCCTCATACCGCGATCGGCGTAAGCAGGGTATTAATCGGCTGACCAATCCAGCAACGCGCAATGTTATCGAGGCCTATGCCGAACGACGCGCAGATTTCATTTCGCACTCAAGGTCTGTGTCAAACATCCCAACGATCGGGGTGAAGATGCTCGACCGCAAAGTTTTTGTCGCACTGAAAATCCCATTCAGTGGTATGACGCCCACAGAAAAGGACATGGACCTGGTTGCCGAATCCGGCGCCAAGCTCGCGGAGTCGCTGCAGGTGGTCGGTCTGTTCATGGCTCGCATGACGGCTGCCCAGTACGTCACTTTGGCGTACCGCCTTACTCATCCATTTGATGCCCCAAAAACGGATGCTGTCCGCGAGGACCAACTGCTCAAGGAGCAGGTGTTTGTGCCTGGTGAGAGCATCGACGTAGAAGTTGACAGGCTCGTCTTCAATGACGATACGTACGCACAAATGCTGTCAGTTGGTCGGTGGCCAAAGGGCAACGATTTGTCGCTCATGGCATACATGCTGGGCGATCCACTGGGCGCCAACAACCAGATCAAGCTCCCGTATCACATCAACCTCACCCTGCACTACCCAGAGCAGTATGCAAAGCGCTCCTCGGTAAAACAGAAGTCGGCATTCACAAACTATCAGGCGTTTGGACCCCTGCTGCGGTTTGTCCCAAAGCTCCTCTTCAAGAAGCAAGGCCTTGATGTGCTTGTGAATGCTGTAGAGCAGGGCGCTACGGTGGTGGAGTCATGCTTCAGCATCAGCGTCTACAGCAAGGACCGCGAAGAAAGTGTGCGCCAGATCGCCGCTCTCAAGACATACATGCAGTCCTTTGACTTCAGTATGGGCGAAGAAAAGCGCGTGATGCTGCCGACCTTCTGGAATGCGTTTCCCTTGTTCCCGACAGCAGAGTCGATCAAGAACACTTTCCGCTTCAAGACGTTGGCAGTTGAGCAAGCGATGACGTTTGCTCCAATGCTCGGTGAATGGAAGGGTACTTCGACCGGCAAGCCCGGGACAGGTCACGCCATGTTGCTACAAAGCCGCCGTGGACAGGTGATGAGCCTGGATCTGTACGACAGCCCAACGAACTACAACGGTGTTGTTTTCGCGGCGGCTGGGTCAGGTAAGTCCTTCTTCACCCAAGCCATGATTGCGGACTACCTCTCGATTGGGGCCAAGGTCTGGGTGATTGATGTGGGCCGCTCGTACCTCAAGCTGGCAAAGATGCTCGGCGGTTCGTTCATCGAGTTCGGTTCGATGTCTGGGATCAGTTTGAATCCATTCTCGCGCATCGAAGACATCGACGAGGAGATTGGCCTCATCAAGTCGTTGATCGAGAAGATGGCCGCTCCCATTGATGGCTTGGAAGATTGGCATCGTTCACGCCTGGAAGAAGCTATCAAGGCCGTGTGGAGCACGATGGGAACGGCTACAACCATCACTGACGTGGCTATGTACCTACTGGAGCAGAAGGACACCCGTATCAGCGACCTGGGTTCGATGCTGTTTCAGTTCACCCGCGACGGCTCTGAAGGCTACTGGTTCGATGGGAAGTGCAACATTGACCTGGACCAAGATCTGGTGGTGCTTGAGTTGGAGGAGCTGAAGGGTAAGCGTGTTCTTCAGCAGCTCGTGCTGATGCAGCTGATCTCGTCTATCCAGCGGGAAATGTATCTCTCCAACGATGGGCGTCCCAAGATCCTCATCATTGACGAAGCATGGGATCTCTTGAATGACCCGATCATCGCGCGCTTCATGGAAGACGCCTATCGTCGCTTCCGAAAGTATGGTGGATCCGCCATTGTGGTGACCCAATCGATCGCCGACCTCTATTCGTCGCCATCCGGTATTGCTATCGCTGCGAACTCGGCCTTCAAGTTCATTCTGCGTCAGAACGGCGAAACCATCCAGCAGGTCAAGAAAAACGAGTATCTCGCACTCGGCGAGTACGGGTTCTATCTGCTCGGTACCGTTCATTCCCAACCTGGGAAGTACAGCGAGGTCCTCATGTACACCGACCAGGGAATGGGACTGGCCAGATTGGTGGTGGACCGCTTTACCCAGGTTCTTTTCTCGACCAGTGGCACGGAACGAACCGAAGTCATCAACTCCATTGAAAAGGGAGTTGATCCAGTAATGGCCATCGAAAACTACATCGCAACCTACGGCTAAGCAAGAGAAATCGAGATGACTACTGAAACTACATCCGCACCAGTTCCCACAGAAGTAGCGCAAAAGCGTACCTCCGGTGGGATGGTTGCCTTGGCGATTGATGTCTTGGTGATCGTGATCGTGTGTCTCTTGACTATTGTTCTCGCGTTCAGGTTTGGTCCAGCGATTGGCTTCTCGCCAATTGGGTCTAAAGGCGATGGTCAGTTCCTCGTTGCCAACATCGAGTCTCTGGCTCGTGAGGAGATGCTCGCTCTGGGCGATATGGTGCGCAAGGGTGAAATCACTCCCGCAGAAATGCCTGCGAAAACTGAGAAATTCAGTGATGAACTGATCAAGGTGCTCCAAGCCTACGCGGACGATACCGGCAAGGTTGTGCTCCGAAAGGACTCCGTGGTGGCGGCACCCGAATCTGTGGTGGATCTAACAGATGAAATCCGGTCCAAGCTCCTCAAATCCGGTGCCATGCAACCAGCCCAAGAGGCAAAGGACAAGCCCTGAAATGGATCCGATTGCTGGTGCCGACGTAGGTACGGGAAAGAAGAAGGGACGCCTCTGGCTGAAGTTGCTCCTCGGATTATTGGCTGTCGATTTCATTGCCATTGCCCTTGTGGTGGTCGGTCTTCTTTTGACCGGCTTGCGCATCGGTGTTGATGTGCAGCGTCTCATTGGAGAGCCTGCATGCATGCCTTCGCTCCTGTATCTCTGGCACAAGCCTGACCGAGCCACACCTCGCAAAGGGGACTACGTAGTGGCACGAATGCCCGATTCAGGGATGGCCATCGGTGCACGTAAGGGGGACAGGATTGTCAAGCGGGTCGCCGCCACAGAGGGTGACCGTGTGCGGATTCAAGGCACTGAGCTGTGGATCAACGAAGTGCACGCCGAACGTTTGTGGTTGGCCAAGAGCATTCCTGGCAAGGCACCTGGAGATTTCGACCGCGATTCAGTCATGGTTGAACACGAGATCTTCCTGATGGGCACTACCAAAGAGAGTTTTGATTCGAGATACTGGGGAACACTGCGTCGTGAAGAAATCATTGGTTACGCGATTCCTTTGCTGTAGCGTCCTGACGGCGCTCTGCACAGGTACTGCCTTCACGGCAGATGAGAAGGTCCGCATGCCATGGACGGAACGTGCTTCGGTTCCGACCGTACCGCTACAGACTGCACCTGCTAGTCCCACTCTTGGCGATCTGGGCTTTGGTGCGTCGAGGGGTGCACCTTCCCAGTGGATGAACGAAACAGCCGATCGCCACCGCAATGCCATACCAGGCGTCAAGGAGGGTGAGTCAGTTGCAACGGACTATGAGATGCAGGTATTCATCTCAGCCGGCATGCCAGAAGGCGTTCTTCGCCACCTCTTTGCACAGGCGATGCAGTTTCCTCAAGGGAAAGTCCGCTTCGTGCTCCGCGGCTTCACTCCCCAGCAACTTGGTCCGCTGGTGAGTAAGCTGCGCGGGTTGTTTCCGGACCCATATAGCGATCACATTGCCCTTGAGGTTGATCCGAACGCATTTCGCACCTACAAGGTAGAGGCTGTTCCTGTCTTTCTGGTGAAGGAAAAATCGAAATGGTTTGAGGTTCAGGGCGCTCAGAGCCTGGACGCTGCCAAGGAGAACGTCCGCAATCGCAGCCGCAAGGTTGTGGGCGAGTTGTACGCCATCGCTGAGCCTGACATCCTGGCCGTGATCGAGGACCGAGCCAAGAAATTCGACTGGGCCCCTGTTCTTGCTCGTGCTCAGTCGCGGATGGCCAACAACCTCAAGCCAGGTTTTGATCTCCCTACCGCAAACCGCACCGACACGCGGTATTTCACGCCAACCTTCACCGTGCCTCATGACATCACTGCACCTTCACAGGTAGGGCAGGGTGAAACTGTCTTGGCCAGGGGCGGGCAGACATTCAACTTGCTTGATCACACTCGCCTGCAGGTCCCGGTCATCGTTTTCGATGCGTCGGATACTCGCCAGGTCAAGATGGTTCGCTCGTGGCTAATGCGACCCGAGCTGAAGGATGCTGACCTGTTTGTGATCGGCAGCGATCTGTCCTCTCGCAATTCGAAGACACCACTGACAACAGAGCTGGGAAATGCCTTTAAGCGGCCTGTCTACCCATGGCTTGCGAAGTTGAGTGAGCGCATGGGCGTCGATTCCGTCCCTTCCATCGTAGTGCAAGACGGAAAACGCCTGCGCATTTCTTCCTTCGACCCGGAGAACAGGTGATGAAATTTCTCAGCGCGATCGCTTCGATCCTCCTTGGGGCGGTGCTGTCCTTAGGTGGTGCAGCGCCTGCTCTCGCCCAGGGCGAGGCCTTGAACATTGGCTGCAACAGCTACAACCCTCTGGAGACCATGTTCTCCGATGTCTGCTGGTCTGGCATGTTCCCAATTCGTCTAGCGGGCGGAACCTTCATGAGCGGGAAATCAGGAGTACCTGCAGACGCCTCGCGCAAGGTTGTCTGTGCCTGCGGTGGTGACATCAAAAAGGGACAGCTTCCAAGAATTGGATTCACCATTGGTTTCTGGGCACCAGCCAAGATCATGGACGTGACGCGCAAGCCCTATTGCATGCCATCACTCGGTGGAATCGAGATGCCCGTCGCTAGCGTTGAGTTCCTGAACTCGGGTGCCAACCGTGGGCGTAACGACCGCCAAGAAGCTTTCGCAAACTGGGTCTTGTACAGCTTCCCTATCGTCTACATGCTCCGACTGCTGGACGATGGCGCCTGCCCGCCAGATGGATTGACCGAGTTCGACCTGATCCAAGCGAGCCCGCTATATCCGAACTGGAACGATGTCCTTGGTCGGTATACGACGTTCATCAATCCGGAGATGTTGCTCTTTGCTAATGCGACCTCGTTGTTCGCAATGCCAATTGATGCAGCCGCCTCGACAGCGGGCAAGCCTCTGAACAACATGTTCTGGACGGCCGGGGCCTGGGGCCCTGTGTACCCAATCACGGGGTTCTTCGGGAATGGTGTTGGAAACATGAAGGACAACGTAGGCTTTACCAGCCTTACCGCGATGCGCGGGCTTTCGTTGATGCACCGTCTGGGTTTCCTGAACGAAACCATTGGCAATGACAGCCTCTGTGAGCGTCAGATGCGACCCATCATCCGCAAAGATGCCTATCGCTGGCAGATGCTTGCCCCGTCCCCTGAATCCGATGGGCGTCTGCCAGGTGCGCCACCACCCACGGCAACGACCTCCCAAGTTCAAGAGGTCAATCCGCCCTCACGCTTCAGCACCTGCACGCATCCGACAGGTTCGAGCACCGCTGCATGGGGCGTATGGCGTGATGTCCCCGCTACAGGTGAAGACCACTCCTATTTGATTTTCCAGTGGACCGACTGCTGCTTCGGCGCCACCCCCTGAGAGCAACTGTATGGATACTGGAATTTCCAAACCGATGCGCTTCGGCGCGAGCGTGATGCTGGCATGGGCAACATACGTGATGCCAGCCATGTGGAGCATGGCATATGCGCAGTCTCTGCCCTACCAAGAGCCGACCCGGGCCCAGATCGAGGCTTCAACTGCTCGTGGCAAAGAGTTTTCTACCCAAGATGAAGCCACAAGCGACACCCTCATCAACAAGCGCGCATCAAAGATTCTGAGCGGTAGCTACCAGGGCACGGGTCAACTGCGCACCCCCAACTTCGGCGAAGACACAACACCCGTGAGAACACCGAAGGTGGTTGTGGATCCAAACGAGAAGGCGACTGCCGAACGCCAGGCGGCGAGAGTGAAGCCTCGCACTCAACAGGAAATGGTATCCGGGGCCCAGTCTGGGTCAGGTATTGGATCTACCGTCTATGGCCAGATGGACGCGGGGAACAAGTCCCTCGCGACTGGCCAAGTTGAACCAGGGGTTAATCAGACAAGCGGCAGTCGTGTAAACCTCCATGAGGTCATGCCAGGCTTCTCGTCCCCTGAGGTCAATCGCCTCGATCAGATGGGAGCGGAGATCTACGCAAACCCTGAAAAGGCAAAGACGCTGGCTGAACAGAACAAGCGCAACCTGCGCCGGGATGGCTGTCGCCGTACGCAGTTCATGCCGCTGACCCTTCAGAACATTGATCTCGCGCCGTCCTCCGCTGATCATCGAATCCTTAAGGTGGAGTTCTTTGATTTGGTGAAGGAGCCGATTCCCGGAACAAACCCCGTGGAATATCAAACGATTACCAAGCCCAGTACCTACAAGCGCGGCCAGGTCAAGATGAGCGTGGCGACCATTGGTGCGTCATCGACTGTGTGGTGGGACAAGGTAGACGAGACCTTTGCAATTCGCTACACGTACACCCCATTCACCAATCCCAAGAACCGGAATTTCTTCACGTACAACCACTGGTGGGCGATGAAGAACGCTTCAGGTGGCTTCGAGCGGATCGTGAACCAAGGTCTTGTGAGTTACGGATCTCCCTCGGATGGCTGGACGCCCGTTCTTGGCTACACCCTTCCGTACGGTGCATCTGCGCTCTATCTCTCTGCCGATCTCTACCAGACCGAGGTCAACTACTACGAAGGAACTGAGGGTGTTCCGTGCCCCCCTGACCCACCAGAGACCTGCGAGGTCCCGGCTATGGGCGGTGGAGTGATTCGGTTCTGTCCAGGGTCCTTCGGTTCCAACATCGCGTTGATGTATGACGATCAGGCAAATCCAAATGACCGCCGTTACGGCAAGGCCATCAACGACACATTGTCGGTGAACGCCTCGCGCAAAGATTACAAGAACGATGCTGGTGTCACCGCTGGCGTGATGCGTGGCCTCAATGCCTCAAGCAGTGAAAAGGCGCAGGAACTGATTGGCAGCTGCCGTCGTGACGCAATATCTCGGATTGAGGTTAACCAGGGTAAGCCTTATGGCATTCAGGACATCAACACATGCTCTGAAACACTGATCAACCCCTACCCTCAGGGGTGCAAAAACATTCAGCGTTCGTTTGGTCTGACGTACATGGGCGAACACAACTTCATGACGGTACGGGCCTTCATGAAGATCAAGGTCCCAATCATCGACCCCCAGACGGGCAAGCAAATCAAGGATACGGATGGGAACCCACTGTTCACATACCGAAAGGACCCGGCCAACGTAGCTGGCCCCATTCGCACTGATTTCACAATCATGGGAGCTGCAACTTGCCCTGGGGGGAACTGCTCCACTGAGATACCAGATGACCCACGAGGTGGAAGCGAGGGGTACTACGTCGAGTACACACACACTCCCATGGGGGGCGACCCAAAGACATATGCCTTTGATGGTGTCTACGTCCAGGGTGGGGGGACAAGCAATTTCACCCACTATGGCGAAGCTTCGGCAAACTGGATGCCTACTGGTTCAGCAGCTGGTGATGGATCGCTGCACCAAGTGAGGTTGATGGCCAAGGCATACAACATCCCGATCAATACCTTTGCGGGGTGCGAAAAATACATGCAGTACGTTGCTGACGGCTTCTGTCGTGGCGGCAAGTTGACGTGCGTCGCTACCTCGGCGACAAGAACCGTGGGCGGGGTGACCTTTGGTCCTGGCCTCCCAAATAGCGGCATCGTGACACTGCTGAAGAAGTGGGGCACTGAGTCCACTGCGGTGTTCCCAGACTATGAGGGTGGAGACAGCCCCGACCCAACGCCCACGGGCCCAGGACTGACCATGCTCGAAGACGCTATGTGCTGGGAAGCACAGGGCGAATCCTTCACGAGCTGCTCGACGATGCAAGATGAAGGAAGCCTCAAGCGGTTCTTCAAGGGCCAGGAGGAGTGGGGAACGGATTGCCACATCGCGACCGACCCCGAGGGCAAGCCTCTTGAATCGTCAGGCATGTGCAAGCGCGTACCTGCGCTCGATAGCTGCGACACTCGGTTTGAGGGCTTGTACACGGGCCAGTGCTACAACCCGACGGTTGCATACGACTGCGGCACTACTAAGCAGTCGAACCTCCCCGTAGTTGTAGAGGAGCTTGGTGACGCTTGCACTGGCGCGATGCGTTGCCTGGGCACAGAGTGCCATCGCCCGAATCTGACGGGCTCACACGGTGGCGAGTTTGCGCAGGCGGTATCAGGCATGGAGGCTCTGAACTTCATGATCAGCGAAATGGTGTGCGCAGAGACAGGTGCGGCACCGACGAGCGCTGACCAGGCCTGCACCCCCATGGTCTTCGGTGGGAAGCCCATGTACTGCAAGATCCCAATCGGACACCAGATTGGTCTGACACCCAACTGCTGTAAGGACGCGAAGAAAAACGCTGGTGGAGCCCCGTCGTGGATCGACTACCTGAAAGCAACGTACGCGCTCTACAAAATCACGCGCAACCAGACCTTCCAGCAGTTCATGTCGAACTACGACGCTTACAACCAAACGGCCAACTATCTGGGCGAGATCGCGAAACCTGTTCAGAACATGCTGGACAGCGCATCCGGATTCATCACAGACAAGGTGGTGACGCCATTCCGAGCTGGCTTCGACAACTTGTTTGGAGGTTTCGGGTCGGGAGGGCAGATCATGGGGCCTCCTGCATCCCTGGCTGTTGATGCACCGGTCAAGTTGCCATCGATCTCAGGGGTGATCGACTCATTCACACAGACATTGATGAAGTCTGCGAGCGAGGTTCTGAAGCAAATTGGCGGCCCCGAACTGTCGGGGATGTTTTTCAGCGAAACCGCACTTGCCAATGGTGCAACTCGCTTTGAGATGACAGCAATGATGCAGAACATTGCTTTGGTATTTCAAATCTACTCGGTACTTCAGCTAATCGGTCACATCATTTTTGCCTGTAAGCAGGAAGAGTATGAATGGGGTATGAATGACAAATGGAAGTTATGTACCTTCGTTGATTCATGCTGCGCAAAAAAGGTAACACTGCTAGGGTGCGTAGAAAAGCGGCAACTCTACTGTTGCTATAAGTCGATTGTTGCAAGGGTGATGTCGGAGCAGATTATCAAAAAGAACTTGGTGGCAAATCGACCTTACGGATATCGCACCAGTACCAGTGGTCAGCCGCTTGGAAAGTGCGACATCAACTGCGGTGGATTCACACCATTTGAACTTGCTTCAGTGGATTGGTCTCGCGTAGATCTTACGGAGTGGACGGATACATTGGTTGAAAGTGGGCTGCTGAACACAGCTGACCCCCGTACGAACTTTGGCGTGTCCAAAAATACAGTCGAATCGACTATGACCGTTGGACGCACAAAGGATGAGGAAGGGAAGTTCGATCAGCGTGTCGGAGCTGTCAAGAGTGCAGAGGGCTGGATCCAGAATTCGGGAAAGGTGACCGACTTCGCAGAATCGCTGCGCGAAGAAGGTGTCCAACATTGCTACGTGGACAACAAGAAGATGCCCTTTACCTATCCTGGATGCGTGATGAAGTGACTTTAATTGACTAAAGTTGTGGACTTTCTCTAAACATAAACGCGAAAGTTGACAATTGTTTTTTGGTTGTGGACTTTTTCGACAAATAAGAATCAGAGGCGCTAGCGATGATCTGTAATGACTCCAAAAAATAAAGTGCGCCGGATGCAAACAAAGTCTGTCGGGGAAATTCCGCATTGGGAAATGAATACCACCTCATGTGAGGCGGTTCATGTATCGAGGGATGTGTGCGGTGCCGTGTGCTTCAGGCTCCCGAGTGGTGAGCGGGCCGAACTGGAGGACTACAAAAACTCCGGCTACTCCCGAGGACACATGGCACCGGCGGGAGACATGACAACACCGACCGCGATGGCCCAGAGCTTCAGCCTGACGAACATGGTCCCCCAAAACGCCCAACACAACGGGGGCGCCTGGAACAAGATTGAGCAGGACACACGGCACTACGTGAAGCGGGCCAGGGGGGATGTGTATGTGATCACCGGTCCAGTGTTCACGGATGCTGGCCCACGCATCGGAGCCAATGAGGTGAAGGTGCCGACCTATCTGTACAAGCTGGTCTATGACGTCACGACCAACAAGGCCTGGGCGCACTGGCAGGAAAACCGCGAGGGGGAGGCGGTAAGCCGACCGATCAGCTACCAGGAGTTGGTCAAGCGCACGGGCGTGGAGTTCTTGCCGAGAGGTGCGCTACAGCATTGAGGGGCAGCAAGGGCCGTGTCAGCGGTGAGGTTATAAATCGGGCCTTTCCAACCTCTACATGTGAGCATCCATGAACCGCGCAGAACTCGTTGAAATCCTGGCTTCCAAGAATGACCTGTCCAAGACCGCAGCCAATGCGGTACTGGAGACACTGATCGACACCATCCAGACCGCCGTGAAGAAGGGCGATGCCGTGCAGCTGGTGGGCTTCGGCACCTTCAAGTCCGCCAAGCGTGCGGCACGCACGGGCAAGAACCCATCGACCGGTGCAGTGCTCAAGATCCAAGCGAGCACTGTGCCGAAGTTTGTGGCGGGGGCCAAGTTCAAGGCCGTGGTGGATCCCAAGGCAGCCAAGCGCAAGGCGGACAAGGCTGGGAAGTAAGTCAAACTTTCTCTGGCGTCACTGACAAACCGCCATGGGCACGGGCCTCTGGCGGTTCCTCTTTGGGGCGAAGAAGGCCGCGGCACCAGCGCAACACAGCCTAGTAGTGCGCGACAAGGCATCAAAGTTACCATTGGGCCTATGAATACGTTTTCCAATGCCTTTCGCGCTGAAGTTGTTCGTATGGCTCGCAAGGAGCTCAAACCTGAACTTCAGGGTATGCGCAAGGCGATCACAGGCCATCGCTCAGAGATCGCAGCTCTGAAGCGAGAGGTCAAGGCTCTCACTTCCCAGCTCAAGGCCACTCAACGCCAGGTCAAAGCAACGGATGCTCCCAAAGCCAAGGCCGTGACAGAAGACGTCACTCCCAAGAAGTCAGGGCCGATCCAGTTCGATGCTCAGGCGCTGATAGAAAAACGCGCAGCACTCGGCCTCACGCAGAAACAGATGGCCCAACTCCTGGGTGCTTCCTCACTGTCTGTCTACAAGTGGGAGACGGGCCACGTTCAACCACGGGCCGCGCAGTTGGAACGCATCGCTGAAGTGCTCAAGCTGGGCAAGCGCAAGGCGCTCGCACGACTCAATCAGCAGTAGACAGCAAAGGGTGGGCTGGGCTGCTCCGACCGTGCACTCAGCGGCGACGATACCGGAGACTACAGGCCTTGCTGGTCAACGCAGTACAGACCATCTCTGAAAAGGTGGTGCAGCGCCTGATAAAGCAAGAGAGCCTGTCGTTGCAAAGCACAAGCGGCGCCGGTACGCGTCCTACCTTGGCGAGATCAGCCCGGCGCCGGAGAACATCATCAACCGTGACTTCCAGGTCGCTGGCCTGGCTGGCTCTCGAGAATGAACCACGCGAACCTCACCCGGTCGATGTCCCGCAAGCAGGCCTGCTCTCCTGACAACGCTGATTGCGAGGGCTTCTTCGGGCGGCTAAAGAATGAGCTGTTCTATCCTCGGGACTGGAAGGGCACGACCATCGAGCAGTTCACTAAAGTGGTCGACTCGTGCATCCACTGGTGCAACCAGAAGCGGATCAACACCTCCTCTGGCTCTCTCTGCCCTATCGAGTGCCGGGTGAGCCTTGGACTCGCGACATATAACCAGTCCAAGTTTTTATCCGCCCCCCGTCGCACCGGGTCGAATTTCCCTGGGCAGCGGTCAAACCGGGATCGCCGTGATGTGCTTGACCTCTCGCAGCGCAAGACTTGACTGAATAGTCGCAACCCCCGGCTGTTTGCGCAGGACCTCTTCTACGAAACGGCCGTAGCTCTCGAGGTCAGTGGCCAGAACCGTCAGGGCAAAGTCCGCCTCCCCGGTGACTTTGAAACAGGACAGCACCTGCGGCAGCGCGTGTACCACGCGTTCGAACCGGTCGGCAGCATCTCCGGAATGGTCCCCGAACCTAACCTGCGCGAAGGCGAGGACACCAAAGCCCAGCTTGCGCCGGTTCAGGTTGGCTTGGTAACCGACGATGTACCCCTGCTCTTCCAACCGCTTGCGCCGGCGCCAGCAAGGCGTAACCGTCATGTTCAACATCTCTCCCAGCGCAGCGTTGGAGAGCGTCGCGTCGCCCTGCAACAGGCGCAGCAAGGCCCGGTCCGTGTCATCCAGTTCGCTCAAAGCAATTTCTTCGCCCATGGTCGCATTTTATGAGGCGAATTTTGCATTCACAACGAGGATTGGCGCCAATAAAGCGCATTAATACTCGCCCCAACACGAGAAGATAGTGCCCATCCAAGGGCCGAATTCAGTGCGTTGTCATGCACGGGCCCGTCAAAAAAGAGCCCTTATGCTGACAGTCTTCAGCCCCAACCATCGCCTGCACCATGGTTCTGAACTCAAGGATGGAGCACTCACTCCATCGTTCGAGTGTCCGCAGAGGGCAGAGCGTGTTCTCGAGGCGGTGATTGCGCGCCCCTTGGGCGATGTGATTCCTGAGCAACCATACGACCGTGCCTGCTACGTCGCGGCGCACAGCGAGCGCTATGTGCGATTTCTGGAAACGGCCTGGTCCGAATGGACTGCCACCGGACGCACCCACGATGCCTTGCCCCTCATCTGGCCGGTGCGGGACCTGGCAATCCAGAGCGCACCGGATTTCATCGACGGCAAGTTGGGCTTCTACGCCATGGATGCGGGCGCACCCATCACCGCTGGCACCTGGCAAGCGGTGCGTAGCAGCGCCGACTCGGCACTGACCGCGATGGACGCGGTGCTGCAGGGCCGTCGCAGCGCCTTTGCGCTGTGCCGCCCACCGGGCCACCATGCCGCGCGCGAGTACGCTGGCGGCTACTGCTACCTGAACAATGCGGCCATCGCGGCGGAGCGTGCCTTGAGCCAGGGTTGCCGGCGTGTCGCCATCCTGGATGTCGACTTCCACCATGGCAACGGCACGCAGAACATTTTCTATGACCGCTCAGACGTGCTGTTCCTGTCCCTGCACGGTGATCCGGCCATGTGCTACCCCTACTTCTCCGGGTACGTGGGCGAAACCGGTCACGGCAAGGGCCAAAGCTTCACCTGCAACTACCCGCTGCCGCGCGGCACGGCTTGGGCCGACTACCGCATCGCACTGGACGCGGCACTGTCCCGTATCGCTGCCCATCGCGCGGACTGCCTCATTGTTTCCCTGGGTGTGGACACCTTCGAAGGGGACCCGATCAGCCATTTCAAGCTCTCCAGCGCGGATTTCCTTTCACTGGGCGAACGCATTGCCAGCGCTGGGCTGCCCACGCTTTTCGTCATGGAAGGCGGCTACATGGTGGACGGGCTTGGCATCAATGCCGTAAACACCTTGCAGGGCTTTGAGCACGCCGCCTAGCCTGGATTGGCTTCCCCCAACACGTGCTCCCGCGGCTGTCTGTTTGGCCAGGAGCCCACCGCACAAAAAACTAGGAGAAAACCCATGACGCGCTTTATCGACGTACCCACCATGTCCCGACTGGTCAGCGAGATCGGTGTTTCGGAGTTCATCGGCCAGCTGGCCGACGAGATCCAGACCGATTTCGTGCGCTGGGTGGACTTTGAGAAATCCGCCCGTGTGGCCAACCATTCGAACGTCGGCGTCATTGAGCTCATGCCCGTTTCTGACTCTTCTCGGTATGCCTTCAAGTATGTCAACGGCCATCCGTCAAATACCGTGCGGGGCCTGTACACGGTTATGGCTTTCGGTGTGCTTTCGGAAGTCGAGACGGGCTACCCTTTGCTGCTGTCGGAACTCACCATCACCACCGCGCTGCGGACCAGCGCCACGTCGCTGATGGCGGCACGCGCCTTGGCGCGTCCCGATGCACGGCGCATGGCACTGATTGGCAATGGCGCCCAGAGCGAGTTTCAGGCACTGGCTTTTCACTGCCACCTCGGAATCGACGAAATCGTGGTCTATGACGCCGACCCACAGGCGACCGCCAAGCTCGAGCGCAACATGTCGGTCTTTCCGTCGCTCAGGCTGATTCGCGCAGGCTCGGTAGCCGAGGCGGTGCGCGGCGCCGACATCGTCACCACCGTGACCGCCGACAAGTCACGCGCCACCATCCTCACGCCAGAGATGATCGAGCCCGGCATGCACATAAATGCGGTGGGCGGGGACTGCCCGGGAAAAACGGAGTTGCACCCCGATGTCCTGCGCCATTCGCGCGTGTTCGTCGAGTACGAGCCGCAGACCCGCATCGAAGGCGATATCCAGCAATTACCCGCTGACTTTCTAGTTGAGGATCTGTGGCGGGTGCTAGCGGGGACACGTCCGGGCCGCACTGGCGCCCGCGAAGTCACCGTGTTCGACTCGGTGGGCTTTGCGTTGGAAGACTACTCAGCGCTAAGGTACGTCAATGAGCAGGCTGCATTGCTAGGACTGGGCACATCCATTGTCTTGGTGCCCGAGGCCGACGATCCCAAGGATCTGTTCCGGTTCACCCGCAGCAGCAGTGCGGCCATCCGGCGCGTGGCGTGACAAAACGGCACCGAATTCGGAACACTAAATTTGCTAGATTGAGACGGTCATTTTTTTGAGCACCCGTGCCAGAAAGATCAGGTGCTGAGTTCATGGCATGGTGCTACGGCAGGGGTGTTCAAGAACAGCAGCGCCAGTGGCCTCTTTGCGCTTGGTACGGCGCCACGCTGCATCAATCCATGGATTCACAGCGTTGACTGCATTTGCGGTCTATCTCCTTCCTAGAACAGCCCTCACTTTGCGTCAGCCACACAATGCAGGCGATGGCGTCCTTCAGTGTCCCTCCGAGTAGAGGTTTACAAGGACAACACCGGCAATGATCAAGCCCATCCCTAACATGGTGGGTATGTTCAGACTCTGTTTGTAGTACACCCACGCGAACAGCGAAACGAGGACGATACCTAGTCCCGACCAAGTAGCGTAGGCAATCCCTATCGGAATGGTCTTGAGCGTAAGGGATAGAAAGTAGAAGGCGCTTGCGTACCCGACTACCGTGATGACACTGGGCATCAACTTGGTGAAACCTTCGGTTGCTTTCAAAGAGGATGTGGCAATGACTTCGCTCACGATGGCCAGAAGTAAAAGCAGGTAGGTCGTGTAGCTCACTGTGAAAAATCTTTCAATCTTTTGTTGGTGTTGGTCTACGCAACTGCAGCACCATTTATGAACATCTTGTTCACCATGGGAGCCATCCCAACGGTGGCGATCTCACCCAACTCTGCTGATTCGATGGCTGCATAGAGCAGGAAGTCGTAAGACTTCGCCAGCCATCTCGCAGGCATGTCGATCCTGAAGACACCCGCCTTCTGCCCCTCGAGGAAAAACACTTCCAGGGCATCGCTGAAAAAAGTCGAGGCATATCCTTGAGGCTGGTTTTTTTCTTCACTGAGGCTCGCCCACAGTGCCGTGCTCCAAAACAGGTAGTACTCCCGGCCAGTCATGACTTTCTCCGTGAGCCTGTGCAGCGCCTCCGTGAAAGGGGGTTGCGCCAGCAACGCGTGGTCAAGCGACTGCTGCATGTGCCGTCGGGATCGCTCCATCAGCAAATCGATCATCCCCTCGCGGGTGGCGGAGACTCTGTAAAGCGTGGCCTTACTGATGCCCGCTTCGCGCGCAAGTTGCTGGAGATTCGCCCTTGGATGCCGGCACAGGGCTAACGCGAGAGCTCGGACAAGCTTTTCGTCGATCTCGTTTGTCATTGTTCCATCTCGTGTAGTGCAGCCTCAATGAGTCCACAGAGCTTCATAAAAGTCAACAGTGATTCTGATGACTCTTCCAATTGTATTCAATGACGGCAAAAAAATTTGAAATGAATCTATATTGACTCATGTAAGTCATTATGGCACTATTGAGATCTTAAATATCTCAAGTGGGTTGAGCATGATTTCCCCAAAAGCCGGCTGCCCGATTCAAGGCGCCAGGGTGGCAGTACTGGTGCTGAGCGCTTCTTTTCTTCTCGCAGCTTGCGGCGGTAGTGGTGGCGCCAATGCACCTACGCCACCACAAGCACCACCGGTCGAAGTACAAGTGCAGACGATTGATCCGCGTCCTAGGGCGGTCATTACAGATCTTCCAGGACGCATCTCGCCAGTTCGAGTGGCCGAGGTGCGCGCGCGTGTGGCGGGCGTAGTGCAAAAGCGGCACTTCGTCGAGGGGACCACCGTTAAGGAAGGCGCATTACTGTTTTCGATTGAGTCCGCACCGTTCGAGGCTGCACTGGACCGGGTTCGGGGGGCTCTGGCTCGCGCAGACGCCCAGGTGAAACAAGCGCAGTCCGTGACTCGCCGCTACGAGCAACTGGTCAAATCTAGTGCTGTCAGTCAGCAGGAGTACGACGATGCGCTGGCCGCATTGCAGACGGCCGAGGCCAATCAGCTTTCGGCACGCGCGGACGTGAGAACTGCTCAGCTCGATCTTGGATACGCGACCGTGCGGGCTCCGATTTCAGGCCGCATTGGCCGCAGCCTGGTGAGCGAAGGTGCGCTCGTTGGCCAAGGCAACACCACTCCGATGGCGCTTATCCAGCAAATGGATCCGGTCTATGCCGATTTCACCCAGTCGGCGCAGGCCGTGTTACGGCTGCGCGAGGCGATCGAAGACGGCAAACTGTCTGCCGACAGCAAGGGCCAGGCAAGCGTGACTATCAGCGTGGACGGCACGCGCCACAAGGTGCAGGGGCGCCTGATGTTCTCCGATGTGACTGTGGACCCTGGCACTGGCCAGGTCCTGCTGCGTGGTCTGTTTCCCAATCCGCAAGGTCTTCTGATGCCCGGCGTTTATGTGCGGGCCAGCACCGAGCAGGGAGTTGACGAAAAGGCTGTGTTTCTGCCGCAGCGGGCGATTCTTCGAGGCCCGGACGGAGCCGCAAAGGTCATGACCGTATCAGCCGAAGGCACTGCCCAGGAGCGCGCCGTGCAGACCGGAGCCATGCAGGGCTCCGAATGGCAAGTTACCGATGGGTTGAAGGCCGGTGACCAAGTTATTGTCAGCGGCGCGGAAAAGATCACTCCCGGCGTACCGGTAGTCGTCAAAGCGGCCGCCTCTACTGCAGCCAAGTAAGGCAAGTCATGCCAAACTTTTTCATTCATCGACCCAATTTCGCATGGGTCATCGCCATCTTCATCGCGCTGGCAGGCGCGCTTGCGCTGTCGTCTTTGCCCGTGGCGCAATATCCCAGCGTGGCGCCGCCGCAGGTACTGGTCACGGCCACCTATCCCGGGGCATCTGCTGAGACCATCAACAACAGCGTGACTAGCCTCATCGAGGAAGAGCTCAACGGTGCAAAAGGGCTTCTGTACTACGAGTCGCAAAGCAACGGTGCTGGTAGTGCAGAAACCTACGTCACTTTTGTGCCCGGTACCGACGTAGCCCTGGCGCAAGTGGACGTGCAAAACCGACTCAAACGCGTAGAGCCTCGCTTGCCAGCCTCCGTCAGGCAGCAGGGACTTCAAGTGGAGCAGGCTAGCGCCAACTTCCTTTTGATCTACGCGCTGACCTATAAGGATGGCGGCAAGGATCCAGTGGGACTGGCCGACTACGCCGCGCGCAATGTGAACAATGAAATCCGACGCATTCCGGGTGTGGGCCGCGTACAGATGTTCGCTGCAGAGAGGGCTATGCGTATCTGGGTCGATCCGGCCAAACTGCTCGGCTATGGCTTGTCGGTGACCGATGTGGGAATCGCAATCAGCGCCCAAAATGCCCAAGTCTCGGGAGGTAGCATAGGCGACCAGCCCGGCCCCAAGGATCAGGAAATCGCGGCTACCATCATGGTGCAGGGCCAACTGGCCTCGGTCGACGCCTTCTCACGCATCGTGCTGCGCGCCAATGCCGACGGATCGACCGTCAAGCTAGGCGACGTCGCCCGCGTCGAGTTGGGAAGTCAAAGCTACGGTTTCTCCTCGCGCTTGAACGGCAAGCCTGCTGCTGCCATGGCGGTGCAATTGTCACCAGGAGCCAATGCGCTGCAGACCGCCGAAGGCGTGAAAGCGCGGCTGCAGGAGCTGTCGGCGAACTTCCCGGCCGACATCGGTTACAGCGTACCTTACGACACATCGCGCTTCGTTGCCGTTGCGATCAAGAAGGTCGTTCAGACTCTGGTCGAGGCCATCTTGCTGGTGTTCCTGGTGATGTGGGTTTTCCTGCAGAACCTGCGCTACACATTGATCCCAGCCATCGTGGTTCCCGTTTCGTTGCTCGGCACCTTTGCGCTGATGCTACCGCTGGGTTTCTCAGTCAACATGATGACGATGTTCGGCATGGTTTTGGCCATCGGCATCTTGGTCGATGATGCGATCGTGGTGGTCGAAAACGTCGAGCGCATCATGGCCGAGGAAGGTCTGTCGCCCAAGGACGCGACGATCAAGGCAATGAAGCAGATCAGCGGCGCCATCGTCGGCATCACGCTGGTGCTTGCAGCCGTGTTCCTGCCGCTGGCGTTCATGAGCGGTTCCGTAGGCGTCATCTACCGCCAGTTCTCGGTGTCTCTCGCGATCTCCATCCTGTTCTCGGGTTTCCTGGCACTGACGCTCACGCCCGCCTTGTGCGTAACGCTGATCAAGCCGATTCCCAAGGGGCATCACGAAGACAAGAAGGGTTTCTTTGGCTGGTTCAACCGGCGCTTCGGGCGCCTGACCGATGGCTACGCTTCTGCCACGACGCGCATGGTCGCTCGCACCGGTCGTTTCATGCTGGTGTACCTGGTCATACTGGCAGTGCTTGTGTTCACCTACATGCGCCTGCCATCGGCCTTCTTGCCGACGGAAGACCAAGGCTACATGATCACTGACATGCAGTTGGCGCCTGGCGCAACCTTGCCGCGCACGCATGCCACTGCAGAGCAGATGGAGAACTACCTTACCTCACGCCCGGCGGTGTCCGACGTGCTGTCGGTGTTGGGCTTTAGTTTCTCTGGCGCTGGACAAAATGCGGGGCTGTCGTTCACCATGTTCAAGGACTGGTCCGAGCGCTCAAGCGATGAGTCGGCGATGAAAGAGGTCGAAGCGGCCAATGGCGCATACCAGGGCATCAAGGACGGCACGCTGTTTGCCGTGGCGCCGCCGTCTATCGAAGGTATGGGCACATCCTCGGGCTTCGCGCTGCGCCTGCAGGACCGCGCAGGCCTCGGCCGTGAGGCCCTGTATGCCGCAGGCGAACAGTTGATGGGTCAGGTCTATGAGTCCGGCAAGTTCTCCTACATCATGATTGAAGGCTTGAAGGACGCGCCCCAATTGGATCTAAAGATTGATCGCGAGAAGGCAGAAGCTTTGGGCGTGTCGTTCGACGTCATCAACACCTCGCTGTCCACTGCCTTTGGCTCTGCGCAGATCAACGAATTTCCGAACCATGGGCGTATGCAGCGGGTCATCGTGCAGGCCGATCCCACAAGTCGGGCTACGCCACAGTCTCTGGGCAAGTTGCATGTGCCGAACCGGTCCGGTCAGCTGGTCGCACTCGAATCTTTCAGTGAACTGGGCTGGAAGATCGGACCCATGCAGATCGTTCGCTACAACGGCTACCCCAGCATCAAGTTCACCGGTGACATGGCACCAGGACTGAGCAGCGGCGACGGCATGCAAGAGATTGAGCGCATCGTGGCCGGGCTGCCTAAGGGCATCGGCTATGAATGGACTGGGCTTTCGTTCCAGGAGAAGGCGGCGGGCTCACAAGCTCCAATGCTGCTGGCCCTGGCGCTGGTGGTTGTCTTCTTGGTATTGGTCGCTCTCTATGAGAGCTGGAAGATTCCGATGTCGGTCCTGTTGATTGTGCCCATTGGAGCGCTTGGTGCGGTTGCGGCCGCCACGCTGGTCGGCATGCCCAATGACGTGTACTTCAAAGTCGGACTGGTCACCATCATCGGTCTGGCCGCGAAAAACGCGATCCTGATCATCGAGTTCGCCAAGGACTTGCATGCTCAGGGCAAGTCACTCAAGGAGTCTGCGCTGGAGGCAGCACGCCTGCGCTTCAGGCCTATCGTGATGACGTCGCTTGCGTTCATTCTTGGCGTCGTGCCGCTGGCCATCGCCACAGGTGCTGGCGCCGAGAGCCAGCGTGCCATCGGCACCGGCGTAATCGGCGGAATGATCAGTGCCACGGTGCTCGGGGTGCTGTTCGTGCCGGTGTTCTTCGTATGGGTCTTGTCCGCCTTAAAGCGCCGCGCAAACGCGCGTTCAGACTCTGTTTCAGAGGTGCAGAAGAGTGCGTAAAACCCGATTTAGCCTTCTGCTGGCCTCTGCGTTTTCACTGAGCGCATGCTCGCTGGCACCGATATACGAGCGACCCGGAGCGCCTGTCCCAGCGACCTATCCGTTGGCGATGGAGGAAGGGGTAGAGTCCCCCGGCGAGGCCATGCCCCGCTGGCAGGACTTCATCCAGGAGCCACGGCTGCGCACGCTAGTGCAATCTGCGCTTGCGCAAAACCGTGACCTTCGGCAAGCGTTGCTCAATATTGAGGCGGCCCGCGCGCAATATGGAATTCAGCGCGCGGATCGACTGCCAACGGTCAATGCCGGTGGCGCGGCTGATCGGCAGCGGGTACCCGCCGGCCTGGGCACAAGCGGAGCTGGTGGCGTGCAGTCGACCTACCGCACCGAGATCGGCTTGAGCGCATTCGAGTTGGATCTGTTCGGTCGTGTGCGCAATCTGTCGGACTCCGCGCTTGAGGAATATCTTTCCACAGAGCAGGCCGCGCGCAGCGTTCGCATCAGCCTTATTGCCAGCGTGAGCGAAGCGTACGTCCGCTATTCGACAGCCCAGGCGCGCATCGCACTGACGCACCAGACGCTGCAGGCACGCGAAAAATCGCTGGAGCTGGTGGAGCTACGCCGCAGCGCGGGCTCCGCTAGCGAGGTTGATGTGCAGGAAGCCACTGGCTTGGTCGAACAGGCCCGTACCGAGTTGCTGCGCACTGAGCGCCAAAGCCACCAGGCAAGAAATGCCTTGCAGTTGCTGGTGGGCGACAGTGCTTTGGATGTGCCCCTGGCGCCGGCATCACCGCAGCACACGCTATTCCAGGATGTGGATGCAGGCCTGCCTTCCATGCTTCTCGTGCGCCGTCCCGACATCCTGGCGGCGGAACACCGCATCCGCGCGCGCAACGCTAATGTGGGAGCTGCGCGAGCTGCGTTCTTCCCGCGCATCACATTGACAGGTTCATTGGGGAGCACAAGTCCAGAGTTGTCGGATTTGTTTTCTTCCGGGACGCGCGTGTGGCAGTTCCTTCCGCAGGTGAGCTTGCCTATCTTCTCAGGGGGGCGCAATCAAGCCAACCTGGACCTGGCACACGTGCGCAGGGAGTCGGCGGTCATCGACTACGACAAGGCAATTCAAAGCGCTTTCACCGAAGTCGCCGACTCGCTGGCAGCCCGCTCCACGTTGCAACAGCAAGTCGTCTCTCAACAGCGCTTGGTTGCCAGTAGCGCGCAGACGCTGAGTCTGGCCCAACTTCGTTACCGCAGCGGAGTCGACAGCAACCTGCGATATCTGGATGCGCAGCGGCAAGACTTCTCGAACCGCCTGGCTCTGCTGGACATATGGTCTGACCTCCAAAACAGCCGCATCGCGCTCTACAAGGCGTTAGGTGGCGATGAAGGTGAAGCGCCTTGATTCCAACACTCGAGCCTGTCGCAGGGTGACTGCAAAAGGGACTCCCGATAACTTAGTTAGTCCTCGTGAGACTTCATTGATCACCGTAGTTATTGAACCGTGCCAAAGCTTCGGCACCTGTGACGATGTCACCCAATAGTCGAAGCAAACTTTTCAACGTCACGAGCAACCCAGCTCAGTGAGTCATTTATCCGAGCATCCAATCATCAACCGACCACATTGAGGTGATAAATATGTCCAACAATCTAATTCTTGTCATTGGTGCAACCGGCAAGACCGGTCGCCGTGTAGCAGCGAATCTTCAACAGGGCGGACTTCAATTTCGCGCTGTCTCTCGCAGCTCTGCAGTGCCGTTCGACTGGAACGACACAACCACGTGGAGCGGTGCATTGGAGAGTGTCAGGGCAGTTTACGTGGTGCACCCGGGTCTAGGTATGACTGATGCGGCTGACCAGGTACGCGACTTCGCACAAGCCGCTGCCGCGGCTGGCGTTACAAAGGCAGTGCTGGCTTCCACACCTGACGACGGCAGTGAATTCTCTCAAGCAATGCGCGCTGCTGAGAAACACATTGTTGATGCCGGATTGAACCTTACAAGCCTGCGCTTGCGCTGGTTTTTCCAGAATTTCAGCGAAGACTTCTTGCTCCAACCTGTGCTTTCAGGTGAGCTGCGGTTACCCGCTGGATCGGGTAAGGAGGCGTTTGTTGATGCCGACGACATTGCTGATGTTGCTGTTGCCGCACTCACCGATGACCGACACAACGGGCGTTTTTACGATCTGACAGGCCCTCGCGCTCTTAGCTTTGCCGAAATTGCAGAGGAGATCAAACGCGGGGCAGGACATGAAATACAGTATGTTCCGGTTAATTCGGAGACCTACGTCGCCGAACAAATCGCTCAAGGCGTTCCCGAGGAGTGGGCCTATTCTTTCAGCGCGCTCTACCAAGACATAGCGAATGGGAAGCTTGATACCATTTCTAGTGATGTGGAAGCTGTTCTCGAAAGACCTGCGCGCGATTTCTCTGACTTCGTATCCAACATGGCAAGAGGTGGAAATTGGGCTGGCGCCGGATCTAAATGACCGAGCAGTCGCGCACCTGTTGGCTGCAATCTGGTTGACGCATCGTCTAGGGAGTTGTAGCAGCATTGCCGGGAGCCCGCTTTCAGAGAGCCTGGAGACTGCTCTGCGATCTAAATCGCCTTGTGTTTGAACTGCTCCAGAAGTTGGACGTGTTGATTTCCATTCAAATGTTACCCGCCGGGTAGGGGGTTAGTTCTGAATGGAAACCAGCACCACAGGCCCCGGCCCCGCGTGCAGCACATTCCTTAATGTGTTTGACCGCCACCCGCCAGATCTCGCACTCCTGAGTCACCGCATAAGCCTCAGGGTCAACGGCAGCAAAATCTCCGCGAGGGGTGCGTTACTTGCGCTGACCGATGGCGTACCCATCTAGTGAGCAAGCGACTCATCGTCGCGCGCAGATGCCCGGATGTCGCGCACCTCAGGAGGCTCACATTTCGTCTCCAGAACATACCCTCTTCCATGCGCGGTTTGAAGCAATTTGGTTGCAAACGGTTCGTCCATCTTTTGCCGCAATCTGCGTACGGCGGCATTGATCAGATTTCCCGTAGGCTCGAAGGGCGCCCCCCACACCTGCTCAAACAGGCGCTTACGCGAAACCACCTCGCCAGAGTGGCGCATCAGGATCAGCAGCAGGGAAAATTCCTGTCGAGTGAGATCAAGACGGCGGCCGTCGCGCTCTACTCGTGTGCGTGACAGGTCCAACACCAAGTCACCGACCGAAAGCCGCAGAGGTGCATCGATCTCGCTGTCACGGCTTCGTATCTGCAACGCGATGCGCGCACTCAACTCTGAAAACGTAATCGGCTTGAGCAAGTAATCGGCAGCTCCATTCTTCAGGCACAAGAGCTTCTTCTCAAGTTCGCTGCAGGTGGTCACAACGATGATGGGGACCGCCTTCTTCTCACGCATTTCGCGCAACAGCCCGACACCGCCTCGGTGAGAGATCTCAAGCTCCAGGACAACAAGGTCGTAGTCGTTGTTCGCCAGTTGATTGCATGCCTCGACGCCATGGGCCGACGTGTCCACCTTGAAGCCCTTCTGGCCAAGGCCTCTGCGGATCCTCTCGGACCAGTTGCGGTCTGCGTCTGCAACCAGGATATTCACTTCGCGCTCCTATAAGTTCTTCGATTCATCGGAACTCCTCACACCAGCGCCTGATCCAGGATCGATTTCTGTCGTTGTGCCCATCGGGTACCGATGCGCAAGGCATCTCGCTGATGGGAGGTTGCCCGAGCAAAGACTAGGTCTTCATCGATACCGAGTCTCAGGAAGATTCTCCGCTGCTGCTGGGCTCTTGCGCGAAGTGAACCTTCCATCGAGACCAGCTCGCCATCTTCACGTGCGAACATAGATACAGCGGCTTCGACGCATTCCAGCGCACGGTTCGACACTGCGGGTACAGCCCTAGGCTCCGATAAACTGATTTTGGAGATGAAGGGGTTCTTGCCGACCATGAGACCCCACGGACGCGACGCATTGGGTGGATTGATTGATAGGGCCTCCAGCTTTGTCAAGCCGAACTCACGGGCCAGGCGCAAACGCATTGCCAACAGCGGAGCACAGTTCTCCACCTCTTGAAGCACTACTGAGACTTCTCCTTCATCTCCGCCAACCGGCAGCACCAACGATTGCAGGAGGATTTTCGCCAAAGCATCACCTTGGGATGCCGCATCAAACAGGAACGCGACCCCGCGCTCCATCGCAGCGATATGGCTTGCCTCGCGGAGCACCACCGCACCGAGCCGCCTCGTTGCTTCGGGCAACCCTTGCCCGGCTGCCTTTTCCAGACAGAAACGCGCGAGGGTTGGATTGCCAACCGAGCTTCGGTAGTCAGAGCAGATGCGAAATAGGTCGAGCCATGCTTGGGGAATGCCGCTGTCTGCCGAGCGAAGCAGCAAGGCGGCGGCCTTTCGGAGATTCGGCGCTGGTACCAACTGCCGTGGATGGAGGTGAGAGCAATTCAATGTCGCCAGCGCGCGCCCCAGCACGTAGCATGCATAGGCATCGCCCTCCGCTGCGCAATGCTCAAGGCTCGCTTCCACCATCTGAAGCGGAAGACCTTCGATGCATTCGCCGCGCTTCTCTGCCAACCGAATGACCTCGATCACCAGCCGGTGGACAGAAGCTGGGATTGCCCCCTGAAGTCCCGAAACGTTGCGAAGGATCGCGCGCGCTTGGCTGAAATTCCCGGCTGAAAGGGCTTGGTTGGCTTCACAGGCGGCAACCTCGTAAATCGAGAAACCGTATAACTGTCCAATAGCCTTCAACGCTCCAAGCGCGTCGCGAGCCGTAATTGCACCCCAGAAAGAATTTACCCGTTCTCCGGTAGCCTCATCATTTTTTTCAAGCCAATTGAATGCTTGTTCTGCTTCCCCTCGAATCAGAAGCCATGCAGCATATTTGAGTCGAGCATCTTCGTCGAATGCAGCAGCCGACTCGACCATTCCGATCTGCCGAAAGCTAATTATTTCTTCCAAGGACAGCGATTTTGCAACTATTTTGGAAACACGGCTCGCTTCACTCGGAATAAGACTGCAAAGATAATCAAGGCCGATAGGTATATCTCTAGAAAATCCGCCCAATCCTGAGAGATACGCCTCTCCGAGCTTTAGCTTGGCTTCCTTGTCGCCGTATTTCGCGAGTGATCTAAGACGAATGCTCTCTCTCCGCATGTTTCGCTCCTTTTCCCTTGCTAATCTCCGCCGAAGTGGCAGCTAATTGGCGCGGATCGTACTGAGCGAGGCGAAGCCTGGTCATGTCTTGCAGATTAAGTTTTTGTAATCTTCCCGAGATATCTGAATCATTTGTGCAGGAGCTCATATATTTTTTGAAGATTGGTTGTATCGAAGCTGCACAAATCTGCGATTGCAGGAGAAATACTTTGAGTCCACCCCCGTGATATTTTTCACCTCGAAATTAATTGCCGACGAAACCTACGATTCACGTCGATGCTTCAGTTGGCATCGATTCATAAATCAATAGATCAAGGAGTCGCAATGACTTTGAATCGGAAAATCGCCCTCGCCGTGCTGGTCACCTGCGCTGGCAGTGGTGCCTTTGCACAATCTTCTGTCACTCTCTTCGGCGTCGTTGACGTAAATACTCGCTACGTCAAGAACAGCGAGTTGCCCAGCAACATCACCATGAACAACAGCGGCCTGTCCTCCGGCCGTTTTGGATTCCGCGGTGTTGAAGACCTTGGCGGGGGCCTCAAGGCGGGCTTCTGGCTGGAATCGGATGTGAACGCAGATTCCGGATCCATCAGCTCCACCGGCAAGCTATTCCAACGTCGTTCGACCGTGAGCCTGTTGGGCTCCTTCGGTGAGGTTCGTCTGGGACGCGATTTCACACCAGCTTCCCAGCTGGTGGTGCGTTACGACCCTTTTGGCGTGATCGGCTTGGCCGGCTCCAACGTCACCAGCCGCCTGCCAAGTGCATTCGCGTCGTACTACCGCCACGATAACGCCATTCAGTACTTCACTCCCGTGTGGAGCGGCCTGCAGGTTGAGACAATGTACGCGCTGGATGAAAGCGCCGCCACCAATGCTGGACGCCACATGAGCGCCCGCGTAGTCTACGACAACGGTCCGCTAAGTCTCTCAGCGGCATTTGGAACAACTACCGTAAATGCTGCTGGCGCCAAGTTCAAGCAAACCGGCCTGGGCGCAGCCTACGATTTGGGTATGGCTCGTCTGATGGGCTTCTATCAGCGTGAAGAAGTTCCATTCGGCACATACGGTACTGCTGTCGCGGGTGCGGAATCGCGATTCCTGCTTGGGGTGACCGTGCCGGTGGGACGAGATCAAGTGCGCGCATCGTGGGTGCGCACCGACTCTCGGGGCGGCACGGCTGCGTACAACGGCAGCGATGCAGACAAGTTCTCCGTGGGCTACATCCACAACATGTCTACCCGCACAGCCCTGTACGGAACGATTTCCTACGTGAACAACAAGGGTGGCGCGAACTTCAGCTTGGCCGGTGGTGCAACAGGTCTGGCCACTGGTGGCAACTCCACAGGTGCGGAAGTCGGCATCCGACACAGCTTTTGATTCCAGGGTAGGTAGTCAGCGAGTTATGTTTCATTTCAGCCCCGTGGCGCCTAAGCCGCGGGGCTTTTTCGAACGACTCATCTAGCCCTCGCTAGCTGCGAGCGCGCTCGATGGTGCGACGCAGATCTTCAGGGATTGAAAGAGGCTTGATAGAACTGACGTTTGCGCCACCGGTGTTGCCATCAGGCACGAATCCAATGGCAGTCTGGTAGCCGCGCCCACGAACCGCAGCATTTGACCCGCGACTTCACGCAAGCTTCATTGCCTGAGTCCCCCTAGCCGCATACGTAAATGCACCCGAGCGTGCTGCACAGTTGAGGCTTGACCAAGCACATGCGCGCGCTCGAGATGGCTAAAGCTCACCTGGGACTGACCTGAGTTGTCGGCGATCATGGCTGCTCGCAATTCAGCATTTACGGCTTGCCGGATTCTTGCGGTAAACGTTGTCATGCTCAGGTCTTTTCAGACACACCGCGCAGCAGGCGCAGACCGTTGATCACCACCAGAAGGCTGGCCCCCATGTCGGCGAACACGGCCATCCACATAGAAGCGTTTCCGAATACAGCGAGAACCAAAAACACGGCCTTGATGCCTAGGGCAAAGGCGATGTTCTGTAGAAGAATGTTGCGTGTGCGCCTGGAGAGCCTGATGACCTCAGGGATGCGCCGCAAATCGTCGTTCATGATGACGATGTCCGCGGCCTCCATGGCTGTGTCGGTTCCAGCCGCGCCCATGGCAATACCGATATCGGCCCGCGCCAGTGCTGGAGCATCGTTGATCCCGTCGCCGGTCATCGCAGTAGGGCCATGCTCCGCCTGCATCTTCTCGATGGCAGAAAGCTTGTCTTCTGGCAGCAGATTTCCCTGCGCCTTGTCGATGCCAGCCTGCTTGGCAATAGCCTGCGCCGTCGACACGTTGTCGCCCGTGAGCATGACGGACGCGACACCGAGTGCATGCAATTGCCCGATGGCTTCGCGCGAGCTGTCCTTGATCGTGTCAGCCACTGCGAAGATGGCAAGTACCTCGTGTTCGTCTGCCAGAAGAGTGACCGTGCGTCCCTGCGCTTCGTGGCTGGCGAGAAGCTCTTCGATCGCGGGCGAGCACAGTCCTCGCTCTTCGATCAGGCGGTGATTCCCAAGCAGCAGCGCTTGCCCTTGAAGCTGGGCTTCTACGCCGCGACCGGCAAGCGCCTTGAACCCACTTACGCCGCCTTGCCCGGCACTGAGGCCCTGCGCGATGGCCTTGGACACGGGGTGGTCCGAATGCCCGGCGAGGTCCGCCGCCCATCCCAGCACCACCGACTCTGGCTGCTTGGTTGCAAGTACGGCCTTCTCCACGAGCTTCGGCTTGCCTTCCGTGATTGTCCCCGTCTTGTCCAGCGCGATGGCCTTGAGCTTGTGTGCATCTTCGAGATACACCCCGCCTTTAATAAGGATCCCGCGACGGGCTGCCGACGCAAGCCCGCTGACTACTGTGACCGGGGTAGCAATCACCAAGGCACAGGGGCATGCGATGACCAACAGGACCAGCGCCTTGTACATCGCCTGCATCCAGGTGAAGTCCAGGAAGACGGGAGTCAGGATTGCGACCAGCACAGCGATGATGAAAACCGCTGGCGTGTAGATGGCGGCGAACCGATCAACGAATTGTTGGGTTGGAGCCCGTGATCCCTGGGCTTGCTCGACCGACTGAATGATGCGTGCCAAGGTCGTATTGCTTGCCGCCGCTGTCACAGTTATTTCGATGGTGCCTGTCTCATTGACCGTGCCCGCGAAGACGGGGTCTCCCTGCGCCTTGTCCACAGGGATGCTCTCTCCCGTCACAGGTGCCTGGTTGACGGCGCTGCTCCCGCTGACCACAGTCCCGTCGAGCGGTATGCGTGCACCAGGCTTCACGCGAACAATCGCGTCGATCGGCACATCCGCCGCCGGCGTCATGGTCCAGCTTCCGTCGGGCTGGCGGACTTCAGCGGTATCTGGCGTGAGGTCGAGCAGACTCTTGATCGCATTTCTGGCTCGATCGACTGCCCGTCCTTCAATCAGCTCGGCGATAGCGTACAAGGCCATCACCATTGCAGCTTCTGGCCACTGACCAATAAGGAAAGCTCCCGTCACGGCAACGGTCATCAGCGCATTGATGTTCAGGCGCCCGTGCACAAGCGCTGCGAAGCCTTTGCGGTAGGTGGAAAATCCAGCAAGCCAGATTGCTACGGCCGCAACGACCATGCCGATGCCTTTGAACACCGTGGTGTCCGGTGCGAAGAAGGACAGTGTCTCTGCAGCAATAGCCAGCGCAAGCGCCAAGACCATCCGCCAAAGTCCGTCTGCTGTACTGCCGTGGTCATCACTTTGGGCGGGTGCCACAGGCTCGGGGTTAAAGCCAGCCTTGCGGATGGCAGCTACGGCTTCAGGGATCGCGCTTTCAGGTGCGTCTATCGTCAGCGTGCGAGCACCTAGCTGGAAGCCCAGACCCCGCACACCGGATATGGGTTCAAGTGCCCGCCGGATCTCGCTCTCCTCAGCGGCACAGTCCATCGTTGAGATTCTGAACACGGTCCCCTTGGATGTGGAACTTGCAGCTGGAGCGGAGGACGGTGCCGACACCTTCACCTCCGCGGAGCAACAGGCATCCGCGGCATGGTCTTTGTGGACGTTCTCGGTTGTTTTCATGGTGTTGGATCCTTGGTGTAATGCGATTGGAAACCTTAAAGTCACTTCAAGGTCAAGCACTAACGTGTGTTGACTGCTGAGCCAACCCGGGCAATTGGGAATTGGGATAGCGGCTGCTACTTCTTGGCCTTCGCGATCTCCTCGGAGACTAGGTCCGCCAGTTGCTTTGCACCGAAAGTAGGAAGCGCGCGACCATTGACAAAGAAGGTCGGCGTCTTGTTGACTTGGAGCGCAGTGAGGTCCTGCACATCCTGCTGGATGACAGCATCCATCGTTGGCGCTGTCATATCCACTTGCGCCCGTTGCATGTCCAGCCCAGCTTGCGCTGCTGCTCTATAGGCCAGTTCCAGGCGAGGGGAACCGTGGTCCGCCCAGCTCGGCTGCGTGTCGAGTAAGGACTCGAGCACTGGAATGAATCGATCTTGCTTGCGCGCCGCTTCGAGCAGCTTGATCACTTCATCCGCACCCCGGTGAAAGGGGGCGTACCTGATCACCAAACGAACATCGGCGGGATACTGCCGCATCAGGTTCTTGACGATGGGATAGAAGGCGCGGCAAGTTTCGCACGCCGGATCAAAGAACTCCACGATGGTGACAGGCGCTTCGCGTGGACCCAGAACAGGCGAGTGCACACGCACGAGGTGCTCGGACTGGCTGATGACGACCGCTTGCTGTTCCGCCTGTGCGTTTCGCTTGTAGACGTATGCACCGACAGCGAAGGCGCCGATGGAGACGATAAGCACGAGTGCGACGATTGCTTTTCTAGAGATCATGGACGGGTTCTGCGCAAGTAGACGAAAAGGAATGCTGCTATCGCAGCGAAGGAGGCGAACGAGAGCCAGGGCAGATCCAGGCCCCAGAAGACGTTGAGTTTCTGGTTGGCGCAAGACGCTTCTGCGGAGCATGGAGTCCACGTCTGAGGAACCAGCCCAGCTACCAGGAGGCTGTGATAGCCAGCGATCACCAAGCCAATGAGTGCCATCGGCAACGCGTAGACAGCTCCTCTGCGGTCTTCCGAGTACAGCGACATTGCAAGGACTAGAGCGATGGGGAACATGGCGATGCGCTGGTACCAGCACAGAACGCATGGCGTCATGCCCATGATTTCTCCGATGAACACGGCACTGCCGGTGGCCACGATCGAGACCAGCCAGGCGCACAGAAGTGGCAGCCAAGACCGGCTCATGGAAGCCAGCTCCGCACGCGACATTCGAGAACGCGCGCCCGTTTGGTCCTACGCGCCCAGACGATCAGTAGGCCGCACGAAATTTGGGCAAAGAACAAGAGAACTCCCTGAAACGAACAGACAGGCCAGCTGCAGCACGGCAGGCTGGCTCGCAAGTTGGCAACGGTGCGGGTGAGGAACCGATGCCCTGGTCAGGCCAGGGCGAACCACTGCGGGCGTTCAGGGCGGAGGGGCGCGGGTGGAGGCTTCAGTGCAAACGCAATGGCGCCAAAAGATTCATGGACCGCTGCGATAGTGGCCATGATGCTGGGCTGCAGATAAGCCGAGTTGTGCGAATGACAGACGTCACAGTCCAGGTCTGCCCCAGAGGCATCCGATTGCTGCGAAGGATCGAGAACAGTCTTGTGTGCGAGCCCTACGTCAAAAAGGCTCTCTTGCGGTTGCAAGATCCCCACGCCATGTAAGCCAGCAACATGCGCGGCGCCACGAGCGTCGTCGTGAACGTAAGGGGCCACTACCGCCCAGCACAGTTGCAAAGGCAACAGTGCGATGAGCAGAGCGAGCAGTTTGGAACGCATTCGAAAATTGTAGTGGCGCCGCCCGAGAACCTTCACTGCGAACGGCCGCGCACATACAAAAAATGGCAGAAATCAGCCCAACTGAGAGGGCTGGATAACGCTGAGTTTTCGCGCAGATTACATCTCTGTAAGGTAGCCCCATCGCAGTCGAAATTCGTTGACCTTGAAGCCACTACAAGCTTTCAAATAGACCCATCACTAAATGCACAGGAGGATGTGATGGGTTTATTCGACAAGCTTTTCAGCGGACATCACGGCGGTGGCCGCGGCCACCATGGCGGAAATTACCGAGACAGCGACCACAATCGTGGCTATGGCGATGGATCCAACATCCAGCGACCTGCGAACCTCATCGCGTGCCCGAGCTGCGGTGGCGCGAACCAGCCAGGAGCAAGGTTCTGCCAACAATGTGGCACAAGCATGGTTGCAACGCAGTGCGCCAAGTGCTCTACGGTATTAGCGCCCAACGCAAGATTTTGCGGTTCCTGCGGTCAGGGCAGAGGATGACGGAATCCAAACTGCTGCATGGCTAGCGCTGGAGCCGGGCTTGCGCCGGGCCCGCTGTTCCTTGGATAACGGTATCCAGGGCAGGATCTCGGTCAATCCGCTATGACACTACACGGAGCGAGGCGAGCAACATGCCATTGAAATTTCTTCGAGAGATCGAGGCTGGCACGTTGCCAAAGCAGGTAACGAAGCCTGGCGACATCGACTTGCTCCGTCTGCTTTTGCACGCAGGGATGATTGAAGCAGAACTACCGGACGCAGCCGGCTCGGGCTTGGCAATGGTTAACAGGGTCACCGGCTTCGGTCGTGCATGGCTCGCTGCTGATGAAAGCAGTGCAAAAACGTCGATTCCTTCCTCAGCACTCAGGGCTTGAGTGCACGGCGCATCAACGTGGCCCTTTGTAATTGGATGCCGCGGATACATGACGAACTTGTAATCTCTCGGTGCGCAACTTGTCGGCATACGGTCAGCAGACTGTCACACGTGCAATGTAGAGCGCCTGACGGTTGGTGCGGTCTGCAGAGCACGCCGATTCAACCAAGGAGAATCTCATGGCAGTTCGTACCGTACTCACCGCCCTTTCTTTCGTAGCCCTTGCAGCGCCCGCGATGGCAAGCAGTGTCATTCACCCTGCGCCTACTGAACTGGGCTACACCACCCATCCAGAACATGCCGAGCCTGGCAAGTCGCGAGAGCAGGTTCTCGCCGAGATGGACCAATCCAAGAAAGACGGTACGTGGCAATACCACCGCTTCGGTGCACCAGTTCCAGCGAAGGGCAAGGCGATGACTCGCGAAGAAGTGCTGGCAGACCTCGAACGCTCCCAAAAGCACCCCAGTTGGGCTGCACGTCGTGTTGGTGCACCGGTCCCTGCCGTTCCCGCACCCTGACCCGGACACGCGTTGATTGCCCGTCAAATCCTTGTGATCGGGGTTTGACCGGCAACTCAGGGTTGAGTGTCTGGGTCTATGCCGCAGTCTTCATCACTACAAGGCCGATCTCGGTCGTTCCATTGACACTCGCTGCTGTGGTGCGACCTCCGTGCATGCGCGCAATCGCCGAGGTGATGGCCAAACCTAGGCCATGATTCTTCTGCCCATGTTCGCGAGAAGCAGAGGCGCGAAAGAATCTATCAAACATCCGCGCAAGGATCTCAGGTGACACCGTTTCACCCTGGTTCGCGACGACCAGACTTACCTCTGTGTCTGACACTGCGGCTATGCTCACCTCAACCTCGGTGCCAGGTTTGGCGTACTGCGTGGCGTTGCTGATCAGGTTGGAGACGGCACGCCGTAGCAGCGGTTCATCAAAATGGCCTGTACTGTCGCCTGCGACCTTCAGACGCAGATCAGCATCCGCCAAGGCTGCCTCGTGGTATTCAACGACCCTTTCGACAACTGCAGCGAGACTTGGAACAAAAGAACGTCTAGCGGTGGCGCCCCTATCTGCCTGCGACAGGAACAGCATATCGTTGATGATGCCAGTGAGGCGGTGTAGCTCCTCAAGGTTGGAGGACAGTACATCCGCCATATCGAAATTCCCCGGGTGACGCAGCGCAAGTTCATTGCTGGCGACGAGAATTGCCAAAGGAGTACGAAGCTCATGTGAAACGTCTGCGTTGAATCCTTCGAGTTGGGTGTATGCAAGATCCAACCGGCCGAGCAGGCCGTTGAACTGCTCCACGAGAGGAATAAGTTCTGCGGGCTGGCCAGCACCATCCAAGCGCGGACGCAAATTGTCCGCGGACAAGGACCTCAGTTGGTGCGCAAGCCGTCGCACGGGGGCCAGACCGTAGCTCACGATGGACATGCCTCCGAGCGAAATGACGAACGTGCCCACGACAGCAGCGATAGCCAACGTGATGGCAAGTCGATTCAGGTGCTGGGCATCGGAAGAGATGTCCATTGATAGGTTTACGTTGAACGCCGGGCTCTTGTCATCCGTGGGCTGCACAGCGAACACCCGCGACACCCTCTGCGCGCTATCAGGATCCGGGGCGGCTTTGGGGAACACCAGGTCACCATCCTGGGTGCGCACGATCAGGCGAAAATCTTCGTGCCCTATGAGGAAATCGCTCAGCGGGTGCTCCTGCGAGCTTTCCTTGGCATGCTCGTCGATGTTGCTCAACAAGTGCCTGACGATGGCCTCTTTCTGAGCCAGGGTTTCTATCTGGCGTGCGCTGAGATTGTGGGCGGTGACCAGGTAGACGACGAGGCAAACGATGCCCAAGCCCACAAAACTCTGCACAGCGAGCCACAACGACAGACGAGCGCGCAACGAGTGCGCGCGCAGCGCGGGGTTCATTGCTGTCGCTCTTCCATCACATAGCCCATGCCACGCACTGTGTGAAGCAAGGTCTTGTCAAAAGGCAGGTCCATCTTCGTGCGCAGACGTCGAATTGCCACCTCCACTACATTGGTGTCGCTGTCGAAGTTCATGTCCCAGACCTGCTCCGCTATCTCAGTGCGAGAGAGGACTTCGCCCTTGCGGCGCAAGAACAATGCGAGCAGCAGGAACTCCTTTGCCGTGAGTTCAAGCCTATGGCCTGCACGTGTGGCCTTGCGACGTATAAGGTCGAGTTCAAGGTCCGAGATGCCCAACACGGTCGGTTCGCCGGCATCTCTGGCACCGTGCGCTCGGCGAAGCAGCACCTGCACGCGGGCAGATAGCTCTGAGAAGGCGAAGGGTTTGACCAGATAGTCATCAGCACCGGTTTGCAAGCCGCGCACCCGATCCTCGACGCTAACCCGCGCGGTGAGCATCAAGACGGGAGTCTGCTTCGTCTTGCGAAACGCAGTCAAAAGCGTGAACCCGTCAATGCCGGGCAGCATGCCATCCAGGATCAGGAGGTCGTACGCACCCTCCAGTGCCATGTGCAGTCCATCAACACCGTTGTGGACGATATCGACGTTGTACCCCGCTTCGCCGAGCCCTTTTTTGAGGTACTCGGCGAGCTTGATCTCATCTTCAATGACCAAGATTTTCATGCATTGATTCTCCCGGAGATCGATCGCAGCATCGATTACAAATTCGTAATCTGAGTGTTTGCAACTTGTCCCCCCTGCCTTTCTAGAGTTCGCTGAAGGTCGCCGCACGTTGTGAGGACCATATCAAAAGGCAAACACCATGAACAAACAGACAAAACTCATTCTCTCGCTGACTGCCGCAGCCTTTCTGGCCCCAAGTGCAGCGATGGCCTCGTCCCTGTATCACGACGCAGGTGGCGAAATCGGCGCAACAACTAATCCGAGCCACACCTCCGATGACCTGATGCGCGGCGAAGTGCAGCGGACTGTTGACGCTGCACGCAAAGACGGATCGCTGGCCATTCTGTCTCGAGGAGGTGTGGTGCCGACCAAGGCCACTGGACCGGCAAAGACCCGAGAGCAAGTCCGCAACGAGTTTCTCAGCATGACGCCGCAGGAGAAGGCCAAGCTGAAAGAGATGCATGGTGGCTGATCTGCCGCACACCAGGTGCACCGACGGAATAGGTGCTCCCTGCGTGACCTCCATCGCGTCACGGTAGACCTACTGCGATAGCCAACCTTCACTTCAGTACATGCGGCCCATTGTGGGTCGATCCACCGTACTGATCAATGCCCTCGACACGAGATGAGCTTTAGACAGCGCGGCTTCGCGGAGCCTGGGCGATGGCCCACTCGTTGGGGGCAGTTGCTCCTGCGACGCCCTTCAATGGCAACAGAGAGTTTGGTTTTGTGGATCAGCGTGTACGTCGCGCTGGCCTACAACGGCTCTTTCCTGAGGGCGACCACGACTGGCCGCAGTTGGGCGGCGGCAGAAACATGGTTTTTTGTCGGCGCACTGGTAATTTCATTGATTGCGCTGCACGGGCTGATCTTCAGCATCGCTGTGGCCAGGTGGAGTGTTCGCCCTCTGCTCACAGCATCGGTGCTGGTCGCAGCTTTTGCAACCTTCTACATGCAACGCTACGGCGTCTATTACGACCCAAGCATGCTGCGCAATGTGCTGCGGACAGACACTGCTGAAGCCAGCGAGTTGATCTCATGGAGCTTGATCGCTCACGTCTCGCTGTACTCGGCAGTCCCATTGTGGGCGATATGGCGCGTTCGCCTCACACGAACTTCCCTATGGCGCGCCGTCCTGCAGCGCATTGCCTTCAGTGCCTCCTGCGCGGTGGCAGTCGTGGCGGCTGTTCTCCTCATCTTCCAGGACTTCTCTGCGTTGATGAGAAACCAGAAGGAGTTGCGCTACCTCATCACGCCGGCCAACGTGATCTACTCGACAGCTCGCGTCTTATCGACCGATGCCGAGAAGCCCAAGATCAGGCAGTCCGTCGGCTTGGATGCGCGCGTGGCAGCGCCATCGAGAACCCAGAAGCCTAAATTGCTCTTCATCGTCGTGGGAGAGACTGTGAGAGCAAGAAACTGGGGTCTTAACGGCTATGAGCGGCAAACCACACCGAACCTTCAGGCGCTCAACGCTCTGAACTTTGGCAATGTCACAGCCTGCGGAACAGACACAGAAACATCACTTCCATGCATGTTCTCGGCGATTGGAAGGCGAGACTACGATGAGGCCCGAATACGCTCGTCCGAGTCGCTGCTTCACGTCTTGGCTCGTGCCGGCATTGCGGTGCATTGGAAGGACAACCAGTCAGGCTGCAAGGGCGTCTGTGATGGCCTCAGCGTGATTCCTGTGGATCCGCCGGCCGCTGCGGGCCTGTGCTCTGAGGGTAGGTGCCTTGACGGAGCACTCCTGCATGGTTTGGAGTCCGTCGCAGAAGCCTCCGAGACCACTACGGTAGTAGTCCTGCACATGCTCGGTAACCATGGACCCGCCTATTTCAAGCGCTACCCTGCAGCTTTCAGGCGCTTTGAACCCACCTGTGACACGGGCGAGCTGCGCAAGTGCGATCGTCAGAGCATCGTGAATGCCTATGACAATGCAGTGCTCTACACCGACCATGTTCTGGGGCAGGCTGTAGCCTTTCTCAAGCGCCAGGAGAGCCGCTTCGATACGGCGATGCTCTACGTGTCCGACCACGGCGAGTCGCTGGGTGAGAAAGGGCTGTTTCTTCACGGCTTGCCCAGGGCGATTGCCCCTGACGAACAGACCAAGGTACCCATGGTTTGGTGGTTGTCGGACGGCTTCAAGGAGAGTCGCATGATCAACAGCGATTGCTTGAAAGAAAAATCCTCGGCCGCCCTGTCGCATGACAACCTCTTTCACTCTGTACTTGGGCTACTGGGTGTGTCGACTCAGGTCTATGAGCAGGACCTGGACATTTCTGCGGCCTGTCGACCGATTGGCTGAACAATATATTTCCTTGGCACCTAGGGCCCCTTGCGTCGATGCCGCGCCTGTCGATCAGCGCTCGTTCGGCTCCGGGATCGCATTTTTGGCTGCATTCCGTGACTCTCTTCGCGCCGGACGATGGAGCGTCAATCGAGTACAGCATGAGCGTTCACTCCATACCGCGCAGTCTGGCACTGCCCGAGCGATTCCGCTCGTAGATGGCGGTCTGGGCTTCGCATCCATTCCTGGCGGACCCCAGCAACCGCAGGCGTTTCGAGCTGCTGCAGCTGCTCCAGCAGGCCGGCGAGACCATGCCGCACGCGAAGCTGTTTGAGATGGTGCTTGACCATTTTCGCTACACCTCAGCCAACGGCTGAATCAGCAGCGCCGACAATTGGTGCCACGTGCAGGAACTTGCGCCCGCTGTATCAAACCATGGAGACACCTCGGTGCATCTGGCGGCACTGCAAATTGCAAGATCGCATGGTGATCTACAGTTTTCCGGCTTGCTTCCATCGACGCGGCAGCCACCACCATAGGAGAAATATCAACCCGGCTACCAGCGCAGCTGCCAAGCTACCGACCACATGGCCAAATATTGTGGACAGTACAAGCTGCGCGCCGGAAACGAGAGCGCTCGCGAGCGCGACCGCGCCCGCCAGAATCTGGCGGGAAGCAAGCGACTTGAATCGAGGTCGATCAAGCAACGGCCGAATCAAGCGATGCTGCACAGCCGGTGCACTCAGAAGTACCAAGCCGACAACAGCCAGCACAAACGTCGCAAGGAAGACCCATTTCTCCGTGTAGGCGATTGCACTGAAGCCGGGGGTAAATGGCACAGTTATCAGGAAAGCAGACAGGAGCTGCGCGGTCGGCAATAGAACCCGAAGCTCCCCCAGCATGTCCGTCAAGTCGCCATCGTCCGAAAGTTCATCTGGCTCGTTGCCAAATCCTCCTGGTTTCGACATCAGTTTCCTCGTTTCTTGACCAAGCTTCACGATAGTGCGTCCTCAGATTCGCCTTGCGCTATGCATGGCCTTCTGCTTGTCCACCAACGTGCTTTGCCGGGGCCGTAAAGCTGTCCATCTCATCCGCCAGACGACAGGGAACCGACTCCATCTGTAGGGTCGTATGAAAAACTGCGAACCTGTCAGCAAGAATCGCGTTGATGGCTTCCCGTACGATCTCAGGAGTGGACGAAGGGTCGTGCACGACATGTGCCGTGAGGCTGGGTTTGCCACTGGTCAGGGCCCAGATGTGCAGGTCGTGAACCGACGTCACGCCGCTTACTTTGGCAATGCTTTTCCTGACCTCGGCAATGTCCATCCCATTTGGCACACCCTCCAGCAGGATGTTCAAGCTTTCCTTAAGAAGAACCCACGTGCGCGGCAAGACCCACAGTCCAATCAGCACGGCGATGATTGCGTCTACCGTCGTCCAGCCTGTGTAACGGATGATGATCGCTCCGATGATCACACCCAGTGAACCAAGCATGTCGCTCCAGACCTCGAGGTAGGCACCTTTAACGTTGAGGCTTGCATCCTTGCCGCTCTGCAGCAACTTCATGCTGATCAGATTTACGACCAGGCCCAGGATTGCGACCAGCATCATCGCGCCGGTCTGTACCTCCGGTGGATTCTTAAAGCGAGAGTAAGCCTCTATCAGGATGTAGATCGCAACCCCAAACAACATCAGGCAGTTGAAAGCCGCCGCCAAAATCTCAAATCGGTAGTAACCGAAAGTCCGGAGAGAGTCTGCCTTCCTCTTGCCGATTTGTACTGCAGCAAGGGCGATAGCCAAAGCGGCCGCGTCGGTCAGCATGTGTGCCGCATCGGAAATAAGCGCGAGGCTGTTGGTGAGAATCCCCGCAACAACCTCGGCGATCATGAAAGACGCCGTCAGCCCAAGAGCGATCCAAAGCCGTCGCTCATTCCCAGTTGTTGGTAATGCATGTTCGTGTGAGGCACTCATACCGGTACATCCTATGTTTTCGCTTATTTAAAAAGCATTTGCACTACCACTATCTCAGCATCAATGGCGGCGGCGCCTATCGATGTTCTTTCCCTGCCGGGATTGCAACTGCAGCACCCTACGATCTCTGAGCCGCTTGGCCAAGCGCTGGCTGTACTTGAGGCCCTTGTCCCGTTCGGGATGCCGTTTTAGCCACATGTGGCGGACCCGCCAGAATGTGATCACTGTCACGATCAGGCTGATCCAGATCCAAAAAAGCTTGGCGGCGAGTCCGTAACCCATCTTTGAAACCGTTCAACGTGCTGACAAAACCTGAACCCTGTGCGGCGAGGTGCATCGCCAGGGGCAATTGCAACGATGACGGCTCATCGCAATTGGATTACTTCAAAGCGAAGCGGACCGATGCGACGGACTTGCCGCCTTTAGAGACTACTGCGACGGCTTTTGTGCCTGCGGCAAGCTTGAAGCTTCCCGACGCCTCCAGCTTTCCATCCACTGGCAGCAACTCGACGTCCTGCTTTTCTGAGCCTGTCAAAAGCGTTACCTTCGCAGTCATTCCGGAAACGTCGGCCGGCTTGCCATGATCCCGTACGTAAAGCTGCAACTTGGCTGCGCTGGTCACCAGTTCGTAGTCGATGTCTTTTGCCTGTGAAACGATGCCTCCGTGCATTGGTTTTGCGTCATGGTTTTCCGCGGCCATCGCAGTTCCAGAAATGGACAAGGCCAGCGCGAGAAGGATATGCATTGCTTTCATGGTGTTTCCTGAGTACGTGACAGAAAAAATGGGCCCCGCAATTTGCGGGGCCCGAAGGCCCACTTGTCAGTGGGCGGAGGGAACAGGGTGCACGGGCTCTGCTGACACGTCTTCGTCCTTCTCGTCGGGCTTGTGAGCCAGTCGATAGAGGATGGGCAGCACCAACAGAGTGAGCAGAGTGGAAGAAAGAATGCCGCCAATAACCACGGTTGCCAGTGGGCGTTGAACCTCAGCGCCGGTACCTGTTGCAATGGCCATTGGAATGAAGCCCAGAGACGCCACGAGAGCGGTCATAAGCACAGGTCGCAGACGTGTCAACGCTCCATCGCGGATAGCATCGTCCAGCGGAACGCCTTCCTCTCTCAACGTCCGGATGTATGAAATCATCACAAGCCCGTTAAGAACAGCAACGCCTGAAAGCGCGATGAAGCCAACGGCCGCAGAGATCGACATGGGTATGTCGCGAAGCCATAGTGCCAAGATGCCACCAGTCAGCGCGAATGGAATTCCGGTGAAGACCAGCAGCCCGTCCTTGGCATTTCCAAACATTGCGAACAACAGAACGAAGACCAGCAGCAGTGAGACGGGCACCACAATCTGCAGACGCTTGGAGGCAGATTGCAGGTTTTCGAATGTTCCGCCCCAGCTCGTCCAGTAACCCGTGGGTATCTTGATCTGAGCCAGGCCTTGCTCTGCCTCCGCAACGAAAGATCCCACGTCGCGGCCACGCACGTTGGCGCTGACCACTATGCGGCGCTTTCCGTTCTCGCGGCTGACTTGATTGGGGCCAGGGGCGAGTTCGAAAGAAGCGACCTCGGCAAGCGGGATGAAATTGGTTCGTGCTTCGGCAGTGCCCACTGAGCGAGGCAGCGGGATAGGCAGTCGCTTCATGCCTTCCATGTCATTGCGGATCGCTTCGGGCAGGCGCACCAGGATGTCGAATCGCCGATCACCCTCGAACATCGTTCCCGCTTCACGTCCACCAATGGCTGTGGCCACGGTGTCCTGGATGTCGGCCACATTCAGGCCATAGCGAGCGGCCTTCTGGCGGTCGATATTCACTGTGAGCATCGGCAGCCCGGTTGTCTGCTCCACCTTCACCTCCGATGCCCCTTGGATCTTCTGCAGCATCGACGAGATCTCTTCTGCAGACTTGTTCAGGACGTCCATGTCGTCTCCGAAGATCTTGACCGCGACGTCGCTGCGCACACCGGAAATCAGCTCGTTGAATCGCAATTGGATCGGCTGAGAGAATTCGTAGTTGTTGCCAGGGATCTTGCCAACCACTTCCTGGATCGCGGTAAGCAGTTCGTCGCGGGTCTTTCGCGGCTCGGGCCACTGGTCCATGGGCTTGAGCATGATGTATCCGTCCGAGATGTTCGGCGGCATCGGGTCCGAGGCGATTTCTGCAGTCCCGGTTCTTGCGAATACCCGGTCGATCTCAGGGAACTTCTCTTTCAGCGTCCCTTCGATCTGACGCTGCATGGCGATGGATTGCGAGAGGCTGGTACCGGGGATGCGCAGCGCCTGGATGGCGAGGTCGCCTTCATTGAGCTGGGGAACGAACTCGCTGCCCATTCGGGTCGCGATCAACCCGCAGAGCACCACGGCCACCGCGGCAATGGAGAGCACCAAGGCCTTGGCGGACATGACTCGATCCAGCAGGGGCGCATAGATTCGCTTCGCATGACCGAGCAGGAAGTTCTCCTTCTCGCTGACCCGGTTGCCGATAAACAGCGCGACTGCGGCGGGGATGAAAGTTACCGACAGGATCATTGCGCCGACAAGCGCTGCCACCACGGTAAACGCCATCGGGTGGAACATCTTTCCTTCAACACCTGTGAGGGCGAAGATCGGCAGATACACCACCATGATGATGAGCTGACCGAACAGCAGGGCGCGGCGTGACTCTTTGGATGCCAAGAACACTTCATGGAAGCGCTCGGCTCGGGTCAGCGGCCGACCGTGATGCGCTTGTGCATGCGCCAGGCGGCGAACGCAGTTCTCGACGATCACAACCGCTCCGTCAATGATGATGCCGAAGTCCAGCGCTCCAAGACTCATCAGGTTGGCACTTACCTTGTAGTTCACCATCCCGGTGAACGTGAAAAGCATCGACAGCGGAATCACTGTTGCCGTGATCACCGCAGCCCGGATGTTGCCCAGGAACAGGAAGAGGATCACGATCACCAAGATCGCGCCTTCCATGAGGTTCTTCTTCACCGTACTGATGGCCTTGTCCACCAGGACAGTTCGGTCGTAGACCGTGACCGCGTGCACGCCTTCGGGTAGGTTGCGGTTGATCTCCACCATCTTCTTGTCTACAGCTTGAGACACAGTACGGCTGTTCTCCCCGATAAGCATAAATACCGTACCGAGCACGACTTCACGGCCGTTGTCCGTGGCGGCGCCAGTGCGCAATTCCCGGCCGATGGATACGTCGGCGACATCCCGCACACGCACGGGCACACCGTTGGCGCTGCTCAGGATCACATTGCCTATGTCTTCCATTGACTTGACTTGGCCAGGTGCGCGGACCAGGTACTGTTCGCCGCGCTTCTCGATGTAGCCGGCGCCAACATTGCCGTTGTTGCGATCTAAGGCAGTGACGATGTCTTGCAGCGTCACGCCGAGCGAGGCCAGGCGCTCGGGGACTGGTGCAATCTGGTACTCCTTCGCAAAGCCGCCGATGGAGTTGATTTCGGTGACGCCAGGCACATTGCGCAATTGCGGCTTGATGATCCAGTCCTGAATCTCACGCAAGTCTGTCGGGGTGTAGGGGTTGCCGTCTGGCTTCTTGGCGCCATCCTTGGTTTCAACCGTCCACAGGTAGATTTCTCCGAGGCCGGTCGAGATCGGTCCCAATGCAGGGGTAATGCCTGCCGGCAACTTATCTCGGGCCTCCTGGATGCGTTCATTCACCAGTTGGCGCGCGAAGTAGATGTCCGTGCCGTCCTTGAAGATCACGGTGACCTGGGAAAGTCCATAGCGAGACAACGACCTTGTTTGCTCAAGATTGGGCAGGCCCGCCATGACTGTCTCGATGGGGTAGGTCACGCGCTGCTCGGTCTCAAGCGGCGAGTAACCAGCTGCTTGAGTGTTGATTTGGACCTGGACGTTGGTGATGTCCGGGACGGCGTCGATGGGAAGCTTCTGGTAGTTGAAGACACCTAGGGCGCCCATTGCAAGGGCGGCTAGCAGCACCAGCCACCGCTGCTCGATCGAGAATCGAATCAGTTTTTCAAACATGTTGTAAGGCTCCGTGATCAGTGCGTGTGCTCGGCGGATGCCTTGCCCAGTTCGGACTTCACTACGAAGCTGCCGGACGCTGCATAAGGCGTTCCAGGCTTGATGCCTTGCAGAACCTCGATCCGTTTGCCATCGCTGCGGCCCAACTGCACTGGTTGGGCAATGAAGCCTCCATTGACCTTGAGGAAGACAACCGGCTTTTCTCCAACCGTCTGGACCGCGTCTGCAGCGATCGTCACGGGCACGGTGGCCTCATCAGCTACGACCTCGACGTTCACGAACAGACCTGGCCGCCATGCCCCCTTGGGGTTATCCAGTACCACCCGCGCTTTGGCGGTTCGGGTTTGCTCGCCTATGAGCGCGCCCACGAAGGCTACCGTGCCCGTCGCTGAAGCGTCGAAAGCGGTGGCCTTGATAGTGACTTTCTCGCCAACTCGCACCTGAGGCAAATCTTTGGCTGGCACGTTGATCTCAGCCCAAACTTGGCTCAGGTCCGAAATCGTGAATACAGCTGCGTCTTCCTTGACGGCTTCACCAAGGCTCAGATGTTTCTCGATGACGATCCCATCAAAAGGCGCACGCAGTTCAATCCGGTTCAAACCAGAGGCGGACGAGGACGAAAGGCCCAGTGCACCCAGCTTCTGGTTAGCGTTTGCGACGGCCACTTCGGCTTCGCTGAGAGCCTGTTTAGCTTGCAGGTAGTCCTGCTCTGCCGAAACCTTCTGCTCCCAGAGCTTTTTCTCCCGCTCGTAGGTCGTCTTTGCCAACGCCATGCGCTTTTGGGCCGTCTGCAGCTCGCTGCGTTGCTCCGATGCTGTGGGACTTGCGATAGCCGCCAGCACCTGCCCCTTCTTGACGACCTGGCCCAAGCTGGCGTTGACGCTTTCCACCACGCCTGCAAGGCGCGGGACCACGTGCGAAGTGCGATCTTCGTTGAGACGGATCTCGCCGGGCAGCAGCAGCGCAGACTTGATGCTCGCAGGGGATGCCGAGTCAATGCTGATAGCTGATGCCTTGATCTGGGCATCTGTCAGCTCGACCTTGCCTTCTTCCTTGCTCATCACGAAAAGGAAAGGCTCATTGCCCTTTTGCGCAATGATCTCAATGTCAAACACATGCGGTTCTGCCACGTTCTCGCGGCTCACCCATCCAGCCTTTTCCTGAATGAATGAGAGCGTCTGCTTTTCCCCCGTCGGCCGGGTAATTGTTGCGGCGACAGTGGCGGCGCTCTGGGGCAGTGGCTTTTCCTTGTCGAACATCCAAACGCGAAGGCGTGGCTCGCCGCCGTCTTCTGCGAGCAGGGCTTCCAGCCCGAAGTCGCCTTCCTTGAAGAGGCTGCCACCGTTCGCACCCTTCGACTCACTTTTCTCGTGATGCTCCCCGTCGGCATGACCTTTGTCGTCGTCGTGGCCTTTGCCATCCGCTTTGCCATGGTGCTCGCCGTCTCCGTGCCCCTTGGCTTCAGTGTGGGTGCCATGGCCGTGGCCATCTCCCTCACTGGCTGCTGCCTTCGTCTTGCCACCCTGCAGAATGAGGGCGCCAGCACCAACGCCCATCGAGATGACGACGGCGATGGCGATCAGGTGCTTCTTGCTGATGCTTGATTTGATAGAGTTCATGGTCGATCTCAGTTTTGCTGGTTGGTCGGTGCATTGGGCGTCGGGTTGCCCAGTAGGCGGTCGATCTCCGCGGCTGCTCGATGGGCCTCGGCCAACGCCTTGAGGTATTGCGACTTGGCAGTGAAGTACGTGCGTTGTGCGTCTAGAACTTCGAGAAAATTGAATTTGCCGTTCTCGAACCCAATGGTTGCCGCGTCGTAGGCTGACTTGGAGCCGGGAAGAACGTCACCCTGTAGCACCTGCACTTCGGTACTGATCGTTGACAGCCGATCATGGGCTTGGGTCACCTCGCTGTGCAGCCGCACGGTGGTGCCTTGCAGCTCGTCCCTGGCTTTGTCTTCAAGCTTCAGGGCCTCCAGCAGGTTGCCCTGGTTGCGGTCGAACACCTGTAGAGGTACCGACACTCCGAGCAGGAGCATGTTGCGCTGTGTCTCGTTGCTGCGCTGCATACCTGCGCTCACAGTCACGTCCGGCACGCGCTTGCTTTTTTCCACCTCGGTCAAAGCTTTGCGCCGATCCACTTCAGCCTTGGCGACAACAACGGCTGGTGATGACGCGACCAATGATTGCAGCGCAGCAAGATCAGGAACGGCTGGAATGCTCTCGGCCTCGCCTTCCAGCTGGAGATTGACCGCGGTGGTGCGGCCCAACAATGCATAGAGGCGGGTCAGCGCATTGCGCTCTTCGCTCGCCGCCTGCGTCAGCTCCACGCGTATTCCAGCTTCAGCAACGCGTGCCTTCGTCTCCTCGACCGGGGAGACCTTGCCAGCAGCGACACGCTTCGCAACGGTGTCAGTGGATGACTTGGCAAGCGTTTCGCTGTCCTTTGCCAGTGCCAGCCGCTCTCGGGCCGTCAGTGCGTCAAAATAAGCGGCAACCACGCTGGCGCGTACCGTGGATTTCACCTCGGTGAGCTGAGCTTGTGCTTGCTCCCGAGCACTTTCCGCGGCTTTAGTCCGTGCAGCACGCTTCCCGCCAAGTTCGATCGGAAGGTTGAGCTGCCAGCTTTGCGTGCGCGTTTTCGAGCGTGTGTCTTCGAGCGAGTACGCGAACTCTGGGTTTGGGCGCGCGCGTCCTTGAATGACTTGCCCTTCCGCCGCCTCAACCTGGCGCGTGGCCGCAGCAACGTCTGCATTTCCCTCCAGCGCCAAGTCGATGGCCCTGGCCAACGACATCGGAGCAGCGGAAGATGCCGAGGCGCTGTGAGCAACTACCGGCTGGCTTCCTATGGCGGTCGAAGACACGCCCTGGGCGAGCCCGATTGATCCAGTCACAAACAACGTGGCTGCAACGATTGTCGTGACCGCAAAATTCTTCCGGCCGGGCACAGCGACCAGGCCATTTGAAATATGAATTCCCTTGAACATCCGATTCTCCAGTGACCTTGAAACACGAGGAAATCGGCGGTACGGCACCGACAAAGATGCCTGGCTGTTCAAGTCCATTTCGGCCACGGCGCGCGCGGCGATACCGCCTTATCGAAGGCGGATGAAAAATGGATCGAGTAAGAAGCCCCGCCGACTAGGCGAGGGAGGGCCACTGAGGGCGATCGGGCGGGATGGGGCTGATGCCAGCTAACCGTGACAAGACCGGAGCATTCATGCCGCTGCCGCGATTGGCAGGCATTTTGGCAACTGGCACGTAGACTGCACCGAGTCCAAGGCCATGGCATGAGCGGCAATCGGGGTCGAACTTATCGAGGTTCTTTTCGTCTGCCTTGGTTTTGCCGCCAGAGGCACCTGAATCATGCTGGTGTTCGTGGTGACCTACATGCTGCACGGTAGAGGCGGACGTAGATCGCTCATGCTGGCAATACGTAGCTACCGCTGCCCAGCTGAACTGGAGCGGTAGCAATACGAGCATCAAAGCGACGACCCAGCGACTCATTTTTTTAGTCTAGCATGGCAGGCAGTCTTCTCGACTGCCTGCGTCAAAGAACGGAGCCAGTCAGCGCCTTAAAGACTTTGGGAGTGGCCCGTGAAGCCACGCTCAGTGGCAACGTCAGTGTGGCTACCACGGTAGAGGCCAGGAAATACTTCCTTGACCGAGCGGCCGTCTTCGCCGTTTGCCATCATCTCGCCGTGGAAGATTGCTTCCTCCAGTTCGTGGCGAACCTCGTCTCGCGTCTTGGCCTGTGCGGTCACTGCTTGCGATGGATAGCTGCCGGGCGCGATTTCGTTGAGCTTGGCACCGGACTCACCGGCGGCCAGAATTTCGCCTGTCCGGATCGCCTGGTTCAGTTCCTGAGCCACTTGCGAGCGTGTCTTTGAGACAGTGGCTGCGGGGGCTGGGTAAGCACGCGGATTGATTTCTCGCAACGTCATGCTTGCCTCGCCGCGGGACAACATCTCGCCGCTACGCATCGCCTGCGAGAGTTCTGCGCGAACCTGTTCACGGGTCAGAGGTGCCGACTGGTCGGCAGCGAATGCGGGTGCGGCGCCCAACGAGAGGATCAGCAGTGCGGTCTTGAAGTTCATAGTGGTTCCTTTGAATGAATGTGATTGATTGGATGGTGTTAGGGCAGCTGCCGGGCGTTGACCCATCCGGCCTCGCCGCCCATGTCGCGCATACCGTCAGCGGTAACGGGGTTCTTGCGTGAGTACTCCAGTTCTTGCCTGACCTGCTCGCGGGTCTTGCTCAAGGCAGGAGCCTTCACGAGCGGATAGGTGGCGGGATAGCCACGGCTGATCCATTGGAGCGAGCCGTCTTGCTGCGCTACGAGCACAGCGTTGCGAACTGACTCCCGGCTCACGGTGTTGCCCAGATGGTCAGGAGTAAAAACTGCTCCCTGCTCCTGCACTGGGCTGGCGTGATACGCCGACCCGGCGAACGAAGCGGTAGCGACGGTGGCCAGGCCAACAATGATGAGTGCGTTGCGAACTTTCATGAGGATCTCCTGTTGCACCGGCTGCCTCTTGGCAACCGGGAGATGCTTTTTCTGCACCACGGAGAGAAGTCTAAAAATCGCGCACCATCGAGGCAGTGACTGTGAGATTACGTTTGTGACAGATTTGGAAAGTGCTGCGCACCGTGTGTCGGTTCGCGTGTGGCTAGCCTAGAATTCGGCGCTATGTCCCACCGCTTGCAATCGGCCATGCTCGTACTTGCCCTTCTCTGGCAGGCAATTAGCATGGTCAATCCTTTTGCAGGCGCACCCCGCGCCGACCAGTTTGAGCACCTGGTAGTTTTCACACACGTGGCGCACCAAGCTCATGAAGACCGGTTCATGCATGAAAACGCATCAGCCTCTCATCTGCATACAGATGAGGGGCTGATGCTTGCGGGGCTGATCCTGACATTGGCGCTCGGAGTTCCGAGCGTGCCTCGGGCGGACTTGATTCCTGAGCAGGCACCACGCTATTCGCCGCCCTCACTGGACGGCCTGCTGCGTCCCCCGATGGCGCTGGCCTGAATACGCGTCCTCGGCGCGCGTCTGCCACCGGTGTGCGGTGGCCCCCCAAATATCCCTTTCTGCACGAAGCCTTCGCGTGACTGCCCCTGTGCGCGGCAGTCCGCGCGCAGGCGGTAAACCATCAAACGTCCCGTCGGGACTCGATGCGCAGTGAGGTGCCGGACTGCGCCGCCAGTTCGCAGCGGCACTCGTCCGAACATTTCCCGATGGCTCCTTCTGTAAGGACCCCCTATGAGTTCGCAACAAGTCCTGACCATTGCTCAGGCGGCACTGCACATGTTGCTGATGACCGCCGCGCCTATCCTTCTCGTAGTGCTGCTGGTGGGCCTGATCGTTAGCATCTTTCAGGCAGTGACGCAGATCAATGAAAACACGCTGTCGTTCATCCCTAAATTGGTGGCCGCCATCGTCGTGCTGATCTTCATCGGACCATGGCTCATTAGCACCTACGTGGACTACTTGCGAGAGGTGCTGCTCTCAATCCCGGGGCTGGTGGGATGAACACGCTAACCACCGTGACGATGGAGACCATTCGCACTCGCATGAAGTAGTGCCCCTGGTAGCCACAGCCATGTGCACTTGCACAAGCCGGTGACCCATGCTCATCCCCACGCACAGGATGTTCACCATCGGCACAGGCATTGAGCCACCAAATAAATACTGAGTCACTAAGGAACTGTGATGACGAAAAAAACGATGCTCCCGCTGGCTACTGCGCTGGCGTACTTAACGATTTCTGGCTGCAGTACTCCTGTCTACGAAGGCCGGTACGCTTGGTCCGATGGCTGGAGGGTCGGCAAAGTGACCAAACTGGTCCCCACGGACGAATTCTTGAGGATGAGCGGCACCCGCTGTAGACAAACGGAACTCGGTCCCACCGAGCAAGTTGCAGTCATCCGATGGCGGCAAGTCACGCGAGCCCGTGAGCACTTCGCAAAGGTGGACCCGGATTCCGGCACTGCCATAGGTGATGAGGTCTACTTCAACGCGTCGGAATGTAGCCAACTGCACAAGGTGTACAAGGTCCTACCAGCTTCCGAACTCAAACAAGGTAAGTAGCCGACTGTGCCGTCAAACATACTCAATGAGTAGCTTCGCAACGGTTTGCGGGGGCATCACATAGCCGTCGGCCGGGCCGTGGCGGAACATGTCTAGCTCAGCCCACACCGAATGGGCTATTCCCAAGGTTCAGGGGCGGCAAGCCGGGGTTTGGCAAGAAACGCTACGGAAGCTGCGTGCTCAGATCCTCCAAAAAACCGCGCATCCGCGGGCATGCTTTCGCAGAGGACACACTGGGAGATTGCTTTCCTCAACACAAGCCGGTTAACGTAACGCATTGCTCCGTCGACCTGAATTTGGCGCGGGGTAAGCTTGGGTGCGCACCTCGGAAAATGGCAACCGCTCACCTCATGAAAAGCTTCGGAAATTTTCGCAATTCTGTGGATGAAATTGTGAAGGCCTATTGTCGCAGTGCGCCATTGCAGCAAGCTGCGAAGACAGGATGCACGTGGCCAGATGGCTTTGGCTGTGCACTCCGTGACCCGTTGCGATTGCCAAAAAGTTGTAGGCTGCGGCCGCTGCACTACAACGTAAGGTGGGGGCCTGGCGGCCTCGTTCGTATTCGCGTGCGTACATTCGCACCCGGCGAGCGCATGGCCGAACACCCGGTGTGCGGTTCAGGCAATGGCAGCGTGGCGGCCTACATCGCACATTACAAGCACTAGGGTGAAGCAACTGGCAGCTGCATCGCCGAATAGGGCATTGAGATCTGCCGTGATGGCGAGATCAATGCTTTGTGGGCGCGCGAAGGAGGAGCTCTGCGCACGCGTATGGGGGCGGTGAGGCGACTGTGTCGGCGAGTGGTCGGCTGCATCTGTTAGGTTGGTGCGGGTATCTTTGCACAAAGTGGGTCGGGTAACGTCCCGATTGGCCTGGACCGAGGCTCATTGAGAAGACACCGTGACGATCGATGCGTCCTGGAGATGCGCGACGTTGATTTGTACGCAGCTAGTCAGGATTTCCCGCAAGAGACGGTGCATGCCACTGACGCTTGAGACCAATGTGATCGCTCAGCAGGATGATGGCTAGCGGGTGACCGTGATGCACTGAAGGGCGGTGATGTATGCGGGGCCAGGGTCTGTAAAGTTGGTGGAGTCGCCTGCGTCGTCTTGATGTATTTCCGATTGCGCCGCTCCGGCTTCCGGTTGTATGGTGCAAAAACCCCCAAGGAGTCGATATGTCGATGGACCGTGCCAACTACTCCGGAGTACCGGAAGATTTTCCGGTTGCTGTTCTCCCGTCGGCTCTTGGGGGCGCGCAGCCCAAGATGAACCTAGTCAAGGAAGGTGGGAAGTTCTATGCTCCGGGAACTTCGCCGGGCGAGGTCATGGCGGCTTTCCAGATGTGTGACGATTTGGTCTCGCAGATGGTGCCGTACTGCCAGAGAAAGCTGGCGACCTACGAAGGAAGCCAAGAGGCGACAGCGAAGGCGGCGCTGAAGGGCTTGCTGGCCAAACGGTGGTGCACCGACGCTCAGTGCGTGTGGATTATGCGCAGGGTGGTGCAGGAGCTGCAGTGGACTGTGGGTGATAGCGCCTTGAAAATCTAACCCTCGCGCTCAGTGGCTGGCGCGACTCAACTGGGCACTAAGGTGACCTCAGCATTGTCCCCAGACAGATGCTGGAGGTTGCCCCTTTTGCTTGCGATCTAGATGGCCTCGCAACTATTGTGCAAATGTTGGTTTCCACAGAGAAGTGGAGCTAAGCCCGAGCAAGGTCAGGCAATTTCGCCGTGATCGGCTTTCTGCTCCCTATCTTCACGGAATGAACAGCTCCTTAGCCGGGGCGCACAGGTCTGCAAAGCACCATGGTCGTTACGCTCAATGAGGCCCCGGGGCTCGCACAAGACCGAGCCTTCGGCATCGACTTTACGCACCTAAATGCTTTTAGTGAGCATGACTTCATACATCGCGCATGTTGCATATCGTGCGCGCGATTGATATCATGCGCGTGATGCATACCGTGCGCGTGATGTTTTCAACAACTTATGCTCAAGCCAATCATTTTTGAACATACCGTGGATAGCGCTATCCGCACCGCAGCGACTAGCAATGGTCTTTTGGTGGAAGAAATAACTGACAAAGGCGGGCATGGCGATCCAGACTTTATGTTCAAAGATGCTTACGGTCGCCGGTATGCCGTTGAAGCCAAGGTGGTTAGGGATGGTCGTCCGGATCGGGTTATTTCGGCGCTCTGCGTGGCCGTTGTTCAGGCCAGCCACCAAGCCAAGCGCTTACCGGGCGTGAAACCCTTTGCGGTCGTTTACGTTACCAGTGCAATTCCTTCCATGCTGCGGCATGTCATAGACTTCACCGACAAATACCTCGAAGAAGAGAACGTTGCTATCGTCACTGAGGATGGCTCTAACGTAATGAGGTTGGGCGGCGCGTGGATGCACCGAACAAAGGACAAAATTCTTGAAGCGAACGAAAGGCGCTCGATTGCACGCGGGGCATTGACCGCTACTCCGTTCAATCCGTTCTCTGATCTCAATCAGTGGATGCTCAAGGTCCTTTTAGCAGGGGAAGTTAGCTCCAAACTGCTGACTGTTAAAGAGCGGGGGGCCATCTACTCAGGCGCCGATCTAGCGCGAGCTGCAGAAGTGTCTCCCATGAGCGCGAACCGATTGCTCCAATACCTTAAACGAGAGCGGTATCTGCTCGACGGTCCCAATGGCCTCAAGCTCGCGCGGCGAGAAGACTTCTTTAGCTTGTGGCGTTCAGCGTCGACCACGTCCCCAGCTGAGTTAAACATGCGCTTCCGCGCGCGCGTTTCGATGGGCACTCAGTTGGATGCGCTCCTGAACAAGCTCGAGGACAGTGCATGTCTAGGGCTTTTTGCTGCAGCCGACAACCTCGGCTTGGGACATGCGAGCGGCGCGCCCCCTTACATCTATGTGCACAGGCTACCCGTTTTGCAAGCGCAAAGACCCGAATGGGCAATGATCGACGTATGCAGGGAGGGACAAGCACCCGATTTCATCGTCCGGCGGGCGATGGCGCCGACTTCTACATTCAAAGGAGCAGTCATAGGCAAGAACGGCCAACGCAGCACTGATGTGATCCAAGTGTGGCTCGATGTGGCCAATCACCCGACGCGTGGCGCCGAGCAGGCAGATCACATCTATCGGACGGTCCTGAAACCATTGGTCGAGGCACAAGAATGAACGATCTGGAAGCATTCGCAAAGCTCGTCCAAGCGCTTGATCCGTGGCGGGGTCACCTAGTTTTTATTGGCGGGTGGGGGCACCGCTTGCACACCCTGCATCCTGAAGCAAGTATGCAGCAGCATGAAGCCGTGTTTACGCGCGATACGGACCTAGCATTCGCCAGCCGCGCACCGCTTGAAGGAAACATCAGGGACGCACTTTTGGCGCATGGATTCCACGAAGAGTTCTTGGGGGAGTCCAGGCCACCCGCGACTCACTACACCTTGGGCAATGAGGAGAAAGGGTTCTATGCTGAATTTTTGACTCCCCAGGTTGGTAGACGCTACAAGCCGAACGGGGAGCGCGATGCCACCACAAGCGTTGCCGGAATTTCTGCCCAGAAGATCGCTCATTTAGGCGTGCTGCTTGAAGAGCCCTGGATTGTCCGCGTTGGCCCTGATGTCGAAGTGCCACTTGAACATGCCGTAGATCTGAGGGTAGCCAATCCCCTGTGTTTCATGGTCCAAAAGTTCTTGATTCTCGAGGATCGAACCAAGAAGAAGCGACAGCAGGACCTTTTATATGTTCATGACACACTTTTGTTGTTCGGCCACATGCTGCCCAAGTTAAAAGAGACTTGGAACATCGTGAGGGGGCGGCTGCATGAGCGAGAAGTGGCGACCATTGAGCGCGAGGTCGGAGCGGCGTTCTCTCGAGTCAGCGATGACATCCTTGGTGCCACGGCGATACCTAAGGATCGCAACATTGACCCCGAGGAATTCCTGGCAACTTGCCAGTTTTCATTTCATGAGATCTTTGGCGCATAACCCCTGGTGATAGCAACCGAAACAGAAAGAAAACGCAATGAAGTTGAGCGACGAGCAACTTGCCTTGGGACGTGAGCGATTCCTTGAGAAACATCCTGCAGCCAGAGCCAAAGTGATGGAAATGAACCAGGCTATGGCGGACGCGCTCGGTGTAGAGCTGACAAAACTCCAAGTCCTGGAAACCCACAAGGAAATCGACGCGTATTCAAGGATGGCAGGAGAAGACTCTTTCGAGTTCTTTCTGCGCTTTGTGCTGGATGACGACGAGGAACTTCAGCGCGTGATTTGTGCCGTTCGGGAAGAGAGTATGCGTGCTCTGGGTCTGGTTTAGTAACATCAATCCACTGTGCAACACCTCGTCTATCTGTCGCATCCCGGATGATTGCATAGACTCTAAGCGCTATCCACTCTTCATGGCCCGAGCTGTTTTGAAGGAGTTGATAGAGTCCTTGCAATCTATCCAGGGAGTGAAGCCATGTTGATAGCCCTGCACAAGAACGCCCGCACCACTCCCGCAGTGCGCGCCGAGATCGCAGCCAGCAATGAACCAGCCAGCGTCCTGGCCCAGCGCTTTGGGATCACTGAGCAGACGGTCTACAAGTGGAAGAAGCGCGATGTCTTTGCAGACCGCTCGCACACGGCCCATCGCCTGCAGACGGTGCTCACGCCTGCGCAAGAGACCGTGGTGGTTCACTTGCGACATACCCTGCTGCTGCCCCTGGATGACCTGCTGGCGGTCACGCGAGAGTTCTTGAGCCCCGATGTCTCACGCTCAGGTTTGGACAGGTGCCTGCGCCGCCATGGAGCGGGCAACCTCAACGCCCTCAAGCCCCACGAGCCTGCGGTAGCCCACAAGGCCTTCAAGAGCTACGAGCCAGGCTACGTGCACATGGACGTGAAGTACCTGCCCCAGATGCAGGACGAGAGCAGCAGGCGCTATCTGTTCGTGGCCATCGACAGGGCCACGCGCTGGGTGTTCGTGCAGTTCAAGGCCAACAAGACAGCGGCCAGTGCCAGGGCCTTTCTCAAAGCACTTCACAAGGCCTGCCCGATCAGGATCAACAAGCTGTTGACCGACAACGGCAAGGAGTTCACAGACCGACTGTTTGCCAGCCGGGAGCGCGAACCCAGGGGCAACCATGAGTTCGACCAACTGTGCCAGGAGCTGGGCATAGAGCACCGGCTGACCAAGCCCAGAACTCCGAGAACCAACGGCATGGTGGAGCGGTTCAATGGCCGCATAGCGGACGTCCTGAAGACCCACCGATTCAACAGCCGTGAAGATATGGAGCAGACCTTGCAGCGCTATGTGGCCTTGTACAACCACCAGTTGCCACAGTCAGCGCTCAAGAGCAGAACGCCAATGCAGGCCATGAAAGAGTGGTACCAAGAGCACCCGGATCTGTTTCACAAGCGGCCATATGATCGTCCGGGATGTGACATCTAGGCACGACCAGCATGACGGTTCAACCGGTCTACCGAGAACCAACGTCATCTTTACGGTATGTCGATGAACCTTAACGCGTTTCGGCACAAACTGCGCCCTAGTGGAGATGCTTGGCAGTTGCCCGCGGCGGACGCCCCGCTGTGGCTAAGCTCATCACCTCCTCAGTTATGCCTTGACCTACCGTCTATTCATATCCGCTAAATTTAGAAGACTACGCGAGCGTTGTCCCGAGAGGCTGAATCGGCTTCGCATGTGCGTAAACAGAAGCCAAGGACCACATGTTTAATTTGCTTGTCAAAGCCATGCCGGACGCATGGGATGGAACGTCCACCAATTTTGAACTCAGTCGGAGCGTCCGGGAGCACACAGCCGCTGACATCACGGCTCGATTTGGTTCTTTCGATGAGGCCAGCGTTGCCGCGCTTACACAAATGCCGGCGATATTCGCGTATGAGAAGGGCGTTGATGCTCAGCCCAAGCTCGGCCGAATCACTGCGATTCAAAGGCGGGATAACCGCAATGAAGTGCGTATCGACTATGAACTCTACCCAACGAATCGGTTTGTTACCAACGATGAGCTATGGGCTATGGATGCTGAACTCGACCTTGGAAATAGGGAGCATTGGCGTACTCATTGGGCTGTGAAGAATGTATCCCTTGGGCGAGAACTCGCGGCGAAGGGAATCCTGCTCCCTCAGAGGTTTGCAGAAATGGGAGATCCTCCAGTTGATATTCGAGAACACCAGTTTGAGGTCGCGTTCTCCTTTCCGGGCGAGTTCCGCCTCCAGGTGGAGGCGATCGCGCGGGCAACGATGCAGCGGCTGCCAACGCATACGTGCTTCTACGACAATAATTATCGAGCCCAACTGGCAGTACCCAACCTAGACTTTCTTCTTCAAGACATTTATTCCAAACGGACACGGCTGGTAGTGGTGTTCATCTGCAGTCATTACGATCGCAAACGATGGACCGGCATCGAGTGGCATGCCATCCGCTCACTGCTCCACACCGCAGGCGAGCAGCAGCGGCTGATGTACATAAAGATGGATGATGGTGATGTGAGAGGAGTCTTCCCGAATGACGGCTACATTGATGGACGGCATGACAGTGCAGAACAGATTGCAAAGCTAATTTGGGAGCGACTCCAGGTCACAGCGACGCTACCGGTGCTTGCACCACGCCCGGCGCAGTCGCTTTAGCCATCATCACGCGCGACCTGGAGCAGGTTTCGCCCGTACCATCTTTCCAACTCAATTGCCGCTCGATCTCGAGTTTCAAGTCGGCGGACCCTAGGCTGAGATCATTGAGGGATACCGGCCGGGACGGTTTCTCCTTAGGCAGTATCAGCACCTTCTTGAGGTTAATCGCGTCGCAATCGAGCTGCTGTGCGTGGCGATGAAGAGCTGCTTGTTGGCAGATGCCCGAATGCGCTCAATGAGCTTGTGCATATGGACATGACTCGAATGGTTCTCGGACTTTTCAAGCAGAAGGGCATCCAGTGCGTGCTCGCGGTTGCGCAGGGCGACTTCGTCTTGATGAAACACTGGCGTCCCTGCCCTTGCTGTCGATTGGAATATCCCCCTCTGTGATGATGATGTCCGTTTCGACACTGGCTTTCGGACTGGTTCGGACATCGAACTTGCAGGTGTCGAGGGTGTCATTCATCGCCTTAAAGACATCGTCCTTGAACTTCGATTGGACCTTCCGGTACTCGAAGCCGTGAAGCTTGCGCTGCACGGCAGTTGCATTGGCTGCATGCAAGGAGCGGGTGTATTCCCGCGTCGCGTACTCGTTGTTGATTTGGGAACTATCGACGAGCAGGTGCTTGAGCGGCCTCCCTCTTATTCGGCATTCATTGTGTTGGGTTCGTCGTAACTAGCATTCGACTACAGGGATTGCGATGTGCTGCCGTAGCCCTTAACAAGGCGTTGCGCCATTTCAGGGAAAAGCGCGCCGAGCAACGGGTCATAGCGCGCTGGCCGCAGGTATGTCTCGTCGCCAGCGTTGACCTTATCGATGACGCCTTGCCGCCATGAGGCAAGGCGCTCGGCCTGACTGTGAGTGAGTCGAGCATCCAGTCCATAGGCCTTGACAGCCATGAGATACAGCGTGTGCCACTTTCGGTAGCCGGGCGTGCTTTGCATGATTGCATTGAGCACTTGGTAACCCGTATGGAATGCATAGCCGATGCCGCGGTTGTGTTGGATCGATAGCAGACGTGAAACGATGCCGGCGCCGCCTACCATCTCGGGGTCAGAACCGCCTGGATAGCCGTGGACGGCCAGAGCTTCAGCAGCCTCCATGAGCTGTTGCCATGGCTTGCTGTCTTTGCCCAGCAGAACAGGCTCAGGGCCATTTCCCCGATGCATGCGCTGGGCTTTGGCGATGCGAGTGTTTGCATCCAGGAATTCTGTAGCTGCAGCCAGATAGACCACGGCCCACTCCGACGCAGGGGTCGAAAGAAGACGGGGGCGCCTCATGTCGGCAAGGCGCTCCTGAAAACGAACAGTGACGGGATGCCGGTCCAACTCCACTTCGAGAAGTTGGCGGCGAGCCTCCCACGCCGGGTGATGCACCCAACGTTTGCCAATTGTTTCATTCACCACTAGGCGGCGTAAACCTTCCCGGGTGACCCGGCCGCCGAGCGAGCCAAGGTCGATCTCCAGCGTAGGCACGTTGAGAGCCTGAATGCGGCGAAGCTTCTCTTGATCAATGCCGTGGGTCACGGTGACCTCAATCAGTAAGGTCAAGGGCCAGCGTTGGCTGCTGTGCGTGTCTTCCGCCAGCTCTTCGAAGGCATCGTCAAGCCAGGTCTCTGTGACGCCGAAGATGTAGGGACGTGGGTCGCGGAGCGTGCAGATTACATCAGGCACGATGCAGCCTTGGCGCCGTTCTAACAGGGTATGTTCCAGCGACAGCGTCGTGGACCCTGTCATCCATTGACAGCGCAGCGTGTTGTCTTCCCAGTCCCCGCTGAATTCTTCCGGGGCGTACCGGGTCACTGTGAGATTGATGCTGGGTGTGGCGATCTGCGAAGCCTCCTCTAGGATCGACTTGACTTCACTGTGCAATAGAGTTTCGCGGCGCCATTGTTGAGCAACGGATGGCTCGAAGTTAGAAGGGAGATGCTGAAGGAACTGTGCTTCGTTCGCGCTTTCCCAGGCATCCATAGCATCGCGCGCGGCCTGCTGGGCATGTGCGTTCGCGTCCATTCGCAATGCCTTGTCATCCCCATGCGCGCACCAGCGGATGTCAGGGAGCAAACGCAATCGCGCTCGGATTTCATCTGGGGACATCATCGCAATAGCGGGATCGGATAGGAATAGCGTGACGACGGCTCGCCCCTCACCATCGCACCCGGTCTCTCGTCTGCCCGTAAGGTCGACCAGGAATTCACGGCCATCCTCCAACGTCAACAGTGCGGTGGCGTGGTCGTGGAGCACCGCGCGAGTGATCGATACGCGCTCTGCGGGCTTCTCTACCCAGCCTTCATAGCCTTGGCCGCTGAATCCGACTGCATGGGCAGACATTCGGCGTCTGGGTAGATCAATGAAGCCCTGTTCTTGCAAGTGCCGAATCGCGGCCAGCCGTGCGGCGACGAGGGTGCAATCATCTTTCTGCGCGCCCTTCGGATGGCGGAAGTGTGCGGTGGGATTCCTGCGCAGGGTTTGCCCAGCTAACACGGGCGTCAGTGACAAGTCGCAGGCAGGGCATTGGCATTCAGCGCTTCCGTCGATGACCTCTGCGTCGTGGATGTAGCGCGGCTCGCCGGTTCGCGAGTCGTGCGCCCAAGTCAATGGCACTGCATCTGCATTGAACGCGGGTCGTGCTGGCGCGGAATGGTTGTCTACCTGCCACATGCTCGATTCGTGCGCCATCGCCGCCTTAAAGTTGCTGAAACATCACTTGGCACCTTCGCGCTCTCGCTGGCGCAGGCGCTTCACGTGAGGGCCGCCCACTATGCTATCCGGAGCCGAGATCGAGCGCGCAGTTCACCAGGATGGCTAGCGTTCCGTCGCTGATCTCTAGCCCATGCGGACGATGGCCGTAGCTCCACGCGCCGTTTCTGCGGAAACCTACCCGTTAAGAACATCCGCTCCGATTTGTCGTGAATACACCGCCGTTTCTCATGAACGATGGGCCGGCGCCAAGAACGCCGGTCCAGCCTCGTGATCACAGTGCCGGCCTTGCGAACGTCTGCTGCACGGCGGAGGGTGACCACACGTGCAACCAAGTCACGGCGGTAGCGCCTTCAAGGTTGCCAGATTACGTGACGGTTCGCTGGACAAGGTCCGCCAAAGTTTGCGGGGGATGTGCGTAGGCGTAAAGGACCGTTCCTGATTTTGTGCGCGATTTGGCTTCTATCGTTCTTGGACGGCCAATCGCCGCCCTAAAGTGCTCTATCGCGCATCATCGGCACTCTGCTCTTAAGTGTCCAGAGTGTGACACCGCTTGTCCGCGGCATTCAAAAAATTCAGTTTAATTCTCGAGTGCTTATGTTATGCAAACGTTCAAACTGCTCGGGGTCGGACCGATAGGTCTTCTTGACTGCCAGCCGCCGAAGTCCGCGCGCCACCAAATCAATAGCGGAACGTGCATATGCACGGTTGAGTGAAGTCGTGTTTAGTCCGGCTGTCAATAGAACTTTGGTAGCGGTTAGGTGTTCCCCAGCAAATACCAATACTTGTGCCGCCCATAGTGCCATCCTGCGATCTTTGTCAGCGTTAATTTTCCCAATCAAAGTATGCAAATTACTCCCGGGCGGAGTTGCTCTGAAGATCGCAGAAACCCCCCTTGAAGAAATTTGAGAGAGTCTTGATCGGGTGATTTTCTTTGGGCGCTTCTCCATCCGGAGGGCGCTCATCAGCGCGAATGTGAGATCCCGCTCAATAGTTGAAAAAGCTGCTGGTTGCAATTGCTTCTGGTTGCCAAGAATTTTACGAGGAATTTTAAGAGCCAAAATTCTTCCGACTGGCGTATATTTCGTGATTGGCTTAAGAGGTGAGTTCGCCGAAATGATTGACTGGGACTTTTTTAACCAATCCTGATCTCTAATGAGCGCTCTATAAAGTGGTCGAGACGCAGAGAGGAAAATTTTTTGCAAATCGCTGCCTGCGTCAAATAGTTGAGCTAATTTCCCTCGGTCGTCCTCAATAGAGGGTAGTCGTTTCAAATTTGGGCAAAACTGCCTTAGTGATTCTGGTTCTTGTATTCTGATTAGCCAATACAGTCGGGGGTGACTTCTTTGAAATTTGGTCGCGACTTCGCCTGGGTATTTTTGGTAAAATTCTTGAAGTGCTTCCTTCGCTTGCTCCAATCCGTATATGTATCGCGGCTTATTGGTTTTTAATGTTTTTTCTCTGTCGGAATGATTAGATATTAATGATTTTGATTCTTCAAATGTCAGCCCGGCGGCGGAGAAAAGAGTTGAGAAGTCCTCGGCCTTAAATTGCCTCAATCCCAAGCTGAGACTCAGAGAGTAATCGGTACCTTCTGGTGAAAAAGTAATCTTGTGAGGTGTAATTGCGCTTGCCTTTCCAAATGTTTTTGCTAATATTTCAATGTACGCGCTGGAAAATACGTGAGGAGATGTTGTTAATGCCTCGCGTGAAGCGGAGATGATTTGATTCTGTGAAAATTGCAGGTCTTGGGACAGGAGCGAGTCAGCGCAAAATTGGCTTAATCGCTTGAAGCTATCTTCGATTGGTGTCTTCGCGTAAGAGCTAGATCTAAGATCTTGACCACACTCGCAAAATATGTTTAAAGGCTGTAGAATCATTCGATTCACAGGCGCAATCGTAATGCTGCACGATGGGCATGTTGTCCTTAGCCACTTTTCATGACGTGTGCAAATCAATGCGGGCAGTGTCTGGTGGCTTCTGTGTAAATATGGTGTGCCGTAGTTCTGGAGATCTTCATCTAGGCAGTCCGAGCAAAATCGAGCAGCCGGGTTTTTCTGGCTTGGAATAAATCCAGATGACCGAAGACGGTCACCTCGCGATTTCCATTTTATGATTTCAAGGTCTAGCGGTCTGGTACATGCTTTGTTGAATATTCGCAAAAATGGAATTACCGTCAATTCTTCATTGACATCAATTGATGATAGGCCCGCTGCTTGGGTAATAAAATCTACCGTCGCATGATGCGGTGGGTTCACCTGATAGATTGAGAGATTAGGGTTGATCGGTGCAACGGAGTTGGAGATATTTCGTAAAACGCTGTCTCCATTGTGCAGGGTGAATCTTGTCAGGAGTGAGGCAAGCACCTCGTCGGGAAAAGGGGTGGGTATATAAGGGATTGATGCCATTTAGGTGTAATGAGATTGGTGCGACTAAGAGGATTCAATTGATGTCATCGATTCGCTGTCGGGTATATAAGATTAAGGCCTCGGGCCATAAACGTAGACCCGCCGCACGTTGAACTCGCCACAGCTTGATTTCAGCACCTTTTTGACGCAAGAAATCGATCGCGTAGTTGACACGGCGAATTCGAAAATCCTCTGGTGTCTCGGAAAGGTTTAGCAACAGCGCAGATAGCTGGGGCATATTCTTGCGACGCAAGTGTGCAGTTTGCCCAAGTTCTGTGCGTAGCCGAGTTACTGAGACGCGAATGGGCGGTTCAATCTTGGATAGTGAATCAGCTATGGTCAGTAATTTCAAGCAAAGCGCTTGATCTCGAGCCTTCCAATCCACCATGACCGCCATCCTGGTTGATTTGTGAAATTGTGCATTGCATGCCAAAAGCCAGTTGCGATCGTGTCGATAAAGCCAGGCGTAGTCGGATGCGTTGGCTGATCTCGCTCTAGAGACATCGCTGCCGGCCGCCTTCAGCTTTAGTGCCCAGCGATTTCGTCGTACTTCCTTTTGGGCGGTGAGTAGCAAGTTCTGGCGTAGCAGGCTGGTAAATTTTGCGTATGCTAGTTCCCGATACACGGTGCTTATGGATACACCATGTGCTCTTGCGATTGAATTCAATGGCAAATCTGACTGCAGATCGCGTTGTATGGATTCTCGAAAATGGGAGTCAACAAATTTGCTGCGTTCCTTAAATAAGATTCCACGCTGCCTGCGATACTTAACGATGGTGCCGACGCTCCTGCCCGCTTGTTGGGCAATCTGTCTGCATGACAGAGTGGGGTCGCGTAGTAATTTTTCAATATCGCCACCAGATAGTTGCAATGGCTCCTGTACGCGGGCTCGATTAATGAGATGAGCGATTTCTTGCGAGTTCTCTGGAATAGACCGCTCTGCGTCGACGGCCAAGCCAAAGGCTGCTATTGAACCGAACAGAAAATCAATCAATAAAATGTGACAGATCGGATGCGCTGACTGATGAGGGCGCTCCACAAGATCCTCAATCCAGCGTAGAGGATTTTTTTGAGTTGCTAGTAGTCGTGCTTGGTGCTCGAAGTCCGCGAAATCGGAAAAGTGATTTCTCAAGGCGGCAGTTATTGCCACATAGTCAGGATTTCCCCGGCGCGTCAAAAAGCCTTCGGCCAAGATACGATTACGATAGACGTTCGACCGGTCTACGTTGTTTATTGGCGGAAGCGCTGCCTTCACGAGGTCTGAAGATAATTGTGCAAATTGGCGTTGTTGGGCACTTGTCGTGCGAAAGTTTCGAGAGCAAGTGAGAGTTCCAGGGTACACAAAGCATTGACTAAAATTGCTTGGGCTAGGCGGGTTATGCGATTGCAGTCGAATAGCATGGAGAACGCAGCAATCTACGCCGGGTAGATGGTGCAGTCGATGCCAGTAGTAGCATCCATTCGCTTGGATATCTTCGGTCACGCATGCTGGGCAGAATTTATGTACAGCTTTGATTCCGAATCGATTTGCGATTAGTCCAAGCCGGAGCTGGATCTCAAGAGCGCCGCATGCGAGTGAGTCCTCGACGAGTTGTGCATAGCGCGTTGAATCCAAGAATGGGCGGTGATACGGTAGCAGTGTGCTAACTTCAATGAATTCCGCAATGGAGTCATATGGAAGTGAGCCAGCGCATTGTGCTTTTATGAGAGAGACGTAAGTCGGAATGGTGAGGCATGGGGTGACGGTCATGCCTCCAAATATTTTTCTAACTGCGTCGCGCCCCGTTCCCCAACCGTTCAACACCGCCAAGCGACAGAGCCATGAGTACATCAACTCGTCATCAAGCAATGCCGGCGCGTAGGCAATAACAGGTGGATCGACATGCACGATAGACATTTGGTCGAATAAAACGCGCCATTAGCATTACCGTTCGCACTAGCGAACCAAAGGATCCTCTACAGGTAGATCAATGTATTGAGGCGATGATTTCGGTTTTTTTTTCTTCGCGTGCTCGTCAGGCGCAGCTTCCTCTGGTACATCGTCAAATTCTTCATTTTTAGAATTCTTTGGTCGAGTCGGTTCTTCAGCACCGAGTAGAGCGCGCATAGCCTTGTACTTAGGACTGAAAAGCAGGTCGTCGAACATTCGAAGCTTTGCAGGTTTTTTGCTGAGCAACGCGGCAATTGCGGGTCCGAGAAATGCCATATCTGTAGCCGCAGTTCGCTGGAAGGCTGTAGCGTCGATAACTTCACGCCCACCAATCTCATTGTGTTGAGATAGAGTGAATGCTAACGCCGCGAATGCAGTGTTTCCGGCTGAGGCTGCATACCAAGCATCCAGTGTCTCTTTAGTCAACTTCGCCTTCTTTTGGACAAACGTATAGTCCCAGTACGTATCGCAGAATTCTTCCCACAGTGGACTATTTCGTGCCATTGGTTCAATTACCAAACTTCCAAAGGACGCAAGTTTTCGTGTGTTACGCACCGCACCCTCTACGACGCTTTGGACTGCGGGCGTTGCAAGCGCCAATAGGCTAATGCCCAGTCGCTCGATGATCTCGCTGAAGAGGTTAAGGACGAGGTCTGCGTTCTGAGCGCGGGCACTGCGCAGATTCTGAACCTCATCGACGACAATAAATCCTAAAGAGACTGCTGTGGCCACTTTATTCATTAAGTCGACCATGGGTGCGATGTTCCGTAGTGCTGATGCCTTCCTGGAATAGTCTGTTCCTAGCAGTCTGTCGATCTCGTTGAAGAACTGAAGGCACAGAGATTTGAGTGTTGCGTCGTGAGGTACCCTAAGAAGAACGTATACGATCTGATGACATTTCAGATCCGTTCCTCGGTAGTTTGAGTGGCAAATGACTTGCTTGTATCTCAGTAAAGCGGCGGCTGCAAAGGTCGTCTTACCCTGGCCACTTATAGACATCATGAAATAGCCCTTTGCAGAATGCTTCCAATTGGCGGGCATTGGTAGGCCATTAGCACCGGTAGTCGCAATTGCATGCCTTCGCTGCCTGTCCACCACAGTCAGAGGGTGTCGAGCTACATACGTATCGCGTGCCATTTTGGCTAGCGTGAATCCAGCCTTTTGGTACTCGGGGAAAGGATAGACAATGTCATTGATGGTGGATAATTCCATCAATCGGATAACCTCGCTCTTGCTGCGAAGAACTGCTGACGGCCTTGATGGGTAGTGAGCAAGTTGTGTTAAGAACTCGTCCTTGCTTTGCTCCAGAGGAGGCAAAGCCTCAATGAATGGATTACCTGCAAAGCGAGAAACTCCTGTGTCGCAATATACAGCAGGGAATATTTCCACATCATTCATTGCTTGCTCCTATTTTTTCTCACTAAGTCCACCAAACGAGCCTTTTCTTCCCGTTCAAATTCACTCCAACTTTTTAGAGAAGGATCGGTAGCAGCGTCCTTATCATGCTCAATCTCCGGGTACGCATGTAACCGGCTTTTAAGCATTGCGGTTTCTCGATATCTAGCCTTTTTTTGATCGGCATATGGAACGTGTTCAGCCTTGATCCTATTCGTGCCTTTCTTGACTGGTTTGATACTTTTTGCTGCAACGCGGATTCGTCGACTTTCATGATCTGAGCGGGCCCACAGGCGAGCATTGACAGTTGCGAAGGCTTCCTCCTCGTCAAGCGAGATCCCATCAATATCCCTGGCGTCACCCGCGCCCATTACGAATTTTGCCCACTCACCATGTCTGCTCGGAATCATGATTTCCGTAGGCAGTGTCTTGTCGAGTCGGATGTCTATGGAGGACTTTCCTCTCGGTGACCGCCTGATGTAGTCAATCGCAGCTTCGTTAGCAGGGTGGTACGCACGAGTCTTGTAGCGTAGTACACCGCCTGAAATGCTTGCCTTGTCTGAGCTGAGCAGCATTCGGTGATAGTCTTCCTCGCTGTACGGTGGTGAGCGGAGCCCAGTGATGTTTTTCAGTCCCCAAACGTAGGCATTTTTCGGTGTTGGTTCGATGCCGTGCAGCGTTAGTGCCTTTCGACGCTTGAGGGCTCGGTGCGGGCGATTGTTGTGGTCGTCTACAAGCTCGATCAAGAGTCGGTAAGCCTCTGTCAGCGTGTGCACAGCAGCAGCTTCTGCTCGGCGGGCAGCCTTTCTGGATTCGGGATCTAGCGGGCGATCAGCGTAGACACCTTTCATCCCCGATCCCGCCATCCGTTGCTTAATCGTCCGGATGAGTCTCTCTACAATTGCCTTGCCGTCTGGGCATAGAGGCGGAAGTGGCGTCAGGTCGATCCGCAGATCATCAACTACGCTTTGCATCATGGATCCACTCATGAAGTCGGAACCGCGATCCGGGCAGATCACGGCTGGGATGCAAGCTATTGGCCACCGATCGTCCGACACTTCTATTCCCAATCTTGAGAAGCGCTTTTGGCGAGACGTGAACGCAATTAAAAGCGTGTTACGGACTTCCTCGTATGAAGGCGCGCGCAATGAGATGTACACGGCGACGATAAATCTGCTCCATCGGTCTATAAGGAAATAGATCGTAGGCTTGCCGACGACCACGGGCTCCTCGTCACTGGAGACGAGATAGAGCCTGCCTCCTGTCGAATCAATCTCGTAGAGCTCGCCTGGACCTGCCGAAATTAGCGAACTAGAGCTCGCGGGGTTGCGGCGAAGTCTGCGTTCGTTTTTTGCTAGATCCTCTGTTAGCTGCAGCTCTGCGTCGAGGTAATAGCAGAACTGGCGATATGTAACCGGCTCTGGAATTAGTTTTTCGATGTACTGACGATATATATCAGGCTGGCGCTTTGAAAAAAAATCGCTCAAATACTTTTCGTGCGCAATGGTTTTGTTCGTTGGCCCCGCTCTGAGCATTTGCTTGTAGCATCGAAGCATGTCGGCAATGTCGTCGTGAGCCACCACAAAACAATTGGGACCCAGGTCGTCACTCAAAATAGTCTTACGGCCTCGCCTGTTCGCGGACTTCGGCGGAACCTCGCCATACGAGGCGGTCGCCTTAGGCTGTAATTCCTTACCTTTCACGGAGCGCTTTGGTCCGCTAGGGAGCGCGATAAGTGCGAGTTTGGTACTTCCAAAATAATAGTAGCGAAGGACAAGCCGGTACAGCGTCTTTTGCGCAACCCCCGTAATCAGCGCCCGCTCTCGAACCAACGCCGAAAAATGGTGTCTTGATAAGTTCGTCCTCTCCTCAAACGAATCGATCAATGGTGCTATCAAGGTCCATGCCGAGTGAAGTTTCTCGGTGTGAACGCTATCGCCTGCGGCGGGAGGGGAAAACTCCGACGGTAGCAAAATACGGCCCCATTTTGCGGATGCTGACGAAGTATGCGAGTTGATTTTTTCCCAGGAATAAAATATGGGGCGCTTGGCATACCTGGCTTGATCAGGCTCACCGACCCACATCGCATAAACACCATCGTCGAAAACGTGCGTGAGACGGAGATAGCGTCCTGGACTTGCTAAGTCATGAAGCGCTAAGCCCGCGCGGGGCGCTGGGTGATTGGGCAGCGCGCGAAAATCAACCATCATTGCGTCCCTGAGTCAATACGAGAGGTCGGTCAAGCGCAAGCGTGTGTTTGAGCGAGATCTCAATTTGACCCGACCAAGCGCAGTACCTAAACATGTCAAGTGCGAGGGGTTGAGGTAGTCGAAGAATCGCAGTAAGCCTTTCAATCAACTCGCCGAGCAACTCATTCCGCCTGTAGGCGGTGTTGAAAGCCACCAAGAAGCTTGAAAGTTCTGTTGCCGGATCGAAGCGGTTACGAAACCACCCTCGCATGAAGCGAAGGATCTCAAGCAGAGTTTTGTCGAAGAGCGACGTATCTACCAAAGTCCATGGTATCCCTCGCTCTTCGCACCATCTGTGCTCTACCTCTAAGCGCAATCTTTTTGAGGGGTCAGCCGCGTCTTCAGGGGTTTTAACGCTAGCGGCACGGTAGCTTTTCCCGTGTTCTGTCAGTTCTGTAATGACAAAGTCGATTGTGAAGGGCTCCAGCAGCCCCCGCTTGTAAGTGTGTCGCACCCCAAGCTCCGCACACAGCTCAAGAGTCCGGTCGAGATCAAAGATTGGCCATTGCTCCCGGATGTCCACCACGCTCTTACGTCGTTCCATGAGGTAGAGATAAGTTGCTTCAAGGTTAGACAGACCTTGATGCGGGCGGTCGGTAAGGATTCCCTGCGCTCCTAACGATGTCCCTCGCGATGGAACATCACGTATGTACAGCCAAGGCCGGTACTGTGCTCCTTGAAGGACGCCTCTACCTCTCTTGATTCGCGATCGTAGATGTGGAGGGTAGAGGAGGGGGTCTGCTTTCCAATGCACGCGCCATTTTGGAGCTATCGCGAAAAAAGTCCATATGAATTGTTGAAAAAGTCCGTAACTTTAGTCGATTAAAGAGTGAAAAATCCAACAAAATGTATGGCTATCTTCTACAGATTACTCATGCAAGAAAAATCATAACGGAATCCGAAACTTAGCCTAAGAGGGCGCTGACTACGGTCAGCGCCCTCTTTCTTTTGCGATCCTTGAAACGGGGCTGAACCGGTCGCTTTTCGGCACCGTTTTTTTTGCCCAATTCCATACGATCAGGGAAGTGCGAATCACCATCGCATCCCAGCGACTTTGATCCAGGTGATCGCCAATCCATGGCGTACCGGGGATCGAGTTGATCAGAAACACCAACCCACTACAGACAGACGTGCAAGAGGAAGGCAAGTATCTCCTGGTGATCGTGACCGTCCTTGCCGTGGCAGCACTGGGCATCCTGGCCCTTGCTTCAAAAAACGAGAGCGATAGAAAGCTGGGGCCGAAGGAGCGTACTCGAAGAGATTCGACAGGCGAAAAAACGAAGCCTGTGGTACGGCGATCTAGAGGGACCCCAATCCAAATGGACTCAGCTGCTGAGGAGTTGCTTCAGAGTCGCTTGATCATTCCTCCCCCGGATGAACCACGCATCGAAGCTATCGCCCCAAAGAACGACAGAGCGAGGATCTTCTGATGATGCGCATGATTGCCGCATTCGCCTTAGTTTCACGCATATTCGCTGTACACGCGGCAGGGCCAGCAAGTGACGCTGTGGACCCCGTAGTACAGGCGATTCGTGAATCAGCCCAAGACAACTCGCGATTGTCTTCTTGCGTAGCTTTGGCAAATGCAAACAAGCCGACATCTACGCCGGAGTCGGCTGCATTGCGCCGAAAGTCTATTGAGCAGGTCAGTGGACGACTCAAGAGAAATGAGCCATCCATGCTTCGAGCAAGGGCGGATGCGGCGCGAAAAGGGCTGTATGGATTCAAACAGGATCCTGAGATGGCATTGCGCCTGTACGAACGAGCCAAGACACCTGATGCGGGTCTCAACGCTGCGCTGATCCTCTTCAAAGGCTCTACGGAACCTATGGATGCTGTCACAGCCAAGCGAATCATCGAGGTACTCACCCGCAGCGGAGCGGCACTTCCAAATTCGAGGGGTAGCACTGGGGCCCAGGCCCACTACATGGCTGGCCTTGTAAACGAATCTGGTGCTACCGGGGATGCTGACCCGAAGCGGGCATTCGAGCACTACCGTGCTTCAGCAAGGAACGGGTATGTGCCTGGCGCTTTTCACTATTTGCGCTTGCTCTCCCAGACGCTCCCCAAGCTACCCGAATCAGAGCGATCAGTAGTCATGCAGGAGCTGCGGATGATGATGACTCGTTGGCGGTGGCAATCGGCTGACATCATGCTTCTCAACGGAGATATGTACGCGGGAAAGTGGATCCCTGATGACGATGGATTTCTCGCGCAATACCACTGGCGGATGGCTCAGCGCATGGGCGGGCCCAAGGAAGTCCGTGACTTTGAGGATGCCTTAAAGACGCGTCTAAAAAAGCTCTCCCCCGAAAAAGAAAAACGGCTTGAAGAGGCCGTTGAGTCTGGTATCCGCAATGTGATGTCAGTGAAACACGATTTGGAGTTTGCCGACTTATGCACCGAATGAACTACGCATTGACAAGGATCATTGCTCTGGCAGCGATGACCGTCTTTGGCCTCATTCTGATGGCACCTGCTTTCGCGGTTGATGGCTTCATCAAAGACAAGGAGGAAGGCTGGTTCTGGTATCAGCGCGATCCAGAACCTCCCGAGCCGAAACCAATTCCGAAGCGACCCCCGCCGCCACCCACGCCCCAGGCCCCTCCAAAAAAGGCGGAGCCAGCCAAGCCCAGCGCTCTTTCTGTGGAATGGTTCCAAAAGGAATACCCGCAGATTCTCAATGCCGCCATCGACGATCCAACGGCCGAGAACGTTCAGAAGTACCGGTATGCAACACGAGTGATGCTCGACAAGGCCAGCAATTTCACGCACGTGTTTCAGCGCCAATCACTGCTGGACCCACTGCTCGATGAGTCGATTCGGACGCCGTTTTCAAGCGCGGCTCGGGGCAGCTTCCAGGCGTTGACAGACAAGGAGCGTACTGAGGCCGTCAACAGCATTAACAAGGCGGCAGGTCTATGGGTGTTTCTGGATGAGAAGTGCCCCTTCTGTGCCCTGCAATACCCGCTTGTTGCACGCACTGCGAAGGAAAGGGGATTCATCGTTACTTACATCACCCCTGATGGAAAGCGACCACCCTGGATGTCACCCAAAGACGAGCTTCTCGCAGACAGCGGCCAGTCCAAGTACCTGAGGATAGGTGTCCGGCCAGCGGTGGCCTTGGTAGTTCCACCGGCAAAGATCACGGTTCTGACACAGGGAATGTTGTCACAGGATCTGCTGGAAGAACGGATCCTGCACGCGGGAGACGAGGCGGGATTGCTGTCGGCTGAGTTGCGCAAGAAGGCCTTCCCGAACGAACGCGGTCTCTTGACCACAGACGACATCAAAGAAATTGGAAGGGAGTTGGATTCGAATCCCAACGGCCTGACCACGAACGTGCAGCAGCGAATTGAAAAGAGGTTCTAAGTGAACAACACCAAGCCCAAAACAAAACAACGTCTCTGGCTTCGATTTAACTCGCTCGCGCTCGCCACAGCGATGACGTTGACATCCCTTCCATCTACCAGCCAAGCTGGTTTGAAGGAGGCAATGAACCAGATGTTTGTGTCGGCCTCAACGAATCCGCAGATGATAGATACACAGCGCCTGAAGGGGGTCTATGGCGGATCAATGTCGTTGCGACCTGTAGGACGCGGGATCAACATTGTTCAATTCGCGCCTCCTCGTATCGATGCTGGTTGTGGTGGTATTGACGTTTTTTTCGGCAGTTTTTCCTTCATTAATGGCGCACAGTTCGAGCAGTTGGTGCGTTCAATTGCAGCCAACGCCGTAGGCTTCGCCATCAAATCTGCCATCAATGGGATGTGCAGTCCATGCGGTGCCATCCTGCAGGAGTTGGAAGCCGCTATCCGTGAACTAAATGCAATGGCTAAGAACACTTGTGCCATTGCACATGCGATGTTCGATTCTGGTGCTGCTGACAAACTGATGGAACGCGCCACAAAGATCGGAGAGCACCTCAAATCAGCGACCAATCGTGTGTCCGACGCGCTTGCAGCAACAAACCAGTCGCAGACTGAGAAACCATCAAAGACTGCACAAGGTGGTAGTGAGACTACGAAGAACAACAACCCAATGTATGGGAATCTTGTCTATCGGGCTGCAAAGGAAACCCTGAACAGCGGCTCAAACACACTGCGTTCATTCTTGAGCGAAACAGAGGCATTGGAAATCATCATCGGTCTTTTCGGGACGGTGGTTGTCACGCCAACGCCGACAGCTGGAGGTACCTGTGAAGCAGGCGCTTCGGCAGAGCGTTGTGATCAACCGCCTGTTCCGTACGAGCCATCGATTGCTGAGTGGGCCCAGATCTTCGATCCCGAAAAGTTTTCTGAATCTGGAGTCGCTGTTTGGAAGTGTGCGGACTCTGATTGCACAAAGATGGTTAATGGCAATATCCCCCTTGCTTCATGGGGTGGTGTTCAAAAAATCATCAATATGGGCATGTTTGGGGTTGAGAATCCATCATCAGTTTCCAGCTCAAGCTATTCGCCTTCGTCGATTGTTGGCTCTTTCGTACACAAGACACCCCTTACGAATTCCAGTATTGATCCTAAGGCAAAGATGCTCCTGGCTGTAGTGCCACTGCCTATTTTGAACGCGATGATGGAAGTTCAACACATAAAAGGTGGCCCAGAACTTCTCGGCCTACATATCGCCAACATGCTTCCTCCTTACTTTGAGTTCGTAATGGCGACAGAGTTGCTGACTATCGGCAATAACGTTTTCTCAGGTCAGAGCAAAACCAGTCCTCCAGCCGGATATCGTGAAAACCTTCAATTGAAGGCGCAGACGCTAAAGCGACCTGGTGCCAACGAGTTGGCTGACATGATGAATAAGTCAATTGAATCTGTGCGGAATATGCGGGCGCTAACCGGTTCAAATCTTCAGACGGCTGGCTCTAGCGGCAAGAAGTAAGGGGCTATTGGAAATGGCATTTACGATTTATACGGTATCTGACCCTGCCACTATCGGTAGCGTAATGACCTCCATGGCAATGTTTTTTGGGCAGGAGTCTTGGGTTGGTACGCTGATAAAAACTGGGCTGATAATTTCATTGCTTCTGATTTTGGGGAAGGGCGTTGTTGCGAATGGCGGTCTGAGAATTGACATTATCCTTGTTCAGCTTGTTGTCGTTTGGGTGGCATTCATGCCAAAGACAACTGTAACCATTGAGCATTTCGAGAATGCTGCTCCAGCCAGGGTGGTTGATGATGTCCCTTTTGCTATTGCTGTTCCCGGGGCGATGGCGGGTTCATTTGCGCTGTACATGACACAAAAGATCGAAGCGGTTATGTCATCGATACAGCCGAATTACATGTCTGTGAGCGGAGAAGTGGGGATGTTTACACCCGCAAAGACTCTCATGAACATTGTCACCTGTGCTCACGACCCGGCGCGATGCGTTGATGAGAACTTCCTTCAAACCATGTACGCAGCGTCTCGTTATTGTGGTGGAGGGGAGATGAGTAACCAAGACTTTCATCGTACTCCCAATGTTTTCAAGAGTTTTGCAGAGGGTCTTACCGAAAACAATCAAACCATAAAATACACTGGGACCGCTCCCTATAATCCTGGGGGTGGTGGTGGTGAGGCGGTTACATGCGCTGAAGCTCGTTCATATATCGAAGCTGTTGGATCTGATTTGGAGGGTGATGAGCCCTCTGTCTTCGCTAAAACGTTGGATGGCATAGCAAAAAGCAACGAGGAACGGCGTTTCACCCAGTATGCCAACAACCAACCCTCTACACGTGATTGGAAGGACACGCTGGGAATCATCAATCGTGTGACAAGTCAATCGGCCAACTTCAACACTCTTGCGGTTGCAAATGTCATGTCGTTCGCGATTGCAGAGCAACTAGCAAAGACGAGCAAATCCAATATCGACATGACTGTCGAAATTAAGCGTGATGCAGGACTCTTCGATTGGGCAAAAGCTGAGTCCGAAAGTAGCTTGATGGTGACCACCACGTCGCCAAAGTTCATGGACATTTTGTTCTTTATCTTTATCGCCGCTACACCCATAGTAATGTTTATCGCTATGGCGAACCCTGAATCTGGCATCAAAGTGGTTGGTGCCTATGTGCTCTTTGGTCTGTGGACGCAGAGTTGGATTCCGATGATGGCAATCATCACTGGCTGGTACCAAAATGAAATGCACAACTACCCTCTGCCTGGTGCGCAAGGCTTTTCTCCTGAGTACATGGGAGGCTACCTGAGGCATATCTACACTTCGACAATCGTTGCATCGAACATGCTTCAGGCGTCTCCGTACATGATGTTTGCAATCATGTCTGGCAGCATGTTTGCTCTCTCCAACATGATCGCCAAGGCGGCTCCGTCAGGTGGAGCAGGAGGCGCTGCAGAGGGGGGGGCAGCTGGTGGTAGCGGGAGTAAGCCAAGCGCGGGTATACCAAATGCTGCTGGAGGTTTGGCCGCAGGCCCTTCCGATGCCTCTCAGCTGGCATCTGTGATGGGGGGTCAAGCTGGTTTGACAGGTGGGCTGGGCTCAAATGCGTTCGCAGGTGGTTCGAACGTCGCTCCAGCGATGGGGGGGACACTACCAACAATAAGCAACTCAGGAGGTTCTCAGGTTGCTACCGCTGCTGCCGATACGAAAGCTGCTGAGGCAACGCAAAGTGCTTCGCAAACCGCTGAGAAGGGCTGGCAGCAGGTCTTCTCGACGGGGCGAACAGGGTCCACAGCAGTATCGAGTTCTGCTGTCGCTAGTGCTATGCACAGTGAAGGGTACACAGTTGCAAACAGCGCCAGTGATACCCAACGGGACAGTACAGGTCAGGGAACGACCTTCCGAGTTGGTCAAGACACAAGCCAGTCTTCCCGAGTGGGTCTCTCGGGCAGTGCAAGTGTGGATCTTGGTGGGGTTATGGCCGCGATCGGCGGTGCGCTTGAGAAATCAGCTGGAGGACTGTCAAAGGCTACCGGCAAAGCAGCTGAGAAGGGCAGCTTAGCTAACCTTCAGTCGCTGTATGGTCAGGCGGAGAAAGCGCTTTCTGCTGGCGATACCGCCAAGGGAAATTCACTGCTGGATCAATTTGGCAAAGCCGCAGCGTCACACGATGCTAATTTTGGTGGTGGTGCAAGCTCTATCCTTGGACAGGTCGGAGGCATCATGGGAAAAGCTCTGAAGCTCCAGGCAGGTGTGGATGGCAGCGTGGCACGCGGCAACACGCAGACTGCTGGCCTGTCCTCGGATCAGTCGGGTTCAACCGATCGCACCGTAGCTTCAAGTCGTCAGGTTACAAGTCAGTCGGGCGCTACAAATACTTCAGGTGTTCAGGCCAGTAGGAGTGCATCTTTGACTAAAGCGGCTTCTGACGTTGAATCAGCAACTAATGCTGCGAAGGAATCTTTCCAAACAGCCCAGTCCGCACGCGAGGCTCAATCGCTGACTCGATCTGCCACGTCCTCGGCCGGTGCGAACTCAAACTCCTCAATTGATGGAGCCGCTCTGGTTGCAGCATGGGGAAACACTCAAATGGCCACAAACGGCAGAGACTCTGGCACATCCAGACAGGCGATGGATCGAGTGGTCGCGGCCTTGGGCTCTGCGCTCGGCACATTTGGTGGGGAGTTCCAACAGGGACTAGCTGATAACGTTTCTCGACTGCGGAATGAAGGTAAGGGTGCCACCATGAGTAATGACCAAATTGCCGGCGCAGCGGCGGTCCAGGCTCTCCACTCAATGATGCAAAGTGGTAACCAAACGACTGCTGCCACGGGTTTTGCCGCAATCGCCAGCATGGCTGAGAAATCAGGCATGGGTGGTGCCGTTAACGCTGATGCACTTGTTCGCGCAGCTAACTTGGTTGGTGAGGTGGATGGCAAGCTCCAATCCAATGCAGTGACTCTAACCCCTCAGGCAGAAGCCGCTGCTAACAAGGTAGATGCTGGAATGGCTAATGCCGGTGCTGTTGAGACGAACGCGAGGACATTCAATGCTGACGCGGAAAGCTCTGCAGCGGCAGGTTTTGGATCAGCGTCTGGAGCTTTCGGGAGCGCTCAAGCTACGGGCCAGGCACTTAGCCAAGATGTTCTTGCTGCTCGGGCTGATATTCAACAGGCAAGAAATCCATATGGATACGAAGCGGCGCATGATCGAGCTGTTGGTAATACATCGTTCGCCCCCATGTCCGGTGATGCTTCTACTTTTGTGGCGGGTGATTACAACGCTACAGTGGCGAAAGAAGCAGCTGCAGCATTGGGCGGGGCGTATCAGAAAGCTGAACAGGCAGTCGAGGCATCTATCGCCCATGGGCAACAGACTGCATCTAGCGTAGCTGTTCCGATTTCGAACTCTCTCTCAGCAGGTGAGCAAGTTGTGTCATCGGTTAATTCCCAGGTAGGTGGCGCTGCGAGTGCGGGAGCTTCCACCGGCTCGGATGTATCTGCAGCACTACCAACACTCGGTGGAGGTGCTGGTATTCAACTTGGAGGCACATCGGGTGGGGGATCTCAAGTAATTCCTCCCCAAGGCTCTCAACAGACCAGTTCAAAGCCTAACTCCAAGTTACCTCAAACCGAAGCTAAAGGCTCCCCTCCAATACAGGGTCGCTAAAAAAAGGGGCTCAGGCCCCTTATCTTTTTTCCCGGTTAAAAATATTAAACGGCAAATGCGCCTGTGTCGGATCGTGGGCGTCGTCCAACATATCTGGTTGCCGTTTCTCTTCAAATGTCGCAGGACGCTTTATGCCTGGTTGTCTTTCATCCAACCATTTACGCGCCGCGTTCAAGCGTGCCTCACTTAGCTCAGCTTCTGTTGCGGCAATCGAATTATTCTTCCGGGCGAATATTGAAAGGAGGATTTTGCGGATCAACATATTTTTTCCTTGATGGGCTTAATCATATGAGATTAGCTGGTAATAATCAAGTAATTATTTAAACAGTGGTAATTTGATCAAGAGTGTTGTTGGTGACCACGACCAAACACACAAGTCAGGACATCTCAGGATCTACGCCGTTTATAGGAGCGGGCCAAATAGGGCCGAAACGGTTGTTTTTCGACCCCGTTTTTTTTGGCTGGTTCCCTACCATCAAAGCATCCAAAAGAGGTGCGCAGGTATGTCCGACAGATCGATGAAACAGGCCATTTATCGCCTGATAGCAGTGTCCACGGCTTTCCTCCTGGGAGGCTTGTCATTGAACGCAGCGGCACAGAATTGTGCGCCCGCAACTGGCGATCAGAACGTTGCGATAGCCGATCAACTGCTCAGACAAAACGAATCACGCCGCGCCTACGTCTACCTCAACCTTGCACGTGAGCAAGGGAGCGGCGAGGCGTACCGCTACACGGCAGAGATGTTCGATAAGGCCAGGGGTGTAGCTGCAGATCCGTCCATGGCCAGGCACATGTTCTCTTTCGGTGCTCAGTCGAATGATGCTGAATCGATGTTTCGGACCGCATCGGATTTTTATGAGCGTGGCCTGAAGAAGGATGGCGAACGTTGGGCGCAGCGGGCGAAGGATTGCGGCCACATGGGTGCGGTAATGCTGCTGGTCAAGCAAGCTGCACAGGATCGCCGGAACGATGAGGCACGTTCCTTCTTGTCACTGGCAATAGATGCGGGCTTCAGCCCAGCCAAGTTCTATTTGGCTGAGGTCTACGACAAGGGTCAACTCGGTCTTGAAAAGGACTATCAGTCAGCGTTCAAGTGGTACTACCTGGCCGCTAAAGATGGTCAAGCCGAAGCCATGGCTGCAGTCGCCTATTACTTTAATCGTGGCCTTCATGGTGTCCAAGACGATACAGCCGCTCTCCATTGGTATCACGAGGCTGCGAAGGCAGGTCACGTCGAATCGATGACAGCCTACGGCTGGATGCTCGCGGTTGGGAAGGGTGGAACGGTCGATTTGACCGAGGCAAACCACTACTTCCAAAAGGCGGCACGCAAGGGAGATCGACAAGCAGTTCGCTTTATGCAGGAGTTTGCGGTTCAACCCGGCTCGACCACACGAGTTACGAAGGGCTGAGCAATGAAAAAGCTGATTGCACTTCTCATCCTTGGTCTCTTGTCGGCCTTCATAAGCGCATCTGCACACGCAGCAATGCGATACGCCTATGTGAAGAACGAGACACCAAAAAGCGCAACCATGACCATCTACAACGATGGACCTGTGTTTGGTGGTGGCTCCAACCCTACATTTACTGTTGCAGGTGGTGCAACTGGTAGCGGTTCCGGTCAGACGGACAACGGCGTGGTTGTAGAGGTGAATATTTCCGCTTTTGCCACAGGCGGTCCCGTTTGGAGTAACTACTTCTGCCTGAGGTACTCAACCATCTCAATGGCGGACGCTTCTACGAAGCCATGTTCAGGCTCATTCAAAACAGGGTCGGTAACCTCTACACCTACTGGTTTGTATGCCACCAGCATCTACGTTGTTATCAGCGTGGCATCAGCCCCAAACTGTGCAGCGGGCACGGTTTCCTGGGGGCCCTCAAATTTCTGTTCGGCTTCGGTGCCGGACACCAATCCTTCTGGTTCGACGTCCGTAACCAATGCTGTGATCGGTGCAACCGGCGCGGGCACGGCAGTTTGCTCGGCAGCTGCAACGTGGTCAGTTACCAATGCAACCTGTTCCGCCAGCTTGCTGTCCCCAGCTTCAATCGCTGTGACTCAGGGAACTATCGCGGGCGGTATCAAAGTCACATGGGGTCCTGTTTCGGGTGCAACCAGCTACGACGTTTCGTACCGCAAGCAGGGGGCATCCACGTGGACGAATGCAGTCAACGTAATGTCCGGGTACCAGCTCTCGACTACCGATGAAGCGATCTTCGAGTTCATGGTTAGGTCTACTAATCCTGCAGGGGCGAGCGATTGGTCGGCTGCAGCTTCTGGGTACGTACGGCCTCAGATCATGCCTCTGTTCCAGTCCCAGAATATCCCCCTTAATGTCAAGGTGGGGGCGACATTCTCAGCCACCCAGGTATGGCGAAATGACGGGTACACCACATGGGCTACTGACGGTAGCTTCTACCTCGGTTCGGCCGTTGGCACCGCTGACTGGGGGTCTTCCAAGGGACTGTTCCCTTCCGCCGTTGGGCAGGGCCAGTCAGGGACGAGCACGTTGACGCTTCAAGCTCCAGCGGCACCGGGTGCATATACCTTGACGAGGCAGTTCTTCAAGTCAGGTGTTGTCTACGGTGCGCCATCACCGCAAGTACAGATCAAAGTTTGGGCGGACCCTTCATGCACATCATTGGCTGTCGATTCGCCTGTCATATATACCACCAATGGGGTTGTGACTGTTTCCTTTGCCGCGAACGACCAGGCAGAAACGATGACTGGAACTGTCTGGAGCGAATTGAACGGAACAGACGACCTGCGTAGCTACACACCAGTCAGTTCTGCTGGAAAGTTCAAGTTTGAGGTCCCACTCGCAAACCACTCAGGCTTTGGTATCTATCGCGTCAAGGTAGACCTGGCAAACCCTGTTGGAGGCACTACATGTGAAACGCAATTTGAGTTCCGAGAACTGGATCTGCCGACCCTGCTTTCGGTGAGAGAGCTTGTGGGCAAATCGACTGATTCCGCCTACGTGGTTGGACAGACTTCATCTGAACCCTTTGTGGAGCTTACTGTCGGTCGCACCAATAATTTGCCGTTGTCCCTGGAGCTGCTAAACCCTCAAGGTGGTGTAGCTGTCTCTGCCCCCCTGAGTTCGGGCGCGGCGAGTGTGAATCTCAACAGCGTTCGCTGGGACGGGACAGCTTGGGATCGGGCCAACTACACACTGCGTATTCGTTACACAGCAGCAGGCGCTGAAACGCAAAGCAAGGTCCTGGAAGTTCCTATCAGCCTGATATTGAGTCCAGCTGGAAATCAGTTGCATATGCGGTTCGAGTCAGGCCATCCACTCTTGGCAATCACGGAGATGGGACTTTCCGGACTCCCCTACAACGTTGAAAAGCAAGGCCAGTGGGCATCAAGGGTTTCCGTCCAAGGTGGCGCTGATATCGATTCCCTCGAAGCGATGTCAGGCGGTGCACGGCGTCATGTCCTTGCGTATGACGCGTTCTATGACAAGACGTTGCAGGCTACTGCACGCGCGCTGCCTCCTTCGGACATCGTTCTACTTTACCCGCTTGAAGTTTCAACGGTAGCCAAGGTTCCAGTTCTACCTATCCGTGCATTGAATGCGACGGATGGCACTCTGGAAGACATCGTTCGTATTTCATGGGATGTTCCAGCAACTGGTGGTAATGGGTTCACGTACGACGTGTATCGCGGTGAGTCGCTGCTCGACTCTGGAAAATCAAGCCTTGCGTTTGAAGACACTCCACCACAGCGGGGGGTTGTGTACACCTACCGAGTCGTCGCAGTGCTGTCCGGAGCACGAAGCCTGGGTGAGTCTTCCGATGCGGGTCATGTGCCGGCATGCCGTGCTCAGCGTCTCATCGGGGCGTCCGTAAACGCGGACATGAGCCGAATCAATGGCATGGTTGAACGATGGAGCTGCCTCGCAGGTTCAACTGCGAACGGCAGCATTGACGACGGGGTATCACAGGCTGTCGGCATTGATGGCGAAACTGAATATCGCAGTTTCAGCTTTCCCCTTGACTCCTCGCTCGTAGACGGTGCGCACGTCCTCCGCCTGAACCTCCAGTCGGAAGGAGTTGTTCTCAATACCAGCAGAACATACGACGTACCGTTCACGCTCAACCGTTCATCGATCGCGGTCAAGTCACTGACGATTCTCTACAACGGATCTACGGCAACACCGGGTGTGGAAGCCAGTTCAATTGGTCGCTTTGGAATAAAGATGGACGGCGGCTCGGGTATTGGTTTCGCAGAAGAGCTGAAGTGAAGCGGGTTCATTCGATAGAAACGGGTAGATCATGATCGAGAAAATTCTAAAGGCCGTTATTGTGGTTTCATTGGCCGTGTTTGCTCTTGGAGCACAGGCTGTGTCATCCACTGTCTTCAACAAGAGCCAGAGTCCTGTTTCAGTTCGCTTTTATGCAAGGGCGAATGCCAGTTCCAGCATGGTTCAACAGGGCGCGGAGGTCAGCATCGTCGCTGGCCAATCACGGTCATTCTCGGCTGCAGGTGATGCAGGTGAGTTCTATGTAAGAAATGACGGCATTGCCGTAGTTACGCCGTATGTCGTTACCAGTTCAAATCCTCCTGACTACGTAAGTTACGGTGATCTCTATGGAGGTAACGGTGTCTACTCGGTGTTCATTGGTGGTGGTGCAAATGTTGAAGTTCTTGATGTCGCACCCGTAGAGTGCTCTTCTACGATGTTGCGATGGGGGGCAGGTAATTTCTGCTCAGCAACCCCTGCACAAACTGCAAATGGTGGAGTTGTTAATCTCACGAACTCAGCATCTGGTGCTACCGGCTCTGCAGTTGCTTCATGTTCTGCAGGTGCCTGGACCGTAAGCTCTCCAGTTTGCTCGGTTAACCTTGTAGCTCCCATAGGCTTGTTCGCGACTGATGCTGTGAATTCGAGCAGCATCAACATCACATGGGGATCAACTCAAGGCGCCTCTACCTATCGCCTCCAGTCTCGGAAAGCGGGCACATCAACCTGGGCTGATATTGCGACGCCAACTGCCCCTTCCTTCAACTGGACTGGTTTGAGTGACGAAAGCATTTTTGAGTTTCAAGTCCGCGCAGAGAATGCGCTTGGCTCATCACCTTGGAGCGCAGTTGAGACCGGATCCATTCGTCCCAAGCTTGCACCCACGTTTGTCTCCCAGTCGGGTATCCCCGCCAAAATTGGTACGGGTCAACCCTTCTCTTTCACTCAAACCTGGAGGAACAACGGTTCTGAGACTTGGACTGGTGGAGCCCATGGAACTGGTCCTGATTCGCCTGCGAACACCAGCGTCTGGGGTTCCGGATTCATGGCATTCACCGGTTCAACAGCTACCGGGGCAAACGTCACCACTACGATCTCAGCTGTAGCACCCACCGTGCCAGGTACCTACCCACTTAAACGCATTTTCTGGAAAAGTGGAGCACCGTACGGTACTCCATCCACACCGGTTAATGTTGAAGTAGTGGGTCCACCGACGTGTTCCGGTGTCGCTACGAGCGTCACTTCCACGTACAACGTCAATGGGACAGTGACTGTCACTTTGCAAGGTGCCTCTTCAGTTGAAACGGCGACCATCAAGGCATGGGGTGAAGTAAATGGGCAAGACGATGCCAAGGACTATGAAATGGTCTTGGGGTCGAATTGGTCTGTGACCATCCCTGTATCCGCTCACTACAGCACCGATGAGGTGAAGATCAACTTTGAGGCACGCGTTGGGAATTCTTTGTTCCCAGCTACACCTTGTGGCACGACGTCTGTGGCCTTCCAGCAGCTTCCAAATCCCACAATCACGTTGACACCGACCTTGGGTTCGTATGACCCTGGCGCCCCTCGATTGGGCTTTGTTGCTGATCGGGGCACTGGAACTTATGCCACCATCAAAGTCGATCTCGGGTCATTCACAAACCTGACCGCAAAGATTGAGTTTGTCGTTCGTGGAATGCAAGAGCAGGGCGTCACCATTCCCTCCGCCAAACCAGGAGTAGAGATTCCATTACGCCTCCTCAGTTCTAAGCTTGGATCTGACGTTCCTGCGTGGACTCCTGAGCTTGGCTTTATCCGCGTGACTTACGCGGACGCTGAGGCTTCTTCTCAACAGAAAAGTGGTACGCAGCCTATCGCCGTGATGGTTGCACCGTCGCCTATGCAGGTGACTGCTGAAGGCACGCTTGGCCTTCCACCTTCAGTGAATGCACGTGTTTCCAACGCGGGTGCCTTTGATCAGGCTTTGAATGGTCCTTACCAAGGAGGGCTCTTGACTCACCCCGACCGTCAAGAAGTGAAACCTCTCACCGATACGAATGCCAATGGTGAGTGGGCCGCAACAGGTTTGGACTACTCGCTGCTGTTCAAAACCCAATTGGTGGCTTTTGCCCGAGCAGTGCCTCCTGTGGGGGTTGCGCTGCTACAGCCCCTGGAGTTTTTCAGTGCTCCTTTCCTGTTGCCAGTCCAAGCACCATCCCAAGTTGAGGCAACTGACGGAACGCGGGAAGATGACGTGAAAGTGACATGGACACCCCCAGCAACAGACAGCTCCATCCGGTATCGTCTGTTTCGTGATGAAACTGAGATCACTCCTGCTGGTGGTATCACGGTGTTTGAGTTCCTGGATGCACTACCGACTCGTGGCCAGGTCTACAACTACCGAGTTAAGACTTTGATCGGATCTAGCACCAGTTCAGGGGAGTCAGCAGATACCGGCTTCGTACCATCCTGCCGGGCCCCTCGACTGATTGGTGCATCCCTTAACGCGGACATGACTCGTATCAACGGACTGATTGAGCGTTGGTCGTGCATCGAAGCTGTTCTTGCCAAGGCGACAGTGGACGTGTCGCCAGTCATGTACGACGTGGGCATTGACGGTGCGGGTTCATATCGTAGCTTCAGCTTTTCAGTCCCCGGCGACCTCGCCGATGGGGCCCATGTTCTGAATCTGAACTTGACATCGACTGGGGTGACCTTGTTGGCGCAGAGAACCTACGAAGTTCCCTTCACCCTCAACCGTTCCTCTATTGTGGTCAACAGCCTCACGATCCTTTACGACGGAAAGTTTGCTCTTCCAGGTCTCGAAGCTAGCTCCGTGGGACGCTTCGGAATAAAGATGGAAGGTGGCTCAGGTATAGGTTTCGCTGAGGAGGTCAAGTGATTGCTTGTGACTCTTTGGTGGGAGTGCGTCGTCGTGAGCTGCTGGGATTGGCCTCATTGTTGATCCTCCCTGTTGACGCTGTGAAAGCGCAGTCGAAGGCCACCCAGCATTTGGTGGCTGCTATTCCGGTGTTCCCATGGCTTCAGATCGGCCAAACGACGCTCAGCGAGATGCGAGGCCCAGTACAAGCCATGCTTAGTGCCAACCCCCGGCCTTGGTATCGGGATGGTCCATCCGAGATTACTGGCGGCACGTTCATGACCGTCAGCACCTTGGCAGGGAATGGTGTTGCAAACGAGGATGGTCTAAGGATCTTCACTACCGTTTTCGACACCAACCAACGTGCACAACTGGCAATCTTCGTTGTGGAGAAGGGGTGGAACGATGCAAATGTTCAACCGTTGATCAAACGGATGACGGCCAGGTACTCGGCCTATGCGAGCCCCGTTCGAATCCAGGACGGCGAAAGTGATGCTACCGACTATTACATCTTCTTTGATATCGGCCGATTCTGCATTGAGATCACCATTCCGCAGCACGGAACAAATGCAACGGTCTATTTCACCACTAAGGAGATCCACCGGAAGCTTCGAATGGCAGATCGCACGTACGATTTATTCAAGCCATACCTGGAACAAACTGCGAGGTGATATGTCAAATCTGACTCTTCCATTCATTGATGTTCAATGAAATCGAACCGAAATTGTTGCATTGACAGCACGGAAATCAATATGAAAATTAAATCGGCTATTCTCTCCATTGCCCTTTTCACTGGTGTGGCCACCAGTGCTTTCGCCGACCAGGCCATCTCCGAACTCAAGGCGAATTTGCTCAAGAGCATGCCTGGGCTCACTATCGATTCTTTGAAGGCCACCTCCATCCCTGGCCTGTACGAGATGGTGTCCGGTGCGGATGTGGCCTACGTTACGGCCGATGGGGTGCATATGATCCAGGGCACCCTGTACAACGTCACTTCACGCAAGAACCTAACGGAACAAAGCCTGTCTGTTTCCCGCGCCAAGCTGCTGCAATCCATTGATTCTGCCTCGCTGATGGTGTACCCGGCCTTGGGCAAGGAGAAGCATTCCATCACTGTGTTCACCGACCCTTCATGCGGCTACTGTCGTGCACTCCACGCGGAAATACCAAAACTCAACGAATTGGGCATCACCGTCAAATACGCCCTCTACGCGCGCAACGGCAATGGCACCTTGACAGGGCGTCAGCTGACAGAGGTTTTGTGTTCGAATGACCCCAAGGCAGAGCTGACCAAGTTCTTTGCCGCCTCGACCAAAGATGTAAAGGGCGCCGAATGCAGGAAGGCGGACGGCCTGGAGCGTATTGCTCGCGTGGCCCCTCAGGTCGGGTTGAAAGGTACGCCGCACATTGTCACGGACAAGGGCCTGGCTTTTTCGGGCTACCAGCCAGCCCAGGAACTTCTCAGGACGCTGCAGGGTTCGTGAAACTCTAGTCAGTCATCAACTAAGGGTTACACCTTATCGAACACTTAAATGTCCCGAAAACTTGAATCTCCTTCTAGCCTATGTTTGATTTTGCATAAGAAAAGAACGAAAATAGTTACAAGGAGCAACAAGTGTGATCGCAAGAACGAAGCCCACCGATGGGGTCTTCATTGACTTGCGCATAGTTTTGCCTGAGCACGTGCACTTTTCAGACTTGTGTCTGGAGATTGGAAACGATGGTGACGTCCAGATGGATGCAACGCCAGTGCGCACTATTTGCGAAGCTTCCGGGCTCGACCCTGAGATGTTTCTTCGTGAAGGGTCGGAAATGGAATTGGCGACTTTCGTGCAAGGCTGGTACAGAGCCCACCTTGCTCGGGGTGGAAGTCCAGATCCGGTGTTGGAAGAGTTGCATGCCTTTGAGATCCCCCCTCACTGGCCTTGCAGCAAGTTCATCTTTCAGGTGGGGCACGCGTAATGTGAAGGCCAAAAAAAGCGGCGATGCCTGGTGAGGGCATCGCCGCTTTTTTACTTGTGACTTGTTTGAAAGGGCTGTTCCCTTTATTTCAGGAGTAGATTCTTCCAGTCGTTCTGGGAGACGGGGAGGGGGGTGAACTTCATCTTGTCACCTTCGCCCACGTAGACCAGGGGGAGTGTGGACAATCGCGCCAGCAAGGCCTGGGTGGAGTTTTCATCGATTTGGAAGATTCCGGTACCGATCGCGCGCTTCAGCTTCTCGTCCTTCTTGATCCGGGTGGGCTCCATCCATGATGTTGCTCGCCCCCTTTGGGCGAACTCAACCAACTTTTCAACGCCGTCGCCAGAGAGCCGTTCGTACCCCATTGCCATGGCCATTGCCCCCGTGGACATCTCATCCTTACCTGCCGATACTGGTACGAAGCGGATCGGGCGTGGGTTGGCGCCGCTCTTGACCAGGCTTTGGTGCAAGCCAACCAGGCTCAAGAAGCTGCTTTTCCCAGCCTCCGGGCCGAGGTCCACCACAAAAGAAATTGGAGGGGACTTTGACTTGCCGCCCTTGAGCATCATCCCGTGCATGTCCTGGGGACGCAAAGCACGAGCTGGGTTGTCGGCCATCTCACCACGCACGTAGCGCTCCACCACCTGGTTGAGATCACGGTCCTTCTCCATGTCGATCATCATCCCGACCACGAGGTAGCGGCGGGTTTTGTCCGTGTAGAAGACAAAAAGCTCCTGGCGCCCCTCGGGGTTCTCCGTCGAAAAACTGTCTGCCTGGACAACAAATCCGTCAAGGCCTGGGATCGCAGTTTCGACTTTCCGGATGACCTTGGCGTTTTCCAGTCTTGCGTCAGCACTGGCCCCCATCATCGCGTTCAAGCGATCGGAGCTGCGCAGCCATGCTGGGATGTCTTTGTCATCCGGCGAAATTTCGGTTGCCTTGACGTTCGATGCTCCACCTACCTTGTTCGGTTGGATGAAGTCGTTTATGCCAGCAGCGGAAGCTACCCCTGAACCTGCAGCCATAAACGAGGCTAGGGCCAAGGTGATGAGGGAGCGAGAAAAATGGCGATTAGATTGCATTTGGACCTCCATGCATGAGGCGGCTGACCATGCCATTGAGCAGCAGCAGGAACTGAGAAGGGTTGCTGTTGGCGTGGTCGGGGTTGACGACATAGCGACCGAGAAGCGCCACGGAGGGCGTGACGGTCACCTTGTAGGTGTTGATAAGTTTTCCGTGATCCGGGATGCGCTTTTGCAGAGCAGTTCCTTTGCTGTTCAAGAAGGACTGGATTGCTTTGAAGTCGATGCCAATTGACACGAGGGACATGAGAACGTCCTCCATGGAGACGGTAGATTTGGCTGGCTTCCCAGTATCCGAATCGCCTTGGAGCATCGTGTACATGGAGAAGTCGTAGAGAGGCACTTTGGCGGGTGCCAGTGCCTGGGCGATCAACCGGCCGTATACGGCGAAAACTTGGTTGTCGTTGTCCACGCTGGTAATGAGGGGCGTGGCATCGAACGTGTAGGGTTTGGGCAGAGTGCCCCCCCATTGCGTGAGACCGTTGTGGTAGCTGCGGCAATAGGGGCAGTCGTACGAAAACAGGAAGCGAATGCGATTTGTATCCCCGGCAACCGAGGGTGTGATCAAGTCGTACGGTTTGGTCGAGATGCCTGGGTCTTTCTTCCCAGCACCGGCCGCGTTTTGAGCCCAGGTCGGGGTAGTCAGGATTGGACTGGCCAACACGGCTGCGATGGTGGCCATGGACTGACGACGAGTTTTGGAGTTGTGCATGATGAAAATGGAGGTTCCTACGCTTGTGCACCTGCAGTCAGTGAGATGGCTTGTTGGAGGGTGGTAATGCCCGCTGCTGCCAGTTCCATGGCCGCTTGACCGAGCGTCCGGTACTGCGGTTGCAGCTTTGCAGCGCGGATCAGTGCTTTCAGGTCGCGCTCTTCGCAAGCAAGTCGGGCTTCAGGGGTAGGGAGAATCAGCTCAAAAACCGGTGTCAGGCCGACCATTCCCTCTACGCAACGTTCGTGGTCACAGCCGTGGCGATTCAAGCTGTAGACCACCTCGCAGCTCTGAATCGTTGCTTCGTCCAGTTCGGAGTTGCGCATCTGTTTACGCTCGAACTCGCCCACTTCATGGGGAATCCGGCAATGTGGGCAGACCTTTTGGACCAGTCGCTGAGCGAGGAAACCGCCCATCGCCGCACTGAGCACGTTTGGCACCACGTTCAGGTCCAACATCCGCGACAGCGATACAGCGGCGCTATTCGTGTGGAGCGTAGAGAGAACGATGTGGCCAGTGAGAGCGGCTTGAGCAGCTGTTCGGGCCGTCTCGGGATCACGGACCTCGCCCACCAGGATGATTTCCGGGTCCTGGCGTAGAAATGCCTTGAGCGCGTCGGCAAATGTCATCTTCGGCGTGGTTGCGCATTGGACGAGACCTTCCACGCGATACTCGATGGGATCCTCAATCGTCACGATCTTGACGGTCGGCTTGTTGAGTTCCTGGAGGATGCCGTAAAGCGTCGTTGTCTTCCCGGAGCCGGTGGGGCCTGTCACTAGGAAGAGGCCCTCAGGCTGGTTGATGATGTGCCGTATGCCATTTCGGACCCCCTCAGGCATGCTGATCTGGTCCAGCGTCATCAGGTTTTTGGACTGGTCCAGCAACCGGCAAACGATGGAGCGCCCGTGATCGGATGGGACGATACTCACCCGCACGTCCACCATGCGTTCATCCACGTCGATGCGCAGTGAGGTGTCCACGGGCTCTTGGCTGTCGATCACCGACCGCTTACCTTTGGCCCGGATCAATCGATTCACTTCACGAGACATCTGCTCAGGCCACTCAGAGTGGGTCTGTAAAGTGCCGGCAATCCGTCGCCGAACGATCATCTTTCCTTCCAGGTCCTCAAAATGGATGTCACTGGCGCGCATCCGGGCACTGTCACGGAAAAGATCATTCAGAAACTTGACTGCGCTTCCATCCGTTGCACTCGATGAGATGAACTCCGTTGGCTCGCGCTCGATTTCATGGTGAGCACGTCGCTGTTGCTGAGCCTGTCCATTCGCTGTAAATCCGTTCATGCTGCCACTTTCATTGGTCAACCAATCTTCGCAGATACGCTCGGAAAAGGACCTTTGAAAAAGAGCAAAAAGCGTCGTATTTGCGGCGTAATCTGTGTGTCTCTCATTTCAGACATTCATTGCATTTCATAGAATCAAATTGCTAATGAATGATTAATCGGCGACAATGAATTCATGCCCAATTGATTGCATCAGGGCGGCCAGCCCCGCAGGTTCGATGCGGGGGTATCCAAGGAGTCACCATGAATCTCGGCACTGACGACCGAGGCCTGCCGGTAGAGAGAAGCCCAGCAGGCATCCTGAAAATGATCTTTCCTGCGAATGAGATGAAGCACATCGAGCGGGTTGTGCGTATCGAGCGCAGCCGCGAGTTGGTAAACGCACTCATGGGCAATGCCAAAGGACGCAGCGATGCTGAGGCTACCGCCCAACTCGCGGAGCTGCGGCAAAACCTCCGTCTGGATCTCGCTGAGGCAAATCGCGCCTATGTCGAAGGCGGCTCTGCTCCATTGGAACCCGTTGTAGTGCCGACTCAGAAGAACCGCCTGACCGTGGTTGGTTGGGTGCAAGGAGTTCTCAAATGGATGCGCTGACTCTCAAAACGAGCATCGGCGAAGACGGTGTGTACCAGGTTCAATGGCAGTGGGCGCGAAGCAATCAGCGCATTCCACATGTCGGGGTCTTACATGTTTCAGTTGATCGGAAGTGGGCCCAAGAACGGGCTGCGCTGGCTGAAGTGCAGGCCATATTTCACTTGCTGCACGAGCGGGAAATTCACGGCACCCGCCTGGGCAACGGTATCGCAATTCGCGTGAGTGAAAAGACGATCGTCCAGGCGGTTCATAAGAAGGCATTGAAGACGACTGGAGCTGGTAGGGCAAATCCTTCGCCCGTGATTCACGCAGTGGATTTTCTCGCGACAAAGTTCTTCGAGGCTGAGGTCTCCCTTGCAAAGTGGACTGACCCTGCCCAGTACAAAAAGTTTGAAGCTGCGAGTATTTCGGTGGGTGTTGAGACACCAACAGTGCGCGTTGAATGCCCCTTGATTGGCCAGCCATTGCGCATCAGCCGCCACGCCATGTACAGGTATCTCGCGCGGATCGACCAGAAGCTTCACAAGCTGGACGAGAACGATCTATCGCAGGTGCCAAACGCCCGGTGGTCACATGCATGGAACTGGCTCACCCGCGTGTTGGTAAACCCCAACCTGGAAGAAGCACGGGTTAGCAGCAAGGCGCTGGCACGTGTCACAGCAAAGTATGGTGAGGGCACCCGCTATCTGCGCTTTCCTGATGCCGGCAACGTCATTCTCGTGGTGCGAGTAGATGAGCGCGGCCCGGTGCTTGCGACAGTTCTGGTGGAGGACTTGTACAACCCATTTTTCGAGCGCCTGCCCGTGATGAAGGGCGCTCACCTCATGACCCACTCCAATGCTATGGCCAAACGAGCCGCACGCAAGTAGTGATTGAAAGGAGTGGAGATGAAGCCGGAGAACATTCTTGCCTTTTGGCACGCGCTTGAAGCGATGACCGCGCAGGAGGTCGCTCGCGTGGACGCCCTGGAGCCTTGCCGCCCGGTGTATGGCATGGGGTATGCCGATGGTTCTGAAGTCCCTTGGAAGTCAGCCAATCACACGCGCAAAGCCATCGAAAAGGGCTACGTTTGGAAGTACGCAGCTCAGTGTGGGGTATACGGAATCGACGCTGTAACGGGAATGCTCTTGCGCCATTTCGGGAACAGCGAGACTGGCTGGTATGAACAGGGTGGTTCTCGCGCTAGGTTATTCGACTTGGCCTTCGATAGCGACGGTCTGCCGTTGGGGCATACCTTCGCACTTTCGCTGTCTGCATGGTCTGCAGGGCAGATCTTGAGAGATGGCGGGGGTGCCCACCTTCTTCAGACAGGTGGCGTTGCGGTTCTGGATGGTCTGCCAATGCCCGAACACTCGATTCCAGATGTGATGAGCGGCTTTGCTGCATTCGATGCTCTGTCACGCCACCTCGCTCAATGGGTGGTGTTTGAGGCTCGGCGGATGCGCGAGGTTGGCGCTTGCGCAGATGGAGTGTGGATCGATGCGCTTGTCAAGGATGTTTCTCGCCGCCTATTCGGCCAGGCATTGGTCATTCCTCTCGAAGAACTCTGCCGGGTTCGCGCCATGCAGGTGAAGTTAGGGCGTGATGAAGCCACACAAAATGCCGCCCGTGCACAAAATGACTTTGACATTCTGAGCAGCTTCTTTGTAGAAGACCTTCAGCGCGTGCGCAAAGCCCTTGCAGCTGGGAACGCAGGGAAGGGTCTGAAGGAGTTTCTCGCAGCAGGGCAGGGGAAGAGCGCCCCTGTGCGTGTTGACGTGCGCGCACCTACAAGTATTCCTTTGATTGAAGCCGCTCTGCGGCCTTCGAAGATGCCCGCTGGGCGCTGGCCATCGGATCACGCGCTTGTGCTGAGTCAGCAACTGGCCGTCAATGAGGCTTGGGCGAAGCTCCAAAATGGCAGCGGTATCTTTGCTGTGAATGGCCCCCCTGGAACAGGGAAGACGACATTGCTGCGCGACGTGGCTGCAGCAGTTATCACGCACCGAGCCTCCATCCTTGTGCGTGGACGCACGGGCTTTTTTGGGCCCAAAGCCGCCCATCGGCTGGGCGACATTTGGGTGCCTTACTACCCCTTACACGAGAGCCTAGAAGGCCATTCCATCGTCATCTGCAGTTCCAACAATGGGGCTGTTGAGAACGTCACGCTTGAGCTTCCGGGTGAGGCTGCAGTCCCTCAACGCGTCTTGGACAAGTCGGACTACTTCCGCTCGGTTGCCAGCAGCGTGTCCGGGAAGAGTGCGTGGGGCCTCGTGGCCGCCCCTCTGGGCAAACGGGCAAACCGCAGTGATTTCCTCTCTTCGTTTTGGTGGAACAAAACCGGGCAAAGAGACAAGGGAGGCGAACTGGTCTCACCAGGACTTCGCGAAGCCCTGGCGGGACTTCAGTGCAAGCTGACTTCCCCCGTCCTCAGCTGGGATGCTGCAGTTAAGAAGTTCAAGCGCGCGCAAGAGAACGAAAAGGCACTTCGCACGCTGCTGGCGAAGAAAGCTCAGCGTCCTGAGCATATCTCTGCATTGAAGGCACGTGTCGCGAGTGACGAGACCCGACTTGCGGCGATGGATGCTGTGCTCGATGAGCGTCAAACCCTTCTCAAGGCCGTTGACGCAAAGCTGTCAGCTGTTGAGCGTCTGCGTGTCGCGTCGCTTGCTCAGCGAGCGCATGTTGAGGGCCGAATCTCGGATCATCGGAAGGACCGACCTGGCTTGCTGGAGATGTTGCTGACCCTGGGCAAGGCCCAGAAAGAATGGCGTGTGCATCTCAATGCACTGAATGCAGAAGCAGCTTCGGTGGCGGCCGACTGGCCTGCTCTGGATAGGGATCGGGAATCATGTGTGCGCGCTTCACAGCAGATCAAGGCTGCAATCCTCGACATCGAGACTCAAGCTTCGAAACTGGATGAAGAGTTGCAGGCAACGATCGCAGCATTGGGGGCAGAAGAAACCCATCTGAAGGCCGATATGGAATGGCTTGGCGCTCGGTGGCCACGCATGGACTTACCAGATGAAGAGCGGGAGCGAATTGAACCTTGGGCCGATCGTCAATGGTTGCAAGCTCGTGAAGACCTGTTCCTCGCGGCGCTGGATGTTCACCGCGCATTTGTCGAGCACCATCCCACTGAAATGCTCGCCAATCTGGGGCTTGCAAGTGACTGGCTGAGCGGAAAGCAAATGCCTCCTGAGCTTGCGAAAACGGCGCTGGATTCGTTGTGCCTCGTGGTTCCTGTGATCTCCACCACTTTCGCTTCTGTTTCACGCATGTTCTCTCAGCTGAATCAGGAGAGCATTGGTTACACCCTCATCGATGAGGGGGGGCAGGGGTTGCTTCCGCATGCGGTAGGGGCAATCTGGCGCTCCAAAAGAACGATAGTTGTGGGTGACCCTCGGCAGCTCGAAGCCGTCTTCACTGTTCCCACGCAGGTAGAGGCCGCGTTGGCAGCGCAATTCAAAGTCGGCCAACAGTGGATGCCTAGTTTTGCATCTGTTCAGGGACTGGCCGATCAGGCGTCCGTGTGGGGAACTTGGTTGCCAGGTGACCGAGGTGGCAAAGAGTGGGTCGGGTGCCCTCTGCGGCTACACCGTCGTTGCGATGAGCCTGCTTTTTCGATTTCAAACCATCTTGCCTATGGGGGGATGATGGTCCACGGCAAGGCTCAACCCATCACGGGTGGTGCGCTCAGCGCCAGTGGGTGGATTGATGTTCGGGGCTCCGTGAGCGAAGGGCACTGGGTCAAGGAGGAGGGAGATGCTGTCCGTGCATTGCTTGCAGACTTGATAGGGAAACAAGGCGCCACTCCGGATCAGATCGCAATGATCACACCCTTCAGGGACTGCTCTACAAGACTCAAAGCAATGGCATCGGCCTATGGCATTGCGAATGGACGAGTGGGCACGGTCCACACTGCCCAGGGCAAAGAGGCCGATATCGTGGTGCTGGTGCTGGGCGGAGATCCCCGGCTACCGGGGGCGAAGGCCTGGGCTGCGGCAAAACCAAATCTTCTAAACGTGGCGGTCTCTCGCATGAAGAAGCGGTTGTACGTTGTGGGCAACAGGCAGGAATGGGCGAAGCACAAACACTTCGGTGTGATGCACGAGTACCTTCGCCCTATTTCTTATCGAGCTGACGCAACGCCCCAGGAACAATGATGTCCGCTAGCTCGCTTTCAGAAAGAGTTCTGCTGGCGTCTGCTTGGTCATCTGGTGCAGGTGATGCCCCCGCTGAAATGTCAATCTGATCGGAGGTTGGTGCAGTGCTGCGAACTGCAATCTCCTCTTTCACTTTCGACTCCTGTTCCAGCTCAGCAGTTCGCTGCGCCTCAACAGTTCTAAGGGTAAACCCGCGCAGCAAGATATCAAACTTCTCGCTGTCGATCCTTTCCAGTTTTGCTAGGACCTCGCCCAGGCCAAGGATCTTTGCGCCCACCTCTGGAGCCATTGAATTCAACACATCAGGCTTCAGCATGGGGCCATAGCCAGAGAGCAACCAGTTGATGTTGAGCCCTTTGGCACACGCTCGCCCGAGGAACTGCGAGCCCGGAGCATTCACCCCGTTCTCGTACTTTCGCAACACGCCTACGTCAACCTCAAGAATCTTGGCCAGACTTTCTTGAGTCTCGTGTCGTGAGCGTCGCCAAATTTTCAGCCTTAACCCAACAGATGAGGGTGTTGTGGAGGGCGGTTCCATCAGCGCAGGGGCTTTGGGGGTGCCAATTTGCATTGTTTACCTAAAATTTGAGTGCGCATTCGCACTGTTTCTGTTTCCATAGATTACAATCGTTTCAGTCAGCTAGGGAAACACGACATGAAAGACGTCATTTCAATCAACCGCGCCTTCTTGCTGCACGCTCGCAGCGCAGCCAGTGACAATTCTGGAACACTTGTTACAGGTATGACCAGCGAAGAATTGAACTTCTTCAAAGATCTGTCCATCGACCAGATCGAGCAGTTGGCCACATCAATGCCCACAACTGGCTTTGTTCTCCGGTTCAAGGTTGAACACCTCAAGCGCATGGTCGAGACACCTCGCCAGTCGTTCAACCCGCAGTACGCGCTGTCCCTTTTGTCAGGCAGCGCCTCTCGCTGACAGCGGCGGTGAAGCATGGCTGAGACAACCCTTGGGAACATTCAGAAGCAGTTGACTGCTGCCGAGCTGATACGGGGCAAGATGCGGCTATCGATCGTCCAGTCGTTGACAGGTCTGACCATACGTCCATTGAGGACAATGTGGAAAGAGATTCACAACGAAGGGCCATCGAACGGCAAGCTTCCCGAGTCCGTTCTGTCCTATATGGTCAACCAGGCCATGGCTGCGGGGATCAGCACGTTCACGTCACTGCATCTTCGGCAGCACAGTCCGAATGCCCCAATTACGGCCGAAGGTCTCCTGGCTACCTGGAGCACATACCAGCGATTGTGCGGCCCCATGGATATCAATGCGGGCTACTACGCTCTACGTGATGTCAGAGCAGACTTTGTTTCCTTTCCTCGGTGTACGTGCTGCGACGCCCACTTCATTTACGACCCTGGCAGCACCCTGACGAGTCGCTGTCCCTTTTGCGGTCACTCACCTGCCAAAGATGACAAGTAATGCGGACCTGGTTCAAAGGGCTATTCACGTCCAACCCGCGCACTTCCGCAGCAGCGAGCACTCCTGCCGCTTTGCGCGCTAAAGTCCTCGACGAAGACATCCCCAGATACCCGCCCTTCATGAAAGGGCTACCTGTGCTTCCACCTCAAAAATTGGTGGATGCACAGTTTGAGCTGCTCGATCAAATCCAAAGCAGTGTCATTGTCAAAAAGGAACTCTACGAGAAGCACTACCTCGGTGCAATTCGTAGATTTGCTGCATTCGCCCACCTTCTGCCCGCCTCGCAGTCCCACCACCATCGCGGAGCCGGTGGCTTGCTTCGCCACTCCATGGAGTGTGGATTGATGGCGTTGCAAGGCAGCGACAAAATGTTGCTAGATCTGGGTAGGCCTCCATCACATCGAAGAGAGCTGGAGCCCAGGTTACAACTAGCAGCCTTTCTCGGGGGGCTCTGCCACGATGCAGGGAAACCAGCTACCGATGTGGTAGTCACCAGCCACGATCGCGAGCTGATCTGGCGCCCTATCAAGGAAAACCTCTGGGATTGGGCCCAGTCCTCTGGCCTCGACTCGTACTTTTTGGAATGGCGCCCGGGGCGAAACAAACAGCACCAGGCCCTGTCAAACCTGCTGTCCGAGCGCATCATCACCAACGAAACCCTTGCGTGGATCGCTGAGGGCGGGACAGAGCTAGTTGTGTGGCTCATGGAAAGCCTCAACGAGAACCCAACAGCCACCAATCCCTTGTTTGAACTGATCAAGCGTGCCGATCAGCAAAGCGTCAAGCGTGACTTGGAGACCATGGGCACAGCTATGGCTGGCTACGAGGTTGGCGTCCCCGTGGAGCGCTCCATCACGGACAAGATGCGGACGTTGGTGCGGCAGGGTATTTGGGGAGTGAACGAACCAGGTGCACGTGTCTGGAACATCGGTGGGCACATCTACCTCGTGTGGCCCGCAGCAGGTCAAGAATTGGCCCAGAGCATCAGAGACGAAGGCATACCTGGCATTCCACGCACTTGCGACTCGATCCTGGACATGCTCGTCGAGCGCCAGCTCGCGTTCTTGCCTGAAGGACATGACACCCAGGATAGGCTCTGGCGCATTGCCCCGGATTCCATCACTGCCAAGATTCCAGGCAAGGAACTGACCTGCATACGTCTGCGAAATGATTCGCTGGTGTCCACCATCCCAATTGCACGGGTTCCGGGTGTTGTGGTTGGGTTGGCAGGGGCCGAGGCAGAGTCCACAGCCACGAGCGCCACAGCGTCGGCAACGACATCGACATCTGCGCAACGCGACGATCAGCCTTCTCAACAGGTAACTGCTGAGGCCGCACCAAAGCCCAAGGCCGAACGGTCTAAGCCACAGCCTTCCGCTCAAGTGGAGGAGGGTGGCCCTGCTGCCCCCACTGGCGGGCCATCGTATCCGCATGACCCTGAGACTGGGGAAATCACGGACCCTGAGGTCTTCGGTCAAGGTCCGCGAGATGATGCGTCAAGCCCAGACCCTGCACAGCCCCCCGCCCAAGCGGCACAGCCCAAAGAGAAACCCAAGCGGACAGATCCTCCCACGGTCAAGTTTGATGGTGCTGCCGGAGAGGGCTTGAAGGCTCTGATCGATGATCTGAAATCAGGTACTCGCGAGTGGGATGTGGATGTGCGGGTAGACGCTGATGAGCATGTTCTCATCACTTGGCCTAGCGCATTCGCTGGATATGGGTTGACCGGCAAGGTTCTCCTTGAGGAAATGTCTGTCAACGAATGGCTCTGGATTGATGAGGACAACCCACTGCGGAAGCTCCAGGACCTGGAGGTAGCGAAGGGCGAAACCATCAAGGTATTGCGTCTCGCCTATGAGGCGAGTTATGCATTCCTCTATGAGGCCAAGCCTCATCAGAGCAAGGGTGCATCTCGCAAGGTCCAAGACGAGGTTGCTCAGCCTTCGAAAAGAGCGAGTCATCAAATTGAGAATGGTGCAGGGTCGCGTGCTCAAGAAACTGGAGCTGCACGCACCGCGTCTGCACCGCCCAAGGACACCCCAACTTCGGCTGTTCCTAATGCGAAGCGCGCGGAAGCAGCGCAAGAGCAGGGGGCTGATGTGCCGGCGAAACCCGGGGCGGAGAGAAAAGGTGCGCAAAACGACACCGCAAACGGCGGGACTAGACAGGACAGGCCCAAAAAAGAGAAGCCCAATCGATCCATGCCCTCCCGGGTGCCTGTTGCCCCGCCTGGCGACGATGCTCCACCACCGGCACCACCGGCACCACCGGCATCACCTGCAACAGACCAGTCTGAGCCTGAAAAGCAATTGGCCCAGCAGCTTTCAAAGCGGCTTGAAGAAGGCACGCCTCCTGCCAGGAAGAAGCCCGTCAAGAAAGATGGCGTGACGATTGACGAGGTGCTTGCAGCATTGGAGGGCGCTGGAGTCGAATCGCCCCTCAAGCCGGGGTGGAAAGAGTTCCTGCTTCAGGATGGTCGAGCCCGTCTCAAAGAGGGTGGTGTTGATGTTGAACGCTCGGCTTTGTTCAGCCTGTGCAAAGAAAACCCAGAGCGCCTGGAGATGGCCAAGGGGTTGATCCTGTACAAGCCAAAGGACTGAGCCCACAAGGCTCATGCCCTGAAAGGACCTGGCGGAGGAGGGGAAGCAAGGTCACGTCTCAGGCCTGCAGCCGCCTTATTCTGAGCAATCGGACGCAATGGGGCTGGCGGCTGTATCAGAGCCCAGCCTCTTCCCAAAACCGCGTTTCCAGCCCCTCCTGCAGGGCACCGGACATCACAAGCTTGCGCTTCGCTCGCGTCATGCCCACGTACATGAGTCTGCGCTCCTCCTCCTCGGTTGAGTCGGCGTGAGGGAGATTGCCTTCCTCACAACCCATGATCCAGATGCTCTCAAACTCCAATCCTTTTGATGCGTGCAAGGTCATGATCTGAACAGCGCCCGTCGATGCTTCTTTCGTCTTGCTGTCGCGGGTGAGATATGAAAGCCTCTGAGCCAACGAGCCGTTGAGACGGCAGATCGAATCGGAAAGGCTTTTCAGCAGGCTGGCCTGAGCAGGCTTGCAGTATCGGGTGAGGTACCCCGAAACACCATGAACCACCAGCGAAGTTCGACCCTTGCGAGCTTGTTCTGACCACGAGAGGAACCCCTCACGAAGACCGGTGAGGGCTCTACGCAGAGTGTCATCTCGCGCTTCGGACAGGGCAACATCCAGGCGGTCAAGGCAACGACCTGAGCTGGCCCGCGAGTGTTCGTTGATCCATGACGCATCCATGCCGCAAAAGGACAGGGCATTGGCTACCCCCGTCCAGGATTCATCGGTGATGCTCCGTAGAAGTCCTGCAAAAACACCACCAATGGCTTGATCCCAGACGCTTTTTCCACCCGAGCGCTCGTAGGGTATGCCTGATGTCGATAGCGAAATCTCCACGAGATCGAGAAGTGAGTTCGTGCGTCCCAGAACAGCCCATTGCCCCTGCATCTCCGCATTCATCGTCTTCACCAGCAAGTCCATTTCATCGTCACGCGTGGGCAGTCGGTGAACCACTTCCTCACCGGGGACTTCTTTGAATGCCTGAATGTTCTTGGCAGCTCGATTCGAGTTCTTCGCAATGAGCTTGGCGGCACTCGCGAGGATGTTGGGTGCGCACCGGTAGTTCACCGGCAGCGTTAGTTCCAACGACCCGAGCGCGAGGCTTGCTTCCTGGAGACCTTCGTAGCCAAGGGCGTGTCGGAACGAGTACAGGCTCTGGTCGTCATCGCCAACAAGCGTAATTTCGACGCCAGCACGGCCATGCAGCAGGATCCATTGCATCTGCACTTCATCCATGTCCTGAGCTTCGTCAACCAACATCCATCTGATGGGTAGAGGCGCAAAAGTACCGGCCTTCATGCCCTCTACGCATCGCAAGATGAGGTCCGCAAACTCCATGGCGTTTTCAGACTGCAGCACCGCTTCATAGCTGTCATAGATTCGCTGCATCGCAAGGTCTTGGAAGGCGATTGGAGCGATGTGAGCCTTGGCCTGGTCGATAGCTTTCTGGACCTCCTCAAACTTCAGTCCCGTATCGTTCTCTCTCCAGCATCGTTTGAGGACCTGGTTGCGCTCACCTTCGTTGAGCAACTTGGGAAGCCTGCCAGTTGTGTTGCGACGGATTTGATCCTTTGCCAGGGAGTGGAATGTTCCCGCTGCAATGCGCCTCGTGTTCTCCTTGCCGCAGGTGTCGATGATTCGATCGAGTAACTCTCCGGCCGCATCCTTGGTGAAGGTGACGGCGCAGAGGCGTCCGAGTTCGTTGTTGTCGATCAGATAGCCAGCCCTTGTCGAAAGGACCCGAGTCTTTCCAGATCCGGGGCAGGCAAGTATGGTGACATGACCTGGTGCTGTGACCGCACGTTCCTGGAATGGATTGAGTTCAAGCGCCATGTTTCACTGACTGGGTTTCATTAAATCGGGTCCAAGTGAACACTTGAGAGCATCTTGCGAATGGTCTCAGCGTCCTTGCGCCAGTTCGGATCAATGCGCGCAATTTCTCGCTCTGTGATAGCTGCAAGTTGCGCAGCCAAATCGATGGCATGGGTACGTCCTGCTAGGGCCTTGGCCTCAAGACGCTTCGCATAGTCCGCCATAACAATGGCTGAACAGCGGCGGAAGTAGTGACACTCCGCCTTGGAGGATTGGAGAGCGCTTTCGCGGTATCGCGCAACCCGGCAAACGAAACTCTCGATGATGAACGGCGAATCCATGGAGGCCTCAAGAAAAACGGCCCGGAATAGTCACTAGACCGATTCCGGGCCGGTTGGGGAGTCAGAAGGCGTTACGCGGGAACAGCCTCTTCGGCAGATGCCGTAGCGGTTTCTGCTTGCACCTGGTCAGCAGGGGCGCCAGCGACGGCTTCAGCGCTCTTGTCCGCCCGTGCCTTGCGGGGTTTGGCCTGGCCGGTCGTCGCATCCGGCGCGGCATCGTTTTGGTGTGCGCCTGCATGGTCGGGGTCCAGGGGGGTGTCAACGCGGGGATCAGGAACATGCATTTCGCCCTTGCGCTGCGTAGAGGCCATCGCGCGTGTTGCCAGGTTGCGGAACACACCACCGAGTCGCAGAATTTTTCGCTGCGAGTCATAGATGATCTTGTTGCGTTCGGAGTCGCGGATAACTTGGGCAATCCAGAGTGCGTCAACCAGACCAACGAGCTTGTCAAAGTCCTTGATCAGCTTCACCAGCAAACTGGCGCGAGGCGATGTCACCTGGGCCTCACAGTCGATGGGTCGTGAGTAGGTGATGCCTTCTGCGGCGATGCCGTTCGCATCAGCCAGCGCTTGCAGGCGTTCCATTTCAGTGGTCAGGTCCTTCGCGGCCTGGTCCATTTCAGTGCTCACGAGTGCATCGACCTCGACAGCTTGGGCTTCAGTTGTCAATGCGCGTACCAACACGCCCAAGGTGAACAGCGATTCGGCGGCGGCCTGGAAGCCACGGTCAAACGTCTTCTGCGCGTTGAACGACTTCAGTTGAAACTTCATCGTGATGAACGGCATCGATGACGACTGCGACCGCTGACGGCGCTGGGCATTCGGGGCCCCAGGTTGCTTGGCGCGCGGCGCTTTCGCAGGCGCACCTGCGTTCGATTCGGGGGCTGCGTCAGCGCTCGACGATGCTTCGGTAGGAGCTTCTTTAGCCATGATTTCCTCGTAAAAAAGAGTGGACAACGGTGAAACCATGGTATGGGTGAGGCACTGAAAAAACGCCCTTGAAAAGAAGCCCAAATTGCAGCGTTTCACTCGCGCCCGGCGACTCGAAAAAGATTTTTCAAGGCAGAGTGAATTTTGTTGACAGGCGCAGAAAAAGGGCGTTAGGATTGCACCCACAAGAGCAGTGTGCGTAACGCCACTCTCTTCTAGCGAGGTAGCTGGCCTCCATAAACCTAATCAGCATTTCACTAGCTGCTTGCCTTGCCAAGCACACCACAAACGACGCAACATTCCGTTTTTGGTTTCTCATGCGAATGCATGAATGATTGGAGCGAAGCTCCCATCCCGTCACTGCGGGAAATAGCAGTTGGGTTGGGCGCGTTTAAGACCTGGACTTTCATCCGTTGGATGGAAGATGGGCTTCTCGCTGCAATCCTGCCTTTATGGCATTTCTACTTGGAAGATTGACCCCAGAAGGGCTCTCTTCCCCGCCCTGCGAGATGCAGGCCGGTTTCAAAGACACAAGCAAAACTCTTCATGCCGTAGGCATGTTGCGCTCGCTTGTGCCAAAACATCGGATGACCCCCAAAAGGGTCATTCGATGCAGTCCTCCACCATTTGGTGGAGATTCAAAATCCTCGGGGATACCATCTCCGAGGGGAGCATGGTGTTTCCGAGGAATTTCCGTTCCTAGGAGTATCACCATGTCCGCTCTCGTATTTGCCGCTTGTGTCGTCACCGGTTACCCATTGGGTATTAAGGTGTGCCAAGTGCTCGGCCTGCGCAATTAATTTCGCGTAGTCCAATTTAGTCTGCGGTTAACCCCGCAGGCTAGAGCGCTCTAGGAATAGAGCCCTCTAGCCTGCGGGGTGCCACGGACATTCAAAAATGTCATGTGCGGCACCCAGCAGGTTTTCAACAACCTAGCGAGGGGCTCATCATGGAAATTCTTATCGTTACCCTGTGCGTGGCCATCGGTCTCGGCATCGGTGACCGCCTCTTCCATCGGAGGGGGTGACCACATGCTTGCCGAAATCACATCACGCGCAGAAAACACAGTCACACGCCTCTACAAGGGCATTCCTATTCGCCTCGCTGGGGACGTGCATTCGAGACTCAAATCGAGTCCACCGGATGCGCTCGCCTCGGAAGAGACAAGGGCCCTTGTCCGCCAGTCCCTGCGAAAAGCAGGAATGGTTCAAAAACGGGCGTAAAGACGGCCCGCAGATTCGTCTGCGGGCTGGCTTCCTCAAATGCATTTTCTGAGTGCCTTTGAGAAAGCTTTTTGTTGTTTGGGTATCCAGGCAGCTCAAAAAGGGCGGTAGCTGGCCCCCAAAAATCAACCAGCAGTTTCTATTTTTCACAAACCTCCGGGGTGTTTCACCCGGAGGGTGCGGCATCTCGAATTTTCACCAAATTGGAGATACCGCATGACGTTAATTGCAAATGGGCTGGAAGTTTTTGATATGCCCGCTGCGTCATATCATGCTTCCCCGGCTGTGGGCCATTCGGCTCTCGTGAAGATGATGCGCTCCCCTGCGCACTTTAAGCACTACCTTGAAAGCGAGCACACGCCGACACCAGCAATGGAATTCGGCACCGCGCTGCACTTGGCCGTGCTGGAGCCCCACCTGTTCGCTGAGTCCTACACCGTTGCGCCAAAGTTCGACCGCCGTACCAACGACGGGAAAGCTGCCGCAGCAGCCTGGGAGGCTGAGCACCTGGGCAAGAAGCCACTTTCCGAAGAGCAAATGGACCTGCTGCAAAGCATGCGTCGAGCGATCGATGGTCATGTTCGAGCATCTGCCTTCGTCCGCGATGGCAGGAAGGAAATGAGCTTCTTCTGGAAAGATGCCGAAACGGGAGTGGACTGCAAGTTTCGCCCTGACGTGCTCTTGCTCGATGGAGGTGAGCTGGTCAATTTGTCGCAAGTGCTCGAAATGGGCGCCAGCAATCATATTGCCGGTCAACTCGATCTGAAATCGACTTTGGATGCAAGCAAGGACGCATTCAGGCGCCAGATGGCAAAGCTGGGTTACGACGTGCAAGCGGCGTACTACAGCGATCCATTGAGTGAGTTTTTACAGCGGGAAATTCCGTTCCGCTTCCTTGCGGTGGAGACTGCAGCGCCGCATGGGGTTGCACTCTATCGCGCAGGCGATCGCACTTTGCGTGTTGGGCGTTCTAAGTACCGTGCAGCTTTACAGCTTCTACAGTGGTGCAAAGAGAACGAACAATGGCCGAGCTACCAACCCTTCAGTGAAGAGGATGAAATCGACGTTCCGAGCTATGAACGCGAAATCCATTTCGACGATGACGACGCCTACTGAGGCATCAAGTCGTTGAGATTCTCTTCAACTTTCCTTTCACCCTCCGGGACTCGCTCATCCCGGAAGGGATGACGGTTCCCAATTTCATTTTGGAGAAACCAATGTCATTCCAAGCATTGAACTCAGTTCGCCGTGCTGCTGGCAACAGCAGCAACGAGCTGATGCTCTTTCCCGACCTCTTGGAGAAGAGCCGGATGGAAATCCAGCGTGCACTACCAAAGCATCTGGACTCTGACCGCATGATGTGGCTCGCGTTGTCGGCGTTTCGCCTCAACCCGAAGCTTGAAGAATGTGATCCGATGTCCGTGATGGCTGCAGTGGTGCAGGCCAGCCAGATGGGCCTAGAAATAGGTCTGAACGGTGAAGCCTACCTTGTACCATTCAAGCGCGAGTGTCAGTTGATCACTGGCTACCAGGGTTTGATGAAGCTGGCGCGGCAATCCGGTTTTGTGGATGACATCTACGCGATGGAAGTCTACGAGCGGGATGCTTTTGAAATCGACTACGGTGCTGGGCGCAAGCTCGTGCACAAGCCGTTCGGGCAATCGAATGGCTTTCCTGTATCGATCTCGGAGCGAGGCAACCTCGTTGGCTTCTACGCGGTAGCAATGCTCACCAGCGGAGAGTCAGCGTTCATCCACTTGGCCAAGAAGGACTGCGAGGACATCCGTGATTCGAGTGCGGGCTATCGCTTTGCGAAGAAGAACGGCCAACTCCATCCGTGGATGAATGAGTTCACAGAGATGGGTAAGAAATCGGTGATTCGCAAGCTCACAAAGCAATTGCCGAAGTCAGCCCACCTGTCCCTTGCACTCAACCTGGATGCTTTGTCGCATGAAGGCTTGAAGCAGCGGATAACGCTTCAACAGGCCGCAGATGGCACCTACGAGCCGACCCCTGCGCATTTCAAAGCGCAGCCCGAGGACGAAGGGGGCCAGCAACCCGTTCAGCCACCGCATGGTGGCAATTCCACGGGACCGGTTCAGCCACCAAGTCCGCCGACGAGAAGCTATGGAGCACGTTCCCCCGTTCAGGGAGGGTATGCACCAAACGCGAAGCCGCCCGCACCTGCAACAGCACCAGCACCAGCACCAGCACAGCCCCCCCGGGCCACTGCGCAAACGCCTCCGCCTACACAGCGGCAAGCCAGTGCTCCGCGACAAGGGGCGGTGGTGACACCGGTAACTCAACGCGCAACAACTCCTGTGAGACAGCCCATGCCGTCTCAAAGCGCTCCCGTATCGACACCTCAGACGCCTAGCGAAGAGGCATCGTTGAAGGCGGCAGCACCTTACCTGGAGAAGATGCGGAAGGCTCCGAATATGGACCGAGTGAACGATATTTATATCGAGGCGGAAGATCGGCTCACTGGGGCCGGATTGGAAGCCGTTTCACGTGAGTACATGGTTCAGAAGGGCGAACATGAAAGAAACGGAACTCGCCAAATGTTCCGGTGATTTCCATCACAAAACCTCCTGCGAAAGCAGGGGGTTTTTCAAGGCTCATTCCCTCATGGGTGGGTCTCGAAAAACTCAAAGTTTCATTCGACTTGGCTAAGCCATTCGGATCAAAGAAGGTAGCTGGCCAAGCCTATTCCAGGCAATACAGCACATCACATCAACCCAGCGAGGTGTTTTCCCCGCTGGAGGGAAAGCACTTCGAAGTTCCATATAGGGAGTTCAACATGTTTTTCCTCAAGACAATCTTTGGCAAATCCAAGGAAGAAATGGCCGATTTCCTGGCGAGCCACCGTCGCTATAGCACGATGGGTACGCGATCGACCGCTGAAAGCTACTCGAACTGCTGCAAGATCCATTCACTTGGTCTGCGTGGCGCTCAGTTGGCAAAAGCGCAGGAAGTCGTCCAGCTCGAAAACCTTCACGACCTGATCAACCGCCCCATCCGTCGCTTCACCGAGGAGACCTACGGTGCTTACACGGTTGGGTTCAACGGCCGCATGGGCGGTCACATGGTTCTGTATTCGGGTGAGTATTACGACCCCGGCTACAAGAGTTATTGCACCGGGTGTGGACAACGGAACTATCAAGCTGTGCCGGCTGGCGAGTCGGCACCCTGCGGTGTGTGCACCACGCCCCGCACAAACTACAAGAAGGCGCCGCAATTTCATCGGGTTCACTCGAACGGAATTGATCACGGCATGTCGCGTGACGATTTTCTCGACCTGAGCCAATCCCAGCTGAAAACGAAGTTCGACCTGGTTCGCCGCTTCGATGAAGTCTGTGATCAGGTTCGAGAGGAGTTCATCACCCTGCTGGACGACTTCATTGTTGTCGAAGAGCAGGTGATGGTGCCCACCATGGTCAAGCGTCTTGCACGCATCTGATATGGCCCGCCTCATCAGTTGCGCCTTCACAGCGTCCTACAAGGGATGCTTCATCCATCAACTCACTGACGGAAAGTTCACTTGGCAGTCGAAGGACTACAGAGTGCACCCCGCCAGCTCTTGGCGCGCGGCGCAGATAGCGATAACCCGCTCTCTGCGAAGTGCGTCTTCCCGCGCTGAATAGCGCACCCCATGGGGCTCCACAACCAGCCCTTGGGGCAGTGGGGCTCCAGGATCACAACCAAACTGGAGCATTTATGAACAGGCACATGCTGATTGGGAACATTGGCACCGACCTCGGGTTGCGCCGTTTCCCAAGTGGTGATGCGGTGGTCAATTTCCGCATGGCTACTTCCGAAAGATGGCTTGATTCGTCAAGCGGTGAATGGAAGGAGTACACCGAGTGGCACAACGTTGTTGCAAAGGGTCGCATAGCTGAAATGATCTGCGAATGGGGTCGTAAAGGCTCCCATTTGATGATCGAAGGTCGCTCGCGCACTCGCAAATGGGCGGATGACAAGGGCACGACGCATCACATCGTCGAAGTACATGTTGATTGGTGGAAACCATGCATGTTTCCCCAGTCCGCTGGACGTGGCCAGGGTCATCAAGACAATTCTTCTGAAGGTCACAACGGATACGAGAACGATCAAGCCGCTCCGCGCGACTACATGTCCGGACCGTTTCAGCCGACCTAATTTAGCTCTCTTCTGAGCGAACTCTTCCCAGCCGGGAACTCTCCGGCAGGGGAGGTACTGGCTGGGTTTTTCGCAGCCCATGAGTGGGCACACCAAAGTGCCTCACGGGTGCTTTGTTGTGCCCTCTCTGGGCCACTACAGGAGAACCTATGACAGCTTACAGAAGACTCACTGATGCTGAGTGGCGTGAGCACTGGCAGGAATACTGGTCAGAGGCGCGCAACTATGCAGCTGGCAACTGGGACTCGGTTCTGAGGGCGCTAGCGCCCCAGGTGAGCCCAGCACTTGATGCACTCGGAAAACGTCACGTTGCTTGCCCTGTTCACCCAGGCAAGAACGGCGATGGTTTCCGGATGTTCAAGGACTTCCATCAGACCGGTGGAGGCGTTTGCAACACATGCGGACGCTTTCACGATGGGTTTGAGATATTGAAATGGGCGAATGGGTGGTCTGCCCGTGAAGCCGTTGAGGAGGTGATGAGCCACTTCAAAGGCGGAGACGGTAAGCTCCGGCCGCGTCCCATACCCGTAGCCCCACAACCAACTGGAAACACACGTGAGGAGAACGAAAAGCTTGCGCTTTCGCTCAATAGAGCCTGGTTGGATTCGCTGCCTGTCACGTCACGGGAAGCGGAGCCACTGCGGCGATATCTGCGCAATCGTGGCCTATCGATCCAGATCCCTGAGACCCTGAGGTTTCACCCGGCGCTCGCCTACTTCGACTTTGAAACCAACCGCATCATTGGCCGCTACCCGGCCATGCTCGCGATGGTGACAAGTCCAGAGGGTGAGCCGGTGACGATCCATCGGACCTACCTGACGAACGATGGTCACAAAGCCAACGTAGCGTCACCCAAGAAGCTGATGGCTTACCCAGACGTGCGAACGGTCACTGGGGGAGCAATCCGAATGTGTCAACACGGTCGTGTACTTGCTGTAGCAGAAGGGATCGAGACTGCATGGGCAGTGGTTCAAGCGACAGGGATTCCAACCTGGCCAACGGTAAATGCTGTGATGTTGGGACTCTTCGTGCCGCCACCGTCCGTGGAGCAATTGATCGTCTTCACAGACAAGGACCGACCTTCGCTGCACGCGCCAAAAGGCCCAGGGCAGGAGGCCGCGATCAAGCTTGTCAGACGTGCTTGGGAGTTGGGTGTTCGCGCAACAGCTATCACTCCGAAAGGGGAGATTCCTGCTGACGCCAAATCCCTCGACTGGCTCGACGTGCTTCGGCGCGATGGACCTGAGGGGTTTCCGACCTTGGAGGCCGTGCGTCGGTCGATGCTTAAAGTCGCTTGAAGGGAGCACGCACCATGTATGGACGTGTGAACTTCAGGTTGATCGATACGGAGCCGGGGGCGCGAACAGCATTCGCTCCTCCGGCTGGATTCGACGGCGACTACAAGGCGTTTCTCAAGGACCGCTCTGAAAACGATACAGGCGCGCGACAACACATTGCGTGTGTCGCCAGCTTGATGCGAAGGAAGGACGCTGTAGTGCCCGAATTCACTGGAAAGTATGCCCGGCATGCCCAGTGGATGATGGAGCGCTACAAGCCCGTCTGAAATGAAATCCTGCCCCTTTGGGGCGGGCTTTCCAGATTGCACCACCAGGTGCAATGCGGAAAGCCAGAATTCATTCTGTGTGGCTAGTCCCACGGATTGTTGCTCCGAGCTGAGGAGGGTAATCAATCAGCATCTTCTGTTGCCCAGGTCACTGGTCAACATCATTCAGCGCATCTAACGATGTGCATTCAACCCCAACCGGGAACCTCCCGGTTGGGCGGCTCCTTGGTTGGTTTCAGAAGACACGCCCCATGGCAGGGTCTGCCAGAACCTCTCTCATCGCAATGGGAGGGGGGTTGTGGCAGGCCCTGCATGGGGTTTTTGCAACCGAAGAGGAGTCCAAAATGGAAATGACTGCAATCTCCCAAATGGGAATCGAACTGCAACCCCTGTCGCGTGACCTGCTCCTGCAGAAATACGCACACGGCGGTGAAGCAACACCCGAGGAGGTGTTGGACCGCGTGGCCCATGGCCTCGCTCAAAATGAGCATGTTCCTCAAGAGTGGCAACCGCGTTTTCGCGACGCTCTGAACTACGTCATCCTCGGCGGGCGCATCAACGCCTCTGCCGGTTTGGATGATCTCGGCACCACCTGGATCAACTGCTTCGTGCAGCCGATCGCCGACTCTGTTTACGAACGGGTCGAGGGTATGCCTTCCATCATGGAAGCCGCAAGCGAAGCCGCTCAGACCATGCGTCTTGGTGGTGGAGTTGGATATGACTTCAGTGTGATCCGGCCGAAGGGTTCCTGGATCAAAAGCACGCGAAGCCATGCCAGCGGCCCCATCAGCTACATGGGGATCTTCAACTCCATGTGCGAGACCGTCATTTCGGCGGGCGCGCGTCGTGGGGCTCAAATGGCCGTGCTGCGTTGTGATCACCCAGACATCGAAGATTTCATCGTCGCCAAGCGCGTCGCTGATCCGTCGATTCCTTGGGACAAGCGCCCGCTGCGCTGCTTCAACATGTCCGTTGGTATCACCGACGAACTGATGAGGGCCGTGGTTGATGACGGTGACTTCAACCTGGTTCACAAGGCCGAACCGTCGCCAGAGCAGAAGGCCGCAGGGGCTGTGCGAGGCAAGGATGGCCAGTGGATCTACAAGACACTGCGAGCCAAGGAGCTGTTCGACTCGATCATGAAGTCGAACTACGACCGGGGCGAGCCAGGCGTCATCTTCCTTGATCGGGTGAACGCTGACAACAATCTGCGCTACACCGAGAAAATCGCCGCCTCAAATCCATGCGGTGAGCAAATGCTTCCCGCCTATGGTTGCTGCGATGTGGGTCACGTGGCATTGCCTCGGTTCGTAAACTGCGCTGTCTGGGAGGGAACGCCTTCCTTTGACTTCGAGCGGTTGCGCGCTGTTGTCCCGATGCTCGTCCGTATGCTCGACAACGTGCTGGATCTCACCAACTGGCCTCTTGAGGCACAGAAGGCTGAGGCAAAGAGCAAGCGGCGTATCGGCCTGGGTTACACCGGGTTGGGCGATCTGCTGATCATGATGGGCTTGAAGTACGACTCGCAAGAGGGCCGGGATTTCGCTAAGAAAATTGCGGAGACCATTGCCTACTCAGCCTACGATGCATCCGTCGAGCTGGCTGTTGAACGTGGGGCCTTCCCACTGTTCGATGCCGATGGCTATCTGGAAGGTGTGACCGAAACGAGCGATGGAACGTTTGCAAGTCGCCTCCCTGAGGAGCTGAAGCAGGCCATTCGAAAGCATGGCATCCGCAACAGCCACCTGTTGAGCCTTGCGCCTGTGGGCACGGGCTCGCTGACCTTCGGAAACAACTGCAGCTCTGGCGCTGAGCCAGTGTTCAGCTTCAAGCAAAAACGCGAAGTCATCCAGCTGGATGGAACGCGCAAGCTGGAAGATGGCCTGGTGAATGCTGCATATCTGCAGTACCAGAAAATGGGGGGCAATACTGAAAATCTGCCTGACTACTTCGAAACGGCTCAATCCCTATCGGTCTCCGGCCATATGGAGATGCTCAAGGTGCTTGCACCGATGATCGACTCTGCGATCTCGAAGACTGTGAACGTCCCCTCGGACTGCCCTTTTGACGATTTTAAGGGGGTGTACCTGGACGCATGGTGTGCGGGGCTCAAAGGCCTGACCACCTTCCGCGAGGGTGGCGAGTTGGGTGCGGTTCTGATCGCAGATGATGGGGCATCGGCCAGCACATCCCCTGAGGGAATTGCTCACGATGGCCAGTTTGCGAACCAGGTTGACCCGGATCGTAGGGTGCGCTTGCATCAGTTGCCGGAGACGGTGATGAACAGCATGCGTTGGCTTGATCGGCCGCACATGCCGGATGGGAACCCATCGTTCACCTACATGGTTGAGAATCCCCTTGGGGACTTCGCTGTGATGGTGGGCGAACACGTCAACGGGACCACCCATCCGTTCGAAGTCTGGATCAATGGCGCTGAAGCTCCTCGCGGGCTGGGTGCCGTGGCCAAGACACTGAGCGCTGACATGCGCACCTTCGACAAAGGCTGGCTCAAATTGAAACTGGAATCCCTGAACAAGTGTGATGGGCAACCAGTGGAAATCGCCATGCCACCAACTGGTGAGATTCACACCGTGCCCAGCGTGGTGTCGGCTTTCTCACAGATCGTTCAGTACCACGCTGAGAAGATCGGCTGGCTGCAGTCCGATGGTGACAGTTCCCTGGTCGATGCCATGATGTTCCGCAAGGAACCGAAGGCAGAAACTGAGGGCACGTTGTCCTGGACAGTGGACGTGAAAAACGCAGGAACTCGCGACGATTTCGTCATGTTCGTCAAGGAACTGGAAATGCCGGATGGCTCCCGACGCCCCTACAGCGTCTGGATTGCTGGAACGTATCCCAAGGTCTACGACGGGCTGTGCAAGCTCCTGTCGATTGATATGCGTGTGGCCGATCCAGCCTGGATCGGGATGAAGCTGCGCAAATTGCTGAACTACCGTGAGCCCCAGGGCGACTTTTGGGCCCCGGTACCAGGCGAAAAGCGTCAAGCTTGCTACCCATCAACTGTCGCCTACATGGCGCAACTGTTGATCCACCGCTTCCACAGTTTTGGTATCCTCGACGCAAAGGGTCACCCCGTTGCCAAGAGCGGACTTCCACTGGGCGATTCAAAGCCTGAAGATGAAGGTACACCGCTCCAAGCAGCGATGCAAAACGGCGCCCAGTGCCCCGATTGCAAGCGGTACTCGGTCGTGAAATACGGCGGCTGCGAACAGTGCACTGCTGAAGGCTGTGGCTATATGGGATCGTGCGGTTAACGCCTCATGACCCCTGAGAACCTCGCGATTTATCGCGGGGTTTTTCAAAGCGCTTTCGACGAATGAGAGCGCTTTGAAAAACAAGGTTTCATTCTCCGTCCGTATAGGCAGAGATTTCGAAAACGGTAGCTGACCGTGCCTCTTGGGCGAACCAGCATTCAAACGACAGGTGCATGCCTGTCACATCAACCCTGGCGGGATGCCCATTCCCGCAAGGGCATAGGTGTCTCCGCTGATCACGCAATCAATCGGAGTTCACTATGTCATTTGAGAAAGCCCTTTTTTGTTTCGCCCTGGTGGGCTCTGCTGGCTTCTGCCTCGTGCTGGCTGCAGGTCTCATCTTCTGGTCGAAGCTGAAAATTCAATCCCTCGTGCGCTCCGATTCCTCGGAGTCCAAAGGGAAAGATGAAACACTCGACCGCGCCCTCAAGCTGATTGAGGACCAAACCATGGCCATTGAAACCCTGAAAGACACGACAGCCACGTTGCTGCAGCGTCTGGAAGCGGCAGAAGCGGCCTTTGCTACCAAGCCACCTGTGGATGTGCCCGAGCAATCGGCCGCACCTGCACCGAGCCCCGCTAAGCCGACACGTCGGCGTGCAAGCAAGGCAGGAGCTGCAGTGCCAGCTGATGCCGGCATTCAAGGGGTCGGTCTCCCATCGCTTGATGAGATGTCGATGGTAGGTGGTATGCCCATGGGCATGCCGGTTGACCCGTCAATGGGTTCGCCTGTGTATCACGGTGGCCCTTCCGAACTGACACTCGGTCCCGAGAAGTTCGAAGTCATCGCGTAATTTTTTTCCACCCAAGCGGGGATTCCAGTCCCTGCATGGGGATTGGTGTCCTTGCTCTTTTTGCATAGGAAATCACCATGGAATCGAAGTTTGCATTTCAGCGCCCCGACTGGCTCAAGATGATCGAATCGATCCTCACCGAGCCTGGTCGTCTCGGCGACTACTACCACGCGTTTCACAACTACAGCCTGGGCAACCAGGCACTTGCGGTGGAGCAGCTGCGCATGCGCAACATCGAGGTTAGCCCCATCGCTAGCTTCAGAGCGTGGAAAGAGAAGGGACGCTGTGTGAAGAAGGGAGAAAAGGCCATTGGCCTTTGGATGCCTTTCACGCCTCGCAATTCGAAAGAGGGCGAGAAGGTGTCGGCCCCCAAGGCTGAAACCAAGTCTCGGCCATCGCCAGACGAGAATGCGAAGGCCAGTTCTGCCCGCATGGCGTTCATGATGAAGAACAACTGGTTTGCCCTTGCGCAAACTGAGGTTGATCCGAACGCTGAGAACCCTCCTGTTGAGACCGTCAAGGTCGAAATGGATTGGGATGCCAATGCGGCGATGGCCAAGCTGGGTATCACTGAGGTTCCCTTTGCGATGGTCGGAGGCAATACCCAGGGATGGGCCTTGCCTCCAGCTAAGCAGATCGGAATGAACCCTTTGGCTCAACTACCTCACAAGACTCGCTTTCATGAAATGGCTCACTGCCTTCTGCATGGGAACGAAACTGTGGAGTTGGTTGATGGAAGCGAGCTGGGCAAGACCCTGCAGGAAGCTGAAGCCGAAAGCGTGGCATTCCTCTGCTGTTCGGCGCTGAACCTACCGGGGCTCGCTGAAGCCCGGGGATATGTCCAGTCTTGGCTGGGGCACAGCACGACGGATCGAGAGGCCTACAAGAAGAGCGCAGCGCGTATCTTCTCGACAGCCGACAAGATCCTTAAAGCAGGCCTCAACGTGAATGCGGGGGTGGCCCATGGCTGAAACCCGCACTCGTCTCAAAGTCGCGTATGTTGGTCGCGACAAGGCCTCCGTACCCACAGTTCGTGTGGATCTGGAGTTCAACAAGGACGGGGTGAAGCTGTTCGGCTGCACCCAGCGCACATTCCACCGCAATGACATCGATGAGGCCCAGGCCAAAGCGAATCAGTTGCTCAAGGATGGGCATGTCCAAGAAGTTCGCGAAATGTAAGTCGATGGCGCATCCCTGATGCGCTTCACCCCCGCCAGGGCTCATCCCCTGGAAGGGGGGGCTCCTGGCATTTTTTTATCTAGGAGTTCTTTCATGCGTTCTATTGAAATCGTCCGTACTGCAGGTGGCCTGAAGTATCTGAATCCTGCTCCGGTGGCATCCCGCCGCTACAGCTGGATCGGCAAAAGCAGCCTCATCGGCCGCATTGGCGCCCTTTTTAAGGTGTGACCATGAGTGGCGTCGAAATCGTCTCCGCAGAGACATTCCGCGCATTCGAGTTGGCGCACTCAAGCTTCGGCTTGTGCACGCGTCAGCCGGACATGCCCGCGAAGGTGCGCGCCACCACCTACGGTGGCAAGCACTACACCGTTCTGGCCCGCCATTGGTGGAATCAGGTTCGTTGTACGGTTGAAGCTTACGAGCTGATACCTCTCAGCGAATACAGCGGGAAATCGACCATCGATGCCTTCGATTCTCAAGTCATCCGCGCAGAGTTCCTGCTCACGGATTTCACTGGGTTGATGGTGGAGGTTGATGATGCACGCATGGTTTGTGCACGCCGTCAAACCTTCGAGTGTGGCCTGCCCTCCGGTCGCCCCATGTGCTTTCGAGAAGCGATGCTGTACTCCGAAGCTCAGGAAGATCTGAGTTGGCGCAAGAAGTACCAGGCAAAACCACCTCAGGTGTACTCCCTCAATGGGCATCCGGTATTCAAGTACCTGGACGCCCGGACAGGACATTGCGATGTGGTGTTGCTCTGGCGAAATAACGGTCTTGTCGAAGAGATACGACTTGATCGTTCAACCCCTTTGGAGGGTGTTCCAGCACATGTACTCCATGAACTGGTAGCCGTCCCCGCCTGAACGCCCAGACCCGCTGAATGCGGGTCTGGTTGACCAGGTGCATTGCCGCGTAAGTTGGCTTTGCCCAGTGCACACGAGTGCGCTGCGCAAAGCGAATTCCCTGGTGTTGCTGCGCAACCCCATCGATGTCTCTGAGCTGCAGAGCATAAACAACCAGCATCCCGGTCGCCATTGCGCTGCCATCAACCACAACCCCTGCGGCCCACGTTCACCGCTGGGTGAGGATGGCTGCACATCTTTGGAGATCAACTCTATGAAGACAATACCCATTGCCGTTTTCACGGCTTCCAACATCCAGCTCGACTGGGCCATGGCCATGATCTTGGGCCGCGCTGAGCGAGAACCAGTGCACGCAAAGGACACTGACCTGGAAGGGAAGGCGCTTCCCATCACCCTCTATGAGACGGCGAGTATCTATTCCCCGAACACTCCCTATGAGGCGCGTGTATCGCCCATCCGTGTGACACGGTTTGGTGTGCAGAATGGCGCCAAGCTGCCAACGATCAACTTCCTTGGTGAAGACGGCTCGGAAGGCCGGGGTGTGGTGGGCATGTTCTACTTGACCACGCAGGAGGCCGAACTGGAGGCCAAAGCTACTCTGAAGGGCTACGCCTTGGACTTTCACCCAACTACCAGCTGGGACGATTGTGGCCAGCTTCTACACGACTACCGGGTCACATTTGAAGACTGCGATGGTCATCATTTCAAAGCACGCACCTCACTCATGGGGCGGCGTGCAGGCGAAGGGCAGGGGGCAACTCACCAGGTGGCTGCAGTACGCAGCATCCTTGCCATGGAGAGCGGCGACACCATCATGGTGCCTGAAGACCTTGCTACCCTCGTCGCAAATTGGCGTCGCTAGTTCAGGCCAAGCGTTCTGCATGTGAGGGTTCCGATCTGGTGCCCGCAAATCAGTCTTTTTAGACTTGAAACCAGCCACCCTCATGGGGTTGGCTGGCCCAAGCCCGAAAGGGCTCGTCCTAGGCTCTATTGGGGCCTTGCGCGAGCGTTTTCATGCTGCAGGCTGCGCCTACAGCTCGAAACTCCCAGCTGGGGAAGTAAAACAATCAGCACATTCGATCGGCATGCCGATCAACATCAACCCTGCGGGTCATCCCGTAGGGCTGGCTCGCATCTCATTGGAGCCAACATGAAAACAAACTCTCAGCCAGAAGTCGTGAAAATGACACTTGCGGAGTACGAGGCGCAGCCTCAAAGCTACCGGGGTGTTTGGACAACCGAACGCACCGATTTGCCGAACTGGGCAGCTGAACGACATCTCTATGTCGGAAAGCGTACCTTGCTCTGGAATTCTGGGGCTCATGGTACCGCTCTGTTGATTGAAGGCCTCGGCCTGGAGATCACAGAGTGAATGGGCATCAACGGCTCATTCGCGAACAGATCCTGCACATGCTCTTCGGGACGGTAATTTTCATCGTTCTGGGCGGCCTGGCAGTGGGTCTCGACCTCGCTTCCCAGTGGGTTAAAACCCTCGGCGTCACGGCATTCACCTACAATTCCATCAGCTACGTTGCCCACGGCCTCATGGCCTTGGACATCGCCTTGTTTTTGGGGTATCTGCTCAAATCGTCCTGGGATCTTCTGAAGGAGATTTTCAAATGACCGACCTCAACATCGGCCGCATTTTTCTCAACAGCGTTCGCGTCTACTTCGCGCCTCTGACTGGTGCCTTCAAGGGCATTCGGGAAGAAATGCGCCGAACGGACCCATGGCGGCATCGCCGTGCAGTACGCAGCCAGGCACGGCGCCACAGCCATTCGACTCGCGGATAACATCCACCAAGTCGCTGAACCCGGTCTCTCGCAAGAGGACCGGGTTTTTTCATTGTGGCTTCGGCCAAAACCCATCGGGGCATCACCCGATGGGGTGGTGCTCCATCAACTCAGGAGCATCACTGTGTCAACAACGAATCTGCCCATGGGGCAAGTCAATGCGCACGTCAGCGATGAGCTGGTCATGCGGGTAGGTATCCCCCACAAAGGCGGCAAGCTGGCATTCCATGCATTCCGAGAGGGGTACCCCGCAATGGTCAGTGCCAATGCATTTTGGAACCCCAAGAAGGCCCAATTTGTCGTGCCGGAGATCTCCGATCTCTACGAGGTCCCGTTCGCGCTGGATTCGGCCGGGTTTGTGGCCGTGTCACAGTTTCAAGCGAAGGGAAAGCAACCAGGTATGGCGGGGATTTACCCCTGGACAGCTGGCCAATACCTTGAGCTTGCTTCATTGCTGAATCCCGAGTGGTTCAGTGCGCCAGATCTTTGTTGTGAGCCGGAGTTGCAGAACAGCCAGGAAGAAATTGATTTTCGAATCAATGCCACTGCGACCTTGCTGGAAGGCACGCTCCAAACCCTCTATGCATGGCAAAACGAGTTGGCCAAAACTGAATCGGCATCGGTGATCGCAAATATGCTCAAACCACCTGTGCCGGTTGTTCAAGGCTGGCGAAAAGGCGACTACCAGCGCTGTTTGGACCTCATCCTTGAGGTTTGGAGGCGCTGGGAACCGTGGATCGCCCCCCCTCGGCTGATGGGGCTCGGCTCTGTCTGCCGGAGGTCAACCGATCACCCCGAGCATGGGCTCTACGCCATCCTGCAGGCATTGGACGGACGAATCCCAGAGAACACCGCTTTTCACCTGTTCGGGGTGAAGGGCACTTCTCTTGCCCAGGTCAAAAAGCTCGGCTGGGTCAAGTCTGTGGACAGCATGGCTTGGGATGTCGGGGCTCGGATAAAGGCTCACAAAGGGGCCTATTCCAACACCCTGGCGCATCGTGCGGAGGAAATGAGCCGCTGGATGTCGGTTGCGACAGCGCGGATTCTTCCCGGTACCGGGCGTCAGCTGGATCTCCAGTTGTCATCCTGATTACTCGATCCGCACCTATGTGCGGCATTCAACCCATTGGGCCTCGACCCAATGGGCAGGCCCGGAGAAATCTATGAGCAATACAAGCGTCGCCCTGGTCGATATGGTCATGGGCGCAAAGGCCTCATTGCAGGTCAACGAGAAACTGATGGTGGGGGATAAGTTTCGCCTTCTCGGGCGAAGCGTGACGTTCGAAGCAACCACCATTCGTGGTGTCCTTGGAGGGGAAACAACCGTTGTTGATGGTGTCAGCGAGTGCGGTCGCTTCCAAACGACTGCACGGGTGTGTGACACCGCAAATCCCCTCTGATAGCCACATTCATAACCCCTGCGGGCCACACCCGCGAGGGTAGGTCCGCAAAAGGAGAATCAAGTGAAATCTCTGGACCTATTTTTTGATGGTGAAGTAGATACTCCAGTTCCCGATTCTGTCAGCCAAACTGCGCAGGAAGTTAGGATGATGCGGGAATCACCGGAAGAACGAGCACGTCGTAGAATTCAGAACCTGATGCGCGATAAGCACGTTTTATGCCTGGCTTTCAGCTCTGGAAAAGATAGCAGCACAGTCGCTGATTTACTGCTTCGTAGCGCAGTTGAGTTCAAAAAAGCAGGTGGTAGTGTGCCTCCAATTATCATCATTCACAGCTCGACGGGAGTTGAAAATCCAGTCGTTGCAAGAATGGCACTATCTGAGCTTGAAAAGATGGTTGCATTTGGCCGAAAACACCATCTGCAACTCCAGACTTTGATAGGTGAACCTGATCTCAACTCGACTTGGCCTGTGCGTGTAATTGGCGGTAGAGCGCTGCCTGCTTACCCGGGCGGTCGTGCTGATTGCACAATTGACTTCAAGACCAAACCGGCTCGCAAACTCATCAATCAGGCGAAGCTCTCATCTGAGGGTTTCGTTGGATGGGGAGCGCCGGTCATCCTGACTGGCGTCCGATCCGGTGAGTCAATCGCTCGCGATCAACGTATTGCCCACAGACATGAAACGGCTGAGGGTACGTGGACGAACGACGATGGAGACCTTCGCGCATCCCCAATATTGGACTTCACTGAGGATGACGTATGGGAGACGCTCGGAATGTCGGCTGCTGGCGTTTATGACTCGTATTCCGATTTCGGAGATGTAATGGATTTCTACCGCGCGAGTGGTGGGTCCAGCTGCGTCATCGTCGCGGACATGAAGATGAACGCATATCAAAAGCCATGTTCGGCCAGATCGGGCTGCTGGGCATGCAGTCGAGTGGGGCGGGATCGGTCAGTTGAGTCGATGATTGAGAGTAACGAGAAAGCCTTCGGTTTTCTCCGACCGCTTAATCGACTTCGCAATTGGATCGTTGACACGCAATTCGACTGGAGCCTTCGACAGTATGTGGGTCGCACTATTTCAAAGGACGGCTATATCGAAGTTGGAGCTGACACGTTCAGTCCTGCAACGCTCAAGAAGCTTTTGATCTACACCCTGACCGCTGAAAGGCTATCCGGCGTGCAGATCATCAGTCCCGAGCAGTTGATCGCCATCGATCTTCGATGGAGCCTCTACGGTCTATTCCCTCCTTTCAGCGCTTTGAAGACCTACTTTGAAGTGGTGGAGCAAGGGCAGTGGGAGGAAGCCCCTGTGGGGCCCAGCTACCCGCACACTCCGGTGCCCAAGATCGGACGCATCCATGTAGGGAACAACTGGTACGAGGTGACAGGCATGAACACTGTTTCGGGCCTGCGAGACCTTGGCGCTGAAATCTTCCACGAGTCCTGTGGCTTTGACCTCAAAGTCCTGGCCAACGGCTCGTTGGTAGCAAACTATGAGGAAGGTGACAAGTTTGAGGTAGACGCTGAGTCTGCCTGCGACTTCATCGCCTTTCTTGCTGAGGACTACATCCGGGACTACTGCCATGAAGACTACCCTGACTGGACAGAGGGCTTCCGAACGTACCTCCGCCTTGGGATGGTCCATATTGGCTCCGGCCAGTCTCGAACCACTGACGAGATCATGCGCCGCACACAGTGGCGACAGGAGCACAACTTGCACGGTCAAAGAAGCCCCCAAGAGCTGGAGGCTCGCTGCGATGTGCTTTACCAGCGGCAGCAGAGCCTGATCTGATGCCGGAAGGGCATTGATATCTATCCGCCAGAACGGTTACGATATGCCTAATGAAACCCTCGCGCTTGCGCGAGGGCTTTCCCAAGTAGCTCTGATGGGGCTCCTTAGGAAAGCAGTTTGCACTTCCTGGCTATGCCTGGCAGTCCATATTCCCAGCTGGGGAGTTGAAACAATCAGCATCCACCGCGTATGGCCACATGCGCATCTTGTCCAACCGGGCCCTCCTACCCGGTTGGGTACGTGGGCCTTTTTTTGTGAGGCCACCATGTATCGAACGTGCCTGCGATGGTTCCTGGCATGAACCGCGCCGCCTTTCTGGGCCTCCGGCTTTGGAAGAGCGGTCTTTTGGTCCCCCCCAGTACCATTGCCCGATCATTGCCTTTTCAAGGTCGAGCCATGCCAGAAATCCTTCTTCGCTTCAGCGACAACGAAACTACTTACGAACGTGTGAACGCATTGGCTGCAGAGCTGGGCATCACACCGGAGCAATGGGTTCTGCGCGCTGTGGCGAAGGATCTTGGCGACTACGGGCTCAAACCCGTCCCCGATGGGCTTCAACCGAAGTCCTTGTCTCAACTGTTCGAAGCCTCAGGCGTCCTGAAGCCTCGAACGTAGCCGCCCCTTCATGGGGTGAGGAGGTTGTATGCGTACCCTTCTTGCCCCACCACCAGTGGGGACAGTCGTGCGATGCTGGTTCCCTGAAAGTGAATCAGTGATGGTCCCCGGTCCGAAGTTTCGGCCGGTACTGGTGTTGGCGGTGGACGATGAGTCTTCACGGGTTCCCCGGGTACTTGTTGCCTATGGGACCTCCCAGCACACAGAGAGAAACGCTCTCGGAGAATTTTTGGCTCCTCGGAGTCTGGTCCCCGAACTGGAATGCGACACGAAGTTCTGCCTCAAGCAGGCGTTCTGGTTGCCACTCACCAGGGAGTATTTCTCTGCTCGCGGCAGGCAATCCGTGCCCGTCGTTCTTCCAACCCGCCTGCACTCTGTGCTACTGCGGGCATACCACGAGGCGCAGTAACTCTGCGCCTTTTTTCCCACCCCGGGGCTCCAATTCCCGGTGGGGGAGGGGGCCTCGATATTCTGAGAATCCCCATGCAACAACAAATCTCAACTTCACGGGCTAACGCCGGAAAGTCCTTCAATCTGTCGCGTTCAGAACTCTCTGCGGCGATGCACAACCACCCGGATGCGGGGCGCGTCGAACTGGCGAGTCTGTTTAAGACAGGTGAGCTGGATGTTGACCTGATCGAGCGGGCCCAGCTTTACGTCAGTGAGGCTCTCAAGCGAAGTCCTGTTGTCTCTGTTGAGGTCGCGGCCTTCAGCATGAACATGATCAGCGGCCGGAAGGAAGCTGTGTTTGGTGTCCGGTCTGATGGTGTATTTCATGGCCACTACTTTGCGAGTGCCTTCAAAAAAATGTCGGCATAAAGGATTGACCATGGATCGCAATCAATTCGGTATCACCGACCAAATGGTTCAGGCCGCTCAAGCGTTGCTCGATGCCCGTGCACACGAAGCCATTGTGAAGCCACAGGTGCAGACGTATCAACGTCTCATCCTGGCAAAGCATCGGTTCATGTTTCGCGAAGAGTTCTGTGAAGAGCCTGGTGCAGATCAGCCCATTTCTGACCCTGAAAAGGCTTGGCTGATGAGCGATGCTGATTTTGCAACCTACGTTGCTGATTGCCATCGCGAGCGCGATCGCCTAGGTCTCGTAACAAGGATTCCGGACGGTTGCCCGCTGCTTGAGGCGAAGGCGCGGCGTACGGAAGCTGAATGGCAGCTTTTTGATGTCTTGTCCCAGCACCCTCGACTCGGACATCTCAAGGGGGCCAACCAAAGCGTTTGGCGCATGCGTCAGCAGGCACTGGACCTGGCAGTCAAGTTCATGATGCCATTTCTTGAAGAAGCTACCTCGCGGAACAGTGTTTCGATGTGAGGTAACATAATCCCGTCGCGACTCCCCCCTGGGAGCCGCGCCGTGGCCACAACCAGTGGCCTTTGGAGGTGCCGCTGTCTTCAGTCGCACCCTCAAAGGATCATTGACCTGGGTATCCCATGTCATGAAAAGCTCCCAGCTGGGGAGTCGAACAAATCAGCATCACCTTTTTCAACCCCTGCGGGCCACGTTCTCCGCAATGGGGGCATGGTTCGTTTTTTTCGGAGCAACCATGCAAACTCTAGTAACGATTGGGTCCACTGTTTCTGCGTACGCAGAGATCCTCGTGGACATACCTGAAGGCGCTTCACGCGCTGACGCCATGGCGATCATCAAGCACGCCAAAGACGCTGCCGAGGTCGCTGGCACGGTCGTATATAAGCCAGACTGGTCAACTCATGAGCATTTTCGAGTGGTCGCAGCAAGCGATGAGGCCATTCAAGAGTTGACGCTCAACACCATGCTGGATGACAAGCAGGCTGGTTAGATACCGTCAGCCGAGCGTGATGGCCGGGAGCGCGCATCTCCTGAGCCCCCACCAACCTTTAACCCTGCGGGTACGCCCCGCACGGGGCTGTGATCCGCGATTCTCAAGGATTCAGTATGCATAAAGGTCAAATCAATTCGGCCGCGACGGTGTACGCCCTCGAACGTCGGGGGCTCTCACTGACCCCACACCAACGAAAGCTGGTGGAGAGCATTGCCTCCATGCAAGTCGGGGGCGACCAACCAGACAGCACACCTTCGGCTACTCCACAGCAAATCGATGCCTTGCAACGATTCGCAGCCAAGCATGGCCGGACATGGAAATGTCGTCTGGTCGAAGCCTGGATGAAAGGCAACGACGACCGATTGCCAGATGGAGGATTGCTACGCCAGGTCCGCAATCAACTCGGTACGAAGTGGTTGCGGGACTTTCGCATAGGGGCCCAATGATGGGCAAAGCAGCAACTTCAGCGAAGCGTTCGCGCGGGGCTCACTGCCCCGTTGATCTGACTCGGTTGGTCCGGTACGAGGAAGTGCCAGACGGAACTTGGTACCGCGTTGGCAGCGGTGATTCTCGTGCTGGTGGCATTGGACAGGTGATAGGGATCCTGGCCCTGAAGCACTCACCAGGCTATGAGGTAGTTTTACAGCTTACGGATGGGAAGGTTGACACCTTCTCACCCCTTCAGCTGTTCCCAATGCAGGACCATGAAATTGCCAACACTGGCAGTGCCAGGCAATTGCAACTCGTGCTCTGATTCCAGGGTAAGAGATACCAATCCCATGTAAGCAAACGGTTCTGGCAACAGGATCACATCAACAACCCATTGGGGAGCCTTCTCCCCTCGGGGAGATGTGCTCTCCTCCTCAAAGTAGAGGCTCCCATGAATCTTGATACATCGATGGGCCGTCAGCGGGCCATCAACACCTCAGGCCGATTCGCAGCCTTCGCGTCACCTGACCCGGACCCACAGCGAATCGTGCTCGCAGCTCAGGACTGGATCCGTATGGCGAATGCCTACTGCGGAGATCGCTTCGCAGAAGCTGACGGAAGATCGGCAATGACGGTATCTGCGGTAGACCACGGTGGATTCCAACACACGATTTTTTCGGTAATACACGGCGGTGCAACAGGTGAGCACCGGGCGGAAGGATACCGATTGGTCCCACCATCAATGTATGACGGGCTTACCGCAGATTTCATTGACTGGCGCGATCCTGCGACAGTTGAGGCCAGGCGGCGTGGAGACGCAACTGGACTGCTCGTGAGAGTCAAGGGCAGGCTTCTTGTCTGCGCCAAAGCTGTTCACTTCATCCGCGATATCCCATCCGTACCACCGATGCCGCTCCATGAGGCGAAAGACTACGACGTTGCAGCTCGGTCGATGGGCTGGCGAGCAATGGCCTTCAATGGCGCGGATATCAGTTGGAGGTCTCTCAATGGACATCCAGTCGTGATCTACCAGCACCCGATGCAGGCTCGGTGCGTTTCCATGTTGTTCTGGCGTAGCCAGAGCGGCATTCAGGAATACTGCCTTCCAAACGCGCTTGACGCGAGCATGTTCACCGAGCCGGTGGATGTGAAAGCGCCACAGCAGATGGTGAAGGAAGACCCGATTCAGTTGGGACTTTTCTAAACCACCGATGTCCTCGCAATGCGAGGGCTTCCCCAAGCTCTTCCAGAGGAGAGCTTCGGGAAGAAAGGATTGATATCACCGGCTAAGCCTGTGGTTCAAAACTCCTAGCTAGGGAGCCTAAACACGTAGCTCATCATTTCAATGCCGCACTCAGCGGCGCACAAATCTCAACCATCCCAGCGGGGCACTATTTCCCGCAGGGAAGTGGTGCCTGTTGGATTTTTCAAAGGCATCACTATGAAGATCAGTCAGATAGCAGCGGCATGCTTGTGGCTTCCCGGCTTTGCGCCAGATGAAGACCCCAATCTTGTCCCTGGGTTGCTTGATGCACAAATGGGTCAGGTCGCACTTCGCGATCTCGCACCAATTGCAGCAGTCGAGGCTACCAGCCCAGCAAAGCCAAAATGGCCCCGGCTCATCGACGACGTGCATGCCCAATTGGGCGGGTCCGTCTCGAAGTTTGAAGCCAACCTTGAGGCGATCACGATCCTGCGCAAGCTGGAGAGTGAGGACCGCGATCCATCCGCGCGCGAGCGCGAGATTCTCAACCGGTACACGGGCTGGGGCGGGCTTCCACAAGCCTTCAACCTCCAGCAGAGTGACACCGCCTGGCGCGAACGTTCTTCCAGGCTCATGAGCTTTCTGAGCACTGAAGAGTACGCCTCAGCGATGGCAAGCACCACGGACTCCCACTACACGCCTGTGCCAGTGATCGATGCAATGTGGTCAATGGTCAAGCGTCTGGGTTTCTGTGGTGGCCGGGTCCTCGATCCATCCACAGGAACAGGCTTCTTCTTGGGCGCAATGCCCGAGGACATCGCCAGTCGTAGCACTGTGACCGCCGTTGAGGTGGACAACGTGTCTGCCAGGATCGCAACGAAGCTTTACCGGCATCATGGTGTCCGAGTTCTCAACCGAGGATTCGAGTCGGCCAGCCTGCCAGTAGGCATGTTTGACCTTGCCATCAGCAATTGCCCCTTCGGCCAGACGAAAGTCCCCGAGGTGAGGAATGTGCCGTTTGCGAACTTCTCGATTCACAACTACTTCATCGCTCGTTCGTTGGAGCTGGTGCGGCCGGGAGGCTTGGTCGTCATGCTCACATCCAGCTTCACGCTGGATTCGTGGCGTGACCGGGCCAGGGCGTATTTCGCAAGTCAGGCAGAACTGGTTGGTGCCATTCGGCTACCCGCCTCCACGTTTCAGAAGATGGCGAATACGTCGGTAACGACAGACATCATCATCCTGAAGCGCGTTGCCTCGACGATGGGCCTTGACAAATCTTGGACCGAAACGACAGCCCTTCCAAAAGGGTCGCCGATCAACGGAAACCCGTACTACAGCAGCACTCCAATCACTCTCAACAAGTGGTTGGCCCGGAACCCAGAAATGGTGGTCGGAAAGCTGTCCATGGAATCCGCTGCATATGGTGAGAAATCGGTGTGCACGTTCGAAGGCGACATGAAATCTGCTCTACAGGAGCGGGTGGAGAGGTTGCCAGAAGGTGTGTACAGCCCTCGTCAAGAGAAGCCGCGTAAGCAGCGTATTGAGACGATCCAGCTCGATGCCGCGATGCGTCCAGGGTTCGCCTTTGTCGCAGGCAAGGTGTGTGAAGTGGATGGCGATGTTGCCCGCCCCGTACAAGCATCAGAAAAGACGCTGGCTCGGATGGAGGGAATGATCGGTGTCCGTGACGCAGTGAGGGCGCTGATTTCAGCGCAGGCCAAGAACGCGAACGACGCGATGTTGAGCGTGTACCGAACGGCGCTTGCAGTTGCCTACGATACCTTCGTGAGCAAGTGGGGCTTCCTGACGGACAGGCTCAATCGAGCGGCTTTCAAGGGCGATCCGGACCTACCTTTGCTCATGTCGCTTGAGTACCGCGATGACACGGCCAAAACCGTGGAGAAAGCGGCGATTTTTACCCAGCGAACTGTGGGAGCTACAAAGAAGGTATCCCGCTGCGAAAGCTTGCAGGACGCCCTGCAGGTGTCATTGGCAGAGTCAGGCCGCGTGATCCCCTCAAGGATCGCAGGTCTGGTTGGCAAGGATGAGGAGTCTGCAATGCGCGAGCTGGAGGAATCCGGCAGCGTGTTTCTCGACCCTGTGACAATGACCTGGATCGTTGAGGATGCTTACCTGTCGGGTAACGTCCGTGAGAAGCTTGTACTGGCCCAGGACGCTGGCGAGCGCTTTGAGCGCAACGTGGCGGCATTGGAGGCTGTGCAACCTAAGCTGCTCACACCCGCCGAGATAACACCTCGGTTTGGATCAACATGGATTCCAGCACGCATCTACGGACAGTTCTTGGATGAAATCCTTGGTGCAGGGAAGGGGAACACCCACTCTGTCGAAGTGAATCTGAGTGTTGGAACGTGGACGGTGGAATCGCCGTACAGCTGTGAATCCAGTATCGCGGCAACGCAAACCTACGGAACTACGCGTGTGCCATGTGGGAAGCTGGTGGAGCTAGCGCTCAATCAGATCGAACCATCGGTATACGACAGGACCAGGGATGGGAAGCAGGTTGCAAATGCGAAAGAGACCATCGCTGCCAGAGAGAAGCAATACGACCTGAGAGCCAAGTTCAAGGAGTGGGTTTGGTCGGATGAAGAACGGGCAGAAATGCTCGCGAATGCATACAACCAAGCGTTCAACTCCTGGGTGGTACGCCGATATAACGGGTCGCACCTGGTGCTACCCGGCTTTTCGGATGCATTCACCTTGCGTGATCATCAGAAGGATGCAGTTTGGAGGTGCTTGTCTTCAGACACGAATGTCCTGCTGGCCCACGCGGTCGGTGCGGGCAAGACACTGGAGATGATCTGTGCTGCGATGGAGATGCGGCGGGTTGGAAAGGCCAGCAAGCCGATGATGGTGGTGCCGAATCACTTGATCGAGCAGGTGGCTGACGAGTTCATGCGGGCATACCCGGCCGCCAACATCTTGATGGCGACAAAGGACGACCTCCATGGAGAGAAGCGCAAAACGCTGCTCTCTCGCATAGCGACAGGAAACTGGGACTGTGTGATCATCACCCATTCATCATTCAAGCGAATTCCTATGAGCGAAAGCTACATGGAAGCGTATATAAAGGATGAGCTGGAGAAGATTGAGGACGTGCTCCGTGAGCGATCAAGGGATAGCAAGACCAATAGAATCGTCAAGCAATTGGCGAGGGCTAAAAAGTCTTGGCAAGCAAGGCTGAAAAGCCTCTCCGCAGATCAGAAGAAGGACAACGTTCTAACTTTCGACGAGCTTGGGGTTGATCAGCTTCTGGTCGATGAGAGTCACTACTTCAAGAACCTCTGGCGATTTTCCAAGATGGAGCGCATTGCAGGGTTGCCAGACAGCGACTCTCAACGTGCGTTCGACATGTTCGTCAAGTGTCGCTATGTCTGTCAGAGTCGGGGTGATGGTGCTGGCGTCGTTTTTGCTTCGGGGACGACAATCACCAACAGCATGGCTGAGGCGTTTGTAGTGCAGCGTTTCCTTCAGGAAGCAACTCTTGAAGCGAGCGGCGTGTCAAATTTTGATGCATGGGCTGCGAACTTTGGTGAGACTGTGACGGCACTTGAGCTTGCTCCAGACGGAAGCGGGTATCGGGTCCAGAGCAGGTTTGCATCATTTGTGAACCTCCCCGAACTGATGAACATGTTTCGTCAGGTTGCGGACATCAAAACGCCGTCGATGCTCAATCTGCCGGTGCCGCGATGCAGGGAAGAAACGATCATTGCCGATGGTGGTGAGGCGCTGAAATCCTATGTCGCGAAACTGGTCGAGAGATCAGAGAAGATCCGATCAGGGCAGGTGAAGCCAAAGCAGGACAACATGCTGCTGGTGACTGGCCATGGCCGTAAAGCTGCACTCGATATGCGGTTGGTGGATCCGTTCGCCGAGGACCGAGAAGGTAGCAAGATTGCCCTGTGTGCAAACGGGGTGTTCGAGAAGTGGAAGGCAACTGCGAGCTTCAAAGGCACGCAGCTGGTCTTTTGCGATATCAGCACTCCGAGGACTGATGGTCGATTCGATGCCTATACCGATCTGCGTGACAAGCTGATCGCAAAGGGTATTCCGGCCAGCGAGATAGCCTTCATTCACGATTTCACGACGGATGCTGCGAAAGCGGCTCTGTTCAGAAACGTGCGTGCCGGCATCGTTCGTGTGCTCATGGGTAGTACCGACAAAATGGGAGTGGGGACCAACGTGCAAGAGCGTCTGTGTGCCATCTGGCATCTTGACGTTCCATGGAGGCCCTCCGACCTGGCTCAACGCAACGGTCGGGGAGTTCGACAAGGGAACATGTGTGAGGAGGTTCACATCTTCTACATGCTGACCAGGGCGAGCTTCGATGCTTACTCCTATCAGCTGCTGGATGCCAAGTGCCACTTCATTGAGCAGATCATGCGCGGCGATACAAGCCTTCGAGTCCTTGATGAGGACTCCGGCGTGCTGACCTTCGCTGAAATCAAGGCATTGGCTTCAGGGCGACCTGAGGTGCTCGAAAAGTGTGGTGTCGATGCCGAGTTGGCGAAGCTCACACTGGTCTACGACAAGTGGTCTAGTGAGCGCTGGAGTCATACACACGAGCTGAAGCAGATGCCACGCTGGATCGAAACGAACCAGCAGAAAATCGAGCGTATGTCCGTGGATGCTTCGACAGTTGCTGCGGTGCCAGATGATTCGTTCTCCTTTACGGTGAACGGCATTGGTGTTGTGCCAGCGTGCGATGCAGCTAAAGCATTCAAGAAGATCATCCAGTCGTTGCCACGTAACAGTGGACCGATTGAGATGGGAACATTCCGGGGCTTGAGCATGTTCGCTGAGAGAAATGAGTTTTCGGAAGTCGAGGCATGGCTCAAAGGGTCGATGGAATACAACTTCAGGATTGCAAAATCTTGGGATAGCTTTGTTTCGTCGATCATTCAGGTGGCTATGAACTTGAGTGCGGAAGTGACTCAGCTGAAGAAGCACCTGGAGCGCCAGTTGAACCGTCAGAAGGAACTGGAAGTTGAGGTCACACGACCTTTCGACAAACAGGACCGCCTGGAGTATCTGCAGCGTAGAAAGATCGAGCTGGACACGATGCTCGATCTCAACAAGGGGGAGATGTCTGCAGTGGACGAGTCGGATGAAACCGGCGAATCTGCCGTGGCCTGATACCATCCTTCAACAGAGCACCAACAGGACCCGAGAGGGTTCTGTTGGCGGCTTTCCAAAGTGTCCTTTGCAGGGCCGTTTGGAAAGCCGTTTTGATGCACTAGGCTACGCCTGTGCTCATATTCCAAGCTGGGGAATCCAAACAATCAGCACCACGCCTCTACGAGGCATTTACCGGTGGCCACCAGGCTGCTTTTTTCAACCCATGCGGGCTCTTGCTCCCGCATCGGGGGTAGGGCTCGCGATTTCGTTCGGAGTTCCTATGAATTTGGCGTTCGCGCATACCACCCGCGCTCCTCGCGCGTCATCAGGTTTCGTTCGTGCACACGATCTGGCCAAACAGTACAAGGCTGATGGCTGCATCCGTGATTTCCGCGTGGACTCCTGCGGCAATCGAGGCCGCGTGATCAGACTGCAGAATGAATCGGGCTGGAGCCCTTACCCGCTGTTCGTCGAAAACCCTTCGACAGACGACCAGCTCATCTAATTGAGGCTTCGGCCTCGTATCAACCACCGGCCCTCACGGGTCGGTTTCCTTCAACCCGAGCGGGGCCGCCCTCCCGCTTGGGGTGATGGTCCCGCGTTTTTCGGAGACCATCATGGATTTTTTGCAGTTCTACCCTACAGGTGAACGTACGGCCGCGCTGATGTGGGCCAAGTTCAAACGCCGTGTCCGGCATCTTTGCGATCCAAGCGCGGGTAAGGGGCATTTGATACGCTACGCTCAGGAGGGATTCCCGAATCTTCGCGACGAGGAGATTCCCTGGATCGCGGAGTTGGACGATGCCAGTGACAGTCTCACCCAAAGTAGCTTCCGGCAGCTGTCCAGATTCAAGTTCAGTCACATCAATGAAACCTCGGTCATCGAGGTCAACGCTGAGTTCCACCCATCATTGAAGGAACTGGGGGCCAAGGTCCTTGGCTACGACTTCCTTGAAGTTCGGTCGCTGGCCACTGCTTCCTCTGTTCTGATGAACCCCCCTTTCCGGGCAGGGTGTGCCCATGTTCTTCATGCTTGGGATTGCTTGTTCGACGGTGAGATCGTCGCCATCATCAATGCTGAGTCGATTCGAAACCCCTATACGCAGGAGCGTCAACGCCTGCTGACTTTGATTGAGCAGCACGGTTCAGTCGATTTTCTGCGGGATCACTTCGTAGATGACGTGGAGCGCAAGACTGATGTTGAGGTGGCGTTGATCTACCTCGACAAGGTGCCAGGTAAGTACCTCAATGTTGATTCATTGCTGGGCGATCTGATGCGCGGGGATTCAGGTCTCACGGATATGGACCCCGAGGTCTGCACTGCGCTTTCTCTTCCAGGAAACTACATTGAAGACACCTGTTTTCGCTTCCGGCAGGCCGTCCAGGCGGCCAGGAATGCAAGCGAAAGCGCAGCCATCGCGGATCACCTTTCGAATGCCATTGGTCTGTCCCTGGAAGAGATGCAGTCCAAAGGTGTTGGGAGTGATTTCCGAGAGGTCTCGTCATCGATTCGAGAAGCTGCGAATGCAGATTTTCGTGATCGATATGCAAAGCTCAAACGGCAGGCGTGGGGCCAAGTCCTGAGGTCATCACTGCTGAACCAGAAGTTGTCCAACCAAGCTCGCAAGCGCCTTGAGGCATCGGCAGAAGAGATCTACGACCTCGACTTCTCACCTAGCAACATCCACGGGCTTTTCGCTGGCGTCTTGAACTCCCTTGAGGACATCTTCAAGGACATGATGCTCCAGCTGTTCGACACGATCATTGGCAAGTCGAATGAGAATGTCGCGTACTACAAAAGCTACCGGTCGAGCGATAAGCATCGAATCGGGATGCGCCTACGGAAGACCCGTTTCATCCTTCCAAGGATGCGGCCTGGGTACAACTCCGTTGACTATGAGGCGCAGGGAATCCTTGGCGATATCGACAAGTGTTTTCACTACCTGCATGGTGCAACAGGGGAGTATGACGGCCTGGTTGACTCCATTCGAAAGAATGGCGTCAAGTCGGGTGTCCGGTACGAGACGCGCTACTTTGGGTTTCGTTGGCATGCAGGTGTCCAAACCATTCATGTTTATGCCAATTCCCCTGAAGTCATGGACAAGCTGAATCGATTTGTCGGCAGACTGCGCAACTGGTTACCCGGCGATATGGATGAAGCAAACGCTGATTTCAAGAGGCAGTACGAGAAGGCTGAATCTTTCACTGACGAGTATTTGACGGCCTACCGAAAGGGACGGTTTTCAAGTATCGGCGAGAGCGAGATTGCTCATCGTGCGGTGCTTCTTGCTCAAGGCAATAGCCAGGAGGAGGACGCCTTCACCCTGACGCGCCTGGCAGCGGCCATCGATGAAGTTCATGACAAGCATGGTCTCCTGATTGGTCCATCGCTGAAGTCATCAGCTCCCACGAAGGGTATCGGTCAGGGCCCCCAAGCTCATTCCGAAGCCGACGAGGCAGTTGCTCCGCAGCAACTCCTGCTCGCTGCATAGTCGCCTTGGTCTCCGTCTGTCACCGCCCGGTGGCATCATGCGAGGCCACTGAGCGATTTACAATAGGCCGTACACCCTCGGGTGTATGGCTTTTCATTGAATCCTTCTTCAGGGTCCAATGAAAAGCCAAATTGTTGTACCAGTCTGCACTGGTGCTCATATTCCAAGCTGGGGAATACAAACAATCAGCAAGACTGCTCACACGAGCTTTCATCAACCCGGACGGGCATCTGTTGCCCACGGGCCGGTGCTCTTCCTTTTCTTGGAGATAGCACTATGCAAACCCCCGATCAGCTTTCACTGGCTCGAATTGACGCAGCCTTCGACAAGTTGAATTCGCTACTGGACGCTCGCGGCGTTCTTGATGACGAACCGACACTCCGTGTCACAGGTCAACTGCGTCTGGAGATCGCTCGCGCTATGGGTCAATCTGACCGCATTTCTGCAGCGGAGCTGACGCTGCAGGAGTTGAACCCACTTCTTCAAGGTTTCGACCTCCGAACGTTCTCTGGGTGGACATCTGCCGCACTCGCACTGTTGAAAGGTGCGTCCCCAGGTACTGCCCTCTGGGACCAGGCCTACGAGGGCTACCTTCTTGTAGAAGGCGGATATCTGGTGGCCGTTGCCGCTTCTGATGTGAAAAACGGCCAGATCCGAACCTTGGATGGTCAATACGATGATGCCACCCAGGTGGACTCGTCAGCCTGGGACAGTGGTCGCGAAACATGGGATGGCTGCAAAGACCCGTCACTGGGTCGTGATGTACTTCTTAACCCCAAGTTGGTGGTACTGGAGACCGTCCCTGCAAATTGAGTGGGTTCACCCACTCCTTACCTGTGAAGCTTGAGCCCCTTGGGGTTCAGGTCTTCCCAATGCCCCTTTCAAGAGGGGGCCTTGGCAAGATCCATATCGCCAGCATTCTGCTGACGATCGAAGCGGTAGCTGACCGTTCCTGCAAGGGTAGAACCAGCATTCACGCGGCCTAGCCGTACCTCAACCTGCCGGGTTCCAGTCCCGGTAGGGGCTGTCCCTGGCTCTTCCATTTGGAGAATGTCATGACAGCAGAAATTTTGTCGCGCCCAACGGGTGCTTCCCTTCTTTCGGTGAATCATCAACTATCGCTCGTGGTAGACCTCGATGAGCGTGGATCGTTTCGCGCGCATGTCGAGAACTGCCTCGGCCGTTCGATCTATGAGTACAGCAATGAAGACCCTGAGACTGGCCAGCCCGATGCCGATGGCCTGTGGCTTGTTGAATTCGGGTTCATGCGCCATGCCCGTGATACGGACGGCCTGCTGGACTACCTTCGAACCATGGGCATTGTTGGAGCAAGCGCAACACTCGTCATCGAGGAGTGAGCCATGCATGTCAACGAAATCCGGGATTTCATTGAACGTGCTCCCAAACGGTTCGCCTTTGATGGCCAGCGAATGCGGAATCACGCGCATGTCCGATACCAATGGTTTTCCCAGATTTCCATTGGGTCGATCGATTCACGAATCAACCGCAGGGCGGGGATCGTAGACAAGTGGATACCGTGGGTGAACCCCACCTACAAATCCATGTCCAGGCACAGAAATAAAGTTGCCAAACGGTCCCAGTTCATCAGGGGACTGGGCGCCTCGCCGTTCTGAACGACCCCGCGCGTATCGGAGCTTTCATCACCACCCCCGGATGGGCATTGCCTGACCGGGGCATGCCCAGTTCAACCTTCCTCAGGAACAACAGCATGTCTAGTTCAAATCCATCATCACTCCTCTCTGGGCCCACCCCCCGCGAAATGGAAATTTCCATACACGCTGGTCCCAGGCGTGAGGCCGACATCACCGCTCTCTACGAGCAGCGTGACGCCTACCTCAGTCACCTGGCAGAGCTGGGTTGCATCAACCTCCAGAACCTTGGCGATCTTGACCGTCTCGGTCGAGTTAAGGTGGCCAGTGCTCTTTGGGACATCTGCACAACGGAGGCTCAACAAGCGCTCCTTGCCGATCAGCACCACCAGGTGAGATCCTGTGCAGTGATCTCGTCCAGGTATCACTGACCTCGCATGCTGGACTTCTACTACTCCACCATGCAGGGGGGTAAGTCAACGGCTCTCCTGCAACGCCGCTACAACCTGACCTCAATCGGTCGCCGCGCGTTGGTGATGACCAGCTCGCTTGATGACCGATTTGGGGTTGGCAAAGTGACATCCCGCCTCGGCCTCCAGTGCGAAGCGACGCTTTACACCAGAGAAACGGTGTTCACCATGTCTGATGCCTTCATTGGCGTAGATGAGCTGCTGATTGAAGAGGCGCAGTTTCTGACGGCTGGCCAGGTGCAGCAGATCCACAAGAACCTGTGCACGGGGCAAGGCCTTCAGGTCGCTTGCTTCGGTCTCAGAACCGACTTTCAGGGAAACCCGTTCGAGGGAGCCGCGTCCTTGTTGGCCTTGGCCGACAACCTGCACGAGATCAGCACCTTGTGCCTGTGTGGGGCGAAGGCCACCATGAACCTGCGAGTCGATCCCAACGGTCATCCTGTCCGCGACGGTGAAATCGTCGAAATCGGCGGTGACAGCCGCTATCGGCCAGTATGTCCAAAATGCTTCTACTGACCCATGCAGGCCTCTAACGAGGCTTCGGAGAAGGTGGGGCTCAAACAGAGCCTCTGAGCCCCCTCTATGGGGCCTCAGGGCTTTCCAAAGGCACTCCTCGATGCCTTTGGAAAGCGATTTCAACTCGCTGGCCTAGAGTCAGTGAATGAACCGGCAGCTGGCCGTGCCACCCCTGGCAAAACAGCATCCCTTTGGCGCAAGCCAATTTAACCCTTTCGGGCATCATGCCCGTTAGGCAGGTGCTCGACTTTTTTCTAGGAGATCACCTTGAACACTAGAGCCCGAACCGTGTCAGTCCTCGCAGGCGTGGCAACGATGGAGAGCGGAGATGTCGTTGACCTGACATCCATACAGGCGACGCTGAATGAGGCCTTCGCCGAGACCGGCGATCAGCGATACATGCGTGCCTCGGACAAGCTGGCCAGGATCACCGGGCTGGAACAAACAGCTGCTGGCTTCATTCCTTCAGCCGACACCTGAGAAGCTAAGCCGAAATTCTTAAACCCATAGGGCTCCTTTGCCCTTTGGGTAGAGCGCCTGCTATTTCCGGAGATATTCATGGAATGCATTGAAGCGATTGAAGTCGCATCGATTTCCCGCGAGTTGGAGAGTCGTCTGTACAAGTTCCTTCGTGATTCTTGTGAGCTGGACGCTCTTCGTTACGAGCTGATTGCTAAGAAGGTGGGGAGAACAGCAGACGGAACCGCCACGGATTGGGAGCGGGGTATTGCCATGGACTGGCTCAATCTCATGCTGAATCATGAGCAGGACCTCGCAACAGCAAGAAAAGCTGAAACCGACGCCTGCCACCAGCCCTTTGCCGATATACGGCGTGGCATAGCGCCTAACCCAAACTACCAGGCCTTCCTGGATACGCTGGAACAGGATGCCCTGGATGGAATCACTAGCAACGTTCCCTTCATGGAATGGATCAGTCGGATTCGTTCGTCGAAACCAGCAGACATCCGTTTTGATGAGGCGTACGTACGTTCCTGCGCTGACAAGGAACTGTCGATGCGAGTCCGGTTGGCGAAAGTCCGTTGATTGCGGCTTTCCTCCGAGGGTTGCCGCAAACCGCGTCACTTATGTGCATCCACGCATACCCCTACCAGTAACCCAAGCGGGCATCGTGCCCGTAGGGTGATGCCTGATTTCAGACAGAGAATCATGCAAATTCGTGCACTCACTGCCAGTGAGGAAAGAGGTCTCACCAGTGACCAAAAGTCCTACTTGCTGGCCCACCCCCTCATCGTCTCCCTGCAGCCTCACATTCTGGCTGCCGAGGCCTTGTACAACACGCCGTCCCATGGTGCTGTGACGGTTGAACGAGCTATGGAGCTAGACGAAATCCACGCAAGCTATCGTGCCCGCGTCGCACATGAACCCGAGTTCAAGCCAAGCTTCGACTCGTATTCGGCGGCCGAAGACCGGTTCATCGAGCTTCATGGGATGTCTAGCTCACTCCACTGACCCTCATGACCAGCCACTGTTCTTACCAAGGGCGGTGGGCTGTGTGCAGCCCCCGATGTCGATAGCCAGAGCAAAAGCGACCATCTGCTGCTGCTTCTGACGCGACCCAGGAATTGCCTCTGTTCAGCAGAGTTTTCAACCCTCGCGGGCATCTGTTGTCCTGCGGGGCCGGTGTCCGCTCTTCTTTTGAGAGTACGACATGTCAACACCAAACACTCAAGCGACCATTCCGGTTTTATCAATTTGCCCTTTGGCCTTGTCTTCCACATCGATGCATCTCTATCACGGCTTCACGGCCGAGAGAAAGGACCTCACCGAAATCAATATGGACGACCACCAAGGGCACATTGGACTGGTTGGTAGCTTGGGTCGGTACGCAATAGCGATTGAAGCTGCTTTGCAAATGGCCAACACCCTGGACTACGACCACCCGGGCGTTGCCATGTACGAGGTGGTGGAGCCTGCAGGAGAATGGCTTCGTTCCAACTTGGACGCTACCGACACCCAGTTCGTGGAGGAATTGATGGATTCCTTGGAATCGTTTTTCTCGCGCGATTGTTCTGAGCTTCGCCAGGTCCTTGCCGACCACCTGGGAGGGTATGTGGCCCATGGCTGCGAAGCCGGTCAGACACCATCAGAACATTCCGGGGGCTAACACTAACGACCTCTGAACAACGCCAGTACCATTGACTGGCCTCAAATCAACGTCAGCCGAAAGGCATGCCGTTTCGAACCCTAAAGCCCAGCGCGCTTCCTTCGGGAAACGCCTGGGCTTTTTTTCGTCTGTGCCTTCCTCATGCACGTTGCGAAATGGCTGGGAGCTAGGCCGTCTCTGTGATGGTATAAGCCCGCATGCTCAAAATCCTCAGAACACTTTTTGGCGCACCGGCCGTACCCCAAACACCAGCTGGCAACGACGCAACTGAAGATATTCAGGGTCATCACACTGGCCATCGCGTAGTTGATCAAGCGGTACCAAGCGTAGTCCCCGGCGCATCAGAAGCGCGTCTTGAGGAGGTGGTGGAAGTCCAGCCAGGACCTGGAGCTGAACCGGCGCCTGAGCCTGTGCCTCAAATCCCAGTTCCCAAGTCGCAGGCTGACATCGATGCTGAGCTGCTTGCATCGCCATCGTGGATTGACGCTGTAGCCAAGGGTGAGCAATCCTGGTCCGAAAAAATGGACGCTCTGCTTGGTGCGATCCAGCTTGCTCAGGATGAGGGCAGGGCAGTGCCCTTGATGATGCTGTCCCAGTATTTCTGGCTCAAAACGCCGATGGCGGAGCTGGGAACGCACAGGCTGCTCACCGAACTGCGTGAGCGCATCGAAAAAGACTTCGCGGTGAAGTCATTTCGCTCCTACATTGAAGACAAGACCAAGACCCGCTGGAATAGCTACCCTCGCTCTGTTGACTTCTACGTTGGGGAGTACCTGCAGGTGCGGCCGAGCTACCTTGACGGACTCCGCGACCTGTTCGAGCGCATCCCGGAAAGGATCGCAGTTGTTGAGGGGCATTACGACACACTGAACGCTGGCGTTAAGGAGTTCAGGCCCGCAGCTGGAGGGAACAACCTTCTGCGCTTCAAGGGGTTCTTGACGAAGTACGCGCAAGAGCACTTGCCGGGAGTTACCCCGCAGGACTTTTTTCCTGGTGACTCGCCACGTTACATCCGCGACTACTTCCAATCTGATATCAAAACTTCGGGGTACCTGCTGCTCTGGGCGATGATGGATGTAGTTCAGGTTTCACGTAGTGGGGCGGCTCCATCGTCTACATCCCAAATTGGCATTGAGTTTGAGCGCAAGTTGATTGCCGAGATATCGGAGAGATTTCCAGCAGCACGCATTGAGCCTACCCCTGCAACAGGGGATCAAGGAGCGGATGTGATCCTGGTGGTCGATGGCGTGAAGATCGTCATCCAGGCCAAGAAGTACACGGGGGTAGTTGGGAACGCCGCCGTGCAGGAGGTCTTTGCTGCCATGCAGTTCTACGATGGCGACTATGCCATGGTGGTCACCAACTCGCGGTACACGCCTGCTGCGCAAACGCTGGCCACCAAGATCGGGGTTGAGTTGGCCACAGCTGACGACTACCTGCGCAAGATCCAGCAGCTGCTTGTGTAGCCAGTTTTGATGCACAATGGAGGCCGTGGTGCAGTTGGGCTTCTGCTCGCCTTCCGCTGGGAGGGACAGGAAGCCGGAGTCTCACCACCCATAAAGCCTTACGGCTTTTTGTGCGGTAGCTGGCCGTGCTTTCGGGCGAAACAGCATTTCAGGCTTTTTGCCATTCCACCCCTGGTGGTTCCGGCTCCCGCCAGGGGCCTTCCATTCCTCCTATTCAGGAGATGCTCCCCATGCACCCCGAACCGACGTTATTCGGACTGACAACAGAACAGTTGGCAGAGGCTGCGAAAGAGGCTGGCCGACGCGCCATCCTGAAATCGGTCAATGCCGGAATTCCCGTGACTGGATTGTTCGAAGGTAAGGTGCAAACACTCTCGCCCACCGACCCACGCATTCAGCGCCTTGTGCAAGTTCTCGAAGTGAACGGCCGTGAACGATCTTCGTTCACTTCCTAGCGACAGGTCCTTGTCGGCTGGCTGGGCTTCATATCGGGTAGTGCCCGTGGCTGAATGCCACTGCTGCATTGCTCCCAAACCAGCTCCCGAGCCCACGATAGGTGGGTTTCGGGGCTTCCCAAAGGGCCTCCCCTGGGGCTCTTCGGAAAGCGATTTCACACACCCGCATGCTGCAGGTGTTTTGATGCGGTAGCTGGCCGTGCCTCTCTTGGCAAATCAGCTTTCATAGGCGTAAGCCAATTTCAACCCTGGCGGGCATCCTCCCCGTCTGGGCGTGATGTCTGTCCTTTTCAATGGAGAACATCACAATGAAGTATCACCTTCCGGACGACACCAGGACGGACTGGGCCTTGAATGAAACGCGAGGCTTTGAGCCCAACGAACGGCAAAAGCTCGTGATCGAGGCTGTGCGTCGGGCGATCGATGAAGCCAAGCTCTTCTATACCAAGGACGTGTATGCCTACAGCGTCAAGCTCCTGATGCCGGACGCTGAGACCCTCTCGAAGCGCACCACAATAGTGGAGGGCGGCGAGGTCGGCATGGACATCTACTATGCCAGTCGATACATCGATGCCCGCAAGGCCTTCGCCCGGGAAGACGCTGCAGCTGCGAAGCTCAAGCCGATGGTCGGAATGAAGCTGGGAAAACTGAGGTTGCAAAACCTCAAAAGCTGTACTGCCTCCGTCATCACCAATGTGGCCGTCGATTCCATCATCGTCGATGCCTCTCTCGGTCCCAAACGGATTCGCTTGACAACGGACGCCCGTGGCATTGCGCACATGATGGATTTGGCCTTCGAGTTGGGTCAACGTGAAACCAACTTCGAGCAGTTCTGTTCTGGGTTGCTCACGCCAGCCAGTTTGCGGCCCAGTGAACCAGCGCCGACTGCATGTCTGAGTCTGTTCTAAAAGACCCACAGCCGCCTTTACGCGCATCTCTCAACCAGGATAGGACACACCAAGGCCACAAGCAGCCTTGCAATTCTGGCCTTCGGTATTCATAAACAACCCAGACGGGCACACGATGCCCGCAGGGCCTGTGCTCGTTGTTCGACAAGGAGAACGTACATGAACACAACGACGACACAAATCACTGGTGCCGATGACCAGCCCCCAACTCTTGACCGTGGCGTCTTTCTGCTGGCTGAACTCAGCTGGGGTGACGATGCCTATGCCGAACATGTTCCCACTGCCGCTTTGTATCGGGTAACAGCGAAAACTCTGGCAAACCTCGATCATGTTTTCGGCCTCATCGAGGCGGGTGTTTTGTCGCCAGACGGTGGATTCGTAGCTATCCCTGAAGGCGACGCTGCACTCCTTGGGTGTGTGGCTTTCACAAGCGATAACGCCCTTGCATCAGTACCTGGTTTTTACAACCATGAGCATGATCAAGTCATATACCTCAGCGGATCCAACAACATGGAGATCGACGGGGTGAAAGCAGACTTCCGGCCCGAGTCCGAGGTCTTTGGTCCACTCCCCGGCGAAGAGTTTGCCTACATGAGCATTCGCGTGCAGAAGGAACCTGATTTGGACCTGACGCTGTGTGCGTCGGGTCGTTCTGGGCCCTGGAAGCTCAACGGGTATCTTGAACGATGGACCAATCTACGAGGTTTGATCCTTGACGGTTTGGCAGTACCTCGCAGCTGATTTTTCTGCGGAGCAATGGCACACCTTTGAAGTGGATCTGAATCGATAGCTCTGGGCCCCTGTGGGTCCAGTGCTTTCCCAAACATTGCATCTGGAGTGTTTCGGAAAGCAGACTCTTCCCTTCAGCATGAAGCTGAGGGTTTGACCGGCAGCTGGCCGTGCCATTCTGGCAAAGCAGCAACCCAAGGCGAAAGCCATTTTCAACCCTGACGGGCACTTGCTGCCCTCGGGCCGGTGTCCGTCGTTCATCAAGGAATACGGACATGACACACACTACTTTGGACCAGGATTCCCTGGCTGAAAAAGCATTTGCTGACTATCAATTTGGGACCAACATCATGGTCACTGACTCATCTGGGTGGGCGTACACAACACCTGGCAATGAGCGGACTCGCAAGGTCTTTGTCGAGAATCTTGGTATTGATGGTGAGCACGCACAGACCTCAGTTCTGTCCTTCACAGTTCGGTTTGACCCGAACACTGGCGGATTGTCCGAGGCCTATGCCATCGACGAGAAGGGTCAAGTGTGGGGCTCCCTGCCAAAGACTCCGCTGAACGCAAAGTTCGTCGTCGGCGAGTGGTCACACATTTTCGGTGCTGGCAGCGCGGAGACTCGGTGCCGCATCGTGATCGACCTGAAGAAATCCTCTCTCGTCGCTGCGCAGGAGTGGGTCGGGTACAAGTTCCTTGCGATTCACGGTGAACGCTTGAAAGACCTTGCGGAGAGCGTCATCGAAGTCAACGTGGCCCACGTGAACATCGACGACTGGGCCACCGACCCTGTGCTCACTGACGATCTCCCTGATTGGGCGATGGACACTGACCAAGCGAATGTGAATCAGACAACGCATGAACCCTTGCAGGGTATCCCCTGCGAGGTCGGTTTGCGCCTGACGCTCGACGTGAAGTATTCACTCCACGGGGAGAACGCGACTGAGATGATGAGTCGTTTGCGGAAACTCTGCGAGCAGGCAATTGGTGACGGGATGTTGACCGGTGAATCGGACGCGGAAGTCGTCACCTACTCCATTGATGTGGTTGGGTCCCCTTATCCCATCACTGAAAAAGAGGTCGCCGACTTGATGCTCAATAGCATCGAGAACGGCTCCCTCTCACTCGAAAGCATTCCTGACAAGCTGGCCCAGTATGGCCTCATGGAACGATATGCATTCATTGATGAAATGCGGGAGCGCATCGCGCATCTCAACGATTGAAATGACTTAGCAACCAGGTCCCGTTGTGGGGCCTGGGCGCTTTCTGAAGGGCCTTGTCTACCCAGGGATCTTGAGAAAGCGAAATCACGACTGCCTGCATATTGCAGCGGTTTGAAACGGTAGCTGACCGTGCCTAGTCGGCAAATCCAGCGCTTCATCGTCGGCCACGGCCGATTTCCACAACCCAGACGGGCACCTCGCCCAATGGGGCTGGGTCCGTCTTTTCTCAAGGAGATGACCCATGACCAGTTGCACCGCAAGGGTTGCGCAAACCAAACTCGGGATCAGTTTCGAACAGTGGATGAACCGCCCAGTCTTCAAAGCCCACTGCCGAACCTACAAGATTGCCGCAGAACTGTGCGGATTGACTCAAAGCGTGGGCTGCGGCTCGCGGACGCTCAGCGGTGAACATGCCACTGCCCTTCAGGGCTTTCGCCGGCTTGCCGCCTTTCGTGATCCTGAGGCAAATGCCTTGCGTTTGCGCGTTGCTCGCCACATCAAAGAGCAGCGGCGTGAGTCGGCACTCATGGTGTAAAGACTTCATTCCATCCCAAGATGGTTGTGTAAACCCTGAAAACGTTCTCCGACTTGCGCATCAACTAAGACTGCGCTGAACGCATTTTTTCCACCCAGACGGGCCCTTGTTGCCCGATGGGCCGGGGCACGTCATTTCTTCAAAGGAATTCCCATGACAAAACCCCAAATGACAACTACACCCGCCAAGCGTTACTGCGTGGAGGTCACTGGTACCGCTGATGCGATCGCCACTGCCAACCTGGCTGAGTTCACCTTGGATGAAACGGTTGCCCGCGACATCCTTGTGCTCGCAGGCATGGCCCGCGATATGAAGCTCAGTCGCCTTGAGCGGTTCGACTACAGCGCCACGTTCATGATGCACGTGCCTGGTACCCCAGAAGCCGAAGCATTGGGCGACGAGAACGATGTGCGTGTCGATTGCACGAGTCTTGTGGTGACAGGCACTGACTTCTACTATCGTTCCTACGAGAAACACAGCGGCAATCCAATGTCCTGTGCGCACCAGTCTCTGACAGAGTTAGCTAGCCACTTCGGGATCGATTGGAGTGTCTCCGCTGATGGAAAGGAGGAGTTGCTGCAATGGCATGTTCTTGGTGCTCATGCGAATGGAAATTTTTTCGATATTTCCGTGCAAGCACCAGAGCCTTTGGCTGCATTCGGTGTCGCAGCGAAGATGCTTGAAGAAGCAGACGAGGAGGGTGATGCCCAGTTCTTCGCTGCTGTGCGGGATGGAAGTCGATACGAGCTTCCCGGCGATAGCGTCGTGGATCTTTCGACAGTCCTGGATCCTGAGCAGAAGGATGTTTTCTCGGTGCCCGACAGCATCTGACTGGCCATCCCCATGAATGCTGACCGTGCCCTCAAGGCGAATCAGCGTTGCAGGCGAAAGCCTTTTTTTACCCTGACGGGCATTTGTTGCCCGCTGGGCCGGTGTCCGTCTCTTTTGAGAGAACTGAAATGTCGAATCACTCAGGTCAAACCAATATGGCTGAGCAAGGAGCGTCTTCTGAGTTGCGCCTTGCGTTGGAGAAGTTGGTGCCACATGTGCTGCACTATGCAACCATGCCTCGTGCTCACGCCGATGCGAGTCGTGATGTTGCTGACGCACGCCGTGCACTGGCAAACGTTGCCAAGGACACGCGGGAAACGTCGAGTGAAAATGGCCTGCCATCTGAACCAGATGCGAAAGTGGCTCAAGCTGGAGAACTGATGCTCCGCGCGGCGGCCGTCTTGGGCACATTGACGCAAGATCAACAGGAGAGCCTTCACGAAATCACGGAAGGCAAACTGACGGACTGCTTGGCATGGGCAATCAACGGTGCTGCTGTCGTTAGCCCTGCTGTAGCTGCAAGTCTCAAGTCTCATGGCCCGCGTGGTTTCCTGGCTTTGACCAATCACAAGGCTTGAAATTCATCAACACGCCCAATCCACAGATTGAGCGTGGCCTTCAACTCAACCCTGACGGGCACTTGATGCCCATTGGGCCGGTGTCCGTCTCTTTCACAGGAGAACTGAGATGCTCGGAAACGGGTCGAATTACATTGAGCTGCCTACCCAGTCCCATGACAAGGTAACCACTCTTAAAAACGCGCTTGGGCAAGATGCTGCTAAGCCTTTCTACATCTGGGCCAACGACGACTGCGCCAACAAGTGCGATAGTTTCGAGGAGGCCAAGGCCATCCGCTTGTCGCTGTTCAACGAAGGGGGCGAATCCGTCCACATTGTTGATGCCGATGGCGTCGAAGCGGTTGACTCAGAAATCGAGGCCCACGAGGCGCTTGCCAAGGCTGGCTACTATGTCGGTACTCGCAATCCTGAAGTGAAGCCTGAGGTACCTGGCGCGTTCATGGTGAACGATCCCCAAGACCCGGATGGCTTTGCAATCGTTGGCGACGACATTGCTGCGCTCATCCTGGAAGCAAGGGATCACCTGATCGATCCAGCGGCAGAGCGGGAAGTGTCGAATTACATTGAGCACCCCGCATCGGGAAAGACCGGCACCTTTGCAGCGAAGTATGACCAGCACGCTGAGCGTAACGGTCAGACATTCACTGTTCTGGGGGCTGTCGATCCGATTACCTACGACACTGCTGAGTGTGGCGAAATGTTTTTCATTCGCTTCGCTGATGGCATGCAAATCGAGGCTTGGCCTGAAGAAGTTGAGTCTGCGATGAAAGTGCAGGGTCCACTCGCTACCGGCGAGTGGATACACCATTTCAATGCAGGCGAAAAAGAAACTCGCTGCAGAATTGTGGTCGATATGGAACAAGCCACATTGATCGCCGCCCAGGAATGGACGGGGCTGAAGTTCGATGATGTAGCGGGCGATCGGTTGCAGAGCCTGTCGAACAGCGTTATTGATGCAAGCAATGCTCACTTCAATCCGGATGCGTTCGGGCTCATTGTGTCGCGCGCCATGCCTGCTTGGGCAGATGGCCGGGAACTGTCGAAATGCACTGAGCCATTGCCTTCACAGGCTATCGGACACACCGCGTATGAAGTCACTGTCGAGGACGTGGAAAACGTCCTTCGCAGCAATTCACTCGCGGTGGCGAATACTGACGGCAAGTCATTTGAGGCCATAGCGAACGAACTCCATGGCAACTTGGACTTTGACCTGATTGAACAGGCGGCGCTTGCAGGCGACGACCTCGATGAACAGACAGATTACGCGAACGATGAGATCGCTCGCCAACTCCGTGAAATGGGAATTCTGGAGCCCTTGAAACAAGCTCAAGATTCACCCAGTCCTGGCATGTAAATGCCAACAACTAAAAAGCCCAGCTCATCTTCGGATGGCTGGGCTTTTTTCATTGGTGCGCCTCTTTCCAATATTCCTCGATGTCGAGGCTCCATGCGGCCTGGACTACGGAAATCGCCGCTCCAATCCGCTCATGACCAACTTGGAGGCAGCAGTATCCGAGGCACCTTCGAGGTGTCCCACATCCAGTCAGGCCATGATCGTGAGCCGTCCAGATACCTGTTCTCCCCCATGTGTAGGGCGCCAGAGGCGATGCCGGCACCGAAATTCGCTAGAGGAAGCCTCAGGAAGGGCTTAGAGCGATCAGCGGGGTAGACGACCACCCTCTGCCCGCTCTCATCGCCTACAGGCCCATCAAGGGGGATGCAGGGCATGTCATCCATGGCCTGGTGCAATGCGGCTTCTGGGGGCAGACCTAGTTCCACAAGGTGCCGCGTCTTGCTTCTCGCCAATGCCTCAAGGTGCGAACTGCGCACCAGCCACACGACTGAAACGCCACTGGCACTGTAGCGCGCGGTCCTGCTCCGGTATGCGTCCCAGTGCTGTTGGGCCAATTGCACCTCGACAGCAAGAGGCCCGCGTGTCGTCTGCACCAAAACGTCTGCCTGCCATTCCTCGCCCGATGGTGTCGCGCCAGGCTGCTCGACCCTGGCTTGGTGGCCAGCGGCCCGCATCCCGAGCACCAGTTTGATCTTGGCGATTTGGTGCTCGATGGATTCAGGGGCCGTAACCCCGGCCATGCCTGGCGCAGCAGCAAAGAACTGGAGACCACGCACGCTGCGCTTGAGAACGGCCGGTATGCGGTGGCGGCCGATGACAAAAGTGCCCATCGGCAGCTTGCGCCATTGAGCCCAGACATCCGAGGGGGTGGTGAACGACTCGATTTCCAGGCCTGACGCCGCTACGGTTGCAATGAGGGTCATGCGGGGATTGTCGTCCTGCAGGACACAGTGGGAGGGGCGCCGCGCGATGTCGTAGGGGTGCACAGTCATCCAGTTGGCGGTGTGTGGCTCAGTCGCCACATGTCTTTCGCCCACGGAAACAGCGTTGCAACGGGTGAAAGAGCCCCTTGCCTTTGCCCCAGGACCGCCCCAGACTGCTCATGTTCTGACAGAAAGGCATGTGATGGGGAGCATGGAAAAATCGCTGGTGGACAAGTGCCTCAGGCGTGCACTCGATGCGAGCGGCACGCCTTATACGGAGCAACGCCTGGTTGAGCGATGTTCGCTGGACATCTCCTACCATGGCCCCGAAGCTCGCACCTCAGTCCGAATGAAGGGCATGCGAGGGTATGGGCTCAAGAAATGCAGGCGACTCTTGCCATCGGGCCCGCCGGGTGAGATCAAGCATGCCACTTCTGGGCAGCTCCACATCGACTTCCCCTCGGTTGCATTGTTGGCCGCATTGCGTGGCCAGTCGGCCGCACATCATGCGCTGGCGGGTTTCTACATGGACTATTCAGGTGCTCGGTATCCGCAGCAGATGCCAGTGGAATTGGGCGGGCAGTTTGCGCAGCAGCACCTCGAAGTAGAGATTGACCTTGATGTCGTTGAAGCGCTCATCCAGAACAATCCCCCAGGCCCCTTTGGGAACTCCCGACAGGTCATCTTCGACTTGCTGGAGGTCGAGCACATCGCTCGCAAACGGAGATGGAAGCGGGTGGATCTGGCCAAGTGGCGTTCGGCTGGCTTGACGTGGCCATTGGTTCGCTTGGAACGGGCACGCCAAGCATCACCAATGCCCTTGGTGGCCACCTACCGAGTGTCCGCGCGTCACGCGCGGTTGTTGCGCCTGTTTGACCAGGCCGACGAAGCGGGCAGGGGGCGCATCGAGCAGGCTGCGGAATCTGCTGTGTCTGCTGCGTGTGCCGTGTCTGCTGAATCGGGTATTAACGCACTATGAAGTTTGCAGGGCGACTTTTGCGTCAAGTGAGCGTCTCCGGCAGTGGAGCGGGCTGGAGCTTGGATGCTGAAACTTGGATCTACCGAGCCACGAGCTGGACTGATGAAGCCCTGGAGCATTTGGGGCCTTGCCCAGATCCTGTGAGGGTGGTCACGGATGCACCGGGGAGGCGGGCGACCCGTGTATCGGTGTATGACCGCAATCTGCTGCTTGTGACGATGGAGCGCCCCCCGCTGGCCGCAAGGGATGATGGCTTCTTCTGGCGTTCAGTGCGTGTCGAGTGGCGGGCCCGCATCGCGGGAGATCGCCGGCACTTGGCGACATCTTTGATGATGCATGTCGGCGGTAACCCAAGCATCCATGACACGCATGGTGCAACACACATCGGCTACTCCTACGATCACGAGCGACCGGGCAAGACTTTTGCTTATCCTGAGTGGCCACCCAAGACCGCAGTGCTTTTCCAGCGAATCGAGCGTGCACACGAGCCCCGCGAAACCATCATCGATATATCGCCAACAGCGGCGCGATGGGGCGAGGTGATCGCCCCCACCATCAGTCTGCAGTTTGTGCCGTAGCCAATCATCTGGGGGGCAGGCCCTCTTTCCGACCTTCCGATATCATGTCGCTGCGCTGGCAGAAAGCGCCCCGCTCGCATTGGGTAAGCCGCGATGGCACTGCATGGAAATTACCACTGATTCCCAACCACAACCCTTGCGCGGGTCGGTTGTGAGCGAGCCACATCCGACTGCATATCAAGGAGTTGTCGATGCGTTTATTGCCTGCCCACACTGCCGACGCCAAAGAAATGGCGCGAGCCCTCTGCGATAGCCTGACCGCCATTGGTCTATGCTTGAATTGCAGAGACACTCAGTCGCAACCTCCGTCCCTGCAGCAAACCCAGGAATTATTGGCCAAGGCCATGGGCTATCAAAGCTGGAGAGAACTGACGGGCCTTCTTTCAGCCCCCCATAGTCCTGTCTACCTCGATGGTTTGGAAGAGCACCAGAGCAGTCAGACATTCACCGCGTTGACGGAACGATTGGCAGAGTTACTTGGATTTGACTATGCGCACGGTCATGTCTATAGAGCACTAGGCAATTCAGGTTGCGGTTATTCCCCTAAGTTCCGGCGTGCGATGCAAAGCAATGCTTCACCCTGGGGGCCTATCGAGGAGGCTGAGGAACTCGCGCCAGGCGTTCTTCGCATCACGACCGCAGGGCACGGAGGTTTGTTGCTATCTCCAGACCGCAACCAACGAATGCCCGAGCATCTGCGTTATCCCAACGCTGGCTACGAAGAGGATGGAGAATTTCATCTTGTTGCGCTGGGCTTCCCAGAAGAGGCTTCTGCCATGGGGTTCAGCCTTCGTGAGGCGTTGGTGTATCTGGGTATCGTTGATCATTCCCAAGAGTACATGGCGCACAGCAAAGCAGTCAGCAAAATACTGAACAGCGGCGCAAACTTCAACACGATGGTTTTCCCAGAACTGGTGGAGCCCACCCTCGCGGAAATCGAGCATAAAGCGATCCAGTTTTTGGTGCGCTGTGTGCAGTGCAATCGTCCGCCAATGCGATTCCCTGAGGTGGAGGGGATCTGCTACAAGGGCATGGAAAAGTATGCACGTTACACACTGGCGCAGTGGGTCCAGCATTTGAGCGTGCTTCCGACGCTGGATGGAAGCTGGCCCATGCGCAATGACCCTTGGTACCAACACTGGGGTTGGGTGGCGCGTGAAGATGAGATTGACGAGGCGCGCGAGCGCACGGAGGCGACTTTGTTGGCGCGAATGGACTCGCAGCCAGGCCGCTAATCTGTGAGCCCAGCGGTCGCCCTGCCGGGCGGTTTCATTCGAGTTTCTGTGTGGGCGTCTTGCGATCCCACATGTATTCTGAGAAGCATTCACAGAAGGCCGAACTGAGCGGCCTGCGTTGCAGTCATCGTGATCGTCAGCTGTGGTGGCCAGCCGGGTGGAGCATGAACGTGCGCAAGAAGAACGCTGTACGCGGCGACCAAGTTGGCTGCTCGCTCGATCCTGGCGGTGAGAGTCCGTTTCGGAAGATCGTTGATTTCGATGTAGAAATGCCCATCTCCGCTCATCTGCACTTCGGTGAAATCCTCAAGGTGCGCTAACAACGTGCCGATGACCCCGGAAGGGGCCTTGGAAGTGTCAAGCGCGCCACGATTGTCATCGACCCACCACCCTTTCGCGGTATGTAAGGCCTGGACAATCACCAACTCGCCGCTTGGGTAACGCAACCCAGGGACTTGAGCGACCCAGCACTCATATCTCTCCCCAGTCGCGGAGTCACGCTTGTCGTGACGGACCCAGAACCAACCGATATGACTACGCATGTAAACCTCCGGCGAAGGCATGAGTGCTGATTTTGCACCCCAACGAAAGTGAAAGCATCTCTGTTCTGCACGGTGAAGTGCTATTCGGTTTGCCGACCGCCCAATAACACTGGCAGGTGCCGAGACGGTATCTGACTTTCCTTGATGTGGCGTCAGCGCTTGCGCAGCCCGTAGATTGCAAGGGGTGCATCAGTTAGACTCAATGTAATTCGTTTATTTCAACTAATTGCAAGAGTGGCTAAACCCCCTGTTATCGAGGATCGGCAGATCGACCATCTCCTCAAGGCAACGGCTGCATACAGCCGCGTTCCGCTGCGCGATGCCGCATTAATCCTCACCCTCTACGGTACGGCCATGTCTGTCACAGAGCTGGCCACCATCACGGTGGGCGACTACTTGGATGCCAAAGGGAGCGTCCGTGTCACAAGCGCTGTGCGCGTCGATGTGGCACACAACGGCGTAGAGCGCCCGCTTTTCTGGTCGAATAAGCGTGTTGTGGCAGCGCTGGATGCCTACCTCGCATGGCGTGTAGAGCACAAGCACGGCGTCACTGTGAAGAAGGGCGCCTACCGGGGCCTCGATCCCGAAAGCGCTTTGTTTCTGACAGAAGATGGTGGTGCCTATGCTCTGACCAAGCGAAAACTTCCCTCGGGCGTCTGGAGCTATTCCTGCAACACCTTGGGGGCGTATATCTCGCGCCTGCATGCGAATGCCGGGATCGAGGGTGGTAGCGCCCAATCCGCTCGCCGAACCTTTGCCGTCAAGCAGCACCGCCAAGGCCGCGATCTGGTGCACATCGCTGCCATCCTCGGGCACAAGAGCGTGAGCACCACAAAGAGGCTTGTCGAGGGTGATCCTGTGCGCCTTGCTGACATTGTGGCGAGGGCTGTGTGATGGCCGCAATGAAGAAGGCTCCAGTCGGCGACACGACCCGCACCGAGCGAGCAAAAGCGCACTTGGAGCGCCTAGAGCAAGCCAGGGGCAAGCGTCTGCTTGTTGATCTGGATGCCGATGGGCATGCCGCGCTGAACGCGCTTCTCGCGGACGGCTACGGGGTCACAAACAAGGCGGTCGTTAATCGAGCACTGATCGCCGCCAGCAAGCGTATCAAAAGGGCTTGACGGCGTTTATATAAACGCCATAATGAAACCTTCAAATGGTGGGGCCCACAATGATTCGTACCAAAGAGCAGCTTGTCACAGCCCTCGGCAACGGGAAGCGCCTGCATGGGCAAGCGGGCTCGCGGCCTTCCGCTCCATGGAACTACGAAGTTGATGGCGTGACTGTCCACGGCAACGCAGTCCAGGCTGCCGACAAGGCTGGTTTGCTTGTCTGCACGGTGAGGCACTGGAACCACTGCACATACCGCGCAAAGCGCGCCCCAAAGGCCACGGCCTGAACCAAGGAAAAGGAATCATGTCTATGAAAATGACCAACGACGGATCGATCACCATTGACAATGGGCCTGCTCACAGAGGACTCGTGCATGTGTTGACAGGTTGCGCTGCTCCAGGCGCGCTTTTGAAACCCGTTGGCAGGCGTGCGCGGCGCGCGGCTTTCTATGATCACAATCGCCGCAAAGCGCAGGGGCGAATCATCAAGCAAGACCAAGAGGATTGGCATTTTTGGACCAGGCTGGCCGATGACCAGCTGCAACGTGTAGTCCATGATGGCTACCTGTACATCGTCCTCGATCCAGAAACGATGATTGACACAGGCAGTGCTTTGCACCGTGTCATTTGGAGTGTTCCTGAAAGAACCGAAGGAGTACACCGCCTCATTCCTCAAGGGGCCGTTCCCGATTGGATTCGAGGCCGTCTCCCCGACAACACCTTGTCGCTGGAATACCTCGAAAAGTGAAGGAAAGCACTGCACATACCGCGCGAAGCACGCACCCAGGACTACGGGCTAAACGAAGGAAGCCAAGTGATGAACGTGAATGACATTGAATTGGGGCATGGCATTTATGACCATCTGCCCCGAGGTGGTGATGGCGAAGTCTTGGCCGATGCAGTGAGGGCGCGCATGGCTGCGCTTCTGGAATCAGACCGCAAATCGCTGGTTGAACTCGCCAAAGCCCGATCTGTAGACGGTTCGATTTCTATCCTTGAACTCGAAGCCATCGTCAATGGACTGAGGTTTCATTGAAAGGAAAGAGGTGGGATAGCGTGGTTGCGAGAAAGCAAGTCGTTGCACTTCCATTGTCGCCATTGAATCCACTTCACTACGACGAAGATGGAGTGATGATTGGCCATGACTTAGTTCCTATGGAACAACCATCTGAAGGTATTTTCTGGTGTCAGGTTTGTGGCGGACATCCAGATGACCCAATTCATCAGCCGGGATACAAATCTTGAAGGATAGCTATGACTACAAAATGTCCTGAGTGCGGCAGTACGCAACTGTCCTGGTTCTGCTCAGCTCACGATAAGAGCAATGTGGTGGACGGGCGGTTGCGCATGCACGACGTAGGCGTGAATTTCGTGCTTGGCTGCGATGAATGCTCCGAGACGGTACAGGTGGTGACCGGCGACAAAATCGCTGAGCGCATGACTCGCGAATTGGCCGCTTCGCAACCCGTCTGAAGCACGAAGGAAACCAGAATGCGCATAACCGAGTCCCGCGTGTACGTTATTTCGGCAATAGGGCTACTAGCCATCGCCGCAGTGTGCGCTTCTGAGTCGCAGTGGCTTGGTGCTGTTGGATCAATTTACGGGGCAAGTCAAGCGTTAGCGGCTCGTCACTTCCTCCTGCGATGGAAGCCCTCGGCGGCATCAGAGTGATCAACAAATCAAGGAAAACAACAATGCATAGCCAATCAGCAACCAGCCCTGAAGTCCAAGCCGCGACACGCACTCTATTGGGGATCACACAAAACAACGGAGCAACCGGCGAATTCTTGCGCTTGTCCGAAATGCACGATGGAACCTTCATTCTGTTGGCGCAAAACAATGTCGGTGCAGGTTCGTTCACGTTCTCCAAAGACGCGCCTGACGAAGTTCGCTTGGCCTTGCGCGCCCTTCAGGAAGCCATGCGCAGATCAAATCTGGATGGGGTCGGTGGTGGGGTCAATAACGCCACGCTCGGTATTGGAAGGTAAAGAAGCCGTGGCCACGTATGCGACATCCGTTCTGCTTCAGCAGGACAACCCAGATGGAACAACCACCACATCGCACACACTTCATTGGAGTGATGCATCCAGCTATGACGATGCAATTGCATCAGCGGTGTCTAACGCCAAGAGGCTCAAGCCACATCTCAACGTGGTAGACGTGATTTGCGGGAATCTGGCGACAGGGCGCCACAAGCGCGTTGCATTCGCAGGCGAAACAAGCGCCACAGCCTACTGACTATCTAACTGCTCGAAACCACTCCGTGCCCCGTTACAAGACACCATCGTTCCAGAAGACCTTCGACGCGATGCTCGCGGCTGCGCGGGACAAGTCGAGTGAGCTGTACCACGATGGGAAGCCGCACCGTGGTGCTGGGCACCGTACAGCCTTCTGGGATGGATACGCGGGCCTGGAGAGAACGGCCAATGTTGTGCCTGGCACGCTGAGTGCAGTGTGCTACGCGGCTGGCAAAGAGTACGCCAAGTCGAACCCTGGGATCGCGGTAGAGGATGCAGTGTGGACGCCTGGCGTGACTCGCCAAGGTGGCTCGAAAGTTTGAAGGGAAACAATGAAATGCAGAAACTTCGTATTCGGATTGCCCAGTTCGCATCACAGAATCAAGCTCTATTTGTGGGGGTTCTGGCTGGCAGTGCACTGATATCTGCGTTCGAAAAATCAATTGTTCCTGCAGTGCTTCAGGCGATATGCGCGCTGGTTTTTGCTTGCGCGATCACGCGCAAGTAGAGCAAGGAAATCACCATGCCTGTGATCGACGCGGCAAGTGTGATGCACGAGGTTGAGCCCGATGTGTACCGCTCTGAAAACGGGTTCTCGGCCCGTCGAGAAGATGGGCTAACTCCCACCGGGAATCCGGTTGGTCTGAGATGGGTTTTGCGCGATGCCTCGGGAGCTTGGGTGGATGTTCACCAGTACAGGCATGACCTGTTCGAGCACAACGGTTATCGGACCTCGTACTGAACTGAGAGGAAAAAGTATGGATACATCAGCTGTCGCCGCGAATTTGGCAGGTCTTGCACCTCTATCCGTTCTAGCTTGGTTCTTGGTGCTTCCGCGAAAAGGTGAATCACGCCTCAGCAGGATCGGCTGGTGGCCTTTAGCGGCCGTAGTGATCGTCCCACTTGGGGGATTCCTAGCTGCGGCAGTGGGCCTTGCGTTTGATGAGCCGCTTCGGCTGGCTCCGTTCTCGTGGATAGATCGCCCTCTATTCGCCATCAAAGTGATAACGGCCTGCGCTGTTGTGGGTGCTGGCTGGAGCTACGGCATGGCATGTCTTCTTGCCAAGGTACTGCACCGCCACGGTTGGACGATTATTCCGCCGAACCTTTTGGGCAGCACATCTAAATCCACCCAGGTCTCCAATTGAACGGAAAGCAATGTCATCCCCGAAAAAGCTTCTGCTGAAAGCATTTGTGGAGTTGGAAGCCCAAAGCACCGAGCGCCCCCGAATTACTCACTGCGAAAAAGGGTGGCGCGTTACTGGAACCGATTGCGTTCTGATGCGCCCTGATGGACGCACCAGCTTCGACACGCCGCAGCAGGCATTTCGAGTTCTTGCCGGTGTCGGCATTCGGAGCGCCATCATTGAATGGGACGGCCTGGACGCCATCACTGAGTAACTAAGGAAAGAGGAATTGAAATGGGTGAAGCAAAGAGAAAGGGCTCGCGCCCTGGTTTGACTGATGCGAGGCGCGCAGAGATGCTGGGTGAAAGCCCATTCATACCTGCATATGACTTCATGTTTGGGATGGTCGAGTATGTCTACACCAATAGTGGTGGAGTCAACCATGCCCTTTACGGCGTTGACTTCGTTGCGGGCAAGCCGACAGGGGTGAATGTCTTGGTAGTCCAGCGCATTGAAGATGTACCGCGCCTGCGAGAAGAGATGCTTCAAAAGTGGCCAATGGTGGCGCATGTCTTCGAGGCCTGGGCTGCGCCGGATGCATCAGTTCCTGCCAGCGAGCATCCAGACCGCTATGACATCGTGAGCGTGATGTTGAATACCAGTGACATGGTTGCTACTGCGTCATGTCGCGTCGATCCCGACAAGAAGACTATTGAGCGCGGCGAGTTGCTATACCCCTCTGGCGTCGGTGGGCGCCTTGGCCGCGAACTGCCTACTCGGCATTGACTTCTAGGAAAGCAACGTAGCGCTGCGCTCGTCCCTCCGCCGCCAATGCAAACTCTGTTGACGGCCTTCAAAACAACTATGACCAAATTCCCCATCACCCTGGCTGTTGCCCTCTGCGTGGTTCTGATCGGCACAGCGTGTTCCCCATCGAGATCAGACCGCGCCAACGCATTCGACGTCGCGAAAGTCAAAGCAATGGTGACTGACGAGTTGAGCGATCCGGACAGCGCGAAATTCCGTCGCGTGTTCATATCGGAATTTGAAGAGGGAAAAGGAACGGCAACGGCCGTACTTAGTTTATGCGGTGAGGTGAACGCCAAGAACAGGATGGGCGGGTACGTCGGATATCGCAGGTTCGTGGCGGACGAGAGGGTTGCTTTCATAGACGAAAACATAGACGACTCCAGTGCAGAGCAGAAGGCATTCAACACCCTGTATTCCGCCAGCTGCAGCTACAGCATTAAGGAAGTCGAATAAAACTCACCCCATCTATACCAGTGCAGCCATGATCTTTTTGACCACAATAATTTTCGGAGTTCGTGCTGAACAGAGAGGAAAGATATGAGACTGTTTATTCTCGGATTTCGAGAGATATGGGCTCCCTTTTTGATTGTTTGCGCCTGGACGGGAGCTGCAATCTCTTTCCACTTAAAGTTGATCCCAGTGGATGTTCTTGGCACAAATCAGGCTGACTTGGTTAAGGAATTCGGATACAACTTTGTCGGCGGATACGTTGGGGTTCTGATTGCATTCATCAGCCTGGTGTCATGCTGCTTGATGGCGATAGTTGTTGGTGGTCGTCAGCCCCATGGCAAGCCATAGGAAAAAGCTGCATGACACACGACCAAGCGCGGGCGATTCTGGCGGACGCCGAGGCCACTATTACGGTGGATGATGAGGCGGGCACGGCGACTATCAGCGGTACGGTGACCATCGAAGAGCTGCATGCGATTTCGCAGCTGCTTGAGTACACCGCCTAACTCAAGGAATGAACATGCTTGTGGAGGGCGACATGAGCAAGCTAAATGGCTCGACAGCTAAGCAATATGCTAGATGTATTAAACCATGCCTGAAGTCAAGAGCTGATGAGAGTTATTAGTAACTGCTCTGCGCAGGATGGAAAGCATTTTCGAACCATGACAAATGGTTCTTCGTCTATTTAGTTGACCCAACGATTTTCAATTCTCATTGACAAGCAAATTATGAACTGGCTATCAATAGTCTTAAGATCGCCAATTGACAGAATAACCAGATTGGTTACTAGCCAACGAGGCGTATCTGTCAATGACAGTCCTTTAAGTAGGGAGGATTTGCTTACTATTCTTGAACGTGTCGCACGTAAACAGAGACTGCTAAAAAGGACGCTGCAGATTGAAAGCAAAAGCCAACACGTCAATTTTTTGAACAAACATAAAGCTGGAATTCGTCAATTCCGGACGCAGATGGAGCCAAGATCAGCGCTTGAGTACATTCGTCTTGGTCAAATGATGCAGCTATATCTAGATGAGTTATCTGTTCTAAATAATCAGAGAAAATGCGATGCCTCAGCTCGTGAAACTATCCTGGGTCCCAGAACAACGGTGTATGTGATCGCAACTAAAAAGTCCGGAGCGATTGCTGCATCCAAACAGGAAAAGCACCTGTCTGAAATGGAAGAGATAAAGAGAAAGACAAAAGTTGACGGCCGGGTTTACGAGTATTTTTGGCTTGACGATAAAGAAAAGTTTTTGGACTGTGCCGCTAGATATTCCGTGTTGGAGCAGGCTCTTCAGTGTTTGTAGGCGATCATTTAATTTCAAAGTGGACTAACTTGAAGCCAAATCATTATTGAATCCATGGGCCAATGGTCGAATCTAAGGTAAAGTTATGACTGGCTTACTGTGTCGTGGAGTGATGGATTACACCAGCAATCTACTCAAGCTGATTTTAGAGTTTCGGAGCCGACGCCGTTTGGTAAAAAGCGCCCAACTCAAAGTAGCTCAAGATGGATGTGCAAAGCGTGTAACTGCAGAGGAGTGGAATGCCCTTGCACGGCCATATCTGCGTAAAGCAGTCCGGGCAGCGGTGGCCATGAATCTTGTTGATTCGAAGTAGCCATTTGAGGTATCTGATGAAGTATTGGGTCGAAGAGAATGGCAGGGAAATCAGCATTAGCATCCCGAAATCAGCGCGCTGTACCTTTGCCGCTATTCAACTCAGAACTGGGCGCGATCTGGTGCACATCGCAGCTATCCTGGGGCATAAGAGCGTGAGCACCACCAGGCGGCTTGAAGAAGATGTCCCAGTGCGCCCGGTTGAAATCGTGGCGAGGGCTGTGTGATGGCTGAAGTTAAAAGGCCCGCTCAGGGCGATACGACGAGCACTCAGCGCGCTAGAGCCCACCTTGAGCGACTGGCGGCAGCTAAGGGCAAACGCCTGCTGGTGGACCTGGATGCTGAGGGCAGTGCTGCCCTTAGCGAGCTGCTCGCAGGCGGATACGGGACCACCAACAAAGCGGTTGTGACCCGCGCTTTGATTGCTGCAAGCAAGCAGATCAAAAAAGCTTGACGACGTTTATATAAACGCTATAGTCTAGCCATGTATTCACAACCGAAAAGGTTGAGGTATGTGCTACGACCGCGAGGGAATGCTCAGGCTTGAAATGCTGGGATGTGCTCGGCTCGCACGAGCTGCGCTGCAGTACGACTCAGCAGAGGAGGCAGCTGTTTGGAACGCCAAGGGTGCGGAACACCTGTTCAATTACGGTGGTCTTATGTCTCGTTGGTAAGCAAGCAATCTAGTCGGTCGAGACGCGACGCTTTATGTTGCTTCTCGCTGGTGGTATGTGCGGGGTACCCCTCCACAATATGGTCACAAGGAATAGCGATGAAACCCATTGTCCTGACAAAGAGTGAATGCGTGCGCCGCGCTCGCAATTTGAATCAACAGGCCCTGGCGTGGGCTTCGAGTGGAAAGCGCCAATGGGCCAGAGAGGCACGTCAGAAGCGTGACCACTACATGCAGGCTGCACGCCTGTTTGCATGAAACAAGAAAGGACTGCATCATGGAATTTCTGACCCCTAAGCGGCTTCTCGCACTGCGCTATGCCTGTGTAGCGCTTAGCCTGCTTGCCACTCACATCATCCTGGCCACAGCAGCCGGGAAGGAAGAGCATCTGTTGACGGATGGCCTGATGATCATTTCGTTCCTGGCGATGGCCGGGGTAGTGCTCAACTTCGGCATGTTCTGGCCGTCACCCGGTGGCACAGGGCCGTTGTGGGCTGGGACCATCGGCTGCAGCATCACACTTTGCGTGTTGATGCAGGAGCGAGGCGTCAGCCCAAACTGGCCCGTGGTGATAGGTTTTCTTGGTCTACTGGTGGCCCCGGTCCTTGGGCGAGTCATCGCGAGGGCTCTCAAGGGCAAACAAGCCTGAGGCTTGGATCTTGAGAGGAAATCAGAATGGCTAGGCCAACGGTGATCAGTTGTCGGGTTTTTGGGGGGCGTAGTCCCCGGACCGGTAAGCCAGTGGGCGAGCGACATCGATGGAGCGGTGGGGCCTGGGGGCAGGGCCGGTGTGAGTTCTGCGGACTCTATCTTGAGGACGTACTTGAGAAACCAGCAAAAACTGACTTGACCCTCAACCAGGCGATTGAAGAAGGTGCACAGCAGGACGCGCCGACAGAAACTCCAGCAGACTTTGACTGGCGTGCTTTCGCGCTGGGAAAGCCACAGACAGCCAAGAGATAGGAACTAATAATGTATTACCAGGTAGTTGCCATAACCGGTGAAATCGTTGCCAGGGCTAAAACCAAAGAAGAGGCTGAGCAGATGGCGAAGACCTACGGGTTGTCAACTGATCGTGTTTTTGAAGCAAGGGATCACGATGGGTTGATTGGGGTTGGAATAGGCCTGGTTTTGTTGCTCTTCTGGTTGGTGTGGATTTTCTTGCAATTCAGCAGTGAGCAGCTAAAGCTCGACTGGCCAGCGCTGCTTGGCAACCCAGTTCCAACCTTGTTTTTTCTCTTCGTCCTGCCCATTGTGGGGGTGGTTCAGATTGCCAAGGGATGCAAGCGGGTCAAAGAGTCTGGGCGCCTAGCACGAGGATAACAATGAATCCGGGAGAAAAGTTTTCCTGCCAGCGACTTGAGGCCGAATCGGGAAGTGCCGAAGTTTGGCTGGTGCTCAGCAGTGAAGGCGCTGTTGTCGCGAAAATCGGCCCTGACACATCGGCCGCAAAATGGGCTCAACAAATTTCATTTGCTTTGAATGCAACCAAGATAGCGGATGCCGCCCTCATGGATTGGGCGGCGTCGCTGATTGACGGCGCTCACACACCTGGGACTTCAGTGGCGCGTGACTTGCGAGCTGCAGCCAGAGAAATGCACGGCGGGGAGCCTTTTGCCACCTGCAAAAATCATCGAGCGGACTGCGTATGGAGTGGTCATGTACCGGCGCCTGAAGATGCTGAGTACGTTCCGTGTCCTGTCTGTGGAGAGTCATCAGAAATTATCCGAGAGTGAGTGAAATAATATATGAACACTAAAAACAGCGACTTCTTAATGATCATCGGGGTTTTCTTCATTCTGTGGGCTGTTGTGTTGACCGTAACCGGCTACTGGCCCAGCCTTCAAGAATTTGGGGTATCAGAGCGCTTCTTTCGCTTCATGACGATTGTTGCTTATGGCATGGGGTCAGTTGCGCTCGGAATCGGGTTTCTTTCGCGTCAGCACCCGTCTAATGAAGGTTGATTGTGAAATTCTCTAAGTCAAATATTGCTGTTCTCGCATGGATTTTGTTTGTTGCGGGTTTAGCAATTTTTATGCTTTTTTCGAACGCAACGCCAAAGCTGACTACAATGAAATCATTGGGTTCGGTTATTGACGTGAAAAACTGCCACTCTGGAAAACACTCACATTCTTGCGGAGTAGTAACAACAACGCATCAGTGGGTCACAGATCTTGAAAATTGGCCAGGTGAAATCCTCCAGCGGGGTGATCAACTTTCTCTGAGAACTGACCAAGCAGGCGGGCGCCGAGAAACGTGGATGTGTCGCAATGGACTTTGTCGCTCAGTATCAACTTGTTGGAGTTGGATGCCTTGTTGGCATCGTAACTCCTGAGCGCATGATTCTATGAAATCTCTTGTCGCTGGGTTGCCTCGATAAGTAAAGGAAGGCACCATGGAAATACCAGTCGAACTACTGCAGAAATGGGATGAACTGCGGCGAGCAATCGGCTCACTCCAAACAGCTCAGCTAGACCAAGTGTCTGCTGCTGTTGTTAGATTGGAACAGGCTAAGAATGAGTTTGAAGCGGTGCTGAATGAAGTTGCACTAAATCGATAGGAATGTGATGTTGACCTCCCTGCAAGCTGCTCACGTAGCGGCCGTTTTTCCTGAGAGCCAGGCTCAGATGTCGAACTATCTTGCGTCTGGTGTTGAGGTCGTGATTGGCCCTCAGACCGAGTGTGGTCCAGACGTGCCGCCCATTGCTATCGCAGTCGCCTCTGATCAGGCATTTTGGATCGATTGCTGTGAGACGGTTGAAGAGGCAAAGGCTCGGGCACAGGCTCTTGGACTGCGTGTCGTGGAACGCTGACAGGAGGCCATCATGAAACGCTATGTATTACCGAGCGCAGTATTTGTCTTTTCGGTAGTTTTTATTTCAGGCATATTTACTTCCAATATTTGGTTCGCTTTTGGCGCCATGATGGCTGCATTTCTTTGTATTGGCCTATCGCATCCGTAAAAAGCAAGAGGGGGAATCGATTTTGGGAAAAATTAACTCGAATATGATGCGCTTGGCAGCGCTAAGCGTGTTCGCTTTTTTTATCTGCGCGCTGGTAGTCAGTGACTACATTCGGTTTCGACATTTGGTTGAGAAAAAAACCGACGTGTGGTATTCCACGTCCTGGTTCAGAGAGCCAGTAAGCAATTTCATGTTGGCAGGGCATGAAACTCATGAATACTGGAAGACCAATGCGACAGGGAGTGAGAACTGGCTGATCCGAGAGGTTGATTACGGTGGCACAAGATTCTGGACAACTCTCAAACGTGTTCCGCTTCCCGCAAGATAATCATATATGAGCATGACAAAGAAATCGGAAGACAGTCTCGCGTTCAAAACTTTCCTCTACTGCCCCATCCCGGGCGTCGATGTTCTGGCTGGCGCGACAGTGTTTGCTGCTAGCGCTGCCGCCGAAGCTTGTGCCGATGGCATTAAAGGTGCCGTGAAAGAAGGTTTTCGCGAGGCGGTTTCTGACTTTCAGCGAGACGTGCTGATCGATGGCGTACATTCCGTCAGAGCAATTGCAGATACAGACGCCCTGACTGCAGCAGTCAAAGACGGCATGAGTGAGGGCCTCGGTGAGGCGATTGCTTTGAGTGAGGAGGCGCTTCAACGCCAATTCGAACCGCTGGCTTCTGGTCTGGGTTCACTTGCTACAGCCATTGGTAATTTGGCCGCGAAACCAGCTGGCACAGACACATCCACAAAGCCATGAATTTCAACTATCACTTGTGGGCCCCCCGGAATGTGAGGCCCGGTGCTCGCAAGTACACCGCCTGGGAGCACTGCCTGTATGTTGCAGTCTCAATTGTGTTGCTGGTAATTTTGGTGGCCATCCTCTACTTCTCGATCCATTATTTTGTCGGCGTTTTCGCTAGTGCCATGGCTTCATCTGGCAAATAGTGAAATAATTTTTAGCACATGCGCATTGAATTTAACCAGACTGGGACATTTCAGGCGATGTATGCAGCCAAGGCGTGGTGCAGTGCTAATGGAATTTCTGTCGGTCAGTCTTGCGCGACAGGGCCCAGCGGACTGCTCTTTGGGAATTTCGATTGGATTGCGAAGTGGCGCAACCTGACACCTAAAGAACGCGCAGATTTACATGGAACGATGAGTGGAGATTTTCGTGAAGGTCCTGTGGTAATCACATTGAAGGATGAAGCTGTGCAAAAGTATCGCCCCAGTCTCGACGCGGCAGGCCCAATAGCTTTCCACTAATTTGAAACCACCAATGGACCTGCAGGAATTCGAACCGATTGATAGGGCTCCTCGTGACGGAACGCTTGTCGTCGTTGTATGTGAGGACCATCCCGAGTTTGGTGAGCATGTAATGGGCTGGTCAAGCGCCAATCGTCGCTGGGAAGGTCAAGCATTCGCCTTGATGCGAAAGGTGCCGTCATGGTGGGATGAATCGCAGCCTCAGCCTACTCACTTCAAGGCTCTACGCCACCTTTCTTGAAATTCACGGAGAGATCGATGCAATTACTATTGGTGATAATTGTGGTTCTGATTGTTGGTTTCTATTTAAAGAGCAAGATGAAAGATGGCGCCTCCACCGGCACTGTCAGTCCTCCAGATTTTGAAGATTCTGAATCACAATTCACGGGTGGTGGTGTTAGAGATCTAAATATAATGAAAAGCGATGGTAAAGGTGGTCTTCGCGATGTTGGTGATATAGGTCTGTAGACTGCAATCTGCTCGAAGTCGCATTTCAAGGTGTTAAAACGGGGCGGTGTCATTTCATTGGTAGCCTCGGTTGCTTCAGGATGGGTTCATTTGGAAAGATACGAACTCTAGCCTTGATCCAGGTAGGAGATTGGCTTGTAGCATTAAGATTCAGCTGCAGTTTATTTGATTGGTGAGGGAGGGTGAGTGTTATGGGGCAGGTAATCCCGCTAAAAAAGGCGCCAGTCAATACGGACCTTCTGGAAGCGTATCGATTGGTAATCTCCGAAGGATACAACGCTAGCGCGACTTTCAATCGACGAAGTGTGCAAGTTATGATTGGGTTCATCTCTGCAGCAGTGGTGTCGTTGCGTGTAACTGGGGACGAGCACTGGGCGAAGAAGTTTGAAGAAGCAGGACATGCTCTTGAGCAGAACTGGATGAGTTATACGGTGATAATCCCCAAACTTTGTTTCCAAATAGATTCTAGATAAAGGAATTCACATGCCGATGTCACCTGAAGTAGCGACAGCTAGGGCTCGGATTCGAAACCGTCAGAGAGTATTATCGACCATCGCGCTGATCTTCATTGTCGCCCTCATTGTTGGTGGATCGATCATAAAGTGGCATTTGTTGGACATGTTCCCTTGGTATGGAAGGTGTCTTGTTATTTTGTTCTTGTGGTTGTCACCGGTATTGGTTTTTTGTTCCCGACTGTCGGAGAAATTATCTGAACCCTATGGCTCTTCTTGAGCAGATAAATGAGCAGTTGTAATGCATGTGGTTTCGGAATGTAATAGTGTCGAAACGAAGGGGATGCAGTGCTTAAGCCGATGTCGCCAAATCTATTAGCAGGATAACCAATGTCTGATCTCAACTATCTAGACGAAATTGCAAGGGAAGCCTGGGATGGTGAATATCGTCGTGTGGGTGTTCTTTCAAAAGGAGAGCGTCTCTACGTCGCCTTGGCTTCTGGACGCATGCGAGAGCTTGCACCCAACGACTCGATTGCATATGCCGTGGATCGTGTTGGCCCAGAGTGGATGGCCCACATGCTGACTGTGTGGCGTGCTACTCCACAGCCCCGTGAATGATCACAGGCGATCAGCAAATGCTGCAATGCGCCAGGCGCACATTCTGGTTTGCCGACGCGTCGCCCCCTCTTGTTGAGGACGCTTGATTTGGCTCGATACATTGGCGCTGTTCGCTTTGGCGATGGCCACCTTCTCTATTTCGTCTACGACGGAACGACTGACATAGCCCTACCAAGGCTGTTTCATACTGCCGAAGAGGCGTCACTGCACCGTCGTGAAACGCCCGAGCAGCTGAGAAAAAATCTTTCCCTTGGTGAACCGGTGGATGTCATGCCATATTTTGAGCAGGCGAACCCCGAGGTGCTCTTTCACACCAGGGCTGACCGTATGCTCATGCTGTTTACGGGTCCAAGATCAATTGAGGAACAAATGGCCGCCACAAAAGGCGGATGGTTCGGACTCGATTGACCCAATCTCATATTGATGGAAGGAAGGCCCCCGTGAGGAGCGGCAGGGCATGACATGCAGACTCAATCGAGCACCGAGGAAAAGCGATACCAGCTCCGCCAGATGGTTTTGATCAATGCTGGCACCAACAAGAATGTTCCCAGTGCGCGCATCACCGCCATAGATCCACGCGGTGGCGCGGCCGTCCTAGGTGCCAATGGCGTCGGAAAGACCACGACGCTTCGCCTTTTGCCACTCTTCTTTGGCTACCTTCCCAGCAAGCTGGCTACAGGGGCAAGTGGACCTTCAGGAACGATCCGATTCCTGCTCCCAAATGACACGAGCGCCATTGCCTATGAGTACCAGCGCGGTGATGGGGGGGACCTTCGACTTGCAGTGCTTCGCAGACGCACTGATGACGAAAATGCCCCGGTTTATCGAATCTACCGAAGTGGCTTCGATGAGCGGCTCTTCGTCAAGGACGGGCTCTTCCTAACGGACCCAGAGTCTCAGGATCAGGCCAACGAATTGGGGATTGAATCGACCAAAATGCTCACATCGCCTGAGTACCGGTCAGTCATCCTTCGTTCCTCAAATCCGCTCAAGGACAAGCGGTTACGCGACTATCGCGTAGAGCACTCGTTTGGCCCCAACTCCTTGGACCTACTGGACCGCTTGATGGGGGCCATGTTGATGGACAAGGTGGATCTGAATGACATCGTGCAGGTCGCCATCAGCCGAGTCCAGACAAACATGGGGCAGAGCGAACACGGGAAGATCCCGTTCAAGCAGAAGACCTCTCAAATCGAAGACTGGGTGTTGCTCCGACGTGCATGCGAGGACGCAATTCAACTCGCACCCAAAGTGGCTGAGCAGCGGGACGCGATCGAGAAGCATGCGAGGCTTGAAACCACTCTGCGCGGGCTGTACTGGAACGTCAGCAACCTGAGAGACCTAAAGCTAATCGCAAAAAAAGAGGCGTCGGATAGCCTGACCCTTTTGAACACACGTCGCGCTACGGAGATCGAATCAGAAACGGTTGATCGAAGCGCACTGGAAGCGTTGGTAACTGCGCGTAGTGGGGAAGCTCTGGCAGCGGTCACGCGAAGTGATGAACTTGCAGCCAAGTGGGAACGGTTCGTAGAGCAAGACGCTGCAGTTTGGCAGACCAAAATTCTTAACGAGCCTGGCTTGCTGGAAAAACAGGGACGACTGGCCAAACGTATCGAGATGATCACGGCTGCGATGACGGAAGTGGTTCGCGATTTCGAGCAGCTAAAGAGCACTGTGACAAAAGCTACAGCGGAGATTGTCCAGGGATTGGAGGCGAAGAAAACCGGTCCGCGCGATGTCTACGACGATAGTGTTGCCAAGATCAATGCACAGGATGAAGCCTCCTGTGAGAAGGCACGGCAATGGTTTGAGCAGAAGGCCAGCACCTTAGCCGATGCAATCAATGAAATGTCGATTGAGCTAGGGGGGTGGCAAGCAACGGCTAAGAGACCTCAAGCTGACCAGCGATTTGTCGATGCCTTGCGGAGTGCCAATGAAGCGCTCCTTGCGCATGGCAGGTCGTTGAACAGTGCACAGCAAGACCTTGCAGCCAAGACGGCCGCCCAGGTGACCGCGATAGCGGAATTTCAGCGCCAGGAGGAAGTGGTTCGGCAGATGCGCGCCAAGCTCAGCATTGCGGAATCTGAACTCGCCAACGTGCAGGCTTTGGCCTCTCCCGCAGAAGGTACCTTGCTCAGCGCCCTGAGAAACCATCCAGATGATTCCTGGAAGTCGAACCTAGCGAAGACCTTGAATGAGGAGCTGCTGCAGCGCTCCGATCTGGTACCAGAGTTCATTGAACTGGAGTCGTCCACGCTGTACGGATGGGGACTTCACCTAGATCAAGTATCAATACCAGCCTGGGCGGACGATGAGGCATCCCAGGCAGCGATTCAGACCGCGCTGGCCAAGGTATCGACTGCGAAAGCCCACCTTCAATCCGCTCAAGGTGATTTGGCGTCAAGGTCAGAGGCTCTGAAGATTGCTAATGCCCACCTCGATCTTGCGAAGGGTGAAATAGCCATCTTTGAAGGTCAGGCAGAAACACTTGCTGCCACCAAGGCGCAGGCAGAGCAGGAACTCGCCAATGCAACGCTTGAGGCGGGAAGAAAAGCTGCAGAGAAAGTCCAGGAGTTGACCGCTGAATTGGGTGCGCTCAACACGGAGTTGGCAGGAGTCGAGAGAGATAAGCGTGACCGTCTCACCAGCATCAAACGTGAGTACACCGACCTACGGAATGCTGCTCTCGCAGCCAGAAATCTCGCGCTGGAACAGATCGACAAGGCCGTCACAAAAGCGCAGGGCGAACTTCAAAGCGAACTCACATCTCTTGATGAGCAGATGCAAAAACGCTTGGCAGACAGCGGGGTCGATGTAGAAGGACTTGCCGGTTTGCAAAAGGAACAGGGTGAGGTCAAGGACGAGTTGCGCCAAATTGAGTCCCACAAGCCGCTTGTGGAAGCCTGGGAGGAGTTCCAGGCAAAAGGTGGCATCGCCAGTGTTTCAGCGGCCAGGGATGCAGCCAAACAGGCTGGCGATCGTGCTGAGGAATCTCGTCGTGACCTCAATGCATTCGATGAGAAAGTCCGCAACAGGAGTCGCCAGTTCAACACTGACGTGGAGGCGTTGGAGAAGCGAAGCTCTGAGTTGGAGATTGAGGCGAACAGCCTCGATCACCTTTTGAGCAGTTTTGATGGGCGCCCAGCCTATGTTCAGCCAACGACCACGCTCAAAGATAAGGCGGATGTTCTTCGAGGTCAGGTTGAGGAGGCGCGCTCCGAAATTGACCTGGTGATGGGGGGCATTCGATCCCGCCACAATCACATCTCAGGAAAGCTGCTTTCAGGTCATAAGCAGTTGGGCAAGTTCGTTGAAAACTGGCTCAGCCAAGACACAGCCCGCATTGGGTCAGAGATAGGTCAGGCGATCGCGTTGTGCCAGTGCCATGGACAGATTGGTGCTGAAATCATTCGGCCCAACAATCTGGAGCTGAAGACCATCTTCGCGAATATCGACGCACTGCACAACACGCTTCTGAATTTCAAGACCGAGGTGGGCCGCGTCAACCGCCAGATCCAGGACGGACTGAGTGGCGTGACATGTTTTGAACGGATCAGTGACCTCAAGCTCAGGATTGAAACCACCTTTGAGGATCTCGGTTTCTACACGAAGCTGAAGAAGATGGCCGAGCTGATCAAGAACTACCAGTCCAGCCCCGCCTACATTGATGACCGCGAACTCGCTCCACGGGAGATTGCGAGTGCACTGGGCGACTTTTCAAGCGTGTTGGGACGTGATGGGAGCCTTGAGATCAATCTTGGGGCGTACATCACGGTCGGTGGCAGCGTCGTTGACAACGGGACGCTGCGCGAGTTCAAGCGTCAAAGCGAACTTGAAGCCATATCCAGCAACGGCCTGACCAGCTTGGTGATGATCACCTTGATGATCGCGCTGGTGAACACCATGCGCGGAAGCGATCCAGTGTACGTGCCATGGCTCACTGACGAGATTGGAGATTTCGATAAGGGGAACCTCAAAGCACTGCTGCAGATGCTCAAGGACAACCGCATTGATATCGTGACCGCCTCTCCTTCACTGGACCTGATGCAGCGCGGGTACTTCGCTCGACGGTATCTCTTCGAGGATCGTGGCCGGGTGCGTTTGTATCAACCGCATCCATCAAGCGAACCTAAGGCGGTCGTGGAGGAGCCCAGCGTATGAACACCCAATGCACACGATTGCTTCTGGAAGGCGAATACATCTGCGACGTACGCTATCCCACCGAGTACGAGGTGCTGCAGGATCCAGCTGAACAGGAGAGGGTGGATAGCTGGCTTGCCGGCCTGAATATGCGACTCGCGCGCTTGGGGGGAGATGGGGCGTTCTTCATGGCGCCTCTTGTGGTGACCGCCCTTGACCAGGCACGCCTGCGCAGAGAGTTGCTCGATTTTCGTGATGTGTACGGGCCTGCCGTCGTGATGCTTGACTTGATCCGTCAGGCGGACAGTCTAGGTCTTTCGCTTTCCCCTGGTGAATTTATTCCCTTGTTCGAGCTGGAATCTGCGGTGGCCAACTCGGGCACCTTGGAGATGTTGCTTCGGAGCAAGCTGGCGGTGATCCATGATGGGAATCCACGCAACAGCGTACGGGAGAACCTGAGACGCCTTCTGATGCATCTGGCCAAGGATGGCTATGTCTTCCTGGCCTCCAAAGAGACCGAGACCTACCGAGTCACAGGCAAAGTGGAGCAGCTCTATGCCGTCTTGCAGTTCCTCAGTGAAAACAAGGTGATACCAGACACGGATGTCGATGAGTCGGATGTAGAAGATCCGGATCTCATCGACCTGGCCAGCGCGGACGAGGACCCTCTGTGACAGAGCGCCGCGATCAGGTCGAAAAGCTGCTCGGGGTCCTGCACAGGCATTCCGAACTCGTTTCCGAGGCCTTTGATGGGGAGTTGACAGGCGACACCCGTCAGCGCGCCAAGGCCATCGAGTCACTGTTTGAGGCTGGTGCCCTCAAGCCCTACGACGAAGACACCTACCGCCTGAACCCCCGTCTGCGTGAGTTCATTGCTGATCACCTGTCGAGCTATCACGCCTACCAGTCGTTGCGCGGGGTCTCAGGAACTTTGCGCCAAGCCCATGCCCAGTGGAGAGAGCTTCGCCGCCTCAAGGAGAAGGGCACGCGTCGAAACGTAGACACGATTTTCGCGGCCCTGGATGAGTCGATTGCCGATATCGCCTACAGCATTGAGCACAACTTGGCGATGCTGTATGTGCTGCTTGGATCGCAGTTCGGGAACGTGGTGGGGCTCCAGGCGAAGATCGCTCAGAATGCCTATTACGCCGCCCAGGTTGTCTCCTTTCTCCGGGACATGGAGACAATCCGCCGTTTCGTTGAGCGCGTGGATGATGAAGCCATTGCATCGGGTTTGAGCGGGGTGAGAACTTTGATTTCCCGCAGACTGGGTTCTCGCCTGCTGGGATGGACTGGGCAACTCAAAGACGCTCAGGCCGCAATCACCCGCAGGCTCTTCGATGCACGGCGCATGGAGGCTCGACTGAAGAACCTCTCCAATTTTGCCCTGTGGCTTGACCGTAACAAGACGACCACGGGGTGGGGGTTCGAAGGCGTAGATCTGCAGAATGCGGCTGAGGCGCTTTGGCGTCCTGAGCGGATCAAGGTACGGCCGCAGCCAGATGTTGGGGATTCTGATGTCCTTGTATCTGAGGGGCTCGCGCGGATCGTGGGGGCACTGCCACCACCCAAGCCAGAACCGAAAGTCAAGCCACTACCTGTTCCCCAGAGGATGATCACCGATGAAGACGACGGTGTTGTCATCGAGGAGGAGGCCCCCCACGAACGTGCTCTACGTGAGTTCATTACCGCGTTGAACGCCCCCGAAGCTGGATACCAGTCCTTGGCCAGCTTCAAGCGCCAGCACCCTGAAATCGCGGACCTGGATGAAGGCGCATGGCTGATGTACGGCTTTGCTCAGCTGCAGGGCCCGGAGTACAGACTGGAGGTTCTTTCGACACCGATCTCGGGCGTGTTCGTGTTGAACGAACCCTTCTACGACATCCTGGTGAAGAGAGAAGTGCTGTGAGCCTCACATCGACGGAACGGGCATTCCTTCAACGTTTGGTCGAGGCGAAGCCTACAAACCGTGATGCTGGGCCTGCGGCGGTTTTCTTCAGCAATGAATACGGGATAGGAAAGCGGGCGGGGCGCTATGTCCACTACGAAGAGCGTCATTTCGTGCATGCAGCGCAGCTGCTCCGACTCAACGGACTTCCGACTCAAGCACTCGGGTCCCGTGCATCTCGCGCTAAGGCTGCGCAGTATGGCGGAATGTCCGAAAAATCGGGCACTCTCGCTCCCCATGAGGGAGAGATTGCCGTGGTGGCGGGCCCTGGTTGCACGTTGAATGGTATGCCTTGGACAAGTCCTCCTGGCATGTGCATCGTAAGCACGGCAGAGGCACTGAACGCGGTAGGCTGTGACGTGATTTGCATCGTCGAGAACTGGGAGGCCCTGAAAGCAATTCATGACTACCGTTGGATCGACGTGTCATCCAAGGGCGTTCTCTATGTCTTTCGCGGTGATAACAAGTTCTCCGCTGCCCACGTCGGGGCTCTTGTAGACGCACGACCTGAACCCTTGTGGGCATTCGTTGATTTCGACCCCGCAGGTTTGGGCATAGCCAGCTGCTTGCCTGTTGATCGCCTTCAGAAACTGGTGTTCCCTGCCTGGGAATGGATGGCGGCAGCTTCGTCAAATCAACGTGGGCGAGAGCTGTTCGCTCAACAGGAGCCTCAGTGGGGCTCCACCCTTGACCGTGCCAAAGCCCGTGTCGTTCAGGTGGCATGGAAGGCTCTCAAGGAGGGTAGGGCGGGGCTCACCCAAGAACGAATGCTAACGGCTCCGGGGAACGACGCCCAACCTTAGGCCGCCTGGGACCTGACCGCCTCTATCACCTTCGCGCCCAGCTGACGTGTGTTCATGTCCTTGCCCGCACCATTCGTGACCTCGATACCCAGCTTTGAAGCCAGGTCGCGCAGAACACGAATCGTCGGGCTGCAGGGCGCACCGTCTTTCGTGACAGTGATGGTTGTGCTCTCGTCCTGCGTGATGTCAAAGCCATCAAAGGTGACCGCCACCGGCTCGCTTGTCGGCGAGGACATCTCCACAGTGACGTTGGCGGTGGGCAGGAGGTCAACGATGCTTGAAATCGCGTCCATGAGCTGTTCCCCCCAGCGTTTTGACACAGCAAGCGTACGGCCCTCTGCGTGGAGGAGCATGTTGTCTTGGATGAAGTATCCGCTCCCCGGATTTCCGGTGTGCTCCAGCAGCTGTGCCCCGCTAAGGCGACCTGGCGCAGACAAGAAAACGGATTCCCCCTTCCATGGCAACGCTCCCGATATCGCATCAATCGTGATCCCCTGCCGCAGGGCTTCAGCGATGACTTCGTAGATGACTCGGCGGCCTGCCAGGTTGGCGAAGGTCCTGCCATCAATGGACAGGTTGTACTTCGTCATATTGCGCTCTGAGGATCGGGCGACGGCCTGCTGTGCTTCCTTCTCGCGGATGGCCACTTGGTACTGCGCCGCTTCGGGGAGCGGGATCACCTGCTGCACATCGAGCAGCAAGCGACCGTCAAGCAGGTGAGGGCGCATCTGCACACACCGCAGGTCAAGCCCTTGCTTGTTGAGCCATAGGACTGTCGTGCTTAATTCGGTGCCGAAACTAGCCGCAGCCAGGACGATGCGCACCTCCTCGTCCAACTCGACACGCTCACCGTCGTCAAGCTCCAGAAAGTCGCGTATGGCCTCCTCAGGGTCATTGGTAGAACCGATGTTTGCGAGGTACTTGCGATGTGCCTCCACAGCTTGTTCGAAGCGCATTGCGCTGATCATGGCCGCATAGCGAATCGCCTGCAGCTCCATGCTGGCCCCGTCTTCACGTTTGAGTTCGACAACTACCAATTTGCGGTCCTTGTCGAGGCACAGTAGGTCGATGCGCCGGTTTGCGCCAACCCAGTCTCCAAACTCTTCGGCAAGGACCATGGTTGCCACTCCAGGAGTGATTGCCGAGATCTGAGCACGCAAGGCCTTCTGAATGTGTTTTCTCTCATACTTCCCCATGCTGGAGAAGCTGGTGAGCGGTATGGGTGAGAGTGAGTCGTCACCACTCATTTCGTAGAGGGCCATGGTCTTCCGGGTGATTCCTTCGATGGTTGTTCGACTATAAACGTGGGGCCTCCTCGCCTGCGAACCAACTATCCGTTATGCCCTCCTCAGTCTCTTTCCTAGCTTACTCGCCAGAATGGGTCGAAGCCCGGTGTCGTGAGGGAGAGTGCCCCCTGCATTCCGGCATGAATGAAGAGAGGAGGAAGAAAGTCCTGAAGGCTTGCATCAAGATGAAGACCTACGACGATGAAGAAGAATTGCACATCTGGATGGCGGTCCGATGTCCTTTAGACAAGCACGATCATCTTCAGCTGAAGGTGGACTGATGTGTGCATGCACACTAAGATTGCGAGGCCGGCGTGAGCCTGGTATGTGCCGACTCTAATCGGCTCGTCAGTTCAGATTAAAGGGTCTGCCGAAAATGGAAGTCACAGTTCAAGTTGATGAAGCCTCTCTCATCCGTATGGAAGTCACTGCGGATCAGCTCGCGAATGCGGTGCGTCGTCAAATCGAGGGGGGCTTAGACCTCGATGGAGATGGCACGCTGTATCTCAACGATGTAACAGTCAAGGTTGTAGTCACAGAGGTTGACCTGCACCAGCTGGCTTGAAATTTCCGTTTACTGAGCGGCCTGTAACAGCAACCCCTACACCAAGGAGATCAAGATGATCTTGGCGAAGAAAAACGGATGGTTGATCCTGGTGCGTGTCCTGCGCAAGACCCGTCATGGCACGCATGTCCAGCCTGTTGATAGCCGTCATGCCCAATTCGTTTCGAAGCGGGATACAGGCAGCATGTTGTGCAGCGACATGAGCACAGCAATGGCGTTCGTGAACGGTGCCCAGCAGTGACGAAAATTCAGATTACGGCGGATGTTCGAGAGGTTAGGTCTGGCCTGACGCAAGCCCTCGATGCAAACCAGGTGGTCGAGGTCCACTATGCGGAGCTGACCATCGGTGACTACCTTCTGTCACCCGAAGTTGTCGTTGAGCGCAAAGCCGCACATGACTTCGTTGCTAGCATTTTCGACAAGCGTCTGTTTGGCCAGATTGCCCAGATGAAGGCGACCTACCCCCGGGTGATCGTCCTGGTTGAGGGTGATGTTTTCGCGACCAGATCCCAGATTGCTCCAGAGGCTTTGCGTGGAGCACTTTCGTGGCTGGCTGTCATCGAAGGGGTCAGCCTTATTCAAACCCGCAATCCAATCGACTCGGCCAGCTTCATTGAGGTGATGGCTCGGCACGCCCAGGAAGGGCTGGGTTATGAAATCTCCCTGCGGGGCTCAAAGCCCAAGGATTTCAAGGTGCTCGCCCAGTTTGCGGTTGAGGGTTTGTGCGGGCCCGCTACAGCCAAGAAGTTGCTCGCGCACTTCGGGGTCTCCTCGTTTTCAGTGCAATAAGTGACGGTACGAAAAGCTAGCACTGGCGCGGAGGTGGTGTTGGTAGATCGTTGATTTCATTGACTTTCCTGTTCACTTTCAAATCTG